>JFJP01027195.1_pt1 | contig 28348 bp, 31 predicted proteins | sample 431651 | NCBI WGS metagenome assembly JFJP01 (sample SAMN02602958, study PRJNA72255) | Microbial mat metagenome, whole genome shotgun sequencing project. | biome: fresh water; feature: sink hole; material: water; isolation source: purple microbial (photo- and chemosynthetic) mats found in... | reverse complement strand
TTATAGGTCGTTTATATCGTATGTATTTGATTAATGTTACGAAAACCATCAGTTTCTTCTGGAATGTGATAAAATCATTTTTAGAAGAGACCACAACCTATAAAATCTCTCTACTAACAACAAATACTCCAGAAAATCTTTATAAATATACAAATAAGGAACAAACTGAAAAAAAAATCGGAGGGTTTTGCGAGAATTTAACAGAAAATTTCTGGTTATTTTCCTTAAAATTAAAGTTTTTAATGATTTATTGATGTTTTTTCGAAAAAGGCCACCGAAATTTCCTTCGAATAATTATTTTTTATCAGAAGAAGACAAAAAAAATGCGTTGATTAGTGAAGAAAAATACAATGAATTGTATATGAATAGATTATTGAAGAAGAATAAAGTTTGCCAAGAGATTGTTATGAAGAATGCCTTTGAATCTGGGGAGATTTTCGAAGAAACTGGCAAGAATTTGTTAAGAATGACTAATTTCCAGATTCTGACCAAAAGTGCCTTAGATTAAAAAAAAATAATGATAAATCATAAACATTTTCACTTTACTAAACCAAAAATTTAAATTAAAAACAATTTTTTCGTAGAAAAAGAAAAAAACATTGAAAATTGCAAATTTTTTAATGAAAAAAGTTAAAAAAAAAATATTTTTAAAATTAAAAAAATTTTATAAGGAAAAAACTTAAAAAAAATCCAAAAATGTCAATTAAAAGAGAAGTTCTAACCCGAGACCAAGTTTACACGGTAAATTCCCATATATCCCCTTCCTATTAAAATTTCTAACAATTCTTAACAAAAAGATCTATTCATCTGAATTGCAAGAACGAATGCGAATTTATTTTCAATTAAATGATGGTAATTAACCCCTATTTTCTAAGAAAATATCGTAATTATCCAAAAGAATATGAAAAATGCTTGAGTAAATGTCCACGTTTTTTAGCCGAATCACAGACAAATTGTCCAAAGGAATGTGAGAAAATATATGATAAATATGCAGATTTGTTATTAGATCGATATGTGAACAATATAGAGAAATTAGACTCAAAGGTAAAAGATCTTCCAGTTTTTACAACAAAAAAGAGAAAAGATAGAGATACTTGGTTTTATCGCGTTTTTGGTTATTAAATAAAAGGAAAAAAATATTTATTTAAGAGTGTATAAAAAAGTATAAATTCATTTTTTCTTCAATAAAAGAAAAATTAAAAGAAAATTCTTTTTTTTTTAATTCTGGTAATTTTTTATGGTTTTTTTATAAAACTGTGCCTAAAATCGGACCCAAAACAACTGTTATTCCGATTAATAAAATGCAGATAATACAGCACATTTTCTATAAAAAAAAACAATAAAATTGTAAAATCCCACATAAACAATATTAATTTAATCAAAAAAAATTTTAATAATAACCTTTCTCGCAGCCTTATGCAATTGTTGCGCCTTTATTAGCTCTATTTCTCCTGTTTCAACATACGACTTTGAATCATTTAAGCTGATTTCGATATTATCCAGCATTTCTCCTTGTTGATTCACCAGCAAAGCCAAATCAACGAACATTTGATAAACCACAGTGACACTCTTTATAAAAAAAACCCTTTAATAAATAAAAAAAATAAAAAAATTGTAAACATTCTCTAATTTTTGTATATCACGAAACTTGTCCTGTATATCAGAGACCACATTTTGCAACTGGATGCTTGGGGAAGGTCCTAACAACTTTTCTTGTATCAACTGAGTGGCTTTCTGTCATAATTTATTAAAAAAACATCCAGCAAATTCCAAAAGTTTAGATTTTCATTTGAAAATTAACATCACAAAAAAAACAAAGAATTTTAATTTAAAGAATTCTTTAAATACCTGTGGGTCATTTAGCAATTCTTGCATTCTTTCCTTATCTCCCTCCAAAGTTGGATCAGCTTGTTTTGATTGTCTGGTGATTTTCTCTTTCAAAGCACTCTTATATTGAATTTGTGCTGATTGATAATCCCTCAGGACCTCACCAACCTTATTTGATAGAGCTTTGGCGATATTTATTTTCATTCTAGTTTCAGGTTGATCCTTGAAAAAGAAAAAAAACACATATTTTTATTGAAAAAAACGGAGAAACTGGACAATCCTGCTTATTTTTCTCTAATTCTTGGTTAATTTCACTTAAAATATCACGAATTTTCTTGCTTAATTCATTGTTTCGGTTTATGATATCGTTGATTTTCTCGCTAACGCCTTAAAATTCATTGATTTTTTTTAAGAGAAAATTTTAATAGAACTTTTCTCTTGTGCAAAAGATGTGGCTTTTTCATAAGCGGCCTTCAAAGTATTGATATCCTGGTTATTTTTCTTGATAGCTTCGAGAATATCCTGGCAAAATGTCTTTTTTTCATTAAATTTGCCAAATAAATTTTCCTCAATGGTAATTTTCACATCTCCTTCTCTGATTTTCACGTTATTTTTTTTCGAGATCTTGATTAAAAAACAAAGAAATTTTGAGAAGAGGGCTTAACCATTAAAAATAAACTTCTTTTAACTCTAATAATCGATCTTCCATTTAGCCAGATTTATTTACAAAAAGTCAACAGAAAATTTTATTTTATTTTATTTTGATTTTAGAACAAAATAATTTTTTTTAACTTAATTTTTTTTTTGATTTTTCATGAAAATTTTTTTTTTCTCTTCTGATTTATTTTTTAAAATCCTTATTAACTCATCATTTTATAAATAAATTACACATAATTTTATTTATTGAATAACATATTAAAAACTTTCTTATTCAATCATTATCCTGTGCAAAACTGAAATCCGCCACTCTGAACTGATTATCGTCCTTATCTTGGTAATCATAATCATTGAACTTCAACGATCTATCAGGCTTCAAAATTTCTTCTCCCAATTCAATCATATCAAAAGGTGGGTCGCTTTCTTTTTTTAATAGCCTTTCAAAATTGATATCTTTGAAAAAGGGATGGGTTTTTATCTCGTTTTTATCCTTTACTCCAAGTCGTTTTACAGGATCTCTATGTAATAATTTCTGAATAAAATGTAATGAAAATTATTAAAAATTTAATAAAATATGATAGAATTGAATAAAATGCAAGAAAATCTAAAAAATGTTATAAAATCCATAACGATAAATGAGATAAAAATTAATAAAATATGATAAAATAAAATAATTTTTTTAAAAGACTTTTATCAAATCTTTTGCCTCAAGATTGAAATTTTTCGGAAAGCTGATTTTTCCTTCTTTAATTTTATGAAAGATTTCAGAGATTTCTGGCGCGAAATAAGGGGGATGTCCCACTAGAAATTCATAAAGCACTGCCCCTATACCATATATATCTGTAGATTTTCCATAACCTTCGCTTTGGCCTTTATTTTTATTTTGAAGAACCTCCGGGGAGAGATAGGCAGGGGATCCACAAAAGGATCGAGTTTTATCTTCATCCCTGATTCCTTCCTTTGATAAACCGAAATCAATGAGTTTTATATGTCCTTCACCATCTATTTTTCAATGAAATTATATAAGAAATTTTTTCGTTTTTTCAATTTTCAATTTAATCAAAAACCTATCAAAATATTCTCTGGTTTGAGGTCACGATATATGATATTCTTTTTATGCAGATATTCAATCGCCAGAATCAATTCTGCGATATAAAACTTCGCTACTTCGATAGAAAACTTATGCACTTTACTCAATTGATTCATAATATCTCCTCGATGGCAATAGTCCACAACGAAATAAAAGTTTTTTGGTGTCTTTTTTCAAATTTAAAAAATAAATCAAATTAAAAAAAAATTAAAAAAAAATTAAAAAAAAATTAAAAAAAAATTAAAAAAATCAAATAAATTTTTTTAAAAATAAATAAAATAACCTGAAAAGAGTAATAAATCTTAATAATGAATGGATGATTGCATGTTTTCAATATATTCATTTCAGTCAAAGCATACCTCAAATGCTTCTTTACGACCAAATTTCTCTTCTTCAACACTTTCATCGCATACAATTTCCCATCATCTTTCTTCCTAACCAAAAAAATCTTCCCAAATGAACCAACACCCACCATTCTCAAAATTTCAAATGATTTGAAATTGACTTTTTCTTTAACTGATGGGTTTTCTACATAAAATTCAAGTTCCTGATTATTATTAGCATAGGATCCTGTTTGTATTGGGAAATTTTCTTCAGAAAGATTGAACAGTTTTTTTTTGTGGATTTGAAAATTGGGAATAAGCTTCATCTTTCGAAAAAAATAGGTGTCTTTATCTTCTTCTCTCGCCATATCAAAAATTTCCTGTGTTTTTCCTTTAAAATTCGTTAGTATCATTTCAGATTGTGATAGCAATGAAGTTCTTTTCATTATTTTTATGTGAAAAATGAAAAAAAAATTAAGTTCTTTACGTTTTTTGTATTTTAGATTCGATTTTAGTGCAATAACTGGCAGCTTTATTGATGTAGTTCATCCATCGCTTTAAGGTAGAAAGGTATTTGGAACCTATGATTTGTTTCCCTTGATAAATGATCTAAAAATAAGAAAAATCACAATGTTGTTTTCTTTATAAAATTATAATTTATAAATATAAAAAAAATTGAAAATTTTGCAAATTTGGCCTTTGAGAAATCAAATTAAAAAAAACCTCAAAATAATGCAGGTCTTTTTTCATATACCAGCTAGGCTCTAATCTTTGTAGATATTTAATGTCTCTCAAAGGTAGAATTTCCCTAAATTATATAAATAATTAATATTTATCAATCATTAAATTTTTAAATAAATCTCATAATAAAAACTTTGGCTTTAAAGGAAAATCTTCCTTGTTTTTATATCGAATTAGACAGCCTTCTTGGACATTCAACACAAAATATCGTAAATTTGCTCCACTTAACAATAAATTGCCAATTTTATACAAAAAACCAGTTATAATTGGGAAGTTTCCATGTGGTTCGAAATTAATTTTCTTGATAAAAAACATGAAAAATATCAATGAATTTATCTATTTATACAGCAGATTCAGGTTCAATATAGCTTTTTTCTGTCGAATCTTCAATAATGAAGCCTTTTGTTTCATTATATTCAAAAGGTTTTTTTCCTTTTCCATCCATCAAGCTAAATTTCAAAGATAAACTATAATAAATTATGATGAAATATACTTGAGATTAGGCTTATAACACATTAATAAATCGATAATATTCCTATTATCGATTTTATAAGCAATATGCAAGGCAGTTCCCTGTAATGTGATCAAATTGATGTTAATTCTATAATGTTTTTCCAATAGATATTTGCACACTAACAAGAAAAAATCAGTTTTTTTCTTTTTTTCTTTATAAAAACTTTCAAAATTGTTTTGTTTAATCGCAAGCATTAAAGGAGTCCATCCACTAATCGAAGGTATGTTAAAATTCCCATTTCTTTATAAAATAAAGAAAAATTATTACTAAATAGTATTATTAAATTACTTTTCATAGAAAAAATCCAGGAGATCTTCCTGACCTGATAATACAGCCATATGTATCGCATTAAAACCATTATTCCCTAATTCATTTAAATAATTCATTTTTTCTGGTTTGTTCTCATCTAATTCCTTCAAAATATTCTTAATTTTCTCCAAATTTCCTGTTAAAGTTTCCTTTTTCAAAAAAAAATTGAAAAAAACTAGTGGGCTTTTAAAAAACTTCTAATAACAAATTCATTTGATTTTTTATAAATTCTTTCATGTCTATATCGTCTTCTTCATCGTTTTGATTCATTTTAACTTGAAATTCAATATTATTGTTTGTTTCAGACAATTGTTCAATATTTTGTATGAAAATCACATCGTTTTCAGATATTTGGTAAAATAGAAGTGGGAATTCATGAGAAATTCTGATCTGAAACAAGAAAATTTAAATGAAAAACTCTATTTATTTACATAATAATGATCTCTTTTTATTTTTAATAGTTGATGTTCTGTTGATAAATTGAAAATGTCTAATATTTGCGATTTTAAGGTCTGGAGATTGGACTCTTCTGAAAAACTAAAGTCTGGACTGGTCTGAACGCTATAAGGCAACACGTATTTTAATTGTATTTTCATATAAATTATTAAGAGTGTTTGCAAATTAAATGTTTTTTATTCTCTGAATGATTAATTATATTCATAAAAAAGGGTTATTAGTTACTATTTATTCCTCAAAAATAATTTCATTTATAAAAAAAAATGTTCAAAAAATTTAAAAAGGAGCTTTAAAAACAAAAACTGATAAAATCCTACCTTATCCACTGCTTAATAATTCCCTGAATAACATTTCTATTGAGCGGTTTAAAAAAAATATCCTTCATTCCAGCTTCCAAACACTTCAAAACCTCATTTTTCGCTGTAAAAGCAGTGCATCCGATCACTGGAATCTCTTCAATTTCTCCTTTTTGTATCATTCTCACAATTTCTTTTGTGCTTTCTACCCCGTCTAAAACCGGCATTTGATAATCCATCAAAACCAGCCTTATTCCCTTGCATTTCTCATGGCATTTCTTGAAATTCTTCAGTATTTCTATCGCTTCCTGACCATTTATTGCCTTTGTACAAGAAAAGTTAAGACTTTTTAGCATGATTTCTAAAGAAAAAAGGTTAAAAACATCATCATCTACTATAAGGATATCTTCGCAAATGCATTCCTTTGATTTAAGTTTAGGCATAAATCTCTCTTTTATAATTTTCGAATTTAATTCCTCTTTGCTTCTGCCGATAATAAACTGTGAAAATGACCCGCTATTTAAGCAATACGAAGTGCCACCATCTTGAGATTTGCAACCTTCTTGTGATTTATCTGGTTTTATCGATATTTCCGAAACAGAAGAAAACTTCTCTTTTTTCTGGAAATTCACCAGATTATCGAAATTATACCCCTTGACCTTCACATCGAGTAATAGCGAGTTTTCTTTAGAAGTATCAAGGGAGTTTTTTTTGTGTTTATAAGGGGAACAGCTTTGTGGAGGGGATGTGATGAGATTTGACATTCTAATCACAGAATCAGTTTTCAGCTTGGAGTGGTGAGATTTTATTGTGAAAACATGGGAGGACTGGTCGATTGAATTTGAAAGCACTGAGTCATTTTGTTTTTCGAAAGAGAAATTCATAGATTTCTCACCTTTTGGAAAATGTTTTTCTGAGTTTAAATTGGTTTTTCGAATGGAATCGAAGATTCGCGAGTCTTTATATATGGTTTTGTTTCTTTCGAGCTGTTTTTTTGAATTTTTCAAGAATTTATTAATATCCTGTGCAGAAAGTTTATCGGCAAGACTTTCTCTTTTCTCATGTTTTTTATCTATAAATCCTTTGAAATCCTCATAATTGTTCTGATCTACTACCAAAAATCTCACAGAAGTCCCTTTTTTTTCCTTTGAATTTATCTCAAGTCCATATTTTCCCAAAAGAAAGGCGATATTATTACTTATTACCAACCCAAAACAACTTCCTGTTGAATTTAAAGCTATTTCATCATTTTTTGACAGTTTTTCCTTTAATTTCAAAAGCTTTTCCTGAGAAATTCCGATCCCAGTATCACTGATTCTGACATCTATTGCCAAAGGTTTTAAAATACAAACCGAGATTTTCAAAGAGATTTCGCCTTGACTCTTTGTGAATTGTATGGCATTTAACAGAATATTCAATAATAATTGTCTTAAACGTATATAATCACTATAAATACATTGGGTTTTATCAATGCAATAGTCGATTTCTATATTAAATTTTATGCCTTTTAGCTCAACTTGTTCCTTTATTATAGTGAAAACCTCATGTAAAAGCTCATATAAATTGACATTACCCATGTTTATCAGGAATTGTTCTGATAAAATTAATGAATAATCCAATATATTATTCAAAGAATTCTCTAAAAGCTTCAAACAGCTTAAAGTCTTTCTGATATAACTCCTATTCTGTGGCTTATCACCTTGTAAAACTTCTGTTAATAATGGAATAGAACTGTTCAATGGAGTCTTTAATTCATGAGAAAAAGAACTTAATAAACGAGTATTTATCTCGCTTTTCTCAGTTTTTTCAAAAGTGCGAATTTTTCGAATTGATAAGAAAAAAAAGCTTTTTTTAAGGAATTGTTCTTTTTTTACAATGAGTTTCAAATTCAAAGACAAAAGCTCTTTTTCCACGATTCTTGTAAAATAAAAAGCCCCATTGTCTTTGTTTTTCTCATGATAAAAAAGAAGAATTTCGGATAAATTATGAAAAAATGTTGGGTCTTTTTCTATGGTAAATTCAGCTAAAGTATTGATATCTCTTTGAATTTTAGCTTTTTCAAAGCAAAAACCCTTTATTTTCTCGTTTAAAAACGAGAAATTCACCTTAGAGTCCTGGAAATTCAATAAGCCCAAGGCTTTTTGATTAAAAAGCTTTATTTTATACAAATTCGTCTGTTTTTCCTTCAAAATTATTAAACCTTCTTTCGAAGAGTTCAATGCATTCATCAAAAGATCATCTTCTTGTTGTTTTTTTGTATATTTTCTCGTGAAAATGCCTATTGCTAATAAAAACAAAGGAATTTCGAACCCTAAACATAGAATTTCATAAGAATTTTCTATGTTTATCACAAAACTAAGGTTGAAAATTGTGATAAAAAGCAAGAAAAAGTTGATTTTTCGTTGTTTTTCGGAGGTTTTCTTTGGGAAAAATAACAATAAAATAGACAAAAATCGTAAAATTGAGAGAAAGTTTTCCATTTTATTAAATTTATACACTGGAATTTCGAGATTTATGAAGAGAATCACTTCGAAAAACCAAGTAAAAGCATTGATTCTCATTAAAATTGGCGATTTTTTAGAGAATGAGATAAGAAATAACATAAAGACATAGCCAATCATCCTGAAGATAAAAATCAAATGCAAATCTAGTGATGTTGATGTGTTTATTATCATAGAATAGTTGATTAGTAAAGAGAAAAACCCCATGAAAAAAGGGTTGAAACTTGAATAATAATATTTTGATATCATGAAAAAGTTTTATCAAAATTATTTTGCAATTAATTGAATGAAAAAAAATAATATTTTAAAAAGAATTTTTTAAAAAAAAGGTTTTTTTTGTTAATTTTTTTATGAAATTTATTAATAAAATTGATAAGACAAAAAATTCATTAAATAAAAACCTTAAAAACATCACATCCACAGTTTAATAATCCTCAAATAATTTAAGGTGATTCTCCCCTCTTCACAAATAACTATCAAATGCGAGCATCTTTAATTTCTTTCCTTACATTGAACATCAAAAAAGGCGAGGATACCTACGGCAAAAATGATAAAACCTATATCGATATGATCCAAACTTTTTACAGCAATTGTCTGATTCATGGTTTATTAAACATCAATTCTGCGATAAAATCCCAAAATATACAAAATATTGAACAAGAAATCATATCACTCCAAGCAGGAGCCAAGTAAAAAAACGATAAAAAATCATCAGAAATTAAAAATAGTTTTATATTCGCTGAAAAAATCGGGAAAGATGCTGAAATTTTCTATAATTTCACCAAACACAATAAAAATTTAGAGTATAACGAGACTATGCAGGCTTTTTTGGAGATTGTGAAGGAAGCGCAAAGGTTGAAAAAAGAAATAGCGAAATATTGTCAAATGCAATTAGAAGAGGATGCGATTGATAAAATGGGTAAATAAAAGCTTAGAAAAATATATTTAATATATTATTCAATCGATTTTTGTCATAATTCATATTTAAAAAAATAAAAGAGAGGGAATTAAAAGGTCAAAAAGAGCTTGTAAAAGAGCAGAAAAGAGAGAAAGAGACAAAAGAGCTTGTAAAAGAGCAGAGAAGAGAGAAAGAGACTTTAATGGATGATGAATCCCGAACAGAAAGATGTGAGATTTGTAAAACTTGCAGTATTTTTTAAAAATTTAAAGAAGAAAAAAAACATGCACAAAAAAATAAAATAAAGGTTTTTTATCTATTAATAAACAATAATTTAAAAGAAATTAAAGAAAATTAAAAGAAATTTTATATATATATATGAGGTTAAATAGCTTCTCCCTTTTGAATAGATCCCTTCAAAATTTCGTCAAATCCTATTCCTTCTCCTCAACAATTGACCCGAAAGAGATCAAAACCTTTTCTAAAGTATCAGATTGGTGGGATTTCACAGGTTCCCAACAAGGTTTAAAAGCCTACAATTACTTGCGAACTGACTATATAAAGCGAATTCTCAGCTCAGAAAAAAACCTCAATATGTCTTCACGTTCTCCGTTACAAGGCTTAGATGTGATTGATGTTGGATGTGGGGGAGGCATTTTATGTGAAGTAATGAATTTTATTGCTTTTTTCTAGATAAAATACGATATTAATACATAGTACTGTGTTTTATTTTATACATAAATATTTTGTATTTTATATAAACTACAATATTTATCAATAAATTAACAAAATATTTTCTTGTTAATTTTTATAAATACAATAAAATAATACAAAAAAAACATAGAGTTTAGCTCGTTTAGGAGGCAATGTGATAGGTATCGATCCTACAGAAAATTCAATAAAAGTCGCAAGTCAACACATGAAAAATGACCCTGAATTATCAAAAAACCTGAGATATTTATTGACAACTTCAGGTTAACAATTTCCATCAAAAAACCTTTAATCTCATTAAATTCTCTAATTATTAGATGAATTTCTAAAAGAAAACAAGAAATTTGATTTAGTGACTTCTGTTGAAGTGATTGAGCATGTAAATGAACAAGAAACCTTTGTAAAAAGCCTGCAAAAACTGCTGAACGTACATTGAATTTCCTTTGTAAATACCAGCATTTATATAGCCAAAAGGGACTTTAATCATGTCTACCTTCAATAAAACCTATTTTTCTTATATTTATGGGGTTATTTTAGCAGAATATGTTATGGGAATCGTTCCAAAAGGCACACATGATTGGAATAAGTTTATAAATCCTTATGAATTGATTAAAATCTGTGAGAGAAACGGTCTGGAATTAATACATTTACAAGGAGCGGAATACGATTATTGCAGGAATGAGATGAAATACTCAAAGAATTTGGATATTAATTATATAATTGCGTTTAGAAATAAAGTGGCTAATGGTCTTTATGAGAAATAAGAAGAAATTTCGGTGGAAAAATAAAATTCTTTTTTAAAAACTTGAATTTGTGAAGAAAATCTAATTAATTCTTTGAAAAAAACCACAATTTTTATTTTGTTTTTCTTTAATTAAAACTTCTAAAAAAACTCCAAAAAAAAGATATCTTTTATATGAATTAGAACCCGATAAATCCTTCTCTTTTAATTTTTTTTTACCAAAACAAAAAAACCCCTTAAAACATCAAATAATAGGATTTTAGACAATTGTTCGCAAGATTTCCTTTATTTAAAAACCCCTGTTTCGAAAAAAACTCTTAACAATCAAAAATCAAAAAAACTCCAAATTAATTTCCAAAAGAAAACCGCGATAATGGACGTCGAATCTCCTACAATAACGCTCCAACGTTCCTCCAAACGCATCAAAAAGATCAAAAACGAACTTCATTTGACTCTAACCAAGCGAAAAGCAAAAGAAATTCAGTTAAAACCGGAAAATTATCAAAGAATTCAAAGATTTCGCGATAATTCTTCATTATTTTCCCAAAGAACTCGTTGTGATAAATTAACCAAGAATTTATCACAATTTTCAAATATCGTCTATTTCCCTTCTGAATTACGAAGATTCTTTAAAGAAAAGCAGAAATTACAAAGAGAAGATATAGAGAAGCTGATTCTTCCAAGCTTTACAGAGAAGCCATTAGCGAAAGAAATACAGGATATGCGGACTTTGATCAGGAATCAAGAAGAAAAACTACAAGACCTTTGCAAAGATGCTTTATCTGAGGTCGACCATGGGCATTTATCAAAGTATTTGTCCATGTTTTCATTGAAAAACACTGAGGTTTTCAATGGAAAAAATAACAATGAAGAAATCAAAAGAAACCAAAACACTGAGTTTTCTTTGAAAAATAATGAGTTTTCATTGAAAAATAACGGGTTATTCAATGAAGAAATCAAGAGAAATGACACTCTGAAGTTTTCAATGAAAAACACTGGCTTTTTCAATAAAGAAATCACAAGAATTTCGCCTTTAAAATACGATGTTTTCCCTGAAGAATATCATGAAGAATCAGGCAATTTCTTCAGTAAATTCAAGAGAAATGAGTCTTCTAACTTCAATTTAATTTACGAAGAAGAATCCTGTGAAAAAGCTTGTAATTTCTTCAGGAAATTCTCTTTACAAAGAAGCGTCAATTCTTTGAACGAAACAGGTGAAGGAGGCTCAAAAGAAGATTCCTTTGATAATTCTTCCTTTAATTACAAAGAAAATAACAAAGAAAGTAGCAAAGAATTTTATAACGAACTGTTCAATAAAGAACTGTTCAATAGAGACTTCTTCAATAAATATGATACTCATAGCACTACACCAAATACTTCAAAGAAAAGCTCCCCTTTATACAATGAGAAGAAAAACCTGTTGTTAAGCTCGAAAATAGAGGATATTCTTAATGATGGATTTGATGAGATTTTCTGCCAGAAATTCGAAGAAGAAAGCCTTTCTATTGAGAACTGCATTGAAGAAAAACAAATGAATTTCGAGTTTTTTCTCAAAAATCAAGAAAATGAGAAAGAGGAGAAAGAGGAGAAAGGAGATGATGAGTACAATAAGATCAATGAGTCGCTGCTGATGATTGAAAATGATAATAATCTGCTTTTTTTTTAGTGAATAAGTTTTGACACTATAAGCTTATATTTATTATTCTGCTAATTTTAATATATTATATCCATTTTCATTTAATTCATCTCTTAATTTCAAAAATGAAAAAAAATTCACTAAAATTTACAAAAATAATTTTTTTTTTAAATTATAAAAAAAATTAATTTTTTTTTTTTTGAACAAATCTCTTAAAAAATGAGCTTTTTTGACTTTTTTTAAAACTTTATGCAATAATTCCTTATTTCTTCTTCTTCTTTTTATCTTTTTTCTTCCCAACATCCCCACTACTCTCCACATTCGTGACCGTTGTTTGGTTAACCCTTGATTTCAATTTTGGAATGAGTTCCCCCAGCGTTTTCAGGAGTTCTTTTTCTTTTTCCCGATTAAAAACCTAACTTTTTAATTAATCATCATTATTTTACTTCTTTTAATATTTGAAATGAATTGTCCATTCTCATTTTTCAGCAAAACTCGGATCCGACCATTATTCAAAATATCTTTGCAATACGTTTTATCCACTTCTACTACATGTGGCAATTTCAAATAAGTCAACACTTCGCTCATTTCATTCACAGAAGGGTTATCAATACAGCTTTTTTTGCCTATTTTTCGACCTTTTTTTGTTTTGTTTTTATAGAAATATTTTTTTTTGTTTTTATAAGTTTTTGAAATCAGACCATCAGATTCTGATAGTGTTGAATTGATGTATGCAGGATAAAGCACATTCCATTTTTTCGACATTGTTATAATTTCCTCTCGTTTGAGGCCCATCATTTTGTGAAAGTTTTTTTAATTTCTTAAGCTATTAGAGTTTTTTTTTAAATTATTTATTTATAAAGAAAGAAAAAAAAGTGAGTTTATTTGTATAGTAGAAAAAAGAAACTTAATTTTCTTTAAGTTTTCTGCTCCAAAATCAATAAAAATACGCAAATACTACTGTACATAAAAAACCAGAAAAGCTAAAAAACAAGCCAAAGAGAATCTCATAAAAAACCCTCGAAACTCCAATCTTTGTTGAAATATACACAAAAAATTACAATTTTTAAAGTTATGATTTCAGAAAGAAAAAAAAACAAGAAAAATACATAATATATAAACAAAACTCAAATAAAAACATAGGTATTTTCTTCACTAAACGACACAGATTTATTCTTTTCCTTTTTTCCTTTTTTTTTTAAAAGCGCTGATCTAGATTTCTTCTGGTTTCCAATTGAACAATTAAACCCCATTTTCCTCACATGAAGTTCTGATAAATTCTGATCAAATTCTTTGAAAACAGGGGTATATACATGCTTTTGTGGAAATTTATCGTTTAAAGTTTGAAGAAATGTGTGGAAATTTGAAAAATCGAACTTCTTTGAAAAGGTTTTTATTGGAGATTCATCACATTTTTCCACATTCGAAGGAGAATTTACTCTTTCAAGTTCTTTTATGTTCATTAAATGTGAGATTTTTAAATGAATTTGGTGAAAAGTGGTTCTAGAAGGTTTAGGTTTTATCATCTGAATTTCGTTCATTTTATTCTGAATTAAATTTAAGTTTTACTACAATGAATAGTCATTGGTGTTTTATTGGTAAATCTACGTTTTTTTTAAGAAACAAAGAAATTTTATGAAAATTCACTTGATTTTTTTGATTTTTAATATAAATTTTGATTCTTAAAGAAAATTTGATAAATATTTTATTAATTTAAAAAATAGAAAAAAACCCTTAATTTCATCCAATTTTCTGGAGTTTCTTCACAACAAAATTGAAGTTATTATATGGGAAATACAGATCATATGCCTTCATTTTTTCGAACTCCAACATGAAGCTATACTTATCAAAATCTGTCTTCTTTACATCCTCCGTCTCGCAATTACTCCCCTGTCCCTTCATTAATGATTCCTTCGAAGATTTTGCTGATTTTAACGATTCTGATTTTTTATCAATAGTTTCTTTTTTTTCTTCAATCATCGCTGAAAAAACCGACCCTCTTCGAAATTTCGCATTTTCTGTTGCTAAAAGCGGGGTATTTTGTGTATGAACTGGGCTATCTTGTTCGAAAAATGCAAAGTTTTCTATATAAAAAGCTTCGCTTTTTTGCTCGATTTCTTCTTTAAAATGCAAAGCATTATACTTTAACCTATTATTTCTCACAAAAGTTCCTTTTTCACACTTTATTTTCTCTTCTTTTTGATAAGGATATAACTGTTTTTTATAAGTAATATAGCTGCATTCCTTTGTTAAATGAGTGTGGGATCTACAGGAAAGGCATGTGACTTGTAAATCGATGTAGTTATTATAATTGTTGATACGGTCCTTTATATAACAGAATTTTTCATAATCATAGTGGAGATTCTTCAGAATTTGCAAGAAATCTGAACGAGAAAAAGAGAAAATTGAGGTGTATTCAAGACTTTTAGCACTGGCTTTTCGAGGCATACCAGAAATAAAGGATAATTCGCCGAACCAATCGTTGCTTGCGAGGAATTTTATTATGTAGGAGTCCCCGTAATAGAGCTGGACTTTCCCTTTGTGGATAAAATAATAAGCAGAATTGTCAAATATATTTTCCTATGAAAAACCAGTTTTATTATGTTAATTAAAAAAGTGGAAAAAACTAGTTTTTTTCATTGTTTTTTAGTGAAAATTCGATTATGAGCGAATTTTTAAAAATATTCACAAAAGCCACAAAAATCTTAAAATAAAAGTAAAAAAAACTCTAAAATAATGATGCAATTGCAATTTTTTTGTAATAAAAAAAGCCTTACCATGATAATAACATCATCAGGAATAAAGATTTTTTCGTTGGCGATAATCGACATTTTTTCCAGCAATTTAGAGCTGAACATTTTCTTCAAAACCTTGTTACTTCTAACAAATTTTCCATAAATCTGCAGCATTACTTCTTCTCTAAAAGCTTCTGGGATTTTTTCAATTAAAGAATTCGTATCAATTTTATTTTCTTTTTTCAAATTCCACACATTTATGAGATGTTTCTTGATTTTCAGCTGTATCTTATTATCAATTTTTTTCTCTTTGAGGAAATGATTCACCATATTCTGTTGTTTCCTCAAATAGGCCCTTTGATTATTCAATTCCTCCAGGATATTCCCAATAGTGTTCATTATATAAGCGAAAACACAACAAGTGATCATCATAGCAATAATCGCGAAACAATGCTGTAAATACGTTAAAGGTAATATATCGCCATAACCGACAGTCATCATTGTAACAACAGCCCAATAATAACCATATAGATAGATTTCACTCCATTGTGCGTTTTTTAATCCGAATTTATCAAGCCAAGTGTAATCACCGTTTTCTGAATCATATTTCGTGATAAGAATCCACTCACAACTGAGAATATGAGCACAAACTATCAGAAAAAAACATACTTGGCTCAAAGAAAGAATAAGCATTGATGTGGTGCTGAGATTCAAAAGATAGTCCACAAAATGATTAATCAATTGCTTTATTTTGAAGAATTTGAAGATCAGAAGAAAAAGCATTAGAGAAGAAAGCATTAGATGATCACTTCTTTTCAAGTATTCTAGGTTGAAATCATCATTTTCACTCCATGTGTTAAACAACAAAATCAAATAAATAGTGTCAGAAAGTGTTTCTAAACTGAGAAAACGTGCTAAAATCAGTTTTCTATCAGTGAAAATGATGCCATTTGAGATATACCCTACGTTTAAACTGAGGAAAAATAGCACTAATTGCACGAAAATCAGCAGAAGTATCAAATTTGAATAGAGATTCTGATGAACCCAGAAAATATTATGAATCGGTATGAAGAAAATGCAGAACAAAATCACTCCTAAACTGAATATATCAATCATCAGTTTATAAAAACTATCCGGACGAATCACCTTCACGTATTTCAGAATCCTCATCACAAAAAAATAGAATTTTTTCCATTTTTTTATCATTTTTTTCTTAATTTTCATTAATTTTTTGATAAACTCATTTTTCTTTAAGTTTATTTTCATGCTTTTTGTCATTTTTGTAGGACTTACACTCATGAGCATTTCATCATAAAGCTCGTATTTTTCGTTACTATCATCGTTCATCATATTGACAAGATTCCTGAATTTCTCTGAATAATTAGCACTTCTTTTATTCAGAATCTTGCAGGTTTTATCACCGATTAAATTGAAATGATATTGGTTCAAATTCTTCATACTAATCGACGGTGACATAAGCGAAAATTTCCTGGCGTTTTTCTTGATAAATAATATCGTATGTAGATCTTTCAAGCTTTTTTGTACGTTATATTTACTTATTCTCTTCTTATAAATGCTCTCATTGGCATTTGTAAGGTTTCTCATATGAATATTCTGATTATTTACTTTTAAAACATCTGAAGAAGTCAAAGGGGTGTGAATAGTGTGTGGAGCTCTTGCTCTTGCTCTATTGGTTTTGTGAGAAAATTTCGGGTTTGTTGTGAAAGCTGAGGTTAAATTGATGTTTGAATTAATCTGTTGATGACTGTGGAGGGATTCTATTTCCAATACTGGTGAAGTTCTTTGAAAAACACTTGTATTATGCATTGATTGGATATTTTCAATCGAAATGTTGCTGTCATCAATAATTTTATCCTTTTCTTTGGAAGAATTTTTTAGAAGAATTAGAGAGATGATAAAGAAAGAAATAGGGGGATTACTGATGTCTAATGAAGGGCATTTAGAGGAAAGTTCGAGATCTTGACAGAATGGGTAACTGCCTATTAAAAAGAAGAATTTAAAAGGGTTTTATATCAAGAAATTCAAGTTTTTTTGGAACTGGAATTTTGAAATATGAACATTTTTTGGGAAACTTTCTCAGAATCGGGAATTGTGTGATCGCTTTTTATTTCCTCTTCGAAGAATTTCAAATTGTGAGTCATTATAAGGGACAATCTTTGATTAATTAAGTGATTATTTAATCTCTTATTACAAATAATGGTAAAAATTATGTTTGAAGTTTGTATTTAATATCTTTTTATTTTATTTTTACGTTTTATCGAAAAATATATTGAATTTTCATACTAAATGGCAATCATATTATTAATTTTGAAATTTTTATTTCATTGTTTTTCTTGATCATTTATGCGTTTTAAATTTTTTTTTTTTTTATTTTTTAATTTTTCAAAAAAGAAAATCTCTAAAGATTGGATTTTAAGAAAATTATTTTTTTGTTTATTTTGGCAATATTCTTATTTTATTTATAATAATTCAATTTCTTTCATACTATTGCCATCAAACTTTGTAGCTTAGTAAAATTTTAAGCAGTCGTTTATAAATTCAAATTGTGATAATCAGTTTCAAACTTTGCTTTTCTTTTAAAACTAAATTAAATTTACAAAAAATTTAAATAATAATTTATTTTTTTTTCATTTAAAAAAAACAATGCTCCATAAAAAAAACCATAAACAACCAAAAGTAGGGAAAAAAAATCCAAAAAGCTTTCAAAAATAGTGAAAGCAAAGGATGACTCCCCAAAACCTTAAAAAAAGGTGAATACACAACAACTTCTTTCCTTTTGGAATTGCATTTAGGTTCAACTGGAAAACGGAAACTTTTTACACATTTTGGAATTTATCAATTAATTGAGAGACATTATATAGGCTCTTCTTGTGGACAAAAAAAAATCAGATAATATGATGATTCAACCTGCTGCTTATAACGATATTTGTAAGAAAACAACTGATGGAAAAGGAAATAAGCTTTTGAATTTAGTCATGAATAGCAATATAGGAAGTCAGAAGGTCAAAGGGAAGATAGAAATATTGATGATAAACACTGAAACTATGGTGGAGAAAATAATCTCCTATCTTGATGTAATTGAATTTTTCTCTCTTTTCAATAAGGAACAATTTGTATCACTGTTGAACAAATAATTAAGCTTTTCATTTTTCTGAAAAAACTTTAAATTTTTTTTTCTCTCTAAATTGAGAGAGAAAAAAAGAAAAGAAAAAAATCTAGAATAAATAATTTTTATCTGTTCTCAAGCAAGCTCATAATTTAAATTTAAATAAATATTATGCATAATTTTGTAATTTTATAAAAAGAAGAAGACAATACCTATGCCTCCAAAGAAAAAACCTCAGAAAACTAAGGAAACAAAGGAAAAAAAGGAAACTGTCTTAGAAACAACGAAAAATTCAAAGAAAGTAAAAGCAGAAGTTGACTCCCCAAAGCCTTTAAAAGATGCAATAGATTTTGACTCCCTTCCAAAAGTGAAACCTCCTAATGTGAAAGCATATAAGGAAACTGATTCACAACCAGATTTCCCACTAGATTATGAGGTGGTCAAAAACTGTCTCTTGCAAGTGACTGATATAAAGGATAATCATAACAAATTCTATTCTTTGGAATTGCATTTAGGTTCAACTGGAAAAGGGAGACTTTTTACACATTATGGAAGAACTGATGATTTACAAAGGTTATTTATCAATTAATTGAGAAAAAACTTGATAAAATATATTTATAGAGGCTCCGCTTGTGGACAAAAAGAAACCAGATATTATGATTCAATAGCTGAAGCTTATGCTGCTTATAATGATATTTATAAGAAGAAAACAGCTGCTGGAAAAGGATATAAGCCTTTGAATTTAGTCAGAATGAATAGCAATATCGGAAGTCAGAAGGTCAAAGGGAAATCTGCTGGAAATATTGATGAGAAAACACTGAAAAAAATGGAAGAGGAGGAGAATCCTGCTAAAAAAATTGAAGAAAAACCGAAGAAGAGTCTAAATCTTCATCCTTCAATTGAGAAATTAATCTCATATCTTTATGTATTTTTCCTTTTACTTTATTGAAAACTATTTGAAGTTTATTCATTTGTAGGAGGAAGCCACTAAAACTTTAAAAGCTTCAGTTTCTGTACAATTTACAGCAGAAGGGATCAAAACTCCTTTAGGGGTTATCACTATTGAACAAATTGAAAAAGGAGAAGACTGTATTTTTACAATAAATATCTTATAAATATTGATAAATTGTTAGGTTTATCAAGAATGCTTGAAGAAATTCAAAAGGCAAAACCAAATAAATCTAATTTAGAAACCCTCAGCAGCGAATTCTTCACATTAATTCCTCATCATTTAGGAAGAACCCAAGCTGCGATTAAATCCAATATCATTCTTACAGAAAAGCAATACACTGATAAAATGGATTTGATGCAATTGATGAAGGATATGGTAAAAGTCGCTGCCAGCAAAGAAGGAAACGTTTTACTTGATCCAAATGTTGACGCAAAATATAAAGCTTTGGGATGTGACATAAATGTGATTGAATCAAAGGATAAAGAGTTTCAAGAGATTCAAACCTATATCAGCAGCAACCTTAATCACCATAACTTTTCATCAGGTTGTCCAAATATTAAGAACATCTATGAAATCACAAGAAAAGATGAAAGAAAAGATTTTTCAAAAAAAATTGGAAATGAAAAGGTTTTTTTTCAAACAAAAAATTAATTATCACAATTTTCTTCTTTTTTTTCCCGATTATATTTGTCATGTAGATTATGTTTCATGGCTCTCGCATGGCCAATTGGATCGGTATATTGACCAGAGGAGTTCTTTTACCTCAGGCTGTCACGAAATTAGGTGTTCATAGGACAGTATGCATTTTATACATATTAAATTTTATTCATGAAATTTTAGGATTTTGGCTGGCTGGGAGCAGGAATTTATTTCGGGGATGTGTGGCAGACATCTGCCAATTATACTGGAACAGGACAAAATGGAAATTGCTATATGTTATTAGTCAATGTTGCTTTAGGCAAAATTTTTGATCAAGCAAAAATCGATGGAAAAATTGTGGCACCACCAAAAGGGTTTTTATTTTTTCGCTAGAGTAAAAATAAAAATGGTTTGTAGATATGACTCGATACATGGAAATCCGGATCTTCATGGAGGGTTCTCAGATCATGAATATTGCATTTATAATCAAAACCAGCAACATATTAAATATTTGGTTGAATTTAATAGATAGTCTTTCTAAAAAAAAGATTATTTTATTTAAAAAAAATAAATTATTACTGGTAAATTTTTTTTTATTTTTATCATTTTTGTTTAAAAAAAAAAAAAAAAAATTTTTTAAATAAATTTCAACACTGCTTGTTTTTCAAAATTTAAAAAAAAAGTATATTATTAGATTATAAAAAACACTCGATTAAGATCCACAAGAATAGCACACATCTTCCCCACAAACGGTCTTTCTCTTCGGTGCCTCTGTCTTCAATTTTTTGATAACAGGGTTCTCCAAAATTAAGTTCTCTTTCTCAAGCTTCTCTGCCAAAATTTTATTATCTTTTTCTTCTTGAACTCCTTCTTTTACCAGAGACTCCACATCCAAAGTGAATTTAATAGCATCAACAGCTGGTCTCGATCTCAAATAATACATTCCTAACAAAATAATCATAAATAAACCAAATATTTCTCAAAAAAACCTGTTTTCAGTCCAGCTTTCCATGAATAGAAATGCATGGAGCTCATTTTACTGAAATTCGGCTCAGCTAAATGAATATTCAGGCTTTGGCTCTGATCGATGAACGGAGCTCTCGAAATAGCTAGATCAATGATTTTTTTTTGTGGAATTTCCCACACGGTCTTATAAAGATCTTTAATATCCTTTGGTATTTCTGTGATATTCTGTACAGATCCCCCATAAGCAATTAATTTATTCCTAACTGAGGAATTCCATAAATTCTAAAAAATAATCAAGTTAAATTAAAAATTAAAAATAAATTTTCGAACCAAATCAATCAAATCTTTCACTAAATGACCATTAATGCAGACAAACTCTCCTGATAGCACTCTTCTCGTATAGAGATTCGAAGTATAAGGTTCAAAAGATTCATTATTTCCCAGTATTTGTGAAGTGGAGGCCGTGGGCATTGGAGCTATCAATAAAGAGTTTCTCATACCATGTTTCACGATATTTTCTTTCAAAGTATTCCAATCATAGCCGTTTTCAGGTGTTTTACCCCACATATCGAATTGCAGAATGCCTTTACTACAAGGAGACCCTTGAAATGTTGAATAAGGACCATGGATTTTTGCTAATTCCATCGAGGCTTTACACGAGGAATAATAAATAGTCTCAAAGATTTTCTCATTGATTTTCAAAGCTTCATCACTTTCAAAAGAAACTCTCATCTTTATAAAGGCATCAGCCAGGCCCTGGACACCTAGTCCTACAGGTCTATGTCTAAGGTTTGAGTTTCTGGCTTCTTCTATAGGGTAATAATTCAAATCAATCACTTTGTTGAGATTCTTTGTGATGATTTCTGTCACTTTTATTAATTTCTCATAATCGAATTCACCAGTGCTGCTCACAAACCTCGAAAGGTTAATGGATGCTAAATTACACACTGCAACCTCATCTTTCGCAGTATATTCAACGATTTCTGTGCATAGATTGCTGGACTTTATTGTGCCGAGATTCTGTTGATTTGACTTTCTATTGCAAGCATCTTTATAAAGCATATAAGGAACACCAGTTTCTATTTGTGATTCTATAATCTCATAAAACAATTGTCGAGCTTTAACCACTCTTCTTCCTTTGCCTTCTTTTTCATATTTGGTGTATAAATCAACAAAGGCATCACCCCATACTTCTGGCAAGCCTGGACATTCATTTGGACACATCAAAGTCCAATCTGCATCAGTTTCGACTCTTTGCATAAAGAGATCAGGAATCCATAAAGCGTAGAACAAATCGCGAGCCCTCTGCTCTTCTTTCCCGTGATTTTTCTTCAATTCGATGAAATCGTAAATATCGGCATGCCAGGGCTCTAAATACATGGCAAATGAGCCTTTTCGCTTCCCGCCGCCTTGATCAACATATCGGGCTGTGTCATTAAAAACCCTTAAATAATTGTAAATATAAGAATTCTATTCATTTTAAAAAGAAAAGTCAACCTTAACATAGGCACTAAACCATTAGAAACACCATTAGTTCCTCTGATATAGGAGTCTTTCGCTCGGATTGTTGAAACTGCTAAGCCAATTCCACCTAAAATCGATAAAAATTATGATATTTATTAGAAGAAAATGTTGAGAACCTGCTGATTTCGAGATCAAAGCACATTGTTTTAAAGTATCGTAGATTCCTTCTAAAGAATCTTCTTTCATTGTCAATAGATAGCAGGAGCTCATTTGAGGATTAGGAGTCCCTGCATTGAAAAGCGTTGGAGTCGCATGGGTAAACCATTTATCGCTCATCAGATTATAAGTCTCAATGGCCGATTGGATATCTTCCTGATGAATACCGATAGAGACTCTCATCAACATATGTTGGGGCCTCTCAGCGATTTTACCATTGATTCTTAACAAATAGGAACGCTCCAAAGTCTTAAAACCAAAGAAATCGTAATTGAAATCTCGCTCGTAATTAATCGCTTTCTCGATCATCTCAGCATTCTTCATCACAATCTCGTAAACATCTTTTGCAATTAAACTCGCATTTCGTCCAGTGTGGTCTATATAGTGATAAAGATCGTAGATAGTCTCTGAAAACTTGCTCTTTGTCTCTTTATGAAGATTATCGACAGCGATACGGGCTGCTAATAAACTGTAATGAGGATGAATTATGTTCATATAGGCAGAAGTCTCGGCTGCAAGATTGTCTAGAACTGTGGTTGGAACCTTATCGTACATACCTTGAATGACCTTTTGCACAATAGCATCTATATTCACATAGTTTTGGTCTAAACCGAAAGAAAGCTTCTCTAAGCGGGTTTTGATCTCGACGATATTTATTGGGTGGACTTCACCGTTACGCTTGGTAACATAAAGGATTTTTGTGGCTTCAACTGGCTGGGAAGGGGTTGAAAACATAGGAATGAGAAAAAACTATTAGGTTTTTTACTTGATTTATAGTTTATGATAGATTTCGATTCTGTTTATAAAGGATTAATTTGATTTAAATTTCCCTCCTTTATTTAAAATTTGATGCACGCCAAATTTCTGGGCATTTTTACTTAAATTCGGTAAAAAATCTAGAATGAAAGTTAGCGGATTATTTTATAACAATTAATGTTAAATTTATTTGCGTTTAAAGCGGGAAAAATTAAATCAGGAAGCTGAGGAGAAAGAAACTCGCAAAGAAGCCTGGAATTTAAAGGATTTTCCCATTTTATTTCATAAAGCAGTTTAAATAGCGAAGTTTTTTTCAAAAAAATGAACAAAGGCTTCTTTTTTGTTTATAAAGTAAAATATGGAGTTTTTCTTGCGAAAAAGCTGAAATTCCTTCAATAAAAGAAAAAAAATATTTTATTTCTGAATTAAATGCGAAAAAAAATGTTTTTTTCTGAGTTTTTTTAAAGGAAATTTTTTTAAGCAATAAATTTTTTAAAAAGAAAAACCTTTAAAAATTAAAATGAAACCATTTGAAAAAACCTCAGAAAAAAAGCCAATTCTTGATAAATACGACCATATTCTCAAGCTTTCCGATGCTAAAACCGCATATAAACACCAAGAAAACCCTATAAAAACACCATTAAATCCCACAAATAACACAGATATCCCTATAAAAATCAGCGAATACATCAATAATTTACAAAAAGCCAGTGCTACAATGGGGAATTTCCCAATAAAAAACAAGTTCAAAACCCCGAAACTCGATCTAAAACCTTTGAAAAAAGCATTAAAAAACCCCGATATTCTCTCAGAAAGGTCAAATTATAAGAACTGCGATACTTTTTACCGCAAAAAGGCTTTAAATCAGGACTTATGGAACAGGTAATTGGGAAATTCTAAAGAAAATTCAATAAAAAGACATTTAGATCAGAGTTTTCAAAGGAATTACTTACAAAAGACTTGAATTTAACGTTAAAAAAACTGAAGAATTCCAATGATGTTTCTTATTTACGGCCAGATTACAAAGAAACAGAAATTCTCAATAAAACCTCTTTAATTCTCAGCGATTCCAAGCCTAAAACTCTCTCAATCCTCCCAAAAGAAAGCGATTTCTATCAAAAAAGTAAGAGAAAACCCCATTTTAATCAAAAAAAAAACATAAAAACCTTATTTTCTATTTAAAGTGTGTGAATTCGATGCTAAATCCCCTTCCTACCTCACAGACCTTTCCCAAATAAAATCTCGTATCGCTGCCCCTCTCGACTTTTCGTTAACAAAGATCATAAATCCCTCGATTTTCTCAACACCTGATCCAGAAAACGTGATAAAATCTCATCATTTAAGCAAAAAATTCAATCCTGCTTTCTCTTATTCATTAGAATTCCACACTTCTCAGAACAAAAACCTACAAAAGCCCAGTATTCGAAAAGATGTGGCTTATTTGGAGAATTGGCTTAACGAAATGCTTGAAAACGTGAAGAAAAAGCCCAATTATGGCTTTAGTATGCTCATTGAAGACCTACAGATCATTTATTCGGCTTGCTTAAAGGAGCTTATAAGACAAATAAGCTTACATTGTAGCGAAAGAGGACAATTAATGGAAAAAGTCTGGAATTCTTATGTGGATTTATTAGAAAAAGCAGTGATTTCGAGCAATAAAGAGAAAGAAAAATTGGAAAAGGGGTATTTAAATGAAATTAAGAGGATTTATGGGATATTTGAGAAGGAATCGGGGAATTTTATGAAGGAAATCGAGGAGTTAAAGAAGGAAAAAGAGGAAAATCGTGATAAAATCGTGAAATATTGGGAGGAATTGATATATTTAAGAGGGAAATATCATCGTTTTGAAAAGGAAAACGGGTTTTTAAGGAATCATTCTGAGGAAATCATGAAGGAATTGAAGAATATGGCTAAAGAACTATATAATTATCAAACAAATGAAGTGGTTTTCGACGATAAACAGCTGAAATTCCCTTGGAATAAGGAAAAAAGCGGGGAAAACCTGAAGAAAAAACATGGGAAATTCCGAATAAAAGAAGGAAAAGAACTAGAAAAATCAATAGAAAAAGTGATAGAAAACGAAGGAATTATCGATCTAGAAGAGACTATTTTATGTGAAAAAGCCACTAATACGGATGAAAATGCTGAAATTACTGATGAAATTACTGATAAAATTCCTGATAAAATTAAAGAAAATGAAGGAAATTTGGGTATTTTCGATAAAATCGTTGAAATAACTGATAGTATCGCCTTTTTAAAGCCAATTAGTGAAGAAATACGATATTTCGATAAAGGGATTCAAGCGGATTTCTGTGATTTTCTGCCTTCTCCGAACTCAAAAGGTGAAGGAAAAACCTTTGAATTCGACGATATTTTACTGAAGAAAGAAAGGGATTCTTTGAAAGAAAAGGAGAAATTCGCAATAAAAATGATCAAAAACTATAATAAAATGGAGAAAAACGTGGATTTAGCTGAGAAAAAGGAGAAATTCATGGAGATTCTTGAGATTGGGAAGGAGAATTTAAAAGAGAATGTCGAGTTTAAGAGAGAAATCATGGTTTTAAGAGAAGAAATAGCGAAATTTCTCAAGGAAAATAAAAAATTAAGGTACGCTTATCAGAAGAATATCAGCGAATTAGAAGAAAATAAGGAGAAAAACCTGATTTTGACAGGAAATTATGATAATTTGGAGAAAAAAGTAAAGAAAAATATGGTTTTTTTCAATTTTCTGATGTTTTTATCGTTAAAAGTATCAGGAATTATTGCAAAAACTCGATAAAAAAGAAGGTTCCTCGAGTCCTAAAATAAGGTAATTTCAGTATTTTGTATTGATTTTATGAGAGAATCCTTAGTAAAACGGAGAAATTACTGAGGAAATTCATCGAGAATATCAAGCATAAATCAAAGAGTTTAGAGGAATTTGAGTCGAAATCATTAGAAAACATTGAAATTCCTGTTGAAAACCATGAAAACACGACAATGACTCAATTGAATTTCTTTAAAAACGGGGAAATTTCTGAAGAAAACCCGAAAATAACGATAGAAATCACTGAAAAAGCTGATAATATCGTAACAAATTCTCCGATGAAAATAAGGGATTTTTTCAGTCATTTTATCCAAAAAAGCGATGAAGTCCTCAATGCAATGAATGACATAAAAGGTCAGGTTTTTTTCAAATTTATCATTAAAATCGCAATAAATATAGAAAGTGATGGGGAAAAAAGCGATGATTTATCAGAATTTAATGGAAATACTGAAGAAAAATCAGCGGTTTTATACACTCCTTTACTCAGTGGAAAAGACCTGATGAAAGGCAACGATTTTCAAAGGAAAAGTAAGAGAAAGCAATGAATTTATCAGTAAAAACTTGAAAAGATTACAGAAAACCCACGAAAATGCATGATAGGAGCTATTGGCTGGTTCCAAGTGAATTTCTTCATTAATTTGTTCATTAATTTCTCAATTTTTTCCCATTTAATCATTAATTTCTTCATTAATTTCTTCTTAATTTCTTCTTAATTTCCTCATATTTTATCAATTTCTTCAATAATTTCTCGATTTTTCTTTAATTTCTTCAGTAATTTCTCAATTTCTTCACTAAAAATAGGTCTTGGGATAAAAAGAAAAGAGAATAAAAATCCTCATTCGATTTCTGCTGATACTCTGCTTAAGGAAGTTATTGATAATAAAGAGAATATTTCTGGGACTTCTATCACGAAAAGCCTACTTTTGAAGTTCATTGCCAGAGTTTATGTCGAGTGCATAAGCAAAAGAAGAGAGAATAAGTTCACTGGACAAGCCCAATCAGCACTGCATGTCTTCATGTATGAGTATTTCTTGAATAAATACGGACTGAAAAAAACTGTCGAGAAGAAATTGAGGGAGGTGAAATGAATAAATTTTTTATTAAATTAATGATTTTTTCATAAAATTTCAATTTTTTGCAATTTTTTCATAAATTTTGAATTTTTTGCAATTTTTGCAATTTTTTCATAAATTTTCATAAATTTTGAATTTTTTGCAATTTTTTCATAAATTTTTCAATTTTTTCTTTATAATTTATAATTTCTTCAATTTTTTTACGTATAGGTGTTTGAAGCGTGTTATTTCTACAGAAAAACTAGCAAGAAGCTTGAGTTATTCACGAGATTCCTAGGCATAGAAACAGCCTTGAACATAAATGATTTTAATTATTACCTGGATTGGATGAAGGATTTTGATGAAAAGTTCTATTGCAAAACATCACAATTTTCTCATATTTATCAATAATTTAACCTTTAAGTAATACCTTTGGATTACAAATAGCTTCATCAACCCTTGATAAAATTTATATTTCATGGGTAATTATGCATATTTTCATTAAAAATTGATAAAAAACAGGAAAAAACAATAGAAAATATCGAGAAAAACCTGAAGCCAAATAGCGGTTTTTATCTTTAGATTCATCAGAAATATCGTTTTTTCTTTGTTAGATGCTGAGGAATTCAGTGTTTTCTTTGAGAAAATCAAGCAAATAAAGGTCGAATCTCCGTCAACAAAGGAAGAAGCCATAGAGTTCAATTTATTTATGCAAATGGTGCTCGAATTGTTCTCCCATACCAAAGAAACAGTCAAATCGCGGTTAAAAAACATTTTTTACGCAGCAGATGTAATAAAAAACCATTAAAATTAGTAAATTTATTGATAAATTCACTGATTTCTCGTTAAAATTCATCGATTTCATCGTTAAAATCCTTTAATTTTATCGTTAAATTTTATCAGTAAAATTCAATGATTTTATTGTTAAAATAGT
>JFJP01037435.1_pt1 | contig 28356 bp, 15 predicted proteins | sample 431651 | NCBI WGS metagenome assembly JFJP01 (sample SAMN02602958, study PRJNA72255) | Microbial mat metagenome, whole genome shotgun sequencing project. | biome: fresh water; feature: sink hole; material: water; isolation source: purple microbial (photo- and chemosynthetic) mats found in... | reverse complement strand
CAATAATCAAAGGTGCTGAACCTGATAATATTTTTGCATCCTGGTTCCTCCAGGGATACTGCCCTGTGAGAAGTGCATAACGGCTGGGCGTGCTGGTCGCCGAGGTGGCGTAGCCATTGGTAAACCGAACGCCCCCATTTGCCAGCAAGTCAAGATTTGGAGTTTTCAGCCGGATAGCGCCATAAGCACCTACATCTCCGTAACCCAAATCGTCGGCATATATAATTACAATATTTGGCAGACCGACTGGTTTTTCCTTTTTAGCCTGTCCGCAGGCTGCGACTGTAGCCAGGCAGGTTGTCGTTAGAAGTAGGTTTTTCATATTTTTTGATTGTAAAGATCTAAGATATTTTACAGATTATTTCATATTCCACTTGGTCTCCCATTTTATTACCGGTTTTTCCTGTTCAAAAACAATAGGCAACCAAATGTAACGACCATCAATGGCATTATCGGGTCGCCAGCGGTCGGCCATAAAAATATACTGTCCGGGAGTATTCGGATTTTCCAGGATGAAAGTACTTTGCGAATCAAAAGTCGTATTTTTTTCCTTCTCAGTTCCACGAGAAGGATTACCCAGCTCAATCCAGGGGCCAAAAATATGATCGGCTACAAACGATCGGGCCGCGTTGGGCTTCCGGCCGGTGCACCCGGAGGTAATCAAATAATATTTCCCCTCTTTTTTGAATATCGAAGGTGCTTCATTATGCCCAACAGGCATTACTGCAACATAGCTTTTTTCCATTCGTCCGACCATGGCTTCAATTTATCCGGAAATTGTTTGGTTTTCTGTTCTTCAGAAAAATTTACCGGCCACTGTCCGGCATTTGGATTGACACTTTTGATGTATTGAAACGGACCAGTTGGTGAATCGGCTAATGCCAGACCTGTTTTGGCGGCTTTATAGCCCATATCTTTCAATTCCAGGTGAAACCACATGACAAACTTTTTGGTCTTCTGATTAAAAATTACTTTTGGACGCTCAATTACACAACCTTGTACAATTTCGCTTTTAGTATCCTGCGAAACAGACAACGCAATTCCTTCGTCCTTCCAGTTGTATAAATCTCTGGACGAATAGCAATGTACCCCAACCATGGCTTTATTCCCGGCATCCCCTTCGATTTTGTGCTCACCGTACCAGTAATAAGTGTCATTCAATTTAAGGATGCCACCACCATGCGCATTAATATGAACCCTTTTGTTATCGGGCCAGATTTCGCCTGGTTCAAAGGATTGCTGCTTTTTTTGCCCGTTTATTATCCCAGTGGAAACAAAAAACAGGACTGTCAATAAGATAATTGTTTTGCTCATTTTCATGATCATTTCAGGACGATTAAGATTTTAATGTTTCGGCAGCAAAGTTCCACCCAGATTGTAATTCTGGATTTTTGTTAATTCGGGATTTCCGGTGCCTTTTTGCATCAGTTGTATCAGGTCTTCAAGATGATTGGTGTAAACGCCACGCGGATCGGTGTTGTGTTTTTTGCATACAGAAGCTGCCATGCCGATGACTTCGCCCATCATTCCGGTGGTGCGCATCACGCGAACGGTTCCCAGCGCCACGTGTGAAACGCTGATGTTTCGTCCGGCCATTAACAGATTTGGCACATTCACCGAATAAAGGCTGCGGAATGGAATCGGGTATGGAATTATTGGGGTGTGCACCGCAATTGATTTGAATTCTTTTCCAGGAAACTGTTTCGTATTTTCAGGATCAGGATAATGCAAATCAATGGTCCACGAGGTTGGAGCTGTTCCGTCATGATATACTTTGTGTTCCATAAGATCGGATTCGCGCAGGACATATTCGCCCACTAACCTCTTCGATTCACGTTTTCCGGCTATATACGCCACCCATTTCAATTGACGTTTTTCAAATTTGCCTTTGTCGATGGAATAGTTTTTCAAGAACGACCAGTTTGAATAAACTACCAACAAACCATAATCGCGGATTCGCTCAAACTCATTCACCTGATCGATTCCCATTCCAGTTTCCCAGTTCCAGTCGCCCCGGATCAAATGTTCGGCTTTTTCTTCGTCCCAGTCAATTCCCCACTTGATGTCAGGAAAAGGAACATTCTTCTTTTTATCTTCGGCAAACCATTGTACCGACGATCCCATGGTCAGGTCGTCAGCCAATTCAGGAGCAGTTGACTCGCTAAATTCTTTTGAACTTTCCCGTCCGGTCATGTATTTTGCTCCGGCAAGTACTCCAATGGTTGCATCGCCGGTGCAATCAGCAAAAAGAGGTGCCTTAAACAATAACTTCTGCCCGGTTTCGGTGTTGGTTGCCTGAATACTTTCAATGCGGCCATTGTTCATATTCACTACATTGGCATGGTTGTTTAGAAAAAGGCTGATGTTCTTTTCATTCCTGACGGCTGCCAATTTCTTATCGTCTTCGTAATTTTCATACGGAAGTGCATTTCCTTCTTTCGACGGTCCAATTTCGTTTACGAGGTTTCCCAGATTCGGATATGGCTCGAGGTTGATTCGTCCACCCAGATGAACGCGTACTTCGGAACTGTTGTTTCCACCAAGGACAGGACGATCCTGCACCAGCGCAACTTTCAGGCCCAGTCGTGCAGCCGAAATAGCTGCGCATGTTCCTGCCATTCCGCCGCCAATCACCACAAAATCAAATTGTCCAGCATCATTTACCTGAACGCTCGATGGATTGAGCACTGCCCTTAATTCTGCCAATTTCTGTACATCAGAAGGCGGCATATAACTAAGGTCGGAAGTAAATAAAATTGCATCGCAACGGCCATTAAAGCCGGTTAAATCTTTAAGGGCAAGAGTCGATTTTACTTTTCTGATATCAATCACACCGCCATCCTGCCAGCTCCATTCTATCGATTCTGTACCAAAAACGGGAGCAACTGCTTTGCCGTTGATTAAAATCTGGAATTTCCCAGGAGCATCCTTGGTAGTCCATCGGGCAGCCCAATTTCGGGTTCGGACAAACATCCGGTATTTTCCAACTTCGGGAAACTGAAACGGTGTGCTGGCATCTTTTACCGGAATACCCATTCCATGTGCAATCACAAAAGGCGAACCCATTAGGTCCATAAACTGTTGATCGACGGCCCATCCCCCTTTGTTTGCAAAGCTTTCGGCTTCGACGAGGAGGATATTTTTTTGTGCAAATACACTCACACAAAAAAGTGTCATCACAAAAAAGAGAAGTAATTTGTTCATTTTATTTGTTTTTGGTTATTTATCCCTGACTATTCAATGTAGACCTAATCAAGGGTGAGTCCGTTTGGTCCAAAACTCTTGATTTATTTTGATTTTGTTGTTGTATTAATTTTGATTTCTTTTCCATTCAGCTTTCCCCCGGAAACAATCATACTAATTTCTCCGGATTCTTCGGTTGATTCAATGATGGCAACCATTTTGCCGTTGAAAACACGCATGTAATTAGATGCAAACGAGGTTTGATCGATGGGATTTCCGTTGCATAAGGCCTTTAAAGTTCCGGCCCCTTTTACTTTGAAGAAAAGCAACTGGTCGGCCCGGGGACAATGATTTCCGTCTTTATCCAGCACTTCAACGGTAACAAACGACAAATCTTTGCCGTCGGATTTAATTGTACTGCGGTCGGAGGTCAACTTTATGGCATATGGCTCTCCTGAAGTTCGTATAATTTCCTCGCCCACAGCCTTGTTGTTTTCGTCGTAGACCACCACTTTTATCTCTCCCGGCTGATAAATGACATCATTCCACATCAGACGATAGCGGGTATATTTGTTGGATTTATCTTTCTGTATCACACCTGCGCTCATCCCATTCACAAAAAGTTCCGCCTTTGGATAATTAGTGTAACAATACACCGGAACATTTTGTCCGATCCGTTCTGACCAGTTCCAATGCGGAAGTAAGTGCAAAACAGGCGTATCGCTCCATTTGCTCTGATAGAGAAAGAACCGGTCTTTTTTCAGTCCTGCCAAATCAACAATTCCGAAATAGGAACTTCGGGAAGGGGTTCCTTCGTTGTAAGGGGTTGGTTCGCCCAAATAATCAAATCCGGTCCACACGAACTCTCCGAAAATGAATTCGCAGTCGTCCTGCATTTCAAACTCGGTATCGGGAGTGGAGGCCCAGTTCGGGTATTCATAGTCGTAGCTCGAAACATGGTAATCCTGGTGCCACGCACCTTTGTTTTCTTTTGCAGGAAATTTGTACTCACCCCGCGAACTGACTGTCGAGGCCGTTTCGCTTCCGTAGAGCACATAGCTTGGCTTTTCGGCATGTTTGCTTTTGTAGTCAAATGGTTTGTAATTGAATCCAACCAGATCGACCACATCGCTCAATCCGTTTTTAATGGCAGCCGTATGGTTATTAAATCCGGCAGTTACCGGGCGGGTGGGGTCTAATTTCCGGCAAATGTCTGCCAAAAACTTTGCGGTTTCCTTGCCGGTAGCCATGCCTTGTTCCCTGATCTCATTGCCAATGCTCCACATTATTACCGATGGATGGTTGCGGTCGCGACAAATCATATTAGTAATATCTTTTTCAGCCCATTCGTCAAAATAATTGCCATAACCGTTCTTGTTCTTCCCATTTTTCCACTCGTCAAACGCTTCTACCTGAACAAGCAGTCCGATACTGTCGCATATGTTGAGCAATTCAGGAGAAGGCGGATTGTGGGAGGTACGTATGGCATTTACTCCCATTTCTTTCATAATCTGCATTTGCCTTTCGGTAGCGCGGTAATTTACGGCTGCGCCAATCGGCCCCAGATCATGGTGCATGCAGACTCCTTGCATTTTTACCGGTTTTCCGTTCAGGAAAAAGCCTTTGTCCTTGTCGAACTGCAAACTCCTGAAGCCGAAAACCGTTTTTTGCTGGTCTTTCAATTCATTTCCGATATATAGGCTGGAAACTGCTTTGTACCGTACCGGTTGCTCCAGGATCCATAAACGTGGTTCTTTGACTTTCAGCTTTTGATCGAACGGCATTTTGTCACCACCTTTTTTTGTAGATGTTACAGATCCGACTTTAATTCCCTGATCGCTAAAAATATCCGTTACCAGTTTAATTTCAGCTTTTGCATCTGCGGTTCCATCAATTTCAGTTATAACTGATACTTCGGCACTTTTTGCCGTAATTACCGGAGTGGTGACAAAGGTTCCCCACTGCGCAATTCGTACCGGCGAAGTTTTGACCAGCCGCACATTGCGGTACAACCCGGCACCCGGATACCAGCGTGACGATTCAGGTTTATTTTCAAGTCGGACCGCCAGCACATTGTCCTGACCAAATTTGAGATGTTTGGTGAGTTCGAATGAAAAAGAGGAATATCCATAAGGCCATTCTCCCACGTATTCGCCATTGAGATAAACCTTTGAAAGGCTCATAGCTCCGTCGAACTCGATAAATATACGTTTCCCCTGATCGGAAACTGAAACGGGCAGAACCTTCCGGTACCAGCCTACGCCGAAACAGGGTAATGCCCCGGTGCGTCCGGTTCGGAGCCTGGCAATATTTTCACCATCTTCAACTACGTGCACCCACTGCATATCAATATTCATATTGAAGTCACCGGTGATCGCCCAATCGTGAGGCACACGCACTTTCTCCCATTCACTGTCGTTTAATTTGACTGACTCACCGTTGGCGACATCCTTTTGAATAAACGACCAACCTTTATCGAGCAGAGTGACTTCCCTTTCTGTAGAGAAGACATTATTCCAACCTGTTAGTAGCAATATCGCGCAAAGTGAAAATATCCTGATCATTCTAAATAATTTAAGTGGTTAAAGTTGTGCCCAATTTACACCAAAGTCTTAAGGAAAGGGCATGTCGGATTAAAAATTGTCGCAGTTTATTATTCATACTTCAACCAGGCCGTTGCCGAACAATCCTTGTCGGTTGCAAAACGTATCCATCGCGATTGGAAACTTTCCGGGAAAGTATATTCGAAAGTCTCTCCTGATTTTACAGACACGGCTTGGTAACTCATCCACGGACCATGTCCAATTGGTTCTACCTCAATGGTGAAAGTAACCGCTTCTTTCGAGTTGTGCGAAAGTTTCAGGCTGCGTTTGTCGTAGAATCCAATCAAATATGGATCCGAAGCTACACCAGCTTTTACTGCTGAGGTTTTCCAAGGTCCACCTTCGCCAATCGGTTTGCCCATTTGCCATAAATCGTCTATGGTACCCGCCCAAACAGATGCCTTGCCATCTTCTGACGTAATTACGTGCGAATTACCCTTTGCTGCTTTTGCATCAATACCGGTCATGATCAGCATTCCGCGGTACGAGGCGAAATCATGAATGCGGAAATTGTGCGAAGAAACCGGACGTATTTTTGCAAAACCATCGGCATTTTCAGCGGGAAGTTCATAGAAAGTTCCCTCACAGTTGAGCAAATCGCGCTCCGTGGCTACTTCACGGCAAATGCGCAACACCGAATTGTTGGTTAAATCAGCATATTTCGGGTTTCCTTTCGGCAATCTCCAGCGACGACCCAAATCATCGGTAACCAACACCGAAGCCTCATCAATGGTAACTACCTGTTGCGGAATGGCAAATTTTTCGCGAATGAAAGACGCTGTTTCTGCATCTTCTTTTTTGACCAGGTTCATTAGTGAATCGAGCTCGTAATAGCCACTTTCAGTAAAAGCAATGTCCGAAGCAGTTCCGGCCAGAACGCCAAGTTTGCAGCGGTTGTTGCCCAATCCCCATAGTAATCCGGCACTGGTTTCAGTTTCCGAAACGTTGGATAAACCTGCAAACATGGCATCAGGAGTGTTGCTGCGATTGTCCTTTTGTGCATATGAGAAATGAACGGTTACTTGGCTTGCCTGATCAGCTTTTACACGGATCCATTCGCCTTTTTCAGCAGCAATGAAAGTCAGGTTGGCCGATTCGCCTGCTTTTACTGAAACCGATTTCAAGGTTTTCCAGTTGTTATTTCCAGCCTCGTCCACTTCAAAAGTAAACGAAACGGTCTGTTTCCCATCGTTTTTAATCCATGCTGAACGCATGTTCCAACCGGCAAAAAGGAAGGATTCTGATACTGATCCGGCTTTAATTTCTTCGGCAATCCAAACCGCCCCCTCGGCCGTGTTTGGCCCCAACTGATCAGGTTTTGCAATGGAAGTAAACCACAGGTTGGAATTGGATTGTCCCGGACCTTCAATTGAGCCTTTCACTTTCCTTTTGTTGAGGAATTCTTTCTGTGCAGAATCATCGCAACCAAAGACGAGTTGGTTGTTCCAACGGGCATAATCGCCAATTACTTTCAGGTAGGCCGAACGCGGACGGATTCCGGCAGCGTTGGTTGCGGTAAATGTTCCGGGGAAACGCCAGAACATCCCGTGCATGGTCATTAAATAATCAGGGTTTTCGGCAGTGCCAATGTCGCGGATGCGAGGCCATTCGGTATTCCATCCATGTGCACCATCATAGCTGTGACTAGCTTTTGGAAGGCGGTAAAAATTCCAGCCGGTTTGCGGGTTACGAACACCTACAAGCACTGATTTATGATCCCAGCCGGTCGCCCAAATGGGGTCAGTTTCAGGATTTGAGTTGCCGTAAATTCCGCCCGGACCGGTAACTTCCACGAACTGGTTGCGGCGCACCACTTTCCAGTCTTTGCCATTCCATTCGGCCAATACACCTGATTCAATACCAAATTTTTTCAATGCTTCAGGAGTAGCTTCACCGTTATTTGAAAAAACCAAAACTCCCTGTCCGGAATACAAACCTTTGCCATGAGCTCCCGGAAGCGTTGCATTCTCAGGATTAACACCCGAATCGTTATGTTTAACTATTTTCCCTCCTGTGCTGTTCCCATCCTTATAAAGTTCCTTTACCTGAAGAGTTTTAACATCTACCTCATAAAAGCCTTCTTCCATGGTGCCGTAATAAATTTTCCCGGCGGGATCGGTTAAATGGCGGGCATTCCCGGTGTGGCGCCCCTGCATGTCAGTGTATGGAATTGCGCGAACTTTTCCGGTGGCATCGATGGCATAAGGGCCAATAAAAAGCTGGTTGCTTTCCTGGTGAATCATTCGGTTGGCGGGAGTTCCGCCGATACTTTCGGGATGAATAATCTGTTTAAGATCCGGGGTAATTTCGTATAACTTATCGGAGGAACCAAGCGGAAGATGTGGTCCGTATGTAATTACCCAAAGATTGCCAGCCCATGGAACCACAGCGCCGGTACCACATTCGCCTTCGTTGTTGTAATAGGCTAAATGGGGGTAAATTCCGCTAAACGATTTGGCAGTTTTTTTCTGTTTTTCCTGAACAGCACATGCTGCAAAAAACAGTATCGCAAGTACGATTACTAAAATGTGTTTGCTCATTCGATTTAGATTCTTCATTGTTAATTTAAAATTTGATTGGTTAATAAAAAATGTAACCGGAAGCCACCCTTCAAATTTAATCAGTATTTTAATTAGCGAACAACTCAAAGTCATTAGCTCAGCAATCCAGTAAAAACTTAATATCCATGGGATTATAAATTACCTCACTAAAAAGATGCAGATTGTATAAGTATCCAATTCCGATGCCCAAATTCTGAAAGACTGGATTGTAATGCTATCTTCCATTCCATTCTTTTAATTGACTTGCTTTCCGATGTTTTGGAATTACAACTTGTTATAATACAAATAAGTATCACAAAAAGGACAAAGTATTTTGTTGACTTCATGATTACAGCTATTTAATTTTAATGATTTTACTTTCTCCAGCGTTAAAGACCATATCTTTCATTTTTACAGAACCTATTCCTGTTAATTCAAATTTTTTAAGATCAACCTGTCCGTAAAGAACCGTTAATTTAGCGGCATTGTCTTCTACCTGGCAGGTTCCCCATGCAACACCGTTGCTCCAAAAATAAGTTCCGGATTTATTTGTAAACGACATACTTTGAGTAACTCCTGAATATTGAAAACCTGACATGGCAATAACTGAGGCCCAGCTTGCCATGGCCCTTGCATAATGGTGGCCGCATTCAGGTTCATCAAACGGATTTCGCTTCAAGCCGTCAAACCGGTCGCGAATACTTTTGATGCACTGGAGTCCATTCTCCGTCTGGTTTTCGTAAATCATACCCACTGCAGCTGTATATTCAAAGCCAGTCATTGCTTCAGCAAAATACGGGAAAGGCACTTTCAGTCGTCCTTTTGGCCAGCTGGCCATAATCAATCCACTTTCGTCGCCCATTACATACGACCGCATATTGTTGAAAAGCGGCGAAAAATCGGTTACATAATTGTATTTCATGATGGTTTGGAGTGTGGTTTTGATGTTTTCCTCACTGGCCAAATAGCCCAGACCGCAAATGTGCGCCATGTATTGCCCAACCAGTTGATCGACCAGACAACCTTCGCCCAATTGAAAATCGGGATTCGACAGATCCGCTGAGCCCATTCCTGCTTTCAATCCTTTGGCAATATCGTTGTTTGATGCAGGGGGTACGATTTTCTGGATGTAGTATTCGCCATTAAAAAGGTTTTCGTCGGTCCATTTACTGCCATTCAGGAAAAGCGCGGCACATTTCTTTTCAAATTCTTTGTCCTTCATAAATTTAGCCATTTCCTGACCAGCTCGTAACGCTCCCAAATACCAAAATTCCATTTGTGGATTGGGACCGTAATATTCCACATCCATCGTATTGTGCTGACAACCTTCCATTACTCCATCCTGATCACCATCCCATCCTCCTTTGATCCATGCAAAAGCCAGTGTTTTTTTTATATTTTCCCAGTTGCTTTTCAGAAATTCATTATTGCCCGACAACTGCCATTCGCGGTAAATTTTCATAATACATCCCATTTGTCCGTCAGCGGCAGCAATTTTCGACGACGATGCGATTGACAAGGGCAGCGATGCACGGAAACTCATCAATCCTTCTTTGTCGAGCGCATAATTGAATTCCACATCACGCATCGTCCGGGCCAAATCGCCAAACAAGAAAGGTGTAGCCACCTCGTAATTCCAGACGTGAGTGCAAGATCCATGGCACGATCCAAACTCATCCATCACCCCTTCCCAGCCCATCATGTGTCCGCTTTTTATCCTGAAAACCGTTTGCGACCGCAAAGTACTGAGGTTAAACAGGGCAGCTTCCTTTACTTCAGCTGGTAACGTGGTGGATAAAAAAGCATTTAAAAACTGCCTGGTTTTTTGCTCCAAAGCAGGAATCTGGGGAGCTATTTTTTGCACAGCATCCCAAGCATCGGTATATTGTGTGCTGTAATAATTTCCGACTGGTTCTTTTGACCACGCGTATTGGTTAGGGAAATTCCAGGTAATAAAAAACCGGAATGTTTGTTTGCTGTTTGCCGCAATAGTTTTTTTCACAGCCAGGGAAGCCATCGGATTGTTGTCGTTCAGTACTTTTTTATCAGTTAATTCGCCATCAGCGCTAAAATCGTCCCAAACATCCATTGTTGCCCTTTCCCAATGATTGGGCTCCGAAGAACGCCGGTAACTCACTCCGGAAGTTTCATTTGTTGTCAGGGCAATCGAACCGAAGGCGGCATCCATTTTGGCGATACTGTCGGAATACATGTAAATTCCGCTTAACCCGTTGCTATTCCTGAATTCGTTTTTGTTGTTCTTCGCTCCATAAGGAAGGTAATCGCCTTTCCAGTCGCGATAAGTTTTACTTCCATCCTGACCTACAAAATTGCGCATCGTGCCACATACCGAAACCGACAACGGTTTATTGGTGGTATTGGTAACTTCATAGGTCAGCACGGCCACAGGCAGTCCGCTGGCATCGGCATCTCCGGGAATCAAAGGGTTGAATCCGATAATCTTCACGCTAACCGGCATTGTTTGGTCCGAAAGATTGACAATTCCAACCGGATAAGCCGCATCGAAACTAGCATTGGCAAACCGTGGAAACCCATGTTGATTGGTCGAACGGCCTTCGTAATGAATGTATTCCGAAGGATGCACGGGCCCGATTAAAGCACGGGTGATGGCCTTTTCGTTTTCAGGCTTAACAAATATGGAAAAGAACGGAGCATTGTTTCCCTTGGTAACAGTGCTGTACCCAATGGCTGGTTTATTCATAATCTGCCAGTCGCGCAATTCACCTCGACCCCCCAGAGAAACGGTTCCGGTACCGATACCTCCTAATGGAAGAGCTACATTAAGAAGGTGGTTCTGGTCATAATGTTTTAGAATCGGCCAGTTCACATCATTAGTTTGAGCTAACAGGGTAAATCCTAAAATGTAGAATACAGATATTAAAAATGTTCGTTTCATAGCAAAAATTTAATCATTAAACTTATTTCAATTCAAGTAAAAAAGTACGATGATTTAAATGATTTTTAAATTTTCTTCTGTACCACTTTGGGCCAAATATATGCCAAATCAATTGGCCAGAAAAATTCAGTGTTTCAGTATTTTATCTGGAAAAGCAAGTTTTTCAACTTTATTTTTCCTGATCATTTTGCCGACTTCGGTCAATGTTTTTATATCTATGGCTCTTAATTCTCCTTTGTAATCAGGTCCGATATCAAGCGAAAAAATATTTTTGAATTTAACAGCCCCCAGATAATCGTTGAATATTTTTTCTGCCGAAATACAAAGGTTGTCGTGTTCAGGAAGCGAGTAAAACCAGTTGGCACCACCCTTATGTTCAGGGAGAATTGGATAGGTAAACTCAGCGGCAATGTATCCCTTATAGTTGCCTGCATGTTTATTGTATCCGGCACCCGAAATGTCATCAAGTGCCGAAGGGCTGCCCATTTCACCCAAACGAATGCGACCAGAAGGTGTTCCGTGGTTGTATCCCGGCAGGCAATTTGGCTGAAATTGTTCAACCCATTTATCAGTCTCTTCATGGCTTAATCCGCCATCGCCCTGTGCATGATCGAACCAAATGTATTCAATCGGCCCGTAATTGGTCAGGAGTTCTTTAAGTTGAGCCTTTTTTATCTCCGGATTTGAGCCTCCGCTTTTAGAAAATTCCGCTCCGGGGAAAGTCCAGTCACCTTCGGAAAAATAGATTGCTAATTTTATTCCATATTTATCGCATGACTTTCTCAATTTGGCCAATACATCAATTCCCAGAGGACTGTTGGTCACTTTTTTATCAGTAGTTTGTGTATCCCATAAACAGAAGCCATCGTGATGTTTGGTAAGAAACAGGATATAACCCATTCCGGCTTTTTTTGCCACTTTGCACCATTGATCGGTGTTGCAGCCGGTAGCTTTAAAAAAGGTGGCATCTTTACCTTTGGTTGGTGTCCATTCCTTTCCGGAGAAAGTACTGAACGACCAGCAGATAAACATGCCGAATTTCATATCAGAAATTTGGGTCGCACGAACTTTATCGTCAATCTTTTGGGTATAATCGGATTCCATTTTTTGTGCAAAACCATTCGATAGCATGGCGCAAAGGATCAGGAATAAAATAATTTTAAGTTTCATTAGGCTTCGGTTTTATTAACTAATTGCCACATTCTTTCAGCCAGTGTAAGTTATATTTCATCATGCAAATTAATGGGTGTTGTCTTTTTAACGCTGACTGAAGTCAATCACGTTAAATTCATAAATAGATGGAGGGGCTGTGGCCCGAAGTACTTTCATCCGGATTTTCGAAGTCTTGTAAAAGACCGGAAAACGGATCACTTTACAATCGTCCATCGAAGCTTCATCGTGATAAATGTTCAGCCACTCATTGTCTTTCCAGATATCAATATCGTAAGCTTCGATCCGGTTGGTGCGGTAGTTTGAAAACTCGTCGTCTTTGTTTTTGCCTTTGAGCATATCCTGGTATTCGAAGATGCTAATTTTATTAAACTTGTCACCTGGGTTTAACTCGATGACCAATTCGGCCAGGGTATCTTTGGCAGCCCAGCGGGTTTTCATTCCGCCATCCACCGCGAATTTGGCATCGAGCAACACCTCTTTCTGAATGTCTGATGAACTGGCAGTTGCCGATTTGCCAATCGAGATAAATTGTCCGTTTTTAGGAAGCAGTTTCCCTTTTTTAATGTTGATGCGTTGAGCCAACGCGATGGCAATGTTGGCTTCGTGTTCATAGATCAGGCCTGAAGGACCTGGAGGGATATCGATTACCAAGGCGTTCTGGTTGGCCGTACACCAATAAAAAAGCTCTTCTAATTCGTCGAGGCTGCGTGTAGGAACAGGTTTCGACTTCTGAAACCAGCTCCAGGGTTTGCTGATACAGATAGTGTGTTCAAAGGGCATATAATACGATAGTCCATTATGAAGGTATTGCTTTTTGTCGGCAAGGTGTGCGATCTGTGGATCCCATAAACGGAAATCTCCAGGGAAATACTGGAAATAGTATTTGTTGTCCATAATCATGTCGTCGGGTATGACGAATTTCCTTTTACCTTCTTCGTACACAATGGTATGATTCACTCCAACTGCACAATTAGGCTGCAGTTTTTTTACCAGTGTATAAAGCTGATCCAGTCCCCAATCATTTTGATTTTTCGCCCAACCGCCATCGAACCAAAGTTCGACAACCTCGCCATAATTGGTTAAAAGCTCGGTAAGTTGATTTATCATATACTGAACGTATTTTTTCGGGTCGGGATCATTATGCATAGGTTCATGCCTGTCCCAAAGTGAATAATAAACAGCGAATTTCAGACCGTATTTCTTGCAGGCTTTTGAAACTTCCCCCACTACGTCGGTTTTCACCGGCGACGAAGCCACATCGTATTCAGTTAATTTACTATCCCACAAGCAAAACCCGTCGTGGTGCTTGGTGGTTAGCAAAACGTAGCGAAATCCGGCATCGCGGGCTACACGCACCCATTGGTCGCAGTCCAGTTTGGCTGGATTGTATTTCTCCACCGGAATTTTTCCGTCCGACCATTCCTGATTGGTAAACGTATTGACCCCAAAATGGATAAACATCCCATATCCGCGATCAATCAGCAATTGCTGGGTTTTATTCGGTTTATCAGATGGGGTAACAGGCTGTGCTGACAAATTTCCGCAGAGTAATAAAACAAGCGCTGTTGAAAAAAATGATTTCATTCGGATAAGGTTTTAGTTAATGCACTTTTATGTTATAAATACAGCTGGCAAGCATTTTAAAAACAGAGGTCAGTCTTGGCATACCGACCTCTGTCAGAACATTTCACTTTAGCTGCATTAACTCTATTTTCGCACTAAGAAAGTCGGGCGATACTTGCAGAGCAGTATTAAATTCATCCCGTGCTTTGGTTTTATCTCCGAGTCCAAGGTAACCCAAGCCCGAGAGGTAATGTGAAAAGGCCCTTTCATCCATTGATGGAAGTTTTTTCGCACTGATAAATTGGTAGTCTTTATCAGCGGATACTTTGGCAGCCATATTTTTGTCTTTATCCGAAAGTTCACTAAATATTGTTTTTACATCTGCTTTTGGATCAATCTTTTGGCGAGCCATTGCAGCGAAATAACGCTGAGTTTGTTTGTTTCCAATTCCACGTATTCTCCAGGGAATATTCTTCAAAGTATCAGAGGTTGCAACTTCTTTCCATGATTGTACTGCATTTTCCTTTTCGGCCAGAGCATCAAAAGCACAGCCCATCCAGTATTTAATTTGGATTAAACGGGAATTTGAATCTTCGGCACGTAAATTTTCTGGTGGTGTTAGTGCTGTCTGAAAGTCAGTTAATGCTTTCTGATATTGTTTCTTTTTCAGGTAATTCAGGCCTCTGATCAAATGTGCATCAGCCCAGGCCTGACCTGTGTTGAATGCACTGCCACCTTCCCAAAGACTGAAAGTACGGCTTTTCAGGAGCGAAATAGATTCATCTGTTTTACCGGCAAAGATTTTTAAGTTAATCATTGCGCCCAGTGCATCATCCTTTTTAACTACTACATTTTGATTCTTCTCAAGTACTGCAAGTCGCTTTTCAACTTCTATACCTTCCGCTTTGTAGAGTTGATCAAGCTCTGCAAAGTGAGTGGGGTAAGGATTAGGAAGATTTATCGCTTTTTCCATGCAACTAACCGCTTTGGCCTTCGATCCTTCAGCACTTTGATGTGAATAAGCAATGGCCATATTTCTCCATGTAATAGGAGCGGTTGGATCTAATTCTGCAGATTTTTCCCAAAGTGCAGTTGCTTCTTCGGGTTGCCAGTCGTATAGTAGGTTTCCCAGGTAGTAGAGAGCTCGAGCGTCGTTTGGGTTGGTTTTAATTGCACTGTGCAGAATGCCAATAAGTTCCTGCTGAAATGGGAAAACATAATCCAGCGGTTGCAGACTGGCCTGTTTGCGGTATTCCATTGCTTTTGAAGTATCTCCAAGCTTTTCCGCAAAATATCCGAGATAATAGTAAACCAGTGGAGAAATCTTTGCTTTGTCTTTTGTTTGAACGATTAATTCTGATAAAACGGTGATCCCATCATTCCAAAGTCCGCTATTGAAATATCCGGACGCAATTTCCTCAGCATTAATTGGATGGTTAATTAAGGTTGAAAAAAGAGTTTTCGCAGCATTGGCATCTTTGGAAGCAAGCCATTGTTCTGCCATTAATTGAGCATCGAGAGGATCGCATTTTTCTTTGGCAAAAGCAACCAGTTTTTGAGCCTCCTCATTCCGGTTGAAATGACGCAGTAAAGCGGCTTTCAACACGTATGCACGAACATTATAGGCGTTGGCATCGAGTGCAAGATTGACATGATCGAGTGCGGTTGAGTACTTTGCCTGTAAGGATGCAATCTCGGCTAAAGCACAATAAGCAGGTGCTTTCCATTCCTGTTTCCAGGTTGCTTTGTAAAAAGCGGTATATGCTTCTTCAAAACGTCCTTGTCCTTTGAGTGCTACTCCCAGGTAATAGATTGGTTCAACGTCTTTTGGAGTTGTATATTGAGCGGTAAGCCGTTCAATGGCCTTGTTAAAATACTTTTCAGCAAGAACATATCTGGCATTTCTCAAACATAAACGACCCATTCCGGTGTTAGCGGCAACATTTCCTGAATCGCGGCGCAGAGCTTCTTCCCAGTATGGATCAGCATCAAGTGTCGGATTATGGAATTGATCGATTCGCTGACCGGCCAGGAAAAGTTCCTCATCATTTTTAATCTGTGCCGGTTCTTTGGGTTCGGAATAACCTGCTGGCTTCGGAGTAGGCTGAAGTAAAACCGGGGTGTATGCAACTAATTCGCGTCCTCCGTCCGAAATTGAAGCCCGAAGCTCATGTTCTGCCAGACCGGAAGGTAGTGCAAGTTGTTTGGAATAAGGTTTACCGGGATTGATTGAAATGTGTTCTTCTGAGATTATTTTATCTCCTGCCTTGAGCGTAACGGTCGCATCAGCATAAGCTTTTGTTGTATAGAATCCGTAATTGACTTTCCCTTCTTTTACCTCAAAGTTAACTGCGGCATCCAGATTAGCATTCTTCACACCATCGATACCCCGGAACGGGAAAAGTGACATAGTAAACGAACGTTCTTCATTGGGCTGTAACCACGAGTAGTCGGGCTGATTGTCGGAATATGCACCTACCATGATTTCAAGATAAGGGCCGTCATCATCAGTAAGGATTTTATCCCACATATTTCCGACACCCCAGGTAAAGAATTTCTTCCCTGAAACAATATGGTGATTGGCAATATTCATGATTCCGGCGTTTTTGCCATGATCATAGCCGGCGACAAAATCATCCTCATAATTCACAGCAAACCATGAATTTGAGCTTTTATTGTTTTTGTACCAACTCACGTCAACACCGCCAACCAGAGGCCAGGGTTGAAAATCTCGCTTACTGTGTCCCGTTGACCATTGCGTACTTGGCGGAAAAATGACCTGATAATCTTTGTTGATGGAAACAGCGATATTGGCGAAGCAAAGCATGGTATTCTCAACGGGGGTGCGGTTGATGATTTTTACATTGCATTCAACAATGGAGCTGCCGGGACGCAACGTGTATCCGACAGCCCAGCGCATACGATGGCGTATTTCGAGTTCGCCCACCCAAATGGTTTTGCTGCCGTCAGTACCTTCTTCAATGCTATACTGTACCGGGATGAATGTGCTTGCCCGGTGATGGTGTGGAATGTTCCATTCAACTCCTCCGGAAATCCAGGCACCGGTTAACCCGATAAGCGCCGGTTTAATGACATGTTGCGGATAAATAAAATTGTAATTATTTGTCTTATCGACAGCTGAAAATAATCGTCCTCCCAATTCGGGCAATACGCTTATTTTGACATATTCGTTTTCAAGATAAATCAAATGATAGCTTTTGTCGGCTTTCTTGTTGGTGAGGTTATCATAGAGTGGATAAGGATAGATTCGTTGCTCAGCACCCTGGGTGCCCCTTCCGAAGTAGAACATAGGATTCGGTTCAGGCGGCCCCGACAAATAAGTGGGAATATTTTCATCTGCTTCGCGAACTGTAACCGTTGACTGTGCGAGGGTGCTTAATGTGACAAGCAGCAATAAAAAGCTGATGACATTATAAATTGGTTTGATTTTCATTATAGGTTGTTTAATTGTTTTATAATTCAGAAAATATCATATAAATATTTCAAACATGTATCTAACTATTTACTAGTAAAATAGGTGGAATTTTAAATTTCAAGATTACGCTTTTACCTTCTATACTAATGCCTTTATAATTTAACCAATAACCCTGTAATAATCCATTTACAGTAAAGATTTAAAAACAACAATTTTTTTCATGTTCACATTATCGGCTACCGATTTTGTGACAGAGAACCGAAGAGCAGTTGCAGTTACAGAGGCGAATTGATCAATTCGCTTATGACCGATGGTCTGACCATTTACAACGATTTTCCAAGTTCCATTGACTTCGGCCTCCAGGAGGTATCCGGCAATCTTCTGTCCCTGAGTTAAGTCCTCCATTAAAACAACATGATCAATAGTTTGAGGACCTTTAAACTGAATTAGCTGTTCTTTTTCTTTCAACTCAGAATGTGCGAGTGGATTGCCAAACTGCCGGACAATCTCATCACCCATTTCCTTTGCTGCAGCAACCAGGTCTTCTGGTATTAATCCGCGCCGGTCAGGAGTGAGGTTCACAATCAAGCCAGCCCCGCGGCCAATGGTTTCATAATAGGCCTGCATGCGTCGTTCAAGTGGCTGAATCTTGCGGGATCCGGTCCACATCCAGCCTCCTGTGCTCAAAGCATCGGTGGTACAAGATAGTTGCGGTCTGAAGAATTTGCCCAAAGGGTCGCCGCTATTGCAGTGATCCCACCTATAGGTCTTGCTTACGGTATAAGTTGTACCATCAATGGTATTCAAGGCATTCCAAAATGGGTAGCAGGCTCTTCCTTCTTCGGTGCCTACATGCTCAACATCCCGTCCCAGCAATAGGCAATTTGGTTGAAGTTCATGGGCATATTTAGTTATTGCGGCATAAAATTCCCTGAACTTACCTCCATGTGGGATCGAATCCAACGCATCGGATCGTCCAAAATGATCATCCCAGATAAAGACCAGAGAACCATAGTTGGTCATCAATTCCCTGATTTGTTCTTTCTCTTTCTGCAAAGCCTTTTCGTAAAGAACAGGATCATCCAGCTTGTCGATCCGGCCTGAATTGGCTCCCTTTATACCTTGCCGAGTTTCCCAATTCGAATCGATCCAGGGGGCGGTGTACAATCCGACCTTTAAGCCATGTTTGCGACAGGCATCGGTAAACTCACGAACAATGTCGCCTTTCCCATTCTTATAGGGACTCGATTTGATACTGTAGTCTGTTGTTTTGGTCGGCCAAAGGCAGAATCCCTGCTCGTGCCGGGCTGTAAGCACCATGTAAGTGGCACCCATTGCCTTGGCGGCCAGCACCCACTGCTCTGGGTTCAGTTCAGTTGGATTAAATGATGAACTGGGTGTTTCGCCGGGAGGAAGGCCATGGCTAGCATACGTATCAATGCTATAATGGATAAAAACTCCCAGCCCGAGATCCTGAAAGGCAAGTTGCTGCAGGGTAGGCTTAGCCAATTGCGAGGGCTGTGACCATCCTGATAAAGCTGGTATAAAGAGGAATAAAGCTGTATATAAGATTAAAAATGTCAATCGGTTTTTCATCGTATAAATTTTAATTCATGAAACACCCATGTTTTGCCAAACGCAAACACAACAATAACAAAATTAAATACATGGGTGTTCCATCATTCTTTTAAAATCAATTTTGTTATGATGAAACTTTCATGCTACTTGAATTTTATTTAAAGATGGTAGCACAAAAGTACATGAACCCCGAAGGGCTCAGCATAGCTAATATTAAGATGAAATACAGCCTCGCACATGAAAGTTCCACGAGGCCAACTATATAACTAAATTACATTCTCGTGAAATTTAGGTTTGAAGATGAGACAGTATTCTATCTTAATAACAATATGAACAGAGGGTTAGAATAAGTCTACTTAGTTTTTAACCAATGTAAAATCATCGCCATATGCTGCTGCAGTTCCATTACCGTATTTAAAGAAACAAAGTGTTGCACTTGTATTATTAAGACCGGTAGTAAAAGTAACAGATTTTAATGTATAAGATGTGCTTTTAGAAGAAGCCAATATTTGGTTGCCACCATAATTCTTGACTACTATATTTGAATACTGGCTGGAAGAAGCTGATTTGATGTAACCTCTGAATGTATAAGTTGTATTTGGGCTAAGTCCTGTAATGGTATACTCAAATCCTGAATTGTCAGCTCCAATTTTTGCACAATAAGTACCTGTTCGCTTATTTGAAGTTGTAATTGAAGTAGTTCCATACGGAACCCAGGGACTAGTTGACCCTGTTTCAAAACCTCCATTAGTAAAAGTAAAACCACTTCCACTACTTTTTTGATATATTTGAATGTAGTCAATAACCAAAGAATTAGGCCAGGTAGTGGCAGTCTCAACCTTACTTGCATTTGTTTCATTATTTAAAATCAGGTACATGTTTTCGTTTGGCCAACTGTTGACTGAGTTTGCAAGAAGTGTATGAACCAGTACTCCGTCTATGTACCATTTGGCATATGTATCTGTCCATTCCCAGCCATATACATGCCAGGCTTCGCAGTCGTAAGATCCATCATAGGGCTTAATCCATGAAGAATACCAGGTAGTAGTCGGGTATGTACCTGTCATAAGGTGCAAGCCCATATTGTCGTAACCAACATCGCTCCTATATCCAAAATATTCCCATAAATCCCATTCAGGACCCCAAACCAAATCTTCGGCAGCAAGCCATATTGCTGGCCAAACTTTATCGCCCGATGGAAATTGGGCGCGGACTTCAATATATCCTTTATTTAGGAATACCTTGTGCATTGAATTAACCCATCCGGTAGTATATTGATAGGTTCCTGCCGGGTCAGTTCCTGTATAGGTTCTTTTCTGATTTCTTAGATTAAGAGATCCATTAGACACATAAGAATCCTCCGAAGTAATGTAACCATCATAACCAGCGCCAAGCAAGTATGTTCCAGATGCACCTGGTATAAGATTTCCAGATGTTGCATCTTTACAACCTACTGACCAATTGCTGGTTTTGAATGAATCAAAATTGTCTTCCCAAACCAAGGAATACCCTGATGGAGCATAGGCTGCACTTTTTAATTTAGAAGGTTTACCCTTAGTATCTTGAGCTAATTTTTCAATTTCTTTTTTTGAACAACTATATAAGGATACAAGTGCTAAAATTGCAAACACTAAATTTTTCATATTGTTGTATTTAGTAGTTTTTTTATTTGATAAAAGCAAATGCAATAAATCAATGATGTGGAATAATTAAATTCAAAGGAAATAGTTTAGAGTCTGGAAATAAAAAAAAACCAGACTCTAAAATTCCTATTTTTTGAACAATTAATGGTTGCAGATAAATCTACAAATTCGGATTAAGAACCCGATCTCCCTGTGGCACCGGAGCGAAATACCGATCCTTTGTGGGTTGGTTGGCCAACGGAACTTCTGCCGAATTTCTTTTGGCCGTTGCACTCTCAACGGTTTCTGTTCTAACCATATCAAACCAACGGGAACAAGGTTCCAAACCTGCGAACTCCCATTTGCGTTCGGTGATTACCATATCGCGAAATGCGGTATTGCTTAAACCAGCTGGAGCATCATCTAGACCAGCCCTAGTTCTTACCCTATTTAAGCAGGTGTAGGCCAATGCGTCTGGTCCGCCCGACATTGCTTTTGCTTCGGCATAAACCAGCAATACTTCAGCATACCGGATTACCTGAACGGTACGGCTGCTCCACCAATCAAGCCAGGCACCCATGTTATTTGGATCATAACCGGGGAAATCAGTATATTTATTGTAATACGGATGTTTGTAAGCAAAATCTGGCCATGTAATTACAGGGCTGGAAGGTGTTTTTTGGCCACTCGTAATAAATGTAGCATCCTTTCTTGGCCCTGCAGGAAATTCGTTAAAGAAAGTCAGTTCTGCAAAAACATCTGACCAGCCACCGAAATTTTCAGGGAAGTAAGCCATTGGCGCATTCATGTTCCCATTAGCCCATGTTCCACCATTACTCCAATCACCGGCAGTATGATTAAAAAAACATGCAAAAACATCTTCAGCATTACCTTTATCTTTCCATCCGTTTTGCCACTTCCAAAGGTCTCCATAGTTAGCTAAAAGCTTGTAGCCATACGAAGCCTCGCTGTCAATCACTTCTTTTGCTTTTTGCGCAGCGAGGGCATAATTTGATTCTTGATTTAAAGGATAACCAGCCATGTTTAAATATACGGAAGCCAAAAGCGCTTTAACCGCACCTATATTGACACGAGCATGGGCAGAGCTCTTTTCAAGTGCCGAAGCATCCGGAGCGTTAGAATAATTTGCCGGCACCAATGATTCCGCTTTGGTCAAATCCGAAACAATAAGTGCATAAACATCAGCGAACGAAGATTTAGAGGTTGTATAATCAATTGTTACTTCCGTTACAAGTGGCACTTCTCCAAATATACGAACAAGATTAAAGTAGGCTAAGGCCCTCATAAAATAGGCTTGCCCCATGGCCCGGTCTTTCTGGTTTTGTAATAGTGTTGGTTGATCCTTAGGTTCAACAAAATTATCAATATTGGAAATGATCACATTTGCTTGTTTGATGGTACCATATGCTCCGCTCCAAGATGCTCTTAAACGGTCATTATTATCCTGAGTGCTGAACACATCAAACTGAAGATAGCCAGACTTATTACCACCAGCCTGAGTAGTTACATCATCCCCACCCATGCATGCAGCCATCGTTCCACTTTCGTTATACATTAAGTTTTTGCTGCTATATAGGGCGTTTAGGCATTTTTCAAGATCACTGACAGACGTGAAGTAATTGTCAGGTCGAATCAACCCATAAGTCCTTTCATCTAGAAAATCTTTGCTACATGAAAATAATATTCCTGCAAGCAAGAAAAGGGACATATATTTTTTCATTTTCATTATCTTTTTAAATTAGTGATTTGGTTTAGAAATTTGCTTGTACACTAAATGTTATTGTACGGGCATTTGGATATGAACCAACGTCGATTGCTCCATCAATATCATTACCAGAAGTAGATGTCTCAGGGTCATATCCTTTATACTTGGTAAAAGTCAAAATATTCTGCCCGCTGATAGTCAGTTTCAAATCTGCAATGCGGGTAACAGCTTTGCCGATGCTGTATGATAATGCGATATTTTTGACTTTCACATAACTTCCATCCTGCAAAAATTGTGTCGACTCGATTAAATTTTTACCAGTACTTGTAGTTGGACTCGCGAATCGAGCATTTTCATTACTGGTACTCCAATAATCCTGGCCATCGACATGCGAAATTGCAGTTGCATCGGATATGATTGTGGTGGCGCAGGCATAAACTGTGTTTAGTGTTTCTCTTCCAACTACGGCCTGTACCAACACGTTTAAGTCAAAGTTCTTATAATTAAATGAGTTATCAAAGCCCCATACAAATTTGGGCAATGCATTGCCTATAATATGTTTATCCTTGCTATCCAATTTCCCATCGTTGTTATAATCCAGGTATTTATTATCTCCGGGCTTAAATCCATATGTAGCGGCTTCAGTAGCTTCTTCGCTCTTATAGATGCCCATCCACTCATATCCCCAGAAGGAACCCACTGATTCACCAACTTTAATCGCAAATGGCGATTCAAAAGTTAAACCAGATGCATAGTTGCCGCCCAACAAGAAGGTATCTTTGCCTAAGCTAAGTAGTTTATTTTTGTACGCTGAAATATTGAAACTGGAATTCCAAGAGAAATCACCTTTAACAATTGGAGTTGCTGAAATTGCGACTTCAAATCCTTTATTTTCCATTTCACCTATATTTTTATTTACGCCACCACCACCATTATACAATGGTATTGCTGCATAATGAAGCAGGTCAGATGTATTTTTTACATAATAGTCGGCCGACAGGTTAATCTTTCCATTAAATAATGCAACATCCATTCCTACATTGGTTTGCGTGGTAGTTTCCCATTTCAGATCGGGATTATCGGCATCAACTACAATTGATCCTGGGAACATAGTGGGCAAACCGTAGGAGTTTGACATCGATCCAATTTTTGCTATAGTGGCATAGGCATTAATCCCTTGATTTCCGGTGACACCCCAGCTACCGCGAAGTTTAAAGTTGCTTATTGCATCTAGACTTTTCATGAACGATTCTTCGGTAACCCTCCAAGCAACAGCTGCTGCAGGGAAATAACCCCATTTATTTTTTCCTTGAAATTTTGAAGTCCCATCTGCACGATATGTGGCAGTAAATAAGTACTTATTTTTGAAAGAATAAGATAACCGGCCAAAATAAGACTGAAGACTATACTGAGACCGATTTGAATTGATGTTTTTTGTATTAGCTATTCCTAAATTATCATAACCGATAGAAATTGGATTAATATCGGACCCGTTTGCACCAAATCCGTTGTAAACGAATTTCGATTGTTCGTTCGCTGCCATAATAGTAAAATCATGAGCATCACTAATTTTTGCCTGATAAGTTAAGATATTACTGTTCTGCCAAGTAATTGACTTACTATCGGTCAACGATGCCGAGGTGGTCGTCGGGTTCATGACTTTATTGGTAATGAAACCGCTAAGTCCGGTATTGTTGTCCACTCCGAAAACAACGTCTAATTTTAGGTTCTTGAGTATATTATAAACAACCCGCGAATTAATCGCAATTGAGTTGGATGTGTAATCACTATAGCGTTCTTTGAGTACCATTACTGGATTCATCAGCCCAGGTCCTGAAAGATTATCAGTACGATTCCATGTTCCAGAGCTGGTGTAAATTGGGAAAGTTGGTGGAAAAAGTGGGGTATTCCATAGTGGAGCTCCTTTTGAACCATTATCTCCTGTATTTTTTGATGTTTGGCGGGTAGCAAAAAGATTTAAATCAAACTTAATTTTAGTGCCCAAACTAGTAGAAAAATTAGAACGAACTAAATATTTAGCAGCTTTCGAACCTAAAACAATCCCCGTTTGATCGATATAATTACCTGACACATAGTAATTAGATGTTGCAGATCCACCCTTTAGGCTTAACTGATAATCCTGTGATACTCCTGTTTGAAATACTTCATCTTGCCAGTCACCCCCCCCCTTAGCTTTAAAATCAGCAATCTGTTCAGCCGTAAAGTAATTAGGTTTATATACATTGGCTAACTCGGCAAATGAACCTGCATCGAGCAAATCATATTTCTTGCCCAATTGATTAATTCCGGTATTTACGGTCAATTGAACTTTCGTTGCTTCATTCTTACCCTTTTTGGTTGTAACCATGATCACGCCATTTGCGCCTCTGGATCCATAAACCGCAGTAGAAGAGGCATCTTTGAGCACTTCAATTGACTCAATATCATTAACATTCAAATCGCTAATGCCAATATTAAGCGCAACGCCATCCACGACATATAATGGCTCATTACTTCCCTTCATTGAGTTGGCTCCACGAATACGAATTTTAAGACCCGCACCCGGAGCTCCTGAATTATTGCTTACAACAACACCCGCAGCTTTTCCCTGAATGGCTTGACCTAATGTAGTTACAGGCTGTTTTCTTATATCATTAGATGAAACAGAAGTAACAGAACCTGTTAGGTCGCTCCGTCTAACTGTACCATAGCCAATAACCACTATTTCGTCAAGCTTTGTAATATCCGTAACCAGTTTAATGTCTAAATCCAAAGTAGATTGTCCGCTAATGGTTATTCTTTCACTATTATATCCTAGAAAAGAAATTACAATTACGGCTCCATTATTAGCTTCCAGACTGAATTTTCCATTCACATCGGTTGTTGTTCCAGAGGTTGTTCCCTCAATTATTAAATTGGCTCCAATTATTGGCTCCCCTGTTGAGGCATCGGTAACTTTACCTGTAACTTTTTGCTGTTGAACTTTCATATAGGCCGGTGCCAGAATGATTTTGCGGTCCACAATGGCGATTTCAACCTCTTCGGGACTAAAAAGTCTTTTTAATACATCGCCAATTTTCTGGTTTTCTGCATTTATATCAACTTTGCGCTCTACATCAATCAGCTCGTTGTTGTAGATAAAGAAGAACTCGCTCGATTTTTCGATGCTCGATAATACATCTCTTACAGATGAGTTTTTCATATCGATCGATACCCTGGCATTTTGGGAATATGTGCCGGTGGCAAAAAGACTTAAAGTTGTTGTTGTTAGGATAAACAGTACAAGTCTCATAGTTAATAGTAGTTTTTGTAGTAAATTCCTATACGGAACCCCACACATGTTGAAGTTTTTTTTCATAAATTTGTTTCGTTTAAAGTTAATTAGTAATAGTCTGCTGAGCAGCGTTATGGATTTGAATACGGGAGAGTGCTTCCAACACTTTCCTGTATTTTTTTTGTTTTTATGTCATAGGCATAAAGGTTTTAGTAGTTAAACATTATTTCGATTTTAAAACTATTTTTCTTTTGCTGTAGATGTTGTCCACCATTTTTTTAGCACTATAAATTTTATATTGCATGTTCGATGTTAAATTGAGAACATCCAGTATCTGCTCAATGGGTTCGTCCATAAAAGTACCTGTAAACCGATATGCTTCAAGTTTTGTGTCGGCAATTTCTATATCGACATTGTACCAGTTTTCGAGTTTCTCCACCACAGTGTTTATGTGGTCGTTATAAAACACTATTTTGCCATTAATCCACTGGGTGTATTTATTAAGGTTTTCTTCATTATGAAGAGTGAATTTGTTTTCTCCCTGGTTGAAATAACAAACCTGGTTTTTTTGCATTTCAATTTCTTCTTCATTCCCCGGATGCGAGAGGTTCACCTTGCCTTCGACCAAAGCTACTGTGTAAAAAGAATTCCCCGGATAAGCATTGATACTGAAAGTTGTTCCCAAAACCTTCACCTGAAATTTATCTGTAACCACAATAAATGGTTGCTTTTCATTTTTAGTAACGCTGAAATGGCCTTCGCCGGTAAGTTCAACTTTACGGGTTTCGCTCGTGTTAAAGGAACTCGGAAAGCGCATGGAACTACCTGAATTGAGAAATACGATGGTACCGTCGGGTAGTTCTATCCGCGATTGTGTTCCAAAAGCAGCTTTTATCTGTTGATAGGTTATTGCGATTGGTTTGGGGGTTGAAACAAAAACCTTATTGTAAACAACCGAAATAATTACAGCCAAAATAAAAATAGCAGCAATTCGCGACAGGGTAAGGAGAATTTTCCGAGCGCCCTTAGCAATCCCTGCTCTTTTCCTGGTTTCGGCCAATGCCTCCGGAATATTTATTTCCGATTTTAGTTTTAGCCGATCGGAGCTTTTCCATATCTGAAAATAATCGTTGTATTCATATTTGTTTTCTTGGCTCGCGTTAAGCCAGTTATTCAGCTCATCGGTTTCGTTGGGATTAAGTTCTCCGGAAAACGACCTGATTATCAGTTCTTCTATATGCGTATCTTTGTCTTCGTAATTCATCATAAACATCCTTTCATTTGAATGACAATTGAGGGGTATCGTTACCCTACATAAAGAAATAAAAAAAATGTATTACTGTGACGTATGGGTGAAATATTAGCCAAGGGTTTTAACCCCGGGGTTTACGGTAGCGAGTGTATTTTACTGTCAGTGGCGTAAATTTGGCTGTTTTCTCTTGTATTCCTCCGTGAAACCTCCTGTATTCCTCTGTGTAATGGAATTTAATACAACAACAGAGTTTGAAGAAGTTGTTAATGATGAGAAATGTCTACCGGGGAGATTTAAACTTTACCATGCGGATGAGCATAAACAGCATCGAATCTTTTAATCGGGAATTTCGTGAAGAAGGCAGGTAATCGATCAATGCAGCACGCAATATTTTCAGCGATCGGCCCATCAATGCTTCAACGCCTTTCACAGAAATTCCCATTCGCTGGGCAATTTCTTTGTTTGTAAATTCCCGAAACCGGCTGTATTCGAAAGCCATTTTACATCTTTCGGGCAATTCGTTCAGGGCAATAATAAATTGCTCTTCAAATTCGGCAAGATTTAATTGTTGTTCGGTAGTATGGTCAGTTTGTATGCTGGCTGGTATGGCTGTTATCTCAACATTTCTCTTTTCTCTTTTGAGGAAGTTAAGGCTGCTGTTTCGAACCGAAGTTGTGAGATAGGGAGCCAAACGTTCTATATGGCCCGCATTTTCGCGGTTTTCCCATAGATTAATAAATACCTGCTGTACAATATTCCGGGCTGAATCTTCATCTTGGACAATGGAATTGGCAAAACGACAAAGATTCAGATAATTTTCGCTGAAAATTTTGTCGAAAGCACGGGAGTTGCCATTTTTTATTTCCTCGAGAAGAAAACTGTCCATCGTTTCCATTCAGCAGCTAGTTCTTTTGAACGACAAAAGTAATGGATAAAATTAGATTTTAGCAAGATCGGCTATCTGTAGTTTTAAAACCTATATGTTTTGAAGAAAGAGGCAAATGGTCAGTTTTAATCATCTGGCATCATCTCTTTGTAGGTAAACAAATAATTCTAGGTGCAGTTGACTGACGAGTTTTAAGATGTTGCCCGACATTCAGCGGATCTGCCTATTTCTCAACGACCTCACTTCCCCACCAGTTATTTCCCGGTTCAAAATCCTTCGATAGAAATTTAAGTCGCTGCTCCTCCAGCTGCGGTAAACGGGTTTTTACAATACCGTCAAGATATTTTCGTTCACCTTCGGCTGAATATTCGGGATCCTTTTCAGGAAACCGGGCACCAACTTCACGCAAATAATCAAACAATTCTTGATGCAATAGACTAACCAGTTTTTGATTGTTGCCAGAAACATCCCTTGTTTCCGAAATATCTGTTCTCAGGTTGTATAATTCGTTATGACCGTCTTCGTAGTAATGAATCAGTTTCCAGTCTCCTTTCCGGATAATGGAGGAAGGTTCACCACCCTGATTACCATAGTGCGGATAAT
>JFJP01027041.1_pt1 | contig 28358 bp, 23 predicted proteins | sample 431651 | NCBI WGS metagenome assembly JFJP01 (sample SAMN02602958, study PRJNA72255) | Microbial mat metagenome, whole genome shotgun sequencing project. | biome: fresh water; feature: sink hole; material: water; isolation source: purple microbial (photo- and chemosynthetic) mats found in... | reverse complement strand
TTTAGCATATGTTTTATTGGAAAATATCTTCCTTCGAAAATCCTTTCCCAAATATTTTATTGAAATTTTGGAAATAATGATTAAAGATAGAGACAATAATCATAATGAAATTTTAGAAAGTTTCTTGCAATTCATATCTTTAATGATTAGTTTCTGTGAGAAATTCAAGAACTTTAATATGATAATTAGACAACTTCAGGACCTTTCAAATAAAATTGGAGAATTCAATGAAGGGATGGTCTTGTTTTTAACCACATTAGTTTATTATTATAAGGGAAATTACCAGAAAATGAAAGATAGTCCTCAAAATATTATCAATTTTATTAACAATTTTGTTGATTTTTCTATAGTTTCCAACACAAATGAAAAGGAAACATTGATAATAATCCAAAACAAAGATGAAGATCTTATAGAATGGTTCTCCCCTTTGAAATCTGAAGATTCTCACCAATTTTTAATGTATTCATTCGGCTATTCTCAGCTGTATTTTCCGAATATAATGAAGAATTCTCAAAGTAAAATCCCTTTGATAAAAGAAGAATTTAATTCCGTTGAAAAATATCAAGAAAGCTCAGAAAAACTAAAAAAAACTAACTCATTTCTATCATTTAATTCAAAAGAATTTAGTCAAAAAAGCAGAAGATATTCATTAGAACTAAATAAGAATGAAAAAATTAAAAGCACCAATATTTTGAGCAATCAATGTCAGAATGGAAATTGTTCTAAAATTTACCTAAATCTAAATTATTTTACTAATCCTAATTGTGAACATCAATTTTGTTTTCAATGCATTAAGGAAAATTTTGATTTGCACCAAAATTTTTGTTGCTTGAAAAATTATTGTTTTGTTGATATGGATGTAAAATCCATGAAAAACTTTTTAGGCATCATCTTTCCTTTGAGCAACGATCTTGAAAAATCTCAAAAATTAAAAAATGATCCTTCCGTTGATAGAAATGAATCCATAATTAAAATCGAAAGAATTTTTGACAATAATAACGAAAAAATTGCCTTAAAAAGTGAAAATTCAGATTCTCAGCTTAAAGATCCAAAAAAAAAATTCAAAAATGAATTGAAAGAATTTTTATCCAATAAAGAAGAATGGGAACTAGGAGCGAAATTAAAGGGGGGGATTGTAATGCAGAATAATGAATGGGTTCTTGAAGTAATAAAACATAGTGAAAAAAAAAAAGAAGAAAAGAAACATTTATTTGAACAAACAAAAGATTCTGAAGCCACTTGTTTTATATGCAAGGAAATTAGTGATATTTCAATTTTTATTCCATGCCATCATCTAATTTGCATGAAATGCAGAAAAAAATCTCAAGAAAATATGGAGAGAAATGAAGAAATATGCATAAAATGTGGATGTATTCCTTATTCCATTAAGAATTATAAAGATTTTATTCAGAATATTCAGGCAAAACAGAGCAAAAAGCCTGTTTTTGTTATGATGGATGAAAAATGCAAAAAATGTTTAAATTCCTTATATTATTCTGAATATATTGAGAACTTAATTGTATGCAGAGGATGCAAATTAAAAAAATGTCTATTACATTACGCGAATAAATCAGAATGTTTTTGCTTCTGTCCTGTGAATTCATGCTCTAAAAAAATGATTTATGAGGAAAAATCGAAAGGGAGTTATTGTCCTAATCATAAAAATATCATATTTTGTAATATTTGCTGTGGTTACAAAATTTTTGAAGTGTTTGGAAAAAAATCTTATGGAATTAATCGTTATCAAATTAACCAAACTTGCTCATGTTGGAGATGTTCTTTATGTTTTCAATTTTATTATTATCACAATAACAATAAAGGAACACCTTTATGCTTTAAATGCAAAATTAAATTTTGATTTAATATAAAAATTTAAATAAAATTCAGATTGTTTTGGCAATTTTTTAATAAATTACTCATGTTTTTAATATAGCAACTCTTTTATAAAAATTCTGCAAAGAGGTGAAAAAAATTTAATTTATTATGTCGATTTCTGATAAAAAATGATATTGTGATGTTCACCATTTTTTAATTTTCTGAACATTTTGATAATTTCTTTAATAATAAAATAAATTTGTTATTGAGTGAAGATGTATTCTTAAAAAAAAATTTATTTATTTTTGTTTTTTTTTAATTTTTTTAATTTTTTTAATTTTTCCAATCTTTTCTATTTTTTTTGTTTTGTTTTAATGAAATTTTAATTTCCTTTGTAACTAATGATGAACCTTTCACAAGCATTCAATCTCCTTTCAATCATATCTGCTTCTTCCGCTAAAAACTTCCTCAAGGAAATATCAGTTTCTTTTGTCAAGCCCATCACTTCATCGATTTTTCTTTTCAAATACACGAAATCATCAATATTAGGGAATAAAGTATTGCAGAAAGCTTTTGAAAACTCGGCTTCTCTTTTCCTTGAGACATTGATCAAAGCCGCAAAATACAAATCATAATATTTTTCCAAATTGAATTCCTCATCATTAAAGCCTTCCATTGAAGCAGCGATCAATTGAACTGAATCCGGATTCTTCTCTTTTAAATAATATTCCCATAAAGTCTTTCTTTCCTGCTCATTTGCGATCAAAGCTTTGAAGGTTTTCTCCATGAATTTGCTTGATTCAGGATCTTTAAGGGCTTGATTATTAAACATTTCTTGTTTTTCTTGTAGAGAATACTTCGGAGATCGATAAATTGCTTTCACAATATCCCAGGCATCATACATCGAAATTTCAAAGGTTTTTAAATTGTCCTCTATTCCCTTTAACCATTGGTAGAGAGTATCAATATCATTATGATTGAATGCGAATTTTATAAGAAAACTCTTTAAAATTAGGAGTTTTGACTCTTGATGCTCATTTTTTATCATAGCATAAATCTTTTGGAATAATTTATGTCCTAATTCCTTCTTATATGAAATAGGAGTCCAAGAGAAATTATAATAAGCATAGTTCAAACTATCATTCAAAATAGTTTCATCATTCTCAAAATCTGCATTTCTTTCAACAATTTCTGCATATTCATTACTAGATAATTTTCCATCGCGTACCATGTCATAAAAAGCCCTCCATATCATTGATCTGGACAAACTATGGGATATTTTCTTCAGATTCAACTTGAAAAATTCAATGGATTGAGGGTCCAAAACTATCTTAACATAGGAATAATCTTCATAATTCATTAAAACAGCTTTATACCCAGCTGAACCATCATATTTAATCGTTGTTTCCTTTTTATTTTCAAGGAAAATATCCTTTACTTCACCTATTTCACTATTTTCTAAGAAAAACGCCAATTTCATTTTATGGTTTCTTAAGGTAGAAAATTCTTTGAGAGTTGCTGTTTGAATAAAAGTCAAAGTCTCTTCTTTTGAATTTGCATTTTTATCCCAAACCGGATAACATTCATTTAATCCTGCAAGATTCAACCATTCTTGTTTCCATTCATTTAATGGAATTTTGTTGTTTTTCTGCTCATATTCACTATTCAAAACTGCCATAAAATCATCCAAACATGCATTATCCCATTTATACTTCGTGAAATATACGCCTAAGGCCTGACTGAACGAGTTCTCTCCAATTAAAAACATCAATTGATTCAACACAGCAGCTCCTTTCGAATAAGTGATCCCATCAAAATAATTGCTAATTTCATCTGTATTACGAATCTTTCCTGAAATGGGGTGTGTGGTTCTCATTTGATCACATCTATAAGCATAACCCTTTGATGAATTAAAGGCTATCGTCATATCACCCAATGGCTTCGTTAATTTGACTTTGCTTAAAGAGAAATGCGAGAAGAATTCTGCGAAACTCTCATTTAGCCATAAATCATCCCACCACGTCATTGTAACGAGATCTCCAAACCACATATGTGATAATTCATGAGAAATCGTAATAGCCCTAAAGGTCAAAGATTCAGGATTCACCTTATCTCTATATATGTAAGTATCATTGAGTGTCACTGCGCCTGGATGTTCCATTGCGCCGGAGTTATATTCCGGACAGAATATTTGATCATATTTGCTGAAAGGAAAATTGGTTTGGAAGTAATTCTCAAAGAATTCCATGCAAAGATTTGTGATTTCCAAAAGTTCTTCTACTTGATTTTTCAGAAATTTATAAAGCGATTCACGGCAATAAAAGGACATTGGTAGGTTCTTATAAGTTTTTTCGCATTTGTATTCGCAAAATGGACCAACGATTATACTAAATAAGTAGGTACTTATTGGTTTCGTGATTGAAAAATCCCAAATATTATGATTCGCTGAAGAAAGACCTTTAAAAAATTCACTGTCAAATATCAAACGATGATGCGATTCAGGGCGTTCAAGGCTTTGAGGGTTGAACTCAAGCTTATTTATCAAAATTTCATTTGAAATCCCGATCCAATCTTTTGGCAAAATGAGGAATAACTTGAATTTGCCTTTGAGATCAGGTTGATCAAAACAAGGGATGATCTTATGCATATGATCAGGTTCACAATGAGAATAAAGATATTGGCGTTTATCAGTGTGATCAATGAAGCTATGCAATCCAGTTCCCGTATTGGAATAAAGATTGGAAAATCGGATGTTTATTGAATTCATACCACCACTAATCTTAGCTTTTGGCAATTTTATTTGATACCCATCCCACAAATACTTATAACTATTCCCAATCTTAGGCAGTTTCTCACCCGAAATCACTATTTCCTCAATCGACTGACCCTCGTAATCAACTATTATATCTTCTTGTAAAGGATATTTCGCATGAAATGTGATAGAAATCACGCCTTGATAGGATTCTCCTGGCAATAATTTTAAACATAGTGAATATTGGATTTCTTTGTTCATGAACTGGGAACGACGAAATATCGCTTGTTCTTCTGTCAGGAAATATTTCTGAGGGATTTGAGGCGAAGATTTCGTCAATTTTTTGAAGAGTTTATAGCAGAGAATAGTCGAAACTCCAAAGGTTAAGGCACTTAGGAGAATTTTTTGTGCTTGAGAGTTGATTTTGTTTTTCAAGTTAAGCATTTTCTTAAAAAAAATTTTTGGTTTTTTGAGCTTTGATTTTTAAACAAATAAAATTAAGAATTGGTTTCTTAAATAAATTTTAAGTTTTGTTAAGAAATTCAATTTTTTTTAAAAATTAGCAAAGATTTTAAAATTCTTATGAATTTGATTCATGTAATTCGAAGAGAAAAAAAAGAATAAATTTGGTTATTTCTCAGTTTTCGTTTCCAAATAGCTTTTAAAGTTTTTTTTCGGTGCAAACGGTCTTTCTCCCAAAATTCCTACAATGGCATTAAGATCTAAAGTTTCTAGTTCGAGCAATTTTGATGATAATCTTTATGAATTTATTCAAGAAAAATGATTTTTTATTAATATAATATAATATAATTATTTCTTTTACTTTTCTATTTCCTGTCTATGCTTAATTAGCACCTCTCGAGTTCTTGCAGTTGCTTCATGAATAAATCTCATTATTTCATCATCAATAATCTTAATTATTCAAGAATTTATTAAAAAACCTTTTTTAAACCCTGCATATTAATTTTTTACTTTCTGTGTTTGCTCACTATAAATTTTCACAATATCATCTTCTTTAAAGCTTAAATAACCAATACTTTCACTCATTCCCAATTTTTTAACCATTGAATTAGCTAATTCATAAACTTTTTGCAAATCATCAGAGGCTCCAGTTGTAATCTGATTCAAAATAAAACAATAAAACTTTAAACTTCCACAATCTTATAAAAACTTTTCCGAAATAGATCTCTTCAGCGACTCTTCCTCCCAACATACAACACAATCTATCTAACAATTCTTCTTTAGTCTCAAGACTATTCTCATTTGGTAAATATTGTGCAAAGCCTAAAGATCCTTTTGATCTTGGGATAATAGTTAACTGAAACAAACAAATAATGAAGTTTTAAATAATATAAAAAATATTTTACCTTTAATAAAGGAGCCCCTCCTTCTAAAAACCAACTAGCTACTGCATGGCCTGATTCATGAACAGCCACTATTCTTCTCTCCTCGAGAGAAATGATTCTTTTTTTCTCCAAACCCGCCAAAACTCTTTCTGAAGAGAGCTCAAAATCAATACTTTCAACATATTTTTTATTTTTTCTAGCAGCCAAAATAGCAGCTTCATTGCAAAGATTTGCAATATCTGCTCCTGAAAACCCTGGTGTTAATGTAGCAAGTCTTTTTGCATATTGCTCGTGGGTTTTGCTTGGGTCAAGTTTTATAGGTTTCAAATGCACCATAAAAATCTCTTTTCTTCCATTGATATCAGGCAAATTCACATCAATCGAACGGTCAAATCTTCCTGGTCTGGTCAAGGCTTGATCTAAAATTTCCTTTTTATTGGTTGCTTCAAATCAAAAATATTCATATTTTGGTTTTAATTTCAAATAAAAATAAAAACCTCCCAATACGACAACATTGGAATCTGTTCCAAATCCATCCATTTCAACTAATAATTGATTCAAAGTGTTATCTCTTTCATCGTGTCCTCCTCCTAATTTCGCTATAAAACTTATGAATTCTTGGTTTTTAAAAGCTTTATACATTCACGCTTGCGACCAACTGCGTCTATTTCATCTATAAATATTATAGAAGGCGCTTTTTCCTTGGAATTTTTGAATAGATCTAATAAAAAAAAATGCGTTTAACATTTTAAAATATTTATTAATTTTATCAATCACCTCTCACTCTTGCAGCTCCTACTCCCACAAACATCTCTACAAAATCAGATCCTGATATATAGAAAAATGGCACATCAGCTTCCCCAGCACAAGCCTTATAAAATTACAAAAAATAAAATTAGAAAACACAATAAATTAGAAATAATGCTTTTGCAAGCATAGTCTTTCCAGTTCCTGGGGGTCCTGTCAAAAGTGCTCCTTTTGGTAATCTCGCTCCTAAATCCTTATATTTTTGCGGTTTTTTCAAGAAATCCACAAATTCACTGATCTCCTTTTTAGCTTCATCCAACCCTGCCACATCCTTAAACTTGACGTTTATTTTAAGGTTAGTTCCATACATTTTAGCATTGGATTTACCGACACCCATAATATCATTACCACCTGAGCCCAAACTCTTCAAAGACAAGAAAATCGAATAGAGGAATCCCATCGAAATGAACAAAACTCCAACACTGAGGATTTTATCTAAAATTCGTTTCCAATCAATTTTGTAATGGAACTCAACAGGAATCAATTGCTCTGGGCTTTTTCCTTTGGACAATTGTGTTTTTTCTAGCGATTCTAAAAAGTGATCAACATTTCCTAAGCTGAGGAATTTAATTTCGCCTGAAAGAAGATAAATTCGAGCATAAGTTTGATGGAAAATTCCATCAGTGCTTTTAATTATTTGAATTTTTTCAACAGAATTCGTTTCAATGTATTTTCGCATAAAGTCCTAAATTTTTTTTTAGCTAATGGTTGTTTTTTTTTTTATTAAAGATAAAAGTTTTTTACAGTGAATTGGATATAATTGGTCGGGTTGAAATGTTCATAAATCAGATTGCCGCATAATGAGCCGAGAATAAAGAGTATTAAATAATGTTTAGGCCCCATATGAAAATTACGGAGATCGTAACCCCATATTTCTAGTTTTTGATTGCGAAGAAATTGTGAAAAACTCTCCTTGAAATTAAAAGGTTTTTTTCCCTTTTTCTCTTGATCTTCTTCATTTTGCTCTTCTTTTTGGTCTTTTTCAGCATTTTTTTCTTCATCAGTTTGCTTTTTCTCGTTTTCTTGATTTTTGTGATTTTTTTTTTTTAAATTCAACCGAGAAAAAAAAAAAAATTGTACCTTTTTCTTCTTTTTCATTTTTTTCAGGTTTTTGGTTGGGATCCTTTAAAAAATAACGAGAACTTTGAGGAGGAGTGAAGATCGAATTGAATCGCGAATAAAATAAAGGGTATATTTTAAAAATCTTTTGTTTGAGAGGAATTAGATAGATTGACTTTGAAAGAGTATTCAATCGTTTTATTAACATTTTTATTAAATTATAGAGAAAGCTGTCTTCTTTTTTTTTCTTATTTATTTTTTGAATTTTTTAGATATTGATAATAAATTCTTAAGAGAGGTTTGGAATTTTTTTAATTAAAATAATTTTTTTGTTAACATTGAAAAAAAAATTCTTTCTTGTCAATTTTTTTTCAAAAAACACTTAAAAGACAAAAAATTTGGTTTTTAATTTTTTTCCAAATGCAAATAGTTTATCATTATTTTAAAGAATTTGAGAAAAATTATGGTTTTCTCTTCAACAAAAAGGCTGACATTTATGAAGAATTCAAAAGATTAGGACTCTATATGAATTGGAATGAAAAAAAATTTGACAGTAAAAGGAAAAAATTTTTAAAAAATTTTTTATGCTCAAAGAAAAATTTTATTTCTTTCTTTGAAAATTTTTATGGTTTCAATATTCAAAAATCAAAGGAGCCAAATGAAGAATTTGAAAGACTTGCACAGCATATGAAGTGGAATGGTTATGATTATTCAATGCATAAAATCTTATTTTTAAAAGTCTTCCATAATCTCAAATCTCAATCTCCTAAAAAAATGCCTCAACAAAATGATTTGAAAAATAATTTAAAAAACGAATTTCAATTTGAAAATTTTGCCAAAAAATTTTCTTCGAAATTTAAAAAGGAAGAAATTTTTGAAGAGAGGAAAAGAGATGAAAAGAAAGAAAATGATAAAAACAATGATGATGATGCTAAAAATGATAAGAAAAAAGATTATGATATGAATAGTTTCACTTCAATTAAAAAATATTTCACATATTTTAAAACTATATACAATTTTCAATTTCAAATAAAAGAGAATGCCTTCATTAATTTTGAAAAATTGGCCAATTTTATGAAATGGAGCAAAAAATACCACAATGAATTTAAAAAATTCAAATTATTTAAGAAAAAAGGTGAACAATTAGAATATTTTAAGGAATTTTTTTTTTTTGAAACCGGTTGGAAATTAGATCAAGATTTGACTTTTGATGAGAATTTTGAAAAAATGAGCGAATTTTTGGGTTGGAAAACATATAAAAAGAAAATGAACGACTTCAATGATTTAGTTGCGAAATTAGTTGAAGATCATTTTGGAGATGAAAAATTAGAAATAATGCAAAGAATTATTGAAAAATACAAATTGATTAATATAATTCCAGAAGAGTTTAAAGAATGCGCGATTATTTTAGAAAGATCTTTATTTGTGAACATTTATGATTTTGTTGCAAAGAATGATAGAAAATTTCCTGATCTGCAAAGTTTAAGGAAATATGAACTTGAAAACCAACTTGATTTTCCTCTGATTAAATCAAAAAATAGTTTATGTTATCGGGTGCTTTTAAGACGAGACTGGGAACATAATAAAGAATCTGAGCAAAATAAAAAACTTCAACTCATAAAAAAAAACGAAAATGAATTGATTTATAATAAAAAAGAAAAAGGAAATGAATTTTCTCTAAATCCAAGAAATCTTTTGGAAAACTCAGAAAGCAGCCACGTTTTTGAATTCCAAGAATTAACAAAAGAAATGGATTGGGAACAAATTTATGATACACTCAACATAAGAAAATTTCATGAGATTCAAGAAACTGATGAAATCAAACAACTCATTTATGATTTTGAAAGAAATGAGAATAGAAAAATAAAAGATGCTAATTTTGATTTCAAAAATAAAGATAAATTTATTTAAAAATTGGTTTCGTATAAATATATATTTTGCATTCTGCTCCAAAACTATTTCGATTAATTTTGAGAACGTTTTAAAAAAATAAAAATATAAATGCAGTGATTCAACATATTTTTCTTTCTTCTGTCTTCCTGTTAATCCTGCGAATTCATTTGAAAAGTTAAGAAGATTAGTGTTTTTAAAAACGATAGACATTCAAGTTATGGCCAACTGCATCTTTTTCATTTATAATATTATAGAAGTTGATTTTTAAGTATTTTTAATTTGATCGAAGTAAAAAAAAAATTCTTGAATTTTTAACAAAAATTTGAAATGAAGTTTGTTATTTCTAAAATTTTTATCATTTTTTAAAAGACCAACATTTAAAGTTTAGTTTGTAAATCGAATTTTTGAAGCCTATAAGATTATTTTATTCCCAGAAACTATTTAAAGCTGGCTCCAAAATAAAAAATTAACCTTCAGTAATTTATTTTCAAATGGAATTAGATTTCCAATATTTTCTGGATCATAAAAAAGCTCATGGTTTTCCCTTCAACAAAAATGCTGACTTCTATGAAGAGTTTAATAGATTAGGGTTTTATGTGAATTGGGATTCACAAAAATTTGTTATTAAAAAGCAAAAATTTTTAAACAGCTTTCTTTGCTCTCAAAACCGTTTTATTTCTCACTTTGAAAATTTTTATTGTTTCAAAATTCAAAAAGATAACGAGCCTAATGAGGAATTTGAAATGCTTGCAAAACATATGAAATGGAATGAAAATGATTATTTAATTTTTAAAAAACAATTTTCAAAAATCTTCCCTTCTTGGATATTTCTTCGAAAAAATAATTTGAAAAAAACACAGGATAATTTTGTGCCTCAAAAAAAATTCACCCTCGAGAAAGAAATTTCCAATAAATTTGAGAATAAAATTCAAGAAAATTTTATCAAAAATGAATCGCCACCAAATGTTTTCATTGATTATAAAATCAAAAAAAAATTTGATAATAAAAATGAAGAAAATTTGATCGAAAATGGAAAAAACGAATCACTTGAAATTTTCTTCTCTGAATATCAAATTAACTGCAAATTTAATTATAATAGGCAAAATAATCCAAAGGATGAATTTGAAAGGTTGGCTTCACATATGAAATGGAAAAATTTCATTTATTCATTCTACAAAAAAAAATTTAACACCTTGCATGAAAAATCTGGAAATAATTTGGAAAATGAAGGTATGGTTATTGAGCCCAAGACAAAGGATAATCCAGAAATATTGAAGAAAAAGGAAAAGCAGCAATTATTTCAAAATAATAAAAAGAATAAATTTGAAAGCTCAACAAATGATATAAATAATAAAGATGAGCTTTTTTCTTATAAAAAAACTTTCAATGAAATTTTTTTCCTCCATTATCAAAATAACTATTTTTTTAAATACAATAGAGAAAACGAACCTCACTTTGAGTTTGAAAGGCTCGCAAAGAAAATGAATTGGAATGATGAAATATATTCTTGTCATTTTCAAAATTTTCATCAACAACTTATAGCAACTTCAGAAAAATATGAAGAATCAAAGAGCGAAACCAATATTCAAGCATTAAAGAAAGAAAGAGATGTTAATAATCAGATCTTCCCGAAATTGAACAATTTCAAAAATAAAGAAATTTTTGGAGAGAGGAAAATAGATGAAAAGAAAGAAAATGATAAAAATAACGAAGATTATGATGATGCGACAAATGAAAACGAAGGAAATCATAATATGAGCAATTTCACTTCAATTAAAAATTATTTCAGATATTTTAAAAATAAATACAATTTTGAATTTCAAAAAGAGTATAATGCTTTAATTAATTTTGAGAAACTGGCTAATTTTATGGAATGGAGCAGAAGATATGACAACGAATTGAAAAAAATCAAATTATTTAAGGAAAAAAATGAAGATTTGGAATATTTGAAGGAATTTTATAATAAAACAGATTGGAAATTTGATAGGAATTTGAATATTGATCAAAATTTTGAAAATATGAGCGAATATTTGGGTTGGAAAGAATATAAAAATAAAAAGAACGACTTTGATGATTTAGTTGCTAAATTAGTCGAAGAAAAATTAAGTTATGAAAAATTGAAAAAAATGCAAAGAATTATTCGAAAATACAATTTAACTAATATAATTCCGAATACGATTGAAGAATGCTCAATGATTTTAGAAAGATCTTTGTTTTTGAACATTTATGATTTTGTGGCGAATAATGAGATAAAATTTCCTGATCTGCAAAGTTTAAGGAAATATGAGCTTGAAAACCAACTTGATTTTCCGCTGATTAAAGCAAAAGATAGTTTATGTTATCGAGTGCTTTTAAGAAGAAATTTGGAAAATGAGAGAGAATCGGAACTAAACAAAAATTTTGAACTCATAAAAAACGAAAATGAAATGATTTCGTTTCAACAAAAACCAAATCAATTGAAACTTGAAGTAAACGAATTTTCTCATCATCCAATAAATTTTTTGGCAGACTCAGAAAACAGTTCCTTTTTGGAATTCAAAGGATTATCAAAAGATATGGGTCAGGGAGAAATTTTTCATTTGTTTAATTTGAATTTTGACGAAATTCAAGAAAGTGATGAAATGAAACAACGTATTTGTGACTTTGAAAGAAATAGAAGAGAGAAATGAGGGGAGAAAAATAAAAGATGATTCATAAAAATAATTAAATATATAAAGAATTCGCTCTCGTAATCGAAAAAATTAATAATAAACTTTAAATTTTGTTATTTTCAAATTTAAAACGCTCTATAATTCAAGAAAAAAATATTTGTGATATTGAGCATTTTCTTTTTATTTTTTCTCTCTTATAAATAGCAATGGAGGGTTTCTAAATTTTAGTTTATTTCAATTTTACTTAATTAAGAAATATTTTTTTAATTTTTGTTGGTGTTGTGCTGAAAAACATCTCAATTAATTCTGAGGAAGTGCACTGCAAAACATTTAAATTTGATAATTGGTGATTGGCAAAATAGACAATTTTAAGCTTCATTTTTTGAAAATATTATTTGAAAATGATAAATATACAGCAGTAAAAAACTGGTTTAAATTTAAAGCTAAAAAAATGCTCTGAAAATTATTTCTTATTATAAAATGCAATCAGCTTTTGACTTTTTTCATCACTATCAAACAAATAATGGTTTTAATTTTAACATAAACGCCAACATGCAGAAAGAATTCGATAGACTGGCTCTATATATGAGTTGGAAAGGGAAGTCTTTTTCTCGCAATAAGCGAAAATTTTTAAAAAAAATTCAAATTTCCAATACTACTAATAATTCAAATGAAGAAAAAAATTCCTATCAGAAATATTTTTTTCATTTTCAAAAATTCAATGGTTTTCAATACAATGAACATAACGAGCCTGCCACTGAGTTTGAAAGACTCGCAAAGCAAATGAATTGGATTGAAATGAATTATTTGGGTAACAAAAAAAAATTTCAGGAAATTTCTGATAGCAAAGTTCTTGAAAATAAAACTGAAAACAGAGAAGGATTCACGAAAACAAATGAAAGAAGTGATGTGACAAAGAAATACGAACAGGAATTTACAAGACTTGGTGTATCTTCTGGAAAAAATCAAGATAATGTGAAAGAAATTAAAAAAGAAGAAGTTCTTCCAAATTATTTCATCACTTATCAAAAATTCCATAAATTCAACTATGACAATTCAACTGATCCGAATGAGGAATTTGAGAAGTTAGCTAAGTTTATGAATTGGAAAGGCATACAATATAATGGTCATGAAAATAAATTTCTCAAATCTCTGGAAGAAAAGAATGAAAGAATCGATTTGAAACCAGTGCAAAATAATAATGAAAAAAAATTGAAGAAATCTAAAAAACTGAAAAAAAGGAAAAAAAATAAAAAAAGTAAAACACATGAAAATTTTTTTATTAATTTTGAAACTCACAATAAATTTGATTACAAAAGAGACAATAATCCTAGAGATGAGTTTGAAAGGCTAGCGAAGTTTATGAATTGGAAAAATAAGAATTACATCAGTCATAAAAAGAAATTCTTCAATGAAAATGAAGCGACTCTTCAAGATTTTTTCCTCCAATTTCAAAAATTCAATGGGTTTCAATATAATAGAGATAATGAACCTCGAAATGAGTTTGAAAGACTTGTGAAAAAAATGAATTGGGATGCTGTATGTTATTCGAGCTGTGAGAGAAAATTTCTTCAATGTTTGCGAAGAAGTTCAGAAAAAGATGAAAAAATTGAAAAATGTATTGAAAGGAGTATTTCTGAGAAAAAAGCAAAAAATGTTGAAGAAAAACTAAGCATAAATAATTACATTAATAATTATGGAAAAACTCATGGAAGTGAAAAAAATGAAGTTTTTGAAAAATCTGAAGAAAATGATGAAAATTATAATGAAAATTCAGATGATAATAATGATGAAAATTCTGAAGAGGATAATGAAATTCATTATGAAATTGATTACAATAGTCATGATTGTGAATACCAAAAGGTTAATACTGATTCTGATGATGGAGAGGATGTGGATGAAGAAGAGGAAGAGGAAGATAATGATGAAATGAATGATTATGACATAGTCAACAAGGAAGGAGATGATTATGATATGAGCGATTTTGATTCAAGTCAAGCCTATTTCAATTATTTTAAAGCAAAATACAATTTTAAATACAATAAAAGAGACAATGCCTTCACCATTTTTGAAGAACTGGCCAACTACCTGAAATGGAATAGAAGGCATTATTACGAATTGAAACAATTTGAGAAAATAAAAAACATAGAAGAAAAAATAGATTACTTCATGGAATTTTGTGCTGAAACTGATTGGGTTTTTGATTGCAAATTGAGTATGGAGCAAAATTTCGAAAAATTGAGCGATTTTTTGGGTTGGAAAGAATATAGAAATAAAAAAACAGAATTCATTGATTTAGTCGCAAGATTAGTTGAGAAAAACTTCCAAAATTTGAGTCAATTGCAAAGCATTATTAAGAGATATAAATTAACTGATAAAATACCAAACAGGTTCGAAGAATGCAAAATTATTTTAGAAGAGTCTTTATTCGTGAACATTTATGATTTTGTGGCTGGAAATAAGAGAAAATTTCCTGATTTGCAAAGTTTGAGAAGTGACACGATTGAAAAGGAACTTTATTTTCCGTTGCGTGAAGCAAAAGAAAATTTATGCTATCGGATACTCTTGAGACACATTAAAAATTAAAATTAATGTGGTTTAATTGAAAAAAAATCAACTAAAAACCATGCATATAAAAAAAACATTCTCAATATAAATAAAATTTCTTGATATTTAAAAAATGAAAAATTGTGTATATTTTTTGGTGAAAATTAACATTAAATTTTTTTTTCTTTTGAAACATGCATAATCAAAATTTAAAAAAAAATTAAGAAAGTAAAATCCAATTTTTTTTTCTTTAAAAATAAACTTTGTTGATTTAAACAAACTCAAATTATAATGAAAATAGCTTTATTTTTATTTTTCATTTCTGAAGGAAAAATCTTTCAATAAAATTTTTAAAACTTCTTCACTTTTAGCACTTTCAAGATCATAAAAAAGATTATTCTTTTTTGTATAATCTCTAAGCTCTTTTAAACTATTAAATTTTTTGTATCCCCTTTTATTTTCTGCTAGAAAATCATAGATGTTGACAAACAAGTATGTCTTTAAGAAATGCTTGCATTCAGGTTTGTTTTTTGGCATTCTCTTATGTATTTTATCCAATCCATAGGTCCTTATAATTGATTGCAGGCTCAATAATGTGGTAAAATGTTGTCCAGAAAGAAATCCCACTAACTCATCAAACTCTCTTCTTCTAATATTATATTCATTCCAATTCAATAAATTGCTAATGTATTCTAAATTTTCCATTGCACTCTTTTGATCATCATATAAAACACCATTTTTTTTAAAAAGACCAATCATATATGTTTTGTTTTTTTCTTCATCATTTCTTCTCAAAAGCTTATTTACTTCATTTGGATGTTTTTTGCTCCATTCCATATGTCTCGCCAGTATTTGAAATAATTCAAATGCATTTCCTATATATGAGTATTTAAAGTCAAAATTATATTTAAAATAATCGAAATATTCTCGTAGAGAATTAAATTTATTAATATCATATTCTTCAATAAAAGCATTATCTTCATCATATTCATCATCATCATAATTTTGGTCATCAGAATGGTCATCATCATTTTTTAGAGCTTTGAGAAAAGATTCTTTGTTTCGAAAATAGGATCTACCTTGCCAATTCATATGTTCAGCTAGTCTTTCGAATTCTCTAAAAGAATCATTTGCGGGATTGTAAGGAAAACGGTTGTTTTTTTTAAAATTAAGAAAAAATTCTTGAACAGAAACCATATTATTTTTTATTGAAGAAAAAATATTGAAGCCTTTTATATTGGGATCTTTATAATAGAAATAAATTTGATTTGGTTTTCTATTTAATTCTGATAAAAAAAATTGAAATTTAAAGAACTATAAATTAAGTTTTTTTTTTAGAATGGAAAAAAAAAAAATTAATTTTTTTTTTTTCTTTTAATTTAATTTCTTTTTGCATTTACCGTAATGAATAAAAAATTTTGAAATAAACATTTTTTAATTTACTTTTAAAATCAACTTTTTCTTAATTTTTTTTGCTTCCATACTATGAATACTACTTTGAGTGCTCGTTTACCAAAGGATTTCTCTTCAATTTCCATGATTCCCCTTTTCAACAAGCCTAAATCTGCTTTCTATTCCCAAAAGAAAACTCTTGCCCCAATGGATGCTTCACAAACACGTGGCAGATCAAAAGGAAAAAGCACCCATCATCGAGCAATTTCAAGCGATGTAAAAGTCCAAATTAATAATAAAAGCAATTTATGGTGTGAAATTCGCATTTCAGGAAAATTATTGCCACAAAGGAGTTACCATTCAATAGCTTTTTCTAATTCATAGTATAATTAAAATATTCTTTAAAAAATCCCTTAAAATTTTTTAAAATAAGCATTTACATCTATGGGGGATATGATCATGAAGCTGGAATTCTAGCAGACTTTTATCGGATCAAATTGCCATTAGAAGACAAATATGTCAAATGGGAAGAAATTAAAGCAGTTGGCAAAAGTCCAGGTGAAGAATTCATTTGTATTTATTATAATTTTTGAAATTATAGGTCCACTTTGTAGACATTGTTCTTTAGTTTATGATGATCATGTTTATATTTATGGTGGCAAGGCTCACAGCATAATAGATACTAATAGACTATTTGTTTATGATATTAAGACAAACGAATGGAATGTTATAGAATCTAAGTTTTCACCATCACCTTCAGAATCCTTTGCTTTGATTTATAGTGAAAAAGATGCGGTTTTTTATATTTTTGGAGGATTTAACTCAATGAATGGAGAGTTTAATAATGAGATGTTTGCATTTGATTTGAAGGAAACTTTTTGGAAAAAAGTGCAATATAAATCCGAAAGAAACCCTTGTGTAAGGGCGGGCCATAGTTGTGTCTTGTATAAAGAGAGTATTTATATGTTTGGAGGAGAAATTTTTGATAAGAAATTCAATGATTTATGGATTTATGACATTGCAAGCTCGTTTTGGAAAGAGGTTCAATGTAAGACGGATATATGGCCTTGTGTAAATTGAAATTTATTTAAAACAAAAATAAAATTTTTTGAATTTTATTAATAAATAGGAAAGATCAGGACATAGTTTAATTAATTATAATGATAATTTCATACTTTTTGGGGGATTACAGAATAAAATATATGAGAAAAATGATCTATATATTTATTCGATTATTCAAAATAAATGGCTTTCATGGGAGTTGGAATCAATCGTAAAACAAGAGCCTGAATCTAATGAAAACCAGAAAGACAAAAAACTTCTTGATGTATCTAAAATCTTGATAAATACTAACCGTTTTTCAATTTTTTCAAAACATGTGAACAACTCCTTCTCATTATCCCCACTTAAAAAGAGCGATTTTTCTCATTCAACACTATCATTAGAAAAAAAGGATAATAAATTGTTATTTGTGAATCATATACAAAAGACTGATCAGAGAAATGTTTCGGCTTTGGTCAGAAACAATAATTATGATTCAAGTCCTAGTTGTAGAAACCTCGCACATAATGACAAAATTTTAAATACGGGTATTTTTTTTTAAAAAAATCGGTATTTCTATAAATTATTTTTATTTCCGAAAAGAATTTGCTTATTTTTTTAATTATTAAATACGACTTTTTTAATTCATTGATTAATAATAATTTTTTATGCTCCTCTTTATTCGAATTTTTTTTTATTTTAATATTCTCTTTCTTTTTAAATTCAAATTTTTTTTTTTTTAAATGCATGTTTTTATAAATTCATATTTATTTTCATTTCATTACATTACATTATAATTTTTTTTTATTGGTTAATGATCAGGATCTGCTTATTTGTCAGGACAAAGTCTATTTTATCCAAGTCAGTTTTTTTTTTGAAATTGAACACTTGAGTGAAAAATAATTCTCTGAAATAATTTTAGATCAAAAGTGTGTTTCAAAAAAAAATCTATGGGAATCATGTAAAACTTTAATAAAATAACCTTCATAGATTTAATTTTAGTAAATTCTGTTGGGAAAGGTTCTCAAAATTCAGGTTTTTTAATTTTCTTAAAAAACTGAAAAATTAATTTTCAGACAAATCCTCAATTTCAAATGAAATTTTCCCAAAATTGATTAAAAATAACAGTAGTTTTATGATTAAACCGCGTGACATGACCAAGAGGAATCAATACAAACCTATAAATCTTTCAATTTCTGCAGTTCAAAAACGAATTTCAGAAGGTCGAAAGAAGATTCTTCTAAAACAATTCGAAATAGATGATGAAAGTCTTCGCGAACAACTGTTGATAAAAAACTCACCAACTTCTGCTATGATGAAACAAATCATTTGTTATATGAGCAAAAAAAATATGGAGCTAAATCAAAGTATTTCCGATTGTTCATCAGGACAAAAACCTAGAGTAAATTCAGTTAGTTATAATAAAAAAGTGCCAACAATTTATGGGAAAATCATGGGGAATAGGCCTTGTGCAAGGGATGGACATTCTGGAATTATTATTGATAAAAAAATGTTGATTTTTGGAGGAAATAGACAAAAAATTGGGTTTAATAATTTTTTTGAATTGAATTTAGAAAAACTTATTTGATTTTATTTTGTGAAACTAAATTTTTTTTTTTCCTATTTTTAAAAAAAAAAAATTAACAAAAAGCAAAATATTAAAATTTTTTAACAAAAATTTTAATAACTTTCCTTTGAAATAAAAAGAAAATTTTTTTTTCTTCCCAACTGCCCACCCGAATTTTATTATCTTTTGATCATTTATCTTCATGTACCAAAAAAGATTCAGTTTCGTCACTTCAAACCCCGATGATCTGGATCAAATTCTCAAAAGTTCAATAAAATCTGAGTCAAAATATGGAAAAAGTATCATTGTTTTCGCATTACTAAGTTCCTATTTTCCCTTTTACTTTCTTTATAATTTTCTTTTTTTCTTTCAGTTATTTTCTATTTGATTTTCGGAAGCATTCTTTTATATTCATACACCAGTGTTGAAGAAGTTCGTTTTCGATATGATGATTCCACGATAAATTGCACAATTCCCAAACAGAATTGTTCTATTTCATTTGAAATCCCTAATGATATGCCTTCCCCTATATATTTCTTCTATGAGTTAAAAAACTTCTATCAAAACCATCGCAAATACATGCGTTCATTCAGCTATGATCAATTTCAAGGGAAACAAGTCAATGCAGCATCGGAATGTTGGCCTTCAATAACAAATGGTGATATGAATCAGAATATCTCGATTGGAGGAGGGGTTTTAGATAATAATTCTATTGCTTTTCCTTGTGGACTTATTGCAAAAACATTTTTTAATGGTAATAACTGATGAATATGAAGAAAAATTGTTTAATAATTTGTTATAAAAAGATACTTTTATTTTGTTTCAAAACACGGAAAACGGAACAAAGAGAATTTCGATTCGGGAGTATGATTTGGTGCCTGAATTGAAGGATGCCATTAAATTACCCTTAAATTACAGCAATTTTTCATGGATTGACATTACCAATGGTAAAAATAATTAGGTTTATTGTTTTATTTGGTTTAGAGCATTTTCTTATTTGGATGAAAATATCAGTATATCCAAAATTCAGAAAATTATGGGGAATGGTCGATGAGGATATAGAAGCTGGGTCTTATACTGTTTTAATTAATGACTGTAAAAATAAAAAATATTGATATGAGTTGAAAACATTGTTTTTTAGCATATCCTATCAACGATTTCTCAGGAGAAAAATATTTGGTTTTAACAACAAAAGGAATTTTAGGTTTTAAAAACTTATTGTTGGTAGTTGGGTATTACGTTGCAGCATTTATTTGTTTAATTTTTTTTGTATTATTTTTTTATTTGCACCACAAACAAAATAAAAAAAAATCTGAATAAACGAAATTTCTTATCTTTCAATAATTTTTTTTAATTATAATTAAAAAAAATTTAATTTTTTATTTCATTTTGAAAAAATTTATTTATTTACAAAAATTATTTATATTTTATTCAGAAAACAAAAAATTTACTCAAGCAAGTTTACAGATATGAGCAATCAAAATATAAACCAACCTCACATCAGAAGTTTGTTAAATTTTATTTCTTTTTTTCATTTTTATAAAAAAAAAAAAACTAAAGACCTGGAAATTTTTAATGTGAAGCTTCAACTAACAAATGAGTCAAATTGCATGAATTTAAGAAAAAATTCACAAGAAGAAAACAATCCACAATATGAAAATGAATCAATAAATATGATATGTTTGAAAAGAAACAATTTCAGCAAAAATCAGTCTTTTGATTTAACTGAATCTCAAAAAAAACTGCTCTTAAAATTTAATTTAATTGTTCAGAGATTTTCAATAAAGAAGAAAATGCCATTGAATTTAGACAAGAAGATTTATGAACTTATTGATGATAAACCAAACTTTCCTAAGGCAAAGAAGATAGAAATTCATGGGATTATTTCCTACTTTATTCAGAAATCAAAAACCTTCTGTTCATAAATAAAAAATAAAAAATTTCATCAATCACCACAGTTTTATTATTCATCCTTATGCAAACTTCAAAATATTCTGGGATGTGATTCACTTTTTTATAATGATCTTCTTATTCTTTATTCTGCCTTTGGATATCATCTTTGAATTCGAGGATTCTAAACCTATTAGACTTTTTATGAGTGTTTTTCTGATATTTGACAATTTTTTAGGGTTTGCAGAGAAAATTCATAAAACTTATTTGTCTGTTGCAATAACGGAAATAATTTAAACATATTTATCTTACCTTAATTGATCGATTTAAAATGGATATGAAGTTTGGCTTCTTTTTGGATTTCGTGAATTTAATTGCTCAAATTATTTGTATGATGCATTGGGTGGCTTGTGTTTGGTATTTGATAGGAACTGTAGCCAAAAGTCTGGCTGGATTTACAAAATCTTAAAGATAAATCTGAGTTTGATAAGTATTTATATTCTTTTTATTGGTCCGCCGTTACGATGATGACTGTGGGTTATGATGATTTTGTACCTCAGAATAAAATTGAAACCTTATTTTGCACATTAATTGTAGTTATTGGATGTGGACTGTTTGCTTATTATATTAAGTAATACTGGTTGAGTCATTTTTGCTTTAATTTTTTTATTTATATAAATAGTGTTGGGGGATTTCTTTTGCAAGAGATGAAGAAAAATTCATTGATATATGGGTTTTTTTGTGAAGGAATGGTTTAAAGATCATCAAAAAATGATGGAAAAAAAATAACATCAATACAGATTTGAGATTAAGGATAAAAGAATATTTAAGATTCATTTGAAAAGAGGAAAAAACACAATTTGTTGAAGAAGAAAATAAATGCACATTTATATTAAAAAAGTTCAAGAAAGAGCCTAATCTCTTAATTTTTTCTCTTTTGATATCTCGATCCTTTGTATTTTTCGTCATAATAATAATTATAATCCTAATAAAAACAACCAAAAATCCATTATATAAATTGAATTTCCTTTTTAAAATTTCTGTCAATAACATTTAATTTCACCCAAACTCATATTTCTATTATTATTTCTTCAGAACAATGAGCGTAGATTCAAAGCCCGAGCTTCTATTGCAAGTCTCCTCAATCCTTCGCAAAAAGGACATTTCCCCTCCCGACTTCGACTTTTTGAAATCCCTTTCCCCTTCAACCTTCCAATCACTCATTGAGCAATTTCCGCCCGAATCTTCTTCAAAAATCCTCGATTATCTTCAGCGTGATTTTATGAAAAAACCGAAGGAAAAACCAAAGGAAAAACCTCCTCCAACGTTGAATACTTCTCATTGGGAGAATTTCTATGCAAAAGGCATGTTTAAGCATCTTTGGCTCGAAGATGTGAAGAAAATTCATAAGACAATTCTTCCGAATTTCCAGCCAAACGAGTTTCTTCAGAAAGATGAAAATTTTCCCAAAGAGTTTCATGCGAAAAATACAGAGTTTCCCAATAAATTGACCTTGCAATTTCTTGAAAAAAAGCCGAATTTCATCGAGATTCTTGCTAAAATGATATATGTTTTCGGAGAATTCAGACGGGATAATTTTCGCTCTGCAGAAAAACTCTTAGAAATCCTGAAGAAAGCCCTTGAAATTCTCTTTGATCGTAATGTTCTATCGAAGATTTTAAATGAGAAACCGAAGAAAAAACAGAGGAAACTCTTAAAAAAACAGCTTTTCCACGATTATCTTACGCATTTATTCCCAAAAGAATACAAGAAGTTCTCTGAAGTAAAAGAAGCTTCAAAAAAGCTCTTTTCTGCCGAAATTCTTTCAGAACTTGAAGAAAATGAGTCCCAAGACCAAGAGGCTTTTCCTTTGATTCCTGATAAAAACCAAGAGAAATGCAATTTGGAATTCGAGTTTGTGAACGCACGCATAGACTCGATGAATGAGCAAGAATTCCTTCAATTTTCCTATTGTCGAAGTTTGAATTTTCTTTCTTTGGGAAGAGATGCTTTCTTAGAATTAATCGATTTCAAATCATGGCATGAAGCTTTTCTCTCAGATGTTAAAATCCCACAACTCTTCTATGAAATCGAGTTTCTTAACTACGTTTTCTGTAGAATTTGCAAAGAAATCATCGAAAAATGCATCAAAAAAATGAATAACGGGGCTTTAGTCTCGATTAAAAGCTCAATTCCTATTGAGAAAATAGAAGAAGAAGGCGATTTTCAGTTAAAAGGCTTGAAATTAAAGGTGAAAAAGTATTTACAACAGAAGGTTTCTATCGAAGAATTCGCATATAAGCTATTTGTAAAGGAATTTTGGGTCTTCGAATACGAGAAAATCCTCGAAGTTTTCAATACGAGGATCAAACTTTCGAATAATAAAGGCGATTTTGCTATAAATAATGAAGAAATCAAAGAAAGTTCTATTGATATTCATTCATTATGGTCGAAAATGAAGAGTTATCAAAAATATTGGTTTCAAAGGATAATTGCCCAGAGACAAGTGAAAGCTTTATTGAATAAAGGGGAGAATAATCTAGAGAAAATCGACTTTCTTAATGAATATGCTGCGGTGTTATATGAGAAATTGAAACAAAAAAAGGATATGGATTTGGGGTATGTTTTCAAAGAGTGGTTTCTTTTGAAAATACAGGGGGTTAATAAAGAAAAAAGCTTGGGAAGTTCAGGGGTCGGAAAACGATTGGAGAGTATATTTGATTAAAATAAAGAAAGTTTTTATTTGTATTTCCTTTTGTTATTTTTAAATTTAAATATTAATGAAAAAAAATCTTAAAAAAAAAACCATTTTTGTTTTTCATAAAATTTTCTTCTTTATAAACAAAAAAAAGCCTTCGTAATTTTCGATTGAAATAATGCCTTTATTTGTTTTATTTAACCCCCGCTTTCCAAATAAATTAATAAAAACCCCACCTTTTTTCTTTTTTCGAGAAATTTTCCTTGTTATTTTAAAAAAAATCTCATAGAAATTTTATCTTGATAAATAATGAACAAAAGCCTTGATTTTCTTCTCCAATCCCTCGATAACAAACAATGTATTCCTTTCGAGCTTCTTCAATTCATGTCCCCTCCTCCAAAAACCCTTATATGTTCTATTTGTCAATGCTTTGTTCTAAATCCCGTCCTTTGCAAATGTGAAAATCCACATCTTTTTGGTCGGAAATGCCTTTTAAACTACTTAAAAACGAAAAATGATTGTCCGATAAGTCATTTGCCTTTGAATTTAAAGCAGATTTCTTCAGTTTCTTTCGAATTATTGGATAACATGAATCAAACGAAGCTGAAATGTGAATTCTGTAAAGAATTTCAAGGGAATTTCAATGCGATGAAGTGCCATTTGAGAGAATGTGGGTTTATTGAGATTCCTTGTCCTTTTTTCGGAAAATTTTGCCATGAGAAGATCATGAAAAAGGATTTAAAGAAGCATTTAAGCTCAAAACTTTCATTGCATATCGATTCGGCGAAGAACGCCTTTCAAATCGAGAAACTACAGCTTTTATTCGAGGTTTTGCAAGAGAAATTCCAATGAAAAGAAAGAAAAAATATTTATTTCCTGTCAATTCTATGGTTAATTATGTAAAAATCTATTAAAAACTCTATTAATCATGTTCATTTTTTCATTTTTTCGAAAGAAAAAAAACATTAAAAAACATTTTTATCTTTATTCCAAAAGTTTTTCATATTTTTCCTTCTGGAAATCCTTCATTTGTAGTCCTAAATTCCCAGTAGAAGCTCTTCTTTCCTTGCCAAAAGCTTGAAGTCCTCCTCCAAAAATCAAATAAAAAATAGTATACAACAAAATTATAATCGAAAAAAGGCTTGACCCGTGCTCGAATCCCACCAAGCTCGTGAACTGGCTTCCAAGAATTGGTCCGAAAAACTCTCCGATTTGAAAGCCCATATTATTAAAGGCACTTGCCATATCTCCAACAGCTTCACTATCAGTTGTTATAATAGTCCCAACATCAATTAGTTCTGGTAAAATAGGTAAAATACTTAATCCCCCACCAAATCCACAAAGGAAAAGGCCTATTGCTACAATTATCAGACTTTTTGGAAAAAGAAGATATGGTTCAGGACCTGCAAGAAAAAAACTGATGAATTCTAATGAACAACCTAAAATAAGCCAAACCCTTCTATCAATTCTTTTGGGCAAGAAGTTCAAGAGAACCATGCTTGCGAAATAACTCATGATGATCTCAGCAATAAAAAGACCTGCTGTCACTGCCCCGCATTCAAAACTCTCCATGTGGCGGACAATTGCTGCATAAATAAAAGTGAAACCTGAGAAATTCACCACAATTATGCCTACTGTGAAGATAAATTTTGAATTCTTTAAGAAAACTGTGATCTTTGTGGGTTTTTTATCCTCTTCTTTCGAGCCATCTGCTTCTGTAGGGATCAAAAAAACTGCAGGAATCGTCAAGAAACTGATAAACCCGAAGACATAATTTGGAAATTCATAGTTAACTGCCTCGAAGAGCAAGCCTCCAACCACAGGACCCACTGCAACACCAACTGTAAAGAATAAGACCATATAAGTTTCTTTTTCAAGGATAGAATCTCTGTATATAAGGGCAATTATGGCATAAGCGACGGTACAAAAACCACCACAAGCCATTCCTTGTATAATTCGCGAAATACATGCAATTATTATGAAAGTAGTGTTGTCTTCTATATGGACTATCAAACCGAAAATAAAGGTCGAAATGCCCAAAAGAACACTAGTTATTATCAAAAGCTTCACACGACCCCAAACCTTCATCATTTTAGCGAAAATCAAGCTGATTATGATAGAACCTAAAGGGAATAAACTGAAGATAAAACCGATCATTCCGAGAGAGATGTCACGGGAGAGAGCTATCACTGGGAAGATGCTGAAGGGCATGGAATAGGTGGCCGAGAGGAAAAGATTCAGAAAGAGAATCACTATCAATTTGTAATCGATTTGCATTCGGATTGCAGAATTTTATTTTGAGATTGAATGATTTGCTGTTTTAATTAAGCGGAAAAATTTATTTATTGAGTTTATCTCAAAATTTTATATGTTTATTTAAAATTCCATTTTGAAAAGTGACTTTTTATTTTAATATTTTATTTATAATTTTTTCCATAAATTCAAGAGTCTTGGTCGTTATATAACCAAACGACATTTCAAAATGCATTGGAATTTTTTTTAAAATTTCTTCTTTAAATTTCCATCATTTTGATTTTACTCAATTTTTTATAAGAAATTAAAAAATTGTAAACAAAATAATCATCATAAAATTAAAAAAACCCAAATGGCCTCACTCCTTCTTAGCCAGGCATCGATCTATGAGATAAGCTCCTATCGAATCGATCAATCTCGCCTCGTTCTTTCACCTTCAGAGAAAATTGATGAAAGTCTTCTCTGTTGCATTTGTCAAGACATCCCCTTCAAACCTGAAGAATGCACCATATGTCAAAATATTTTTTGTTCCGATTGCATTCGCGCCTGGATTGATAAAAAATCCAAATGTCCTTTTGATTGTCCAACGCCTTTTTCTTCGACAAAACCTCATAAACTGATTCGTCAGGCTTTATTGAATCTCAAATATCATTGCAAAAATCAAGAAAATGGTTGCGAAGAAGTGATAAATCTCGAATCTTTGGAAAAACATGAAGCAAAATGTGGGTTCGCAAAGGTGAAATGCCCATTTTCTAGCGAATGTTCAAAGGAATTGTTTCGAAAAGATTGTGAAGAACATCATAAAATTTGCGAATTCGCGCTTATAGGCTGTGAGAAATGCATGTTCGAAATTCAACGAAAAAAATTCGAATCACATAACTGCATTCTTTTTCTCAAGGACAAATTCATGAACCTGGAAAAAAACTTTGAAATTTATAAAGAAAATCATGATAAACAGTTAGAAACTCTGATGAAAAAGCTCGAAGAACTCGAACTTTCTGTGATAAATTCTCAACAGAAAAAACCTTTGAATTTACCTCAGAACTCCTCTGAAAAAGTTTGTCCAAGAGGCCATGTTATGTCTTGGTCTATGGGTGGTGAAATTTTACAATGCAACTTATGCAATAAAAAAAAAGTTTTTTCTCGTTTTATTTGTAAAGAATGCAATATAAAATGCTGTATTTTTTGTGTGTATCCGTTTTTGGGGGAGAAGAAATGTCCTTTAGGTCATGAGATGGTTAAATGTTCGAAGTTAGTTTTTCATAGCTGCGATTTATGCAGGAAAGTATTGGACAATGAGCAAGAGGTTTATAGAGACGCGAATTGCGATTTAGACGTTTGTGGGGATTGTTTTGTGAAGTCTTGCAAATGAAAAATTTGCCTTGTGTGTTTATTAATTAGTTTAGATTTTTAAATGAATCGTTTTGTGAAAAATAAAAAAAAATGGATATTTTGCTTTTCTTCGATTGTTAGACCCAGAGATTACGTTATAAGGGGGTTTTCGCCTAGTGAAGGGTTCAGATTTTCTTTCGTAGACAATTCACAGGCTTTAAAAACGGCTTTGGTAAGGGGAAAATGCGGGTGATTTTAAAAGAATTCAAACAAGGGGATTCAAAAGAATCAATAAAAATGGGGGATTTAAAAAAAATTCAAAAAAAGAGATTTAAAATCGCTTTGTTATTTAGAGAAATTTCGCGATAAAAGAAAATTCTGAAGCTAGCATTTTAGGCCATTGTTTTTCTACTTCTTTGTTGATTTCCTCATTTTTAAAGGTAGAAGAATTTATTTATAAAGTAAATTTATGAATTATAGAATGAAGAAAGGATTAAAGTGGTAGTTGGGTTTAATAGTAATTCAATGAATTATGATTTTTATGGGGAATCGATGGCAAATGGGGAAATAAGAGGGTTTTTCATTATAAAATTTTTAATTAAAAGAAGAATTCTTCTTTTTTTAAATAAGCTATAGCAAATCAAAAGAACTGCTCACCAAAAGCTCGAATAATAATAAAAACGAGGCCTTTTTAAAGATTTCAAAGGTTTTTTTTTTTTAATTCATAAAGAAATTCAATAGAAATAAGACCCTTTATAACTACACAGAGGAATCTGAAAGCATAATTGAATTAGATTACGATAAAAAGGAAGGTTGGGTTGTTTTTGATTCTTTTTCTTTGATGAAATACTTCAAAAAATCTGATCAAATCCTTACTTTTGCGGATTTACTAACGATTCCTATGAAAAATAACAATCAAGAAGAATTCGATTATCTCTCATTGGGATGTTTGCTGCAAAAAATGCCTGGTTGCAAAGAAGAATATTTAAGCAATGTTTTTCAAGCAGTTCTTCAAAGCAAAGAATGGACTTCAATAAAAACAAATAAAACAAGTAAATAACCATTATAATGAGCATTTTAATGTTTATATAAAAAAAAAGAGTTCAATTTTGAAAATATTAAAGAGATGTTTGGGAATTTGGATTTGAAAGTCGAATTTCAGGTTGAAACAAAGAATTATTTTGATTTATAAATAGAAAATTGTTAGAAATACCCTATTGATTATTATTGCAGATGCGATTTGACGAATTTCAAGCAGCTTTTGGCGAAGATTGGAAAAGAGAATTTGAATGAAATGAGAAAGAATAATAACAAT
>JFJP01005359.1_pt2 | contig 28365 bp, 25 predicted proteins | sample 431651 | NCBI WGS metagenome assembly JFJP01 (sample SAMN02602958, study PRJNA72255) | Microbial mat metagenome, whole genome shotgun sequencing project. | biome: fresh water; feature: sink hole; material: water; isolation source: purple microbial (photo- and chemosynthetic) mats found in... | reverse complement strand
AATATTGGTGCCGGAGAGATGAATCGAACACCCGACCTTCTCATTACGAATGAGCTGCTCTACCGACTGAGCTACACCGGCTTACAAGGCGCGAATTATAGCCCGGGACTTGCACTGGCTGCGATCGGTGTCAGGGTGGTCTGAACATCGCCACACTGGGCGCGGTGCTGCAAAACGTGTTCCATCACCACGAGTGCCAGCATGGCCTCGGCAATGGGCGTGGCGCGAATACCTACGCAGGGGTCGTGTCGGCCTTTGGTCACGACCTGGGTGGCATTGCCGACAACATCAATCGAGTCACGGGGCGACAGGATGGAACTGGTGGGTTTAATGGCAATGCTCACCTCCAGGTCCTGCCCGGTGCTGATGCCTCCCAGCACGCCCCCTGCATTGTTGCTGGCAAAGCCGTGCGGCGTCAGTGAATCGCCATGGGTGGTTCCACGCTGCGCCACGCTGGCAAAACCGGCTCCAATCTCAACCCCCTTGACGGCATTGATGCCCATCATGGCGTAGGCAATGTCTGCATCGAGCTTGTCAAACAAGGGCGCACCCAACCCCACCGGGACGTTGACCGCACTGACACGAATACGCGCGCCGCAGGAGTCGCCGGCCTTGCGCAGTGCGTCCATGTAGTCCTCCAGCGCCTGCACGTCTGCAATGGGTGCGAAAAAAGGGTTGTGCGGCACATGTTCCCACGACTCAAAGGGGATGGTCGTGTCGCCAATCTGCGTCATGCACCCGCGAAATGTGGTGCCGTACTTTTCCCGCAACCACTTCTTGGCTACGGCACCCGCAGCCACCATCGGCGCGGTCATGCGTGCGCTGGAACGCCCGCCACCGCGCGGGTCGCGCAAACCATATTTCTGAAAATAGGTGTAGTCGGCATGCCCGGGCCGAAAGGTCTCGAGCAGGTTGCCGTAGTCTTTGCTGCGCTGGTCAGTGTTCTGGATCAGCAGTGCGATGGGCGTACCGGTGGTCTTGCCCTGGTACACGCCGCTGAGAATCTGGACTGCATCAGGCTCATTGCGCTGGGTCACATGCCGACTGGTTCCCGGGCGGCGCCGGTCCAGGTCGGCCTGAATATCGGCCTCGCACAGGTCCATACCCGGCGGGCAACCGTCAATCACGCAGCCAATGGCTGGCCCATGCGACTCGCCGAAGTTGGTGACTGCAAATAGATGTCCAAAGGTGTTTCCGCTCATGGGGCCGCATTATCCCCGACGCATGCCACTATGGTCAGTGGCACCCGCCGTCACGCCGACGGAATATTGGGATCTTCTCCATCAGGCCAATCGTGGATATAGGCCTTGAGCATCTTGTTCTCAAAATTCTGGCTGTCCACCACCGCGCGGGCGACATCGTAAAAGCTGATGACACCCATGAGCATGCGACGGTCCATTACCGGCATGTAGCGTGCATGGCGATCCAGCATCATGCGGCGAACTTCGTCCATGTCGGTCTCCATGGTGCATGTCAGCGGATGGTCGTCCATGGCGGTGCGCACCAGTGTCGTGCCAATCACGCCGCCGCTCTTGACCAATTGCGCGATCACTTCGCGAAAGGTCAGCATACCTACCAAATCGCCGTGTTCCATCACCACCAGCGAGCCGATGTCCTGCTCAGCCATCAAGGTCAGCGCCTTGGAAAGAGGTTCGTCGGGGGCTGCGGTGTACAGCGTGTTCCCTTTTACGCGCAAAATATCACTGACTTTCATACGTGGCTCTGTGAATCAGGGTTGAAATGGCGTTGGTGAATATAGCCCACAATCGGGCGATTTCCCTTACAACTGTGCTTGGAGAATGAACTTATGTCCGGTTACGCTGACCCCGGCTTTGACACGCTGGCATTGCATGCGGGCGCGTCGCCCGACCCCGCGACGGGTGCCCGTGCGGTGCCAATCCACCTGACCACCTCCTTCGTCTTCGAGTCCAGCGAGCACGCCCAATCATTGTTCAATCTGGAGCGTGCCGGCCACGTGTACAGCCGAATCAGCAACCCGACCAATGCGGTGCTGGAGCAACGCGTAGCCGCATTGGAAGGCGGCATTGGCGCCATCACCACCGCCAGCGGTCAAGCGGCTTTGCATCTGTGCATCGCCACGTTGATGGGCGCTGGCTCCCACATTGTGGCCAGCACGGCACTGTATGGCGGCTCGCAGAACTTGCTGCACTACACCATGCGCCGGTTTGGCATCGACACCACGTTTGTCCCACCGGGCGACATCGATGCCTGGCGTGCGGCGGTGCAACCCAACACCAAACTCTTCTTTGGCGAAACGGTGGGCAACCCTGGCCTGGATGTGCTGGACATCCCCACCGTGGCTGCGTTGGCCCATGACCATGGCGTGCCCTTGCTGGTGGACTCCACACTCACCTCGCCCTGGCTGATGAAGCCGCTGGCACTGGGTGCCGATCTGGTCTACCACTCGGCCACCAAGTTTCTATCAGGGCATGGAACCGTGATCGGGGGAGTCGCGGTCGATGGCGGCAGTTTCGATTGGGCACGTGCGTTTGAGGCGAGTGGCAAATTCGAAGAGTTGGCCGCGCCCTACGCGGGTTTTCACAACATGAACTTCAGCGAGGAAAGCACGGTCGGCGCCTTTTTGCTGCGAGCGCGGCGCGAAGGTCTGCGCGACTTTGGTGCCTGCATGAGCCCGCACTCGGCCTGGCTCATTTTGCAGGGCATTGAGACGCTCGGGCTGCGCATGGAGCGCCACATGCGCAACACCGAAAAAGTAGTGCAGTTTCTCGCAAGCCAAGCGTTCGTGGGCCGGGTGGGTCACCCCCTCCTGGAGTCGCACCCGAGCTATGCGCTGGCGCAAAAGCTGCTGCCGCGAGGCGCAGGTTCCGTGTTCAGCTTTGACCTCAAGGGCAACCGGGAGCAGGGCAAGAAATTCATAGAAACGCTCAAGATCTTCAGCCACCTGGCCAACGTGGGCGACTGCCGCAGTCTGGTGATTCATCCGGCCAGCACTACCCACTTTCGCATGACCGACGAAGCCCTGGCAGGTGCCGGCATCACCCAGGGCACGATTCGCCTGTCCATCGGCCTGGAAGACCCTGACGACCTGATAGACGACCTCAAGCGTGCCTTGAAAGCGGCAGAAAAGGCAGGTGCCCAATGAACTACGTGGTGAACGGAGCGCAGACCTACTGCTACACCGGCGGCAAGGCGTTTGATGCGGCCAAGCCCACCGTGGTGTTCATTCACGGCGTGCTGCACGACCACAGCGTCTGGATTTTGCAGAGCCGCTATCTGGCACACCACGGCTGGAATGTGCTGGCTGTGGATTTGCCAGGGCACTGCCGCAGTGGTGGTGAGGCACCGTCCACTGTGGAAGAAGCGGCGGACATCATTGCAGCGCTACTGGATGCAGCGGGTATACAAAGTGCCGCACTGGTGGGCCACAGTTGGGGTTCGCTCATTGCGCTGGAAGCGGCCTCAAAATTGCAGGACCGCATCGACCATCTGGTGTTGGTAGGTACCGCGTTTCCCATGAAGGTGTCGCCCGTTTTGCTGGAAACGTCGATCTCTGATCCGATGAAGGCGCTGGAGATGATCAATGTGTTCTCGCGCAGCACCCTGGCGGCTCCGCCCTCGGCGCTGGGGCCGGGCACCTGGGTGTTTGGCGCCAGCATGGCTTTGGGGCGTCGCGTGCTGGCCAGCAACACGACGGTGAACGTGTTTCATCGCGGGTTCAAGGCGTGTAACGACTATGCCAATGGCCTGCAAGCGATGGCCGCCGTGCGTTGCCCGGTGCTGTTTGTGTTGGGCACCCAGGACCAGATGACGCAGGAAAAAGCAGCCAAATCGCTCATCGATGCCGCCCTCGCCAGCGGCAACAAGACCTCGGTTGTCAGCCTGCCCGTAGGCCACCACCAGATGAACGAGACCCCCGACGCAACCCTGTTTGCGGTCTTTAACTTTTTAACAACCAAGTAGGAGAGAAGATGAAATCACTATCAGCCGCCAAGACGCTCGTAGCGGCGATGTTGGCCACCACCACCCTGTGGGCCAGCGCAGCGTTTCCCGACAAACCGGTCAAGATCGTGATCGGCTTCCCCGCCGGCGGTCCGCTGGACCTGCATGCGCGTTTGCTGTCGGAAAAACTCCAGAGTGTGCTGGGGCAACCGGTGCTGATCGATTACAAGTCCGGGGCGGGTGGTACCGTCGGCGCGCAGGAAGTGATGAAAGCACCTGCCGATGGCTACACCATCATGTTGGCCAATACCGGGGTGATGGTGATCAACCCGGCGCTGTACGGCAAACTGCCCTATGCCACCCTGCGCGACTTCGTGCCACTGGCGCGTACCGCCATGCAACCCCTGGCATTGCTGGTCAACCCCAAAGTGCCAGCCAAGACCTTGCCGGAATTCATCAGCTATGTGCGTTCGCGCCCGGGACAGATCAACTATGGCTCTGCCGGCAATGGCGGTATCAGCCACCTGGCACCAGAGATGTTCAAGACCGCCACCGGGCTTTTCATGGTGCACATTCCCTACCGCGGTAGCGCCCCTGCATTCACCGACCTGATGGGTGGCCAGGTGGAGTTCATGGCCGAATCCATTCCACAGGCCGCGGCGTACCATAAACAGGGCAAAGTGCGCGCCTTGGCCGTGACCAGCCGCGAACGCAACCCGGCACTGCCCGACATCCCGACGGCGATTGAGGCTGGCATCAAAAACTTTGAGGTGGTCGGTTTCTACGGCTTCCTGGCCCCTGCGGCCACCCCCAAGGATGTGGTTGCCAAGCTCAGTGACGCATTCAAGCAGGTCCTGGCAATGCCCGATATCCGCAATCGCATGATCACCCAGGGCGCCGACCCGGCCTATTTGGGGTCAGACGATTTCGCCAAATTCCTGACCGCCGAAATGCCACGCTGGGCCGAAGCGGTGGCGAAATCCGGAGCCAAGCTGGACTGATACCGGCAGGGAATGCAACCTCAGCCTAGCAGGCAACGTGCAACGGCCTGCCAGGTGTCGCGGTTTTGCGCCGCGGCCAGGGTGTGTCAGTCAGCAGATCCACCTATACCGGCACGAACACGGCAGCACTTATGCCGAAAAATTTGCCCAGTTTTCCAGCCATCGTTGCGCTGATTTTTCGTTTGCCCGCCAGAATCGCCGACAAATTGCTCTGCGCGACAATGGCGCTCAGGTCTTCCTGCTTCAGACCACGCGCCTCCATCAGAAATCGCAATGTATCTTTGGGGCTCACGGCTTCAATGGCATGGTGTTCTTGCTCGTATCGCGAAACCAGGTCGCCCGCCAGTTCCAGCAAACTGGACAGCGGGTGGTCTTCGTCATCACCTACCGCATCCAAAAGCGACTGCATCAATGCGACCATGCGGTCGTAATCCGCTTCGCTGTGGATGGGGCGCAGATGCGCCACGGAGTCAAACGCCTGCCACGAAGCTTGCAGAGCCCCAACATCAATCTGAGCCAATGTCGTATGCATAGTTACAACTTGCCTTTCCGATAAAGCTTGTTCCAATCGTCGTACTCCCGGTGCGTCAGGACTTGTTGCACAAACACCTTCCCGAATTTGTAGCGAACAATCACGACCAAACGGTAGTTGTTGCCCCCGATGTCGAACACGGTATACGGTGGCACGTAGTCGGCCGAGTTGAAAAACTCCCGGACGTGGCTGAAATCCCTGAACTCCACATGTTCCATCACCGAGTGCCATGCACGTAACGCGCCTTCCGCTTCCGAATGTTTTTGCCAGAAAGTACGAAGCGTCTTGATCGAAATGACGTGCATGGATTAATTATATCAATAAGATATATTTCTTCGCTCATTGTAGAGATTCAGTCTCAAAGCTGGGTTGAATGAACCGATTGACACGGATCGTCGCGAAGAGACATTTCGATCGGGTTCACTATCTTTTTCATAGCGCATCACGCAGTTTCAGTGCGCTTAAACCGCCTTTTTTCCATAAATTCTCGGTGGACGCATTGCGACTGAGCAGCAGGCGTTCCATCAGCGGTTCGAGCAGGGTTTTCTCAGGGTCGGCCAGCAGCACGTAACGCGCTGCGCGGCCCTGGACTGCCGCCTCGTTAAGGTGCGCAATCCAGTCCAGGGCCACCAGCACTTCCAGCACCGGCTCCATCCGCAACGTATCGACCTGCAGCCGCGCACACAGACCTTCGAGGGGTAGTCCTTTTTCCGTATCCTGGCTGGCAGATTCGAGCTGCTGCACCACTTCCAGCGCCAACTGAAACTGCCAGCCGTGCACCAACCGGCGCCGGGTGCCTCCGGCAATCAGACTGGGCAAATAGGCAGTGAGTGCCGCGCCCAACAACACAATGACCCAGGCCACATAGATCCATACCAGCAGGATGGGCACCGTCGCAAATGCGCCATACACCACCGAATAGGTAGGAACTTTGGCCACATACAGGGCCAGCGCTTTCTTGGCCAACTCAATCCCCGCCGACACAAACAGCCCACCGATCCAGGCGTGGCCCCAGCGCACATCGGTATTGGGAACATAGCGAAACAGGGAGGCCATGCCCCCAGCTACCAGCAGAAACTGCGCAACATCGAGCAGCAGGGTCAGGCCTCCACCCTGGCCCCCTACCAAGCCTTTGGACGCCGTCAGCGCATAGGAAGTCATGCTCAGACTGATGCCAAGCAATAGCGGCCCCAAAGTAATGCCGGCCCAGTAGATCAGCACGCGTTGGGCAAAAGGGCGTGGGGTTCGTACTCGCCAGATGTTGTTTAAGGTACGGTCGATCGTGAACACCAGCGCCAGCGCCGTTCCGAGAAGCACCGCCAGACCGGCCACCCCCAGCTTGCTGGCCTTTCCGGCAAACTGGTTGAGATAGCCCAGCACTTGTCGCGCAATGTTGTCGGGCACCAGGCTCTCAATCAGCCACTTCTGCAACACATCCTGAAACTTGGCGAACATGGGGAACGCAGTAAACACCGCCAAAGCGACCGTGATGAGCGGCACCAGCGCGATGGTGGTGGTAAAGGTCAGGCTGCTTGCAGTCAAGCCCAGCCGGTCTTCGCGAAAACGCTCGCGCAGGGTATGCAATGCCCCCCACCAGGGCACCTGGGCTACTTCCTCCAGCCAGTTTCGAAAGCGTTCTATGTGTCGCATGCCGGTATGATGCCACCGACCATGCAAGCCCCCACCAATTCCATCAACACCACCCGCTGGGTTGCCGTAGCCTCCGTGCTGGGCCTCATCGTGCTCGGCCTGGCCTGGGAACTTTTCCTGGCCCCGCTGCAACCGGGCGGCAGCTGGCTGGCGCTCAAAGCCCTGCCCTTGTGTATTCCCCTGGCTGGATTGTTAAAGAACCGCATGTACACCTACCGCTGGGTCAGTCTGGTGGTCTGGCTGTACTTCACCGAGGGCGTTGTCCGCGCCTATGGGGACCGACCTCCCAGCAATTACTTGGCGATGGTGGAGATCGCCCTCTGCCTGATGCTTTTTTCGGCCTGCGCGATGCATGTGCGTCTGCGCTTCAAGGGGCTTCCGGCATGAATTCCACTGACTCTTTTATCGCCGAGCTTCGCCAGATTGTGGGCGAAACCCATGTCCTCACCGAAGGCGACCTCAGCGCCTGGGAGATGGATTGGCGCAAGCGCGAACGCGGCCACGCACTGGCCGTGGTGCGACCGGCGTCAACCCAACAGGTGGCCGATGTGGTCAAAGCCTGTGCCGCTGCGGGCGTCAGCCTGGTGCCGCAAGGTGGCAACACCGGCATGGTGGTCGGTTCGACACCCGACGCCAGCGGACGCCAGATCGTGCTGAGCCTGACGCGCATGAACCAGGTACGGGCGCTGGACGCTGCCAACCTCACCATCACGGTGGATGCCGGCTGCGTATTGCAGGCTGTGCAGGAGACCTGTGAGGCCGCTGGCCTGCTGTTCCCGCTGAGCATGGCCTCGGAAGGCAGCTGCACCATTGGCGGCAATCTGGGGACGAACGCCGGGGGCACGCAGGTGGTGCGCTACGGCAACACCCGCGAACTGTGCCTCGGCCTGGAAGTGGTTACGGCACAGGGCGAGATATGGAGTGGGTTGACGGGGCTGCGCAAGGACAATACCGGCTACGATCTGCGCCACCTGATGATTGGCTCCGAAGGCACGCTGGGTGTCATCACCGCGGCCACCATGAAGCTCTACCCGTTGCCGGTATCGCAACTCACCGCGTTCGCCGCCGTCCCCACATTGGAAGCCGCCGTTCAATTGCTGGGGCTGGCCCACCAACACCTCGGTGCGGGCCTGACCGGCTTTGAAGTGATGGGCCGCTTTGCACTGAGCCTGGTGACCAAGCACTTTCCTCAAATTCGGGTGCCGTTTCAAGCAAACGTGGCCCCCACGCTCCCCGCTGGGCGTGGTTCGCTGCCCCCCAAGGGGGCCGTGCCTTGCTTGGGGCGGCCCGGTGCTACGGCGGGCTACCCTTACTGTGTTGTTTTGGAGAACTCAGACCAGGAGTCAGAGACCCACGCCCGCGAGAGGTTTGAACTTCTGCTGGAGGTCGCATTGAATGACGGTTGTGTGCTGGATGCCGTGGTTGCTGAGAACATGGCGCAGGCACGCCAGCTCTGGCATGTGCGCGAGAGCATTCCGCTGGCCCAGGCGCAGGAAGGGCTCAATATCAAGCACGATATTTCCATCGCGGTGTCGCGTATCCCCGAATTTGTAGAGCAGACCGACGCCCTGCTAGAGCAGACCTACCCGGGTATGCGCCTGGTGAACTACGGCCACCTGGGAGACGGCAACCTGCACTACAACGTGCAGGCGCCGGAACACTGTGATGCGGAGCAATTCCTCAAAGAGCAGGAGCACGGTGTCAACGCACTGGTGTACGACCAGGTGGACCGCTTCAACGGTTCCATCTCGGCCGAGCATGGCATTGGCAGCCTGAAACGCGAGAAGCTGGCCGAGCACAAGTCACCCGTTGCCCTGCACATGATGCGCGCCATCAAGCAGGCACTCGACCCCCATAACATCCTGAATCCGGGCCGGGTGTTTCGTCTCTGAGCCCTGTAACAAGGCTATAGTCCGACTGTTGGGTTGGACAACCGATGCAACTCCGGTGGGCGGCACGCGTGCATTGCATGCATAAAAAACACCTCTAACGCCCGCGGAGTATGCGTAGACAGCTATAAAATCAGGAGCAAAATGACGCTCAAGAAGATCGCACTGTTCGTACTCGCTGCCGCGCTGTTGGCCGGCCCGGTCAGCGCACAGCAGTATGTGCGCATCGGCACGGGTGGCACTGCAGGCACCTATTTTCCGGTGGGCGTTCTGGTCGCTGCTGCAGTGTCACAACCGGGCAAGATTGTGGCCACCGCGCAGAGTAGCAACGGGTCGCTTGGCAATGTGATCAGTGTCGCCGGGGGCTCGTTGGAGTCCGGTTTCAGTCAGGCCGATATCGTCAGTTGGGCCTACCACGGCACCGGCATTTTTGAAGGCAAGCCGCGCCTGTCGGGTCTGCGCCTGATTGCCAACCTGTACCCCGAAAGCATTCACATCGTGGTCAAGAAGGGCCTGGGCATCCGATCTGTGGCCGACCTCAAAGGCAAGCGCGTGGCACTCGACGAAGCGGGCTCGGGAACCCTGATCAGTGCCCGCCAGGTCTTGACCTCTTTTGGGCTGACCGAGGCCGACATTCGACCCGAGTACATCAAACCTAACCAGGCCGGTGACAAGCTCAAGGCAGGCACGCTGGATGCGTTTTTCTTTACCGGCGGAGCACCGGCCAAGGCAATTACAGACCTCATTTCCAGCGGCATCGACCTGCTGCCGATCGACGGGCCGCAAGCGCAGCGCCTGCGCGCGGCAAGCCCGTTTCTGACCGTGGATACCATCCGTACTGATACCTACCCTGGCATTGCCGCGACGGTCACGCTGGCGGTGGGCGCACAGTGGGTGACGCGCGACACCGTGGATGCCGAACTGGTGTACCAGATCACCAAATCGCTCTACAGCGCAGCGGCCCAACAAGCGCTCTCGCAGGGGCACGCCAATGGGCGCACCATCACGCTGGCCAACGCAACACAAGGTGCAGGCATTGCGTTTCATCCGGGCGCCATCCGGTTCTACAAAGAAGTAGGCTTGTTGCAATAGCATGCGTTTGAAATTGCGTTTGACCCCGGTGCTGGTGGCCGCGCTCAGCGCCGTGTTGATGATCGCCTACACCGGTTATCAGCTGGCGCGCGAGCGTGCTGCCGTCATTCAACGCGCCGAACTGCAGACCCAGAATTTTTCCCGTGTGCTGGAGGAGCATGCGCGCCAGACGCTGCACCGCGTGGCGACCAGCCTGGCCCAAGCCGATGGGGGTCTGGCGCCACTGCGCCGCGCCGGCAAGCTTGATGTGGCGCAGTCGCGGGCGCTACTGACCCAGTTGCTTCCGGCCGATCGACTGATTCAGAACGTGCTGGTGCTCGACAGCAACGGCGAGCTGCTCTTGTCAACCCAGGCAGAGCAAAGCACGCCCTATGCGTCTGGCGCCAACAGTGATTTCTTTGCGCCCCATGTCCGTGGGGCCGACCGCGATCTGGTGTTTGGTGCACCGCTGAAAGCCGCCGATGGCCAGTGGCTGCTGCCGGTGAGCAAGCGCCTGGGCAGTGCCGAGCGCGCATTGGAGGGGGTGTTGGTCGCCATGGTGCGGGCGGCGTACTTTCAGTCGTTTTACGACTCCATCGAGCGGGGTCCAGATGGTTTGGCAACGCTGTTTCTGTCGTCCGGGGCGGCCGTCGTTACCTCGCCAGTGGACGATGCCGTGTTGGGCAAAAACTGGTCGCACGCCCCCATGTTTCGCACCCATTTGCCGGCGTGGCCTACCGGTACCGTGCGCCAGATCGTGGCCAAAGATGGCATCGAACGCATTTACAGCTACCGGGCTTTGAACGACTATCCGGTGGTGGTGACCTATGGTTTGTCCATGGTGACCATTCTCAGCAGTTGGCAAGCGGGTGCCTGGCGCATCGGGGTGCTGTTGGCGACCGCGATGGCGTTGCTGGCCGGTGCGGCGTTCATACTGAAGCGCCAGGAGGCCTTGCGCCAGGCCGCCACAGTCGAATTGCGCAGTAGCGAATTGCACCTGCGTTCGATTATTCAAGCCGAGCCTGAATGCATTAAAACGGTGGACGCCGACGGTCGCGTGCTACAGATGAACCCGGCCGGACTCGCGATGCTTGAAGCAGACACGCTGGAGCAGGTGCTGGGTCAGCCAGTGCTCAGCCTGATCGCCCCGGAACACCGCAGCGCCTTCCAGCAAATGCACCAGCAGGTGCTGGCTGGCGAGACGGCCGAACTAACTTTTGAAGTTCTGGGTTTGCGGGGCGGGCGGCGCTGGCTTGAAACCCATGCGGTGCCCTTGCAACACCACGGTCGAACGGTGCATCTCGCCGTGACACGCGACGTGACCGAACGCAAGCAATCCGAAGAAGCGCAGCGCATTGCCGCCACCGCCTTTGAGTCGCAGCAGGGCATGACCATCACCAACGCGCAGCGCGTGATTCTGCAGGTCAACAAGGCCTTTAGCGTGATTACCGGCTACAGCGCAGAGGAAGCCGTGGGGCAAACCCCCCGCATCCTGGCCTCCGGACGCCACGACCGTGCCTACTACGAGGCCATGTCGCAAAGCCTCGACACCACGGGCGCCTGGGCGGGCGAAATATGGAACCGGCGCAAAAGTGGCGAGGTCTATCCTGAATGGCTCAGCATCAGTGCCGTGAAAGACACGGCGGGGCGTGTCACCCACTACGTTGCGATCTTCAGCGACATCAGCGAGCGTGTCAGCGCCCAAGCCCAAATTGATACGTTGGCGTTTTATGACCCCCTGACCAGCCTGCCCAACCGCCGCCTGCTGCTGGACCGGCTCGACCAGGCGCTGCACGTCAGCACCCGCCACGACCGCAAGAGCGCGCTGCTGTTTGTCGACCTGGATAACTTCAAGACCCTCAACGACACGCTGGGGCATTTCCAGGGCGACCTCCTGCTGGTGCAGGTCGCCCAGCGTCTGAAGACCTGCATTCGCGAAGGCGACACGCTGGCCCGACTGGGCAGCGATGAGTTTGTGGTGATGCTCGAAGACCTGAGCGAAGACGCCATGGAAGCCGCCAAGCAGGCCGAGACCGTGGCCGGCAAGATACTCAGCGCCTTTGTGCCTGCATTTGCGCTCGATCAGGGTGCCCGCCACAGCACGCCCAGCATCGGCATCACTTTATTTGGCGGCGAGGCGCTGGAGAGCAACGACCAACCCCTCAAACGCGCTGAACTGGCCATGTACCAGGCCAAAGCGGCCGGGCGCAATATATTGCGCTTCTTTGACAGCCAGATGCAGGCCAAAGTGACGGCCCGCGCCGTGCTGGAGGCAGACCTGCGTGAAGCGGTGCAACAACAGCAGTTCCTGTTGTACTACCAGCCACAAGTGGTCGGGGACGGCCGCATTACGGGCGTGGAAGCGCTGGTGCGCTGGCAGCACCCGGTGCGAGGCATGGTGGCACCGGCCGACTTCATCCCGCTGGCCGAGGAAACCGGCCTGATTCTGCCGCTCGGCGAGTGGGTCATGCAAGCCGCCTGTACGCAATTGGCGGCCTGGGCGGGCGACCCCGCTTTTGCGCATTTGACGATGGCGGTGAATGTGAGTGCACGCCAGTTTCATGAACCGAATTTTGTCGCGCAGGTGCTGGCTACCCTGGCCCGCACCCAGGCGCCACATCGGCGGCTCAAGCTGGAACTGACCGAAAGCATGCTGGTCTACGACGTGGAGGACATCATCGACAAAATGGGCATGCTCAAGGCCAAGGGGCTCGGCTTCTCGCTGGATGATTTTGGTACCGGCTATTCGTCCCTGTCCTACCTCAAGCGCCTCCCACTGGACCAACTCAAGATCGATCAGGGGTTTGTGCGAAGTATTGTGACCGACCCCAACGACGCAGCCATTGCGCGCCTGGTCATCGTGCTGGCCGAGACTCTGGGGCTGTCGGTGATTGCCGAAGGCGTAGAGCTGCAGGCACAAGCCGACTTTCTGGCCCACCAGGGCTGCCATGCCTACCAGGGATACCTGTTCAGCAAACCACTGCCGGTGGATGCAGTGGAGACTTTAGCGCGAGGCGAAGCGTATCCCCACTAAAATTCCCGCTCCAATCTGAAGCACCACGCATCGCATGACCGCATCCGCAAGCCCGCACCCCGTGCGCTCCCAGTACGAAGATTTTCTGCGCCATGTCGACACCCATGGCGTACACAAGGCCGACCGTACCGGCACCGGAACCAAAAGCGTCTTCGGTTACCAGATGCGTTTTGACCTCACCGAGGGCTTCCCGTTGGTTACCACCAAGAAGGTGCATTTGCGCTCCATCATCCAGGAGTTGCTGTGGTTTCTGACGGGCTCCTCCAATAACAACTGGCTCAAAGAGCGTGGTGTCTCGATCTGGGACGAGTGGGCCGGGGCCGACGGCGATTTGGGGCCCGTCTACGGCGTGCAATGGCGCAGTTGGCCGACACCGGATGGAGGGCACATCGACCAGATTGCGCAAGTGATTCAGACGCTGAAGACCAACCCCGATTCGCGGCGCATTATCGTGAGTGCCTGGAATGTGGCGGAGCTATCCAAGATGGCCCTCATGCCCTGCCATGCCTTCTTTCAGTTCTATGTGGCGCCTGCGACCGAGCCCGGAGGCCGGGGCCAATTGAGCTGCCAACTCTACCAGCGCAGTGCCGACATTTTTCTGGGCGTACCGTTCAACATCGCGTCATACGCCCTGCTCACCCATATGGTGGCGCAGCAATGCGACCTCGAGGTGGGCGAGTTCATCTGGACTGGCGGTGACTGCCATATCTACAGCAACCACGCCGAGCAAGTGGCACTGCAACTCAGCCGAACACCATTTGCCTACCCCACCCTGAACATCCTGCGCCGCCCGGCTTCGATTCTGGACTACCAATACGAAGACTTCGAGGTGCAGGGCTACGCGTGCCATCCCGCCATCAAGGCGCCAGTGGCGGTATGACGCTTTGATGCAACTGCACCTTATTCTTGCCCGCGCCACCAATGGCGTCATTGGCAAGGACAACACCATCCCCTGGCACCTCCCAGAGGACATGGCGCATTTCAAGCGACTCACCATGGGATGCCCGGTGATCATGGGGCGCAAGACCTGGGACTCCCTGCCGCCGAAGTTTCGCCCGCTGCCCGGACGCACCAATATTGTGGTGACGCATCAAGGAGACTGGCAAGAAAATGGCGCACAGCGCGCATCCAGCCTGCGTGAGGCGCTCCTTTTTTGTGAGCATAGCCCAAGCGTGTGGGTGATAGGCGGAGCGCAAATCTACGCACAGGCCCTGCCTTATGCCAACACTGCCGTGGTGACTGAAATTGACTTGCACATTGAAGGGGACGCCTTTGCCCCCAGCTTTGGCCCGGACTGGGCCGAGACCGCACGCGAACGACATATTTCTGCCACCGGACTCGCCTACGCCTTCGTAACGTATACCCACAGCGCGCCACAGCGAGCTCAGGGAAACCCGGGCATGGCAATTGCCCCCGTGTAAAGGTTCCATCCCACCATGCAACTCGCCACCTGGAACGTTAATTCCCTCAGCGTACGCCTGCCACAGGTGCTCGACTGGCTGCAGGCCAACCCGGTCGATGTGCTGGCGCTGCAGGAACTCAAGATGACCGACGACAAGTTTCCGGCGCAGGCCATTGCCGAGGCGGGATACACGGCGCAGTGGTTTGGGCAGAAAACCTACAACGGCGTCGCGCTACTGTCGCGCCAACCGGTGACCGATGTGGTGAAAAACATCCCCGGCTTTGGTGATGAGATGGCACGCGTCGTTGCAGGCACGGTGCCCGACGGCGATGCGTCAAACGCCGGGATTCGTGTGATCGGTGCTTATTTTCCCAACGGCCAAGCGCCCGGCACCGACAAGTTTGAGTACAAGATGGCGTGGCTCAAGGGCTTACGCGATTGGGTACGTGACGAACTCAAAGCCCACCCCAAATTAGTGCTCATGGGCGACTACAACATCACTTTTGATGACCAGGACGTGTGGGACCCGGTTGGCATGCGCGACCAGATCCATTGCACTGAAGAGGAGCGCTACCACCTGCGCGCTTTGATTGCCTTGGGATTGCAGGACAGCTTTCGCCTGTTTGACCAGCCCGCAAAAAGTTATTCTTGGTGGGACTACCGCGACTTTGGTTTTCGCCGTAGCCGGGGATTGCGGATCGACCACATCCTGGTGACTCCGACAGTTGCGGCGCGGGCTACTGCATGTGTCATTGACAAAGTGCCACGTAAAAACGAGCGTCCGAGCGACCATGCACCGGTCGTCCTGACGCTCGATTAGCTATAACTTTAATAGCTGCTCACGCTGTCCCTGTAAGCGCTGCAGCCATTATTGCTTTAATTTATTTGAGTACGCTTTCGGCGCTCTCATAAGGCAGACCGAGGTCATGCGCCACCGCTTCGTAGGTGACCTTGCCTTCACAGACATTGAGGCCATTGCGCAGATGCACGTTGTCGCGCAGGGCCGCTTTCCAGCCCTTGTCAGCCAAAGCCACGGCATGGCCAATCGTGGCGTTGTTCAGCGCAAAGGTGGAGGTACGTGCCACGGCGCCGGGCATGTTGGCCACGCAGTAATGCACCACGCCATCCACCACGTACACCGGATCCGCATGGGTGGTGGCGTGCGAGGTCTCGAAGCATCCGCCCTGGTCGATGGCCACGTCCACAATCACGGCGCCCTTTTTCATGCGAGCAATCTGGTCGCGGGTAACGAGTTTGGGTGCAGCTGCGCCGACCACCAACACCCCACCCACCACCAGGTCAGCGTCCAGCACCGCTTCCTCGATACTGGCTGCGGTGGAGTACACGGTGCTGATGCGGTTACCAAACACCAGGTCGAGCTGGCGCAAACGGTCCACGCTCTTGTCAAGCACGGTCACGCGGGCGCCCAGGCCCACCGCCATCTGCATGGCGTTGGTACCCACCACACCAGCACCAATGATGACAACATGGGCAGGAGCAACACCTGGAACCCCGCCGAGCAGCAAGCCGCGCCCGCCGTGCGATTTCTCGAGGTAGGTTGCGCCAGCCTGGATGGCCATGCGTCCGGCCACTTCACTCATGGGAGCCAACAGAGGCAGCCCACCGCCGGGACCGGTGATGGTCTCATAGGCAATACACACCGCACCGGATTTGACCAACGCCGCAGCTTGCTCTGGATCGGGTGCGAGATGCAGATAGGTATACAGAATCTGGCCTGGACGCAACATGGCGCACTCGACGGGCTGGGGCTCTTTGACCTTGACGATCATTTCGGCGCGCTGGAAGATTTCTGCGGCAGTCGCTACCATTTCTGCGCCCGCGGCCTTGTACTGCGCATCGTCCAGGCCAATCGCCGTGCCGGCATTTTCCTGCACCATCACCTGGTGGCCATGGGCAATGAGTTCACGCACGCTGGACGGGGTTAGCCCGACGCGGTATTCGTGGTTCTTGATTTCCTTTGGGACTCCGATGCGCATGGCGATCTCCTGCAGTTGTGATGAAGTGCGGCGATTGTGCGCAGTTTTTGCAAATTTAGTAACGTTATTAATCTAATTTAATAAACATTAGCAAATATTATTCAAGACCGAGTTCCTGAATCTTGCGGGTGATGGTGTTGCGGCCAATGCCCAGCTTCTGTGCCGCCTCGATGCGCCGCCCTTTGGTACTGGCCAGGGCTGCCAGAATCAGGCGCGACTCGAAGCGACGCGTCAACACATCCCATACGTCAGACTGGTTGGTACCCAACAGGGCGCCGGCCTCCAGTTGCAAGTCGGCCTCCCATCCGGCCAGAGACACCGTGTCGCCACTGGCAACGGCTGCTTCGCTGGACAGCACTGGCAGCACCACGGGTTCGTCCACGGATGCAGTGGCCTCGATGGGGACAACTTTGTCCGCGCGGACATGCGACAAGCCTACGCCGACCTCTGGTGGAAGATCTTTCGGCTCCACCATCTGGGCAGGTGCCATCACGGTCAGCCAATGGCACAGGTTTTCCAACTGTCGCACATTGCCGGGAAACGCAAATCCTTCTAGCCACACCAAAGCACTATCAGAAATGCGCTTGGGCTCCACGCCCAACTGCTTTGCACTTTGTTGCAGAAAGTGCCGGGTCAGCATGGCGATATCTTCCTTGCGCTCACGCAGTGCAGGAAGCCGCAAACGAATGACATTGAGCCGGTGAAACAGGTCTTCGCGAAAGCCCCCATCCTTGACCCGTTGCTCCAGATCCTGGTGGGTTGCTGCGATCACACGCACATTGGTTTTGACGGCGCTGTGGCCACCCACCCGGTAGAAGTGACCGTCGGAGAGCACCCGCAACAGCCGTGTCTGCAATTCAAATGGCATATCGCCAATTTCATCGAGGAACAGGGTGCCGCCATCGGCCTGCTCAAATCGCCCGCGTCGCATCGTCTGCGCGCCCGTAAAGGACCCGCGCTCGTGCCCAAACAACTCGCTCTCCAGCAAATCCTTTGGAATGGCCGCCGTGTTGATGGCGATAAATGGTCCATTGGCGCGCAAGGAATGCTTGTGCAGCGCCCGCGCAACCAGCTCTTTGCCAGAGCCTGACTCGCCCGTAATCATCACAGTCACATTACTCTGACTCAAGCGTCCGATGGCCCGAAATACGTCCTGCATCGCCGGTGCCTGTCCCAGCATTTCTGGTGTCTCACCCATGCGCTCTTCGGCGACTTCTTCGCGCTGGCTTTCTTCGACAGCCCGGCGAATCAGCTCGACGGCCTTGGGCAAGTCAAAGGGTTTGGGCAAATACTCGAACGCTCCGCCCTGAAATGCGCTAACCGCGCTGTCCAGGTCAGAGTACGCAGTCATGATGATGACCGGCAACCCCGGATGTTGTGCCTTGACCTTGTCCAGCAGGTCCAGCCCCGACCCACCGGGCATGCGGATGTCACTTACAAGAACCTGGGGGCCCTCCTCATCGCTGGACGTCGCCAAAGCGGCCAGCACGTCGCGAGGGTTGGAAAAACTGCGCGTAGGAAGGTGCTCGCGCAGCAAGGCTTTCTCCAGCACGAAGCGGATGGACTGGTCATCGTCTACTATCCAAATCGGCTTCATTGTGTGTCCGTCCCCATGTCATACCTGTTGTTAAAACCGCGGGGGACAGACCGCGTCACACCATGTGAAGCCGCTGCACCCTTCGCCTACAAAAGTGGAATCAATATCTTGAAATCCGTGTGACCGGGCACGCTGTCGACTTCAATCAGTCCCTGGTGTTGCTGGACAAAGGTTTGCGCCAGTGTCAGCCCAAGGCCAGAACCACCTTCCCTGCCCGACACCAGCGGATAGAAGATGCGGTCCCTGATCGAATCTGGTATGCCAGGTCCGTTGTCGATAACATGCAATTCCAATGCCAACCGATAGCGTTGTTTACCGAAAGTCACCTGGCGCGCTACCCGCGTGCAGAAGGTCAATACAGCATCACCATGATTGATGCGGTCCGACAGCGCTTGACAGGCATTCTGGGCAATATTCAAAATGGTCTGAATCAGTTGCTCACGGTCACCTCGAAACTCGGGAATGGAGATGTCAAAATCACGCACCACCGTCAAGCCTTTGGGAAACTCGGCGCTGATCAGCGAACGCACTCGCTCACACACTTCATGCACATTCACATCGCCAACCAAGTGCGGGCGCCGGTGTGGGGCCAACAAGCGGTCTACCAGACTTTGCAGACGGTCGGCTTCGTGAATGATGACCTGGGTGTACTCGCTGAGCTCCGGCGATTGAATCTCCATCTCCAACAGCTGCGCCGCGCCTCGAATGCCGCCCAACGGGTTTTTGATTTCATGCGCCAGATTGCGAATCAGCTCCTTGTTGGATTTCGCCTGTTCTGCAAGCCGCTCCTCACGGTCCTGGCGAGTCTGCTTTTCCAGTGGCACCATCTCCACAACGATTTCGTCCACCGGCTCGGGGCGGGTAATGATGACGTGCACCTTGATCGGGTCGTAGCCCAAGCGTTTGAGCCACGCGTCGTAGCGCAGGGCGGCGAACTCGTTCTCAGACGCACCCTCGAGCGCATTCTGTAACTGGCTCGGCTCGGTAAAAGTGTCCGCGAAACAGGAGCCCACCAATGTTCGCCGCGAGATGCCCAAGGCATCTTCCAGCGCGGAATTACAAAACAGGACCGAAGCGTTGGGCTGCACTACCGCAACCAGCGTTGCCAGCAGGTCAAAGGCATGGAACCGGGCGTGCGTATCCAAGCGCGGACTTCTATCGGTTGGGAGCCGCTGCAGGCGCACCCGTGGTCCGGCCAATCTCCCTGCGTATGCCAGCGATGTCGGCTTCATTGCGGCCGATGCTCGCCTTGAGCTCGGCCACGCGGTCCAGATACTTCTGGTTGTTGCGCCCTTCCGGCCCCAATTTCTCGGGCTCGCCGTTGTTATATTCCTTGAGGAGTTCCGCCTGACGCGCCTCGGCCTTCTTGAGCTCGGACTCCAGAATCAGGCGGGCGTCGGAATCCTTGGCGCGCTGGTCGTTGGCATCCACCTTTTGGCCCGCACTGGCGACGCGCGTGGCAGGTGCCGGGCGCTGTGCCTGCACCACAGTCACGTTGCCGCCAGAGATCAATTTGCAATTCTTGGCCTGCGCCTCGGAAACGGTGTTGGTGTATTCGTTGCCGCAGCGGTAAATGCGGTCTTGTGCCTGCACTTCCATGGCGAGCATTGCGACAACAAAAAATGACAGTAGTTCGGATTTCATTGTGGTTTCAGGCATACGGTGCGTCATCAGTCGGGCAGTATGCGTCAAAAATCGCGAAACACAAAGGTGGGACACGGTTCGCGCAATCGATTTGAGTCTGGCAATCACGCATAGTTCCAACAAAAAAAGGACGGCCTGGGCCGTCCTTGGAGCGAAGAAGCTACCGCACGGTGCGGCACCGCTGACTACAGCGAATAGTACATGTCGTACTCAACCGGGTGAGGTGCCATACGGAAACGTGTGACTTCAGCCATCTTCAGTTCGACGTAGGCATCGAGCATACTGTCGGTGAAGACACCACCCTTGGTCAGGAATGCACGGTCTTCGTTCAGGTAGCCCAGCGCCTGGTCGAGGCTGTGGCACACGGTTGGCACTTTTGCATCTTCCTCGGGCGGCAGATGGTACAGGTCCTTGGTGGCTGCTTCACCTGGGTGAATCTTGTTCTCCACACCGTCCAGACCCGCCATCATCAATGCCGAGAAGCACAGGTAGGGGTTGGCCGATGGATCAGGGAAACGCGCCTCAATGCGGCGACCCTTGGGGTTGGCCACGAACGGAATGCGGATCGATGCCGAGCGGTTGCGCGAGCTGTAAGCCAGTTTGACCGGGGCCTCATAGCCGGGCACCAGACGCTTGTAGCTGTTGGTGCCTGGGTTGGTGATGGCATTCAGTGCACGTGCGTGCTTGATGATGCCGCCGATGTAGTACAGCGCGAAATCGGACAGGCCAGCATAGCCGTCGCCGGCAAACAGGTTCTTGCCATTTTTCCAGATCGACTGGTGCACGTGCATGCCGGAGCCATTGTCGCCAGCGTAGGGTTTGGGCATGAAGGTCGCGGTCTTGCCGTAGGCATTGGCCACATTCCAGACCACATACTTGAGCACCTGCGTCCAGTCGGCACGCTCCACCAGCGTACTGAACTTGGTGCCGATTTCGTTTTGGCCCGCGCCCGCCACTTCGTGGTGAAACACTTCCACCGGAATGCCCAGGGATTCGAGGATCAGGGACATTTCAGCGCGCATATCCTGCGTGCTGTCGACCGGCGGAACCGGGAAATAGCCGCCCTTGACGGTAGGACGGTGACCGCGGTTGCCACCTTCGAGTTTGGCGCCACTGTTCCATGGGGCTTCGTATTCCTGGATTTCGAACATCACGTTGCCAGGCTCGTTGCTCCAGCGCACGCCATCAAAAAGGAAAAACTCGGGCTCAGGACCAAAGTAGGCGGTGTCGCCGATGCCCGAGGCCTTCAGGTAGGCCTCAGCGCGCTTGGCAATGGAACGCGGATCACGGTCGTAGGCCTTTCCATCGCTGGGTTCCACCACATCGCACTGCAAAAACAGCGTGGTTTCCTCAAAGAAAGGATCAATGTTGGCCGTGTTGGGGTCGGGCATCAACTGCATGTCGGACGCTTCAATGCCCTTCCAGCCCGCGACGGACGAACCGTCAAACGCATGGCCGGAAGTGAACTTGTCTTCGTCAAAATGCGACACAGGCACGGTCACGTGCTGCTCTTTGCCACGGGTATCGGTAAAGCGGAAGTCAACAAACTTGACTTCGTTCTCTTTCACCATCTTCATCACGTCAGCGACGGTCTTGGCCATCAAATACTCCTGTTGCACGGTTGTTAAAAGTCAGTAGCATCTTCAATGCAGCTTTTGTGCCAACCATGTGGCGCACACATTTTCTGCAAAGCAATACATTTTGCCTCGGCCAGCCCCTGTTTCCCCGGTTGCCTGTGCAAACAGTCCCGAGAAATCATTTGAAGATGCAAGCGGCAGAAGCCGCCAAACATACGGCATGCACAAATATGGTGCGCACCAAATAAACGCAAAACTAACGCACCAATTCCGGACCTAACGTTGCAGCCAGCAGCGTCAGCCCGTGCTTTAGCGACAAAAATGCGTCCGAAACCACCTCGGGCCTACCTTTCACCCCAAGTTCAACATGTCGGCCATACTCCGGGTGGTCCACGCTGGGCAGACTAAAGACTTTGACCGCAAACTGTGCCTCAATGGCTTGCATCAGCGGCGTCAACGTGGCCTCCATAGCACCAAACACAATTACCGACTGCTCGCGCCACGCATTCTTGGAGAAGTGGGCAGGATAGTGGGTATCAAGCACCCACTCCACCATCGGCCAGGCCATCACCGGAAACCCAGGAACAAAGTGAACATAGCCGCCCCCGCCCCCTCTGCAACTGAAACCGGGTATCTTGTTGAACGGGTTGGGAATGATGGAGGCTCCCAACGGAAACATGCCCATGTTCAGGCGGTGCTGGTTGTCGCCGCGCAGTGGGTCATAGGGCACGCCCTGCTCTCGCGCAATGTCCTGCATTCGCTCGAGGATGAGATTCTTCGCGTCTGGGTGCAAAGCCAGATCAACCCCCAGGGCGGCGGCGGCACATTGGCGTGTGTGGTCGTCTGGCGTCGCACCGATGCCGCCGAATGAAAAAACCACGTCGCCCGAAGCCAACGCCCGCTTCAGCGTGGCGGTAATACGCGCAGGATCATCGCCGACATAGTCCGCATAAGCGACAGACAGCCCCCGTGCCGACAGAATCTCGATGGCTTTGGTCAGGTGCTTGTCGGCGCGCTTGCCTGAGAGGATTTCGTCGCCAATGATGATGAGTCCAAAATTCATGGTGATTCGAGTAGTGGAAGTTCCGGGTCGACCACCTTCGCAGTCGATGGCAATACCTCCGAACGCAGCAGTTGCAAGGCGCTTAGGCAATAGTGGGTAAACCACAATGAGGCAAAGGCAAACACCAGGGTGTAGATCCATATGGCCAGCGGCACCAGCAACACAAAGGCCGCCGCAAACAGGGCACCCGAGGCCCAGACCAGACTGGGTGCAGCCCCAAGAAAACCACACACCACACCCATGCATAGCAGGGGCAAGCGGTGGCGGGCAAAAATGGTGGTGCGCTCGTCGTGGTTGGCGTGTTCTGCCAGCGCATCAAAAGCCATGATGCGGTAGGCCAACCAGCCCCAGATCAGGGGCGGCAAGACCAGGATGAGTGGTGGCACAAACCATAGAGGGATGGTAACCACCAGGGCCAGCAGCGCCGCCACGGAAGAGCCCAGTGACCACGCAAAGCTGCGCAGAAACGAGGCCGATGCACCCTGCTTTTGCAGGTCTGGAAACCGCCGCATCGCCACCAGGCGCACGATGGCAGGCGTCATGAGCCAAGCCACCATCAGCAGTGAAGCCAGAACGATCAAGGGCGTGACGGCAAATATGACGAGCAACGGCGCCAGCACGGTTTTGAGCTGGCCCAGCCCCACCTCCTCCAGCCAGCGCCATGCGCTCCTGGCAAACGATGAAGCATCCATGCTGGAGCGCACCTGGTCCAACGCAGCGTCCCAAAAGAAGTAACCCAGCCCCACGGTCATCCCGATGACCAGCACCAGCGGCAGCAGGGACACAAGAATCACCCGTGGCTGCAGGCAATACGCCGCTGCGCGCCAAAAGGAGTCAAACAATAAACGCATGGCACAAGGATACCGCCAACGCGGCGATCGTGCTGTTGGGCTCAGGATGCCTGAATCGCAGCCAAATCGACCGCTGTAAGCCAGCGCCATTGGCCGGGCAGCAAGTCGTCAGGCAATCGCAATCCGCCGATCTGCGAGCGGTGCAAGCCCTCTACCCGATTGCCCACAGCTGCCACCATGCGCTTGACCTGGTGGTATTTGCCTTCGGTCAGGGTCAGACGCAAATGGAGCGGGTCCACCGCTTCGCAGTCCGCAGCGCGCACCGGTTTGGGGTCGTCATCCAGCACCACGCCGTCCAGCAGTTGCTTGATCTGACCCGTTTGGAGCGCATGTTTGACCCGCACCTCGTAGACCTTGGGTACGTGGTGCCGAGGCGAACTCATGCGATGAATGAATTTGCCATCGTCGGTGAGCAATAGCAAACCGGTGGTGTCCTGGTCGAGGCGACCCACCGCCTGAACCCCCTGCACCGCGGCTTTTTGGGGCCGTAATCGCAACGCAGAGGGAAGCAAAGTGTAGATGCTGGGGTACGTCGAGGGCTTCTGCGAACATTCCGTGGCCGTCGGTTTGTGCAGCATCAGGTAGGCCTTCTCAACATACGGCCAATCGACACCCTGGACTCGAAAACGCAATCCTTCTGCTACAAATTCCGTAGCTGCTTGCGCACATGGCACGGGCGCCAGAGCATCTTTTTCTACATAGACCTGCACCAGCCCCTGCTGAATCAGGCCGGCGCACACGCGGCGCGTTCCGAAACCCTGGGAAAAAAGAATATCTTGCAACTGCATGGTTCTGAGTATCGCAGCCCGCTCGCACCCAACTGGTTCCATTGGAAAAACTGACACTGCGTCGCCGCAGCCACAGGCAAAACTTTGCCGCTAATTCGCGGGCCGCTGCGTTGCAAACAGGTAATTCACCGAGGTGTCGTCACTCAACCAGTAGCGCTTGGTAAGCGGGTTGTATTGCATGCCACGTGTGTATTTCAGGTCCAGCCCGGCAGTGCGACAGAAACTTGCCAACTCACTGGGGCGAACCATCTTCGCATACTCGTGCGTTCCACGGGGCAACATGTTCAACACATACTCCGCACCCACAATGGCCAGCAAAAAAGACTTGGGATTGCGATTCAGGGTAGAAAAGAACACCCAGCCTCCGGGTTTGACCAGCGTCGCACATGCCTGGACTACCGAGGCGGGGTCGGGCACATGCTCGAGCATCTCCATGCAGGTCACTACGTCAAATTGCGCAGGCTGCTCGGCCGCCAGCGCCTCGGCGCTGACTTCGCGGTAAGCCACCCCCACCGTATTGGCTTCCAGTGCGTGCAGTTGCGCCACTTTCAGCGCCTTGGTCGACAGATCGATGCCAAGCACCTGCGCGCCTTTGCGCGCCATGGAATCGGCCAGGATGCCGCCACCGCAACCGACATCCAAGGCCTGCCGGTCCTTGATCTGGCAAAGCGACTCGATCCAACCCAGCCGCAGCGGATTGATCTCGTGCAAGGGGCGAAATTCGCTGTTTTTATCCCACCAACGGTGGGCTAACTCGGAAAATTTGGCCAACTCGGCCGGATCTGCATTAAGAGTGGTAGTCATTGGCCCATTATCCGTGAAGCTTTGCAGCGCCCAACAAAAAACCCGCCGAAGCGGGTTTTTTGAAGGAGATCGAAATCTCGTAATTACTTGGCGCGTGTACCAACCACTTCGATTTCAACGCGGCGGTTCTTGGCCTGACCTTCTTTGGTCTTGTTGTCAGCCACTGGCTGCTTCTCGCCCTTGCCTTCGGTGTAGATGCGGTTCTTTTCAATGCCCTTGGACACCAGATAAGCCTTCACAGCTTCGGAACGCTTGACCGACAGCTTCTGGTTGTAGGCGTCTGTGCCAATGGAGTCGGTGTGACCAACGGCGATGATCACTTCCAGGCTGATACCCTTGACCTTGCCAACCAGATCGTCCAGCTTGGCCTTGCCTTCTGGTTTCAGAACAGCTTTGTCGAAATCAAAGAATGCGTCCGCAGCGTAAGTCACCTTGGTGGCTACAGGAGCTGGTGCTGGCTTTGGAGCTGGCTTGGGCGCAGCTACCGGAGCGGGTGCAGGTGCAGGTGCTGCTGCAGGTGCTGCTTTCTTGGGCTCAATGTAACCGTCGCAGCCAGGGGCCGCGGTCGCCGGAGTCCAGCTGGAATCACGCCAGCACTCGCCGGCCGAATTTTTCCAGACTTCACCAGCAGAATTCTTCCAGTTGTGGATTTCCTGGGCGCCAGCAACGGTGGTCAGGGCTGCAGCAGCAACGAGGAGGGCTACTTTTTTGAACTGTTTCATGATTTTCCTTTTTTCGGAACAAACTGCAGCAGCGCTGCGGAAATTGTTGGACGCCCCGAATGCACTTATTCGAAGCGTTCGCTGTATTGTGCCACAGGCGTCCGCCGGTTTTGCCGCAAGCGGTACATCCAGGCACCTACATGGCCCAGTTGTCTTGCCTGTGTTGCTGTCAAGCGACACCCTCTGGGCCGTAGAATCAAGGGTTGTCCCAGACACTGCACCGGTAACCCCATGACCCAGTTTGCCAAAGAAACACTGCCCATCAGCCTCGAGGAGGAGATGCGCCGCAGCTACCTCGACTACGCCATGAGCGTGATCGTGGGACGTGCCCTGCCGGATGCGCGCGATGGCTTAAAGCCCGTGCATCGTCGCGTGCTGTTCGCCATGCACGAGCTCAACAACGACTGGAACAAGGCCTACAAGAAGTCTGCCCGCATTGTTGGTGACGTGATTGGTAAGTACCACCCCCACGGCGACCAGTCGGTATACGACACCATCGTGCGCATGGCGCAAGATTTTTCCATGCGCCACATGCTGGTCGATGGTCAGGGCAACTTCGGCTCGGTGGACGGCGACAGTGCTGCCGCCATGCGGTACACAGAAATCCGGCTGGCCAAAATTGCGCACGAGTTGCTGGCGGACCTGGACAAGGAGACCGTGGACTTTGGTCCGAACTACGACGGCTCCGAAAAAGAGCCGCTGGTGCTGCCCACCCGTATTCCCAATCTGCTGGTGAATGGCTCCGGCGGCATTGCGGTGGGTATGGCCACCAACATCCCGCCGCACAACCTCAATGAAGTGGTGGACGCCTGCCTGCATCTGCTGCGCAATCCGCAAGCGTCCATTGAAGAGTTGATGGAGATCATTCCGGCGCCCGACTTTCCCACCGCCGGCATCATTTACGGCATTAATGGCGTGAAAGAAGGCTACCGCACCGGCCGAGGCAAAGTGGTGATGCGTGCCAAGTGCCACTTTGAAGACATCGACAAAGGCCAGCGCCAGGCCATCATCGTCGACGAGCTGCCCTACCAGGTGAACAAGAAGACGCTGCAGGAGCGCATGGCCGAACTGGTGCATGAGAAAAAGATCGAGGGCATCAGCCATATCCAGGACGAGTCTGACAAATCTGGCATGCGTCTGGTCATCGAACTCAAACGTGGCGAAGTGCCCGAGGTGGTGCTCAACAACCTGTACAAGCAGACGCAGTTGCAGGATACCTTTGGCATCAACATGGTTGCGCTGATCAACGGCCAGCCCAAACTGTGCAACCTGAAAGACCTGATTGAGGTCTTCCTGGACCACCGCCGTGAAGTGGTGACGCGCCGCACCATCTTCAACTTGCGCAAGGCGCGCGAACGCGGCCACGTGCTCGAAGGCCTGGCGGTAGCCATGGCCAACATCGACGAATTTATTCGCATCATCCGCGAATCGCCCACGCCGCCGGTGGCCAAAGTGGAGTTGATGAACCGCCCTTGGGACAGCAAACTGGTGCGCGAGATGCTCACCCGCACGCGCGCCGACGGCGGCGTGGTCAATGCCGACGATTACCGCCCGGACGGACTCGAAAAAAACTTCGGCATGGGCAGCGATGGCCTGTACCGCCTGTCCGACACGCAGGCGCAGGAAATCCTGCAAATGCGTCTTCAGCGTCTTACCGGACTGGAGCAGGACAAGATCGTGGCGGAATACAAGGAGGTCATGGGAGAGATCGAAGACCTGCTCGACATTCTGGCCAAACCGGCGCGTGTATCCACCATCATTGGCGACGAACTCGGCCACGTCAGGCAGGAGTTTGGCCAGACCAAGCTGGGTGCGCGTCGCAGTCTGGTCGAGCACTCCTCTTATGACCTGTCCACAGAAGACTTGATCACTCCCACCGACATGGTGGTGACCATGAGCCACAGCGGCTACATCAAGAGCCAGCCGCTGGGCGAATACCGTGCCCAGAAGCGCGGCGGACGCGGCAAGCAGGCCACCGCCACCAAAGAAGACGACTGGGTCGACCAGCTGTTCGTGGCCAACACCCACGACTACATCCTGTGCTTCTCCAACCGCGGCCGACTGTACTGGCTCAAGGTGTGGGAAGTGCCCCAGGGTTCGCGCGGTTCCCGCGGGCGACCCATCGTCAACATGTTTCCGCTGCAGGACGGCGAAAAGATCACCGTCGTGCTGCCCCTAACCGGTGAAAAGCGCACCTTTCCAGCCGACCAGTATGTGTTCATGGCCACCAGCATGGGCACCGTCAAGAAGACGGCGCTGGACGAATTCAACAACCCGCGTAAAGGCGGCATCATTGCCGTGAATCTGGACGATGGGGACTACCTGATCGGCGCCGCGCTCACCGATGGCAAGCACGACGTGATGCTTTTCAGTGATGGCGGCAAGGCGGTGCGCTTTGACGAAAACGATGTACGTCCGCTGGGACGCAACGCCCGCGGTGTGCGCGGCATGATGCTCGAAGATGGCCAGGGCGTGATTGCGATGCTGGTGGCTCCGGACGAACAGCAAATTGCCAAAGAAACGGAAACAACACGGACCAGCGTGTTGTGTGCCACCGAAAACGGCTTCGGCAAGCGCACCAGCATTACCGAATACACCCGCCACGGCCGCGGTACCAAAGGCATGATTGCCATCACCCAGTCCGAGCGCAACGGCAAAGTGGTGGCCGCCACGCTGGTGCACGCCGAAGACGAGATCATGCTGATCACCGACAAGGGGGTGCTGGTGCGCACCCGGGTGAGCGAGATCCGTGAACTTGGGCGCGCCACCCAGGGCGTAACCCTGATCGGACTGGACGAGGGTTCCAAACTCAGCGGGCTGCA
>JFJP01027040.1_pt1 | contig 28369 bp, 26 predicted proteins | sample 431651 | NCBI WGS metagenome assembly JFJP01 (sample SAMN02602958, study PRJNA72255) | Microbial mat metagenome, whole genome shotgun sequencing project. | biome: fresh water; feature: sink hole; material: water; isolation source: purple microbial (photo- and chemosynthetic) mats found in... | reverse complement strand
CAAATAGAAATTTTTTCAAAGAAATTAGAAGAAAATCATCTAGAATTGAAGAATTTAAATGAAAAATTAGAAGAAAATCAGGTAAAACTAAAGAATTTCAATGAAAAAACTGCATTATTTGTTGAAGAAATTGAAGTTAAAAATAATAAAATGCAAAGAATTTCTGTAGAAAATAACCTTTTAAATGAAAAAATTTCTTTAATATCAAAGGAATTACAAGTGAAAAATAGGGAAATTGAATCGTTTTCTAATAAATTATGCGAAAAAGAGCAAGAATTAAAGAACTTTAATGATCAAATTGTGATAATCTCAAAAGAAACGATTTCTAAAGAGAAAATCTCAAGTGAAATTCAACAAAAAAACATGGAAATTCTCACTTTTAATGAGAAAATCTCTTTTATAATGAAAGAATTACAAACAAAAAACAAGGAAATTTTCGATCTAAATGAAAAGAATCGAGAAATACAAGAGAAAAACGATGAAATTTTATCTTTTTTTAATAAAATTTCATTAGAATTACAGGAAAAAAATGCTGAAATCAAAGCAAATAAAGATAAAAACACTATTATTATAACGGAATTACAAGAGAAAATTAATGAAATTTCACAAGAATTATCGCTTTCCAAAGAAAAAATACAGGAATCTTCCTTTAAATTATCAGAAAAAACTCAAGAATTGAAGCTTTCTCAAGAGAAAATCGCTTCATTATTTCACGAAATTATCGAAAAAAATCAAGAAATTCCCTCTTTAACCGAAAAAATATCTATATTAACCCAAGAAATCTTTGATAAAAGTCAAGAAATCTACTTTTTTTCCTTGAAATTATCTGAAAAAGACCAAAAAATAGACTCACTTTCCAATAAAATCCTCTTTTTTACATGTCAAATCTCCGAAATTCAAAATGAATTTACTAAGGAAAAAACCCTTCTTTCTCAAGAAATCAGTCTTAAATCTAATAGTCTTCTCGAAAAAGACCACGAAATCAAAGAATTTCATCAGAAAAACTCTCAATTAATCGATGAAATCTCCATTTTACAGAAAGAAATTGTCTTATTAGCCCCTTTAAATCAAGAAATAATGACTTTAAATGAGGAAATTACATCTTTTAACAAAGAAATCGCTGCTTTAACACAAGAAAACAATCTATTAAAACAAGAGCTTTTTTCAACGAAACTCTCTTTAGAAGAAACTCTCAAAAAACTGCAATTTATTGATAAAAACCCTGAAAAAATCATAAAAAAGAGCCCAAGAGATGAGGAATTCGTAAGTTCTTTAGAGAATTTAAAGGCAGAAATCGTGACAATTAATGATGAAGTGTCGAAAATGAGCAATTATGATGAAATTATCGATGATCAGGATCAGAAAATAAAGGGTTTAGAGAAGGATTTAATGATTTTTAAAGAAATTAATGAAGAATATGAAGGGAAATACTTGAGATTAGAAAGAGAATTACAAGAATACAAAGAAATAAACGAGGAATTAAAAGAGAAATATCGTGAATTAAATGAAGAATCTGAAGAGAAATTCATGAGAATTGAAGAGGATTCTAATAAAAATGACGAGATTTATTCGATGCAAATTCAACATTTAAAAGAGAGTTTAGAGATTCTTTCTCAAGAAAAAATCAGGCTTTTTGAGGAATTTAAGGGAAAAGAGAAGAATTTTAAAGAGAAAGAAGAGAATTTTAATGAAATTTTAGAGGAATATGAAGAAAAAGAGAAGAAATTTAAAGAAAATTTGGAGGTAAAAACGAAAGAAAATGAAGAAATAAAGGAAATATTGCAGGAAAAACATGAAGAAATGGAGAGATTATTGAAACAAAATGAAGTTTTAGCTATAGAAAATAATAAGGTTTCAGGAGAATCAAAAGAAAACGCGAAAATTAAAGATAAAATCAATGATTTATTGGTGGAATATTCGAGTAAAATCGAAAAATTAACCGATAATCTTAAGAAAATCGAAGAGGATAACGAAAATTTGAGATATGTGACTTGCAAATTATCAGAGGAAAATCAACAAAAGGAAAGTGAACTTAATGAGATTAAACAGACTCTTAAAACAAAACATGAGGATTCTTTAAGCATAAGATCTTTGAGTATGGATAGAGAATTTAAGCCTAAGTCCTTTAGAGAGGTTTTTTATTTGAATTTTTTATTTATTGGAATTTTTTATTTATATGAATTTTTTATTTAATTGAATTTTTTATTTATTTGAATTTTTTATTTATTTGAATTTTTTAAAATAGGGTGTTTTTCAGGCTATTCATTATGAGAACATTAATTTAGAGGATAAATTCACTAAAGCAATAAAATTCATTGGTGAGAAAATCGAAGTTGATGAGCGTGATGTATTTATTTTTTTATAACAATCTCCGTATAAAATTCTCCACTTTTTCCTCAAGGGTTTGATTCGCATTATAAAGGATTTCTTTGAAGAAATCAATAAAAGCTCAGTTCTTCTAGAGAAAAGCGCTAAAGAAATAAAAGATTTAAATGAATTGAATGAAATTTATAGGAAAAATGAAGAGAAATTCATTGAGGAAATGCATGATCATGAGGAAAATGAAGAAAAATTCATGAATCAAGTTTTAATTTCTCCTTTATAAACTCCTTTTTCTCATAATTTTTCTTCTTTAGAATACTATTTTGAAGCAGGAAATCATGAATTTAGAGAAAAAACTGAACGAAAGCAAGCTTTTCCATGAAAAAGAGCATATTAAAGTGATTTTCATCAAATTTCTGGAAGTTTTATTCTCAAAGTAATGAAAAAAAAGCAAGAATTTTCTGTTAAAATTATTCATAAAAGGACTGAAAAAACAAAGAATAATGAGAGTGATGAATATTTCAAATTGCTGTGCTCATTGCTAAACGTTTCAGAAGATGATAAGGATTATTTCAATAATTGCTTTTTGAATCTTTCGAAATCCTTCGAGAAAAATAAGGCAGTTTCTTCAGGAATGATGTCCTTTTTATTCAAGAAATAAATTATTATACTATTGTAATTTTTGTTGTTTTTCTGTGTTTATCAAACAAATTTAAAATTTTAATTAAAAAAACCAATGAAGTTTATAAGAATAAATGTGTTTTTTTCTCTCTTTTGTTCTGTTTAAATAAATTTTTATAAGCATTTTTAAAAAAATTCCAAGGAAATTCTTTTAATGAGATTAAGAAAGTTCACTTTGGTTTTATTAGTTTTATTTATTTCTCAAGTCTTATCCAAAGAAAAAATTCGAGGTGTTAACTTAGGTGGATGGCTTCTGTTGGAGCCATGGATCACCCCAAATCTTTTCAGCCAATTTGAAAATTTGACCCATGAACAGAGGGCAGTGGATGAATCTACTTTTAATCAGCGATTGGGTCCCCAAGAAGCTAAAAGGCAATTAGAAATTCATTGGTCTACATGGGTCCAAGAAGAAGATTTTAAAAAAATTCATGATTATGGCTTAAGTCATGTAAGAATCCCTTTGGGTTGGTGGATTTTTGGTGATAATCCTAATTTCGCTCATAATATCAGCCATTTAGAGAGAGGCTTAGATTTGGCAGCTAAATACGGCATAAAGGTTTTATTGGAACTACATGGAGCACCTGGAAGTCAAAATGGCTTTGACAATTCAGGCATCGCTTGCAAATCTACATATGAATTTATGGAGTATGGTTGTATGACAAATTGTCAAGAAAAAACTGATTGGATAGAAAATAGAACAAATTTAGAGCTAACTCAAAAAATCTTAACGAAAATAGCAGATAAATATAAGGATAATCCAGTTGTATGGGGATTGGGATTTGTTAATGAGCCTTTTTGGCTTTGTGATTTGAAGGTTTTGAAAGAATGGTATGAAGAAACCTATCATTTATTAAGAGAAATGGTTCCTGATTGGATTCTGATCATGGATACTTCTTTTCGTCCTTTCGAATGGGAAAATTTCATGAATGACAATAATAAATATAGGAAAGTTGTATTAGATACACACATATATGTCTGGCCTTTTACAATGGAAAAAGAGCCAAATCAAATCTTAGAAAATTCCTGTCTTTTAGTTGATCAGATTCATAAGACATTCCCTTCTATTATCGGTGAATGGAGCCTAGGAATTGATGATTGTGGTCGGTGGCTGACTGGATTTCTTAATACACCGAAGAGAAGTAAGATTGGATCAGGATGCGAGAGGAATCTTCCAGGAGATTTTTACAGAAATTTCGCTAAAAATCAATTATGGGCTTATGAACAAGCAGAAGGATGGTTTTTCTGGAATTTTAAAAATGAATTAGAAGATAATTGGTCTTGGTTCAAAATGGTTGAAAACGGATGGGTTCCAAGAAATGCAAGAGAAATACCAGATTTTATTAAGGACTGCTTGTGCATTTCAAACAAAGCAAACACAGAATTATAAAAGAGAAGCTTTATATTAATTTTGGCTTTTTAATTGTCAAGTCTTATAAATAATTAAATTAAAAAAAAAAGTTTTGCTTTTTTAAAACTTCAATATTAAAAATGAAATTTTCACTATTTGTGGTTTTGTACTACATTTTTCAAAAACTTCTCTCTTGTATATTTGCGAATTGTCAAACATTTTTAACTTTTCTTTTTTCTTTTTAAAGCAACAGTTCAAACTGCAATCAAAATCAAAGAATTGAGACCCAATGAAGTGCGATTTTTTTCGAATCTATATGATACTTATTCTGAGACTTCTTTGAGGGAAGATGGTTTTTTTTTTCTCTCATATTTTTGGTGAAAAATACCAAACTTTTCCTTTTTATAAGCATTTGGATCAAATCAATATTCCATATCATGTTGGGTGAAATTTTCATCATTTCCTACTACTGTTTCATACAGCATGATTCTATTTCATTTGACCCTTTTAAAGTAAAATTTTATGTCATTGAAGCAAAAACTCATTCTTTTTTTAGCAATTCGAAGGAACCTTCAAATTATCTGAATATTCCTTCTTCATACCAACATTTAAGCAAAATGATTTTTGTTGATGTTTTAAATGTTGGCAGTGGAGTCTTTACTTTACGAGGTTATATCAGTTATTTTGGAATGGAAAATCAGCTAGTTTTTAGTCAAAGCGTAATTTTTTCTTCATAATTATGCTCTTTATCTGAATTTAAAGGGATTAACAACAGATGTTTGGTATTTCATTTATGCGGGATCTGATCAAAAAAACAAAGCTTATACTATTGGCATGTCCACATCGAACTTTAAAAACTTTCAAACTCTTACACCTAGCACAGGATTAACAAGTGATGGCAATGAGCAACTTGATAATAGATTAGTGATTTATATTGGAGGTTCCAAAGGAGTTCCATATGGGACTTCTCTTCTTTTTAATGGCTATATGAAATCTCCTATTTTCTACATTAATTATTACACTAGTTCGAATCCAGAATATTTGATTTTCGGTGAAGCAAGTAACATATATTTTTATTTATATGGTATGGTATATTTCCTTTTTATAAAGCGAAAAGCTGTTATTTTAATTTAAATGTGGCTTCAAGAAAATATATTAATGATAAATGGGGATCTTATTCCAAGATTTCTTTCGGTTTTTAATAATTTTACTAATAATTTTTCTAAAATGTTAGGATTAATTTTTTAGGAGCCACAAACAGCATTTTACAATATGATGATCCGATATTTTCAGTTTTTATTTATTTTAATGATTTCAACATTTATATATATCATTTAATAAAAGGAAACATTAGGGCTTCAATTTTCAACAGGAAGTGACACTTTTATGACTGTTGCCAATCAGAATTATTTCTCCGATTTTAATTATTTTTCCTTTTGGATATCTTTGGGAACGAGTGCATCAGAAGATTTATCGATTTTTACTGTTTTGAACACTGTAATTAATTATTTCTAATATTTTCTGTTAAAATTCTTTTTTTTAAAAAAAAAAGAATAATGATGTAGTATTTGAATTGCTTTATGATGGAGTAACAGGAGAATTCAAAACAAAATGCATAACTACTGCGACGGCAAATGGGGTCACTATGTCGATTAGCAGTATTTAATAATATACAAAAAAAAAATTCAACTAAATTTAAAAGCATGGAATCATCTATTAATTGTGTTTTCAAAATCATCAATCTTCTCACAAATTTACTTTAGTCTTTTCTTGAATGGAGTTGACAAATATTCTCAATTTTCAAGCAATTTTATCGCAGTTTCTCCTCCAGATCTAACGATGCCAAATGTTTTTTATTTTGGAAAGATTTCCACCGATTCTTCCTTTACTGGAAATTTAATAGATTTATATACGGGCAGAGGTGCTCGCGTCATGATATTACCTTCGTCTCTTCAATATTGTCAATTAAGTATTGGAATCCAACAATTATTTTGCTTATATTGCCATTCTGTGGCATATTTATACAATGGAACTTGTGTTTTAAACTGTCCATCAGGCACTTATAGAGATATTAACACAATGACTTGTCGAATTTGCAATGATCTTTGCAAGGAATGCAATGGTCCTCAAGAATCTGCCTGTTTATCTTGCACAACCCCCTACCCATATTTATTTAATTCAAGATGTTTTAATGATTGCCCTTTAGGAACTGTTGCTTCTGGAAATTACACTTGCATATGCTATCCAAGTTGTCAAACATGTGCTTATGATTCCACATCAGCTACTGTTCTTTGTCAAACTTGTTTGAATCCCTCGCATTTTATAAGAGATGGTTATGAATGTGTAGAAAGTTTCTTTTGTTCTTATGATTTTTTTGGAAGTATAGCTGCTTCTTCATCATGTGCATTGGCTTGTACTGGAAGCACATATAAGAATTATGGTAATAGAAAATGCACTGGTTATTGCACAACTGATTCTTTGAAATATGAAAATGGCGCTGTTCTTTCATGCTATAAAGAATGTCCAGCATCATATTACAATTCAACAATAACTGTTATAGCAGGGTTTCAAACAGATCAAACTATTTACGAATGTGCGAGTTGCACTTCGCCATGCCTAACTTGTGATCAGAATAAGTGTTTGAGTTGTATAAATAATTATTTTTATCATGAGACAAACGGAACTTGTAATACCAGCTGCATGAATGGATTTATAAAAGAAGGAAATCTTTGTCGTGTTTGCCGAGAAAATTGTTCTACATGCCCCCATAATTTTTCTTTGTTTAACAGCAGTTGTTTGGAGAATTGTCCAATAGGAACAACCAAAATGAATTTAATCTGTAAAATAAATAACACTCCTTTGGTGACTATTTTGAATAAAACCAGTTCTAATATTCTAACAATTTTAAGAAAAAATGATTTGGTTCTAGTTGTTGATTATATCTATTTATTAGGCAGTATTGACTTCATAACATGGAACTTAAATGGGTTATCATCTGTATATTCAACTGAGTTTTTTTCAAACACTTACAATCAATTAAAAATACTGACAATTCCTAAGACTAACTTAAGAGGAAATGTTCAATATAACATAACTGTGAGCATTTATGCAAAAGGAATTATAGGAGAGGATTTCATTTTAATTAAAACTCATCTTGATATGGATGTTGGAATTTTTTTTGTGACGCCTAGTTCTGGTGTTTCTGGAAGTGACAATTTCACGCTTAGTTTATTATTATGGAATACTTCACAAAATTTATCATTTTCAGTTATTGGTTATAATCAAATCATTGTGAATTTGAGTCAAAATCAAACTATTTATGGAAGATATAGCCCTGAGAACATCTTCACAAATTTAACTTCTAATGGCAATTATTCATTTAAAACTGCTCCAAGAAAAGAATCTATTAATTTCACCATTGAACTTATAGTGTCAAACTTTGATACTGAATTGAAAAAAAACGTGACTATTTTACTTTTACCTTACAATGGAAACCTGAGTGAATTAGAAAACAATTTATGGAGATTGAATTATTCTGCAATCACTTCACTTGATGAGATTTATGAGAAGGCCTATTCATTATATCTAGTTTTCGGAATGACATATAGTTCAATTTACCAAAGAGAGGCTGCGTTTTCTATTTACAAAGTGGCAAAACTTTTAAATAATAATACAAAATATTATTGTGATGATTTGATTCATTGTTATGGTCATGGAGTTTGTCAACAAAATTCTTTGAATTCAAAGAGTTACTCTTGTGAATGCTTCACTGGGTATGCAGGTGAAAACTGTTATCGTAACTCAAGAGATTATCAATTATTAATAAACTATACAATGACTCTGATTATAAACCTGAAATCAGTGAATATCTCCACTATAGTTCCTTTGACCTTTTTGAAATGTGTGAAAATATTCTTGGAATTATATGATTTATTCCCAAAAAATGGGATTGTTTTGTCAATAATGTATCTTAAAAACATTTTAACTTTACCGAATTTATCAATTGAAAGCTTGACTTTAGTTATAGAAGGGATTGGGCTTTTGAATTATCATTTGAAAAGGAATTCTTTGCGATTAGATGAAAACATCAAATACACAAATCAAATTACAAATATTTTGGACATTTGCTTAAATCAAACAGAATCTCTTTTAATTTTAGGTCAGGATTATTTTTTCAGCTCAGAAAATCTTGACATTTATATAGCAAAAAAACCCAGATTCTCTTTTATTTCAAGTCCATTAGTCTTAAACGAATCTTTGATCATTCCTTTATCGAAAATGCAAGTTTATATTCCAATAGAAGCCTTTTCCGTTGAGGATATTGTAGTTTTAAGAACTATTCAATGGAAAATCAGTTTCCAAGATATCGATTTAGATGATAATGATATTTCTTTAAAAGGCCAAATTGAATTTAAATTCTCAGGAGAAAAAGTTTCAATTCAAAATTTAACCAAACCTGTGCTGATTTATTTGGCAAAAATTGCGATTTATGATGCAGTAAATGATATAACAGACAATATGATTCCGTATAGTTGTGGGTATTATAATGAAAGTTTATCAAAATTCAGCAGTGATGGATGCCAATATATGAATGAGTCCACCAATTTCATTCTCTGCAATTGTACACATTTTTCAACGTTCTCAGCTGAAATTTTTCCCAAAAATAATATCACTTATCCACCCTCTTTGAAAACATTAATTGCAGATAATGGCATCGATAATAGTAATTTTTCGTTGACAAATCTACTTTCAGTTGATTTCTCGAAAAATTTGATAACAAGTCGATATACTGAAAGACAAAGAGTTTTTATATATTTCATTTGAAATTTTTAATAATAATTTTTTTGCTTTTGCTTTTAAGAAACAAATCATCAATGATGGAAATTGGATTAATCCAGGGCTTTATGCTGTTCTTACTTTGGTGTTTTTATACCTTATTTCATCTTTTATAAATATGAAAAATTGGAAAAAAAACAGGTTTGATCAAATAATGAAAGAGAACAAGCCTATTTTGATTTTGGTTTGAATTCGAATTTTTTTATATAATTTTCTTAATAATTTATCTATTTAGACCTACCATCCTTTTATTTCATTAGCAATAAAAGCTCATTCTTCAACTTCGCATACTCAACAAATGAGATTAACCAAGCTATTTTTGATCTATTGTTCCAATTTATTTTGCAGTGCCTTATTTTATTGCGAACTAGTGAATGCCAATTCAGTATGATTTTTTTAATTTAGTGAAATATTTTTTAATTTAAAATAAATATAAGCAAATTGAAATGATCAATAGAGTTGTTGGCTCTATTCTTTTAGCTTTTCTTCTCAGCTATATCTTTCATTATTCGATCGAATGGCTCTTCAAAGAAATTTTCATGCAGTTTTTATATATAAAACACATTAGAAGGAACTTGTTCTATCATTTGGTTTGTTGGGCTTTTATGATTTTATTTTCTATTTTAACTATTTACGAAATGGGGAGAGTGAAGTAAATTTTATTTTATTTTTTATTTTTATAAATAAAATAATGATTTTTCCTCAAATAAAAGAGAGGATGACTATCGAAATTGGTTATATGTTGTGATTATAATATTTGTTTCAGAAATAGTGTTCATATACACATTTTTTCTCATATATCCTTTCTGGACAAGCAACAAAGGATATTTCATACCTACTTTCCAATATATGGGATTTTACATAAATTCTGATGATGATTTATTTAAACTGCCACTGCATGACCAAAGTGAAGAAAACAAAAACTATCATCAGCCAGAAACTCTTTTTGCTAAAAGCAATGAAAACTAAATAAAAGACATTAAATAAAAAAGATTTTAGGAGAAATAGATTTTTTTTACGAAGATATTTTTTTTTAATTTTTAAAAGAAATTTAAAAAAAAATCCAGCAGTTTAAAAAAAACATATTAAAATGTGGATAATAATCCTCCTCCTTGGCTTCCTGAACTATCTTGAGGATTGTGTTCAAAATATCGATAATCGAAAAAAAATGTTGAGGCTAATAATAAAGCTCTCTCTTTCAACGTGGCATTTAAAGGGAAATTCAAAGAAAAATTATCAGAATCACTTATAAGTGAAACAATTCCTCTTGGTCTCTAAAAAATAACAATTATTAGAAGAAGTTTATTCTATTTTTTCACCTTTTCTATCAAACCAACAATTTTATCATTTTCCCTTTTATCTTTAATAAAAAAAAATGCTTTTTGGCAAACTTCACAAGTGCAAAACCGTGTAGTCCATATCCCCATTTGATATAAAGGACCTTCAATCGTATAGATGATCTCATTCTTTTCATTATAGATTGACATGATTATTGAGCAGAGACTGAATTCGTGCATAACTTTGCCGATCATAGTCCAACTCGCTAAATAAATTTTACGAATTGAATTTTTTAATTATTAAACCCTTCATATTATAATCGAATTCCTGTGTATATATGAGTATTTCTGGTCTTTGAAAACAAAGAAAAGTGCATTTACAAGATCTTTTAATTTTCATGAACAATTGACCATCATTTGAAAGAACTCCATCAGAATTATGCATAACATATAAAATAAATGGACGGCAATCTCCTCTTTAAATAATAAACTTTTTAATATTTAAATAAAAGTTTTTACGATAAGCAGAATCGAGCACATATATTCGATTTTTCTCTGGCTTCAAACAAAGAAGCACCCACTTGATTCCCTTCATAATCACAAGAATATATTTTATATTTATTCTCCATTTCACACCCAGCTAAAACTTCGAAAATTTCGACTTTTTGCTTAATAAATATCCCAGGAATCATTAATTTTTCATAAGCAGTTTTCGGGACAAAATCTCCTGGCAAAGCTCCTTCTTTCAAACAAACCACTTCATTTGAAATCGGGTATTTTTTATTCAAATATACTGTATTTATCATATCTCCACTTAAATTCAAAATGTTTCCTCCTAATTCAGGAGATAATCCATTCGGAGATCGACCATCAGGTGATAATTTCTCAGGAGATTGTTGTGGATTTAAATCGAAATTTTGATTGGGAACTAATTGGGAGACCTGCATATCTTTAAAAAGATCTGTTGCCCCACGGGCTATAGGCTTGTTATTAATTATTTTGTTTTGATCCAAGTTTTTTTTCTTCGAGTCGGAATTCATCTTTAATTGAAAAATATTTTTTTTAAAATGACTGATTAAAAAAAGAATTGTTTTTAAACTAGTCTTTTTTTTACTTATATTTTTTTTTTTTTGACAATTATTTGAGAAAATTATGGATTTCAAAAGTCGTTTCAAAGCAAAGATTTCACATATGACGAAAGAAGGAATAGTGGGGATAATTGCACAAAATTCTCAACCCATCACAAAATTCCAATCATCAAATACTAATCTTCATTATAAGATCTACGCAAATAAAAATTCAAATAATGAAAGTAATTTTTATTTTCTTCTAAAATTAATATTTCTTGAGGATATAGACAAAATAACCCTTGATTTTACTCCTTCATTACAAATTAAATCCCCATCCAATAACGTCAAAAAAATGGAGTATTTAAATGGTAATATTTTCAAAGAACACTCCAGTGAAGAACTGAAATTTAGACAAAATTATCAAAAGTCTGATATGAAGAATTGTCGCTCAGCAAATGTCTCACCGATTTCTAATTTATCTCCTTTGCTTCAAGATCAAAAAAAATCAGGAGGATTGGGAAATCTACCATTTTTACCTGCTTTAAATCGAAACGAAGTAAAAATTTTCTTCATTTTTTCAAAAGAAATACGATGAAAACCATTTAGATTGCTGACAGAAAACTCAATTTACCATATGGTTCTCCGAAGAATTTCAAAGAAAATGTAGAGGATTTAAGAAACTCAAACTCTTTCAAAATACAAAAATTTTATAAAAATAATATAAGAATCTCAGTGAAGAATGATGAAGGGTATCAATCGAAATGGATTAGGAAAAATCAAAATCGTCCGTTTGTAAATTCAGCAGAAAAAAACATTATTGGAGATGAACGCGAACAACACAACGAGTTTTTAAATAATAGTTTAAAAAGAAATAACAAAACAAAAACAAACAACTTTTTCAACAAAAATAGACAAGAAAATCCACAAGATTTAAAAAGCTTAGAAGTTGAAATCGGCAAAGTTTTGAATAAACTGAATGAAATCTCAGAATCTATAAAACTTCCGAATTATCATTGATGAATAAATAATACGGATAAATCCAAAAAACTTCCTTGGGCAACAAAGTTGTTTTATTATTATTTTAATTAAAAAATAATCTCAAAAAGTTTGTGTATTTCTGTTTATTTTATATTTTAAAAAAAATATTTTTTAAGAAAATCAAAATGCTTTTTTTTCTGAATTTTTTTTTCCTGTTTTTTTTATTGTTTTTTTTATTTTTTCTTGTTTTTTTTATTTTTTTATTTTTTCTTGTTTTTTTTTTAAAGAAAATATGTTATTCTATCTTCTTATTTAAACCTCAGAAATTTCTCTTGCCAATCCTTCACAATTGCCTTTATAGTCAAAGCTTCTTCCTTCTCTTGACCGTTCAACTTCTCAATCTTCAAATCATCTGTGAATTCCAAGAACGGGTCTTCAACTTTGTCATATTCTTCTTTCAACTCATCCAATTTATTTTTCATTGAGGGCACCATAGTGGGGTCTTGAGCATCAAGGCAATACTTATATCTATCAGTCGCGAAACTAATCCCATCAACCATCTTTACACAGAATTCTTCAGAAAACTTATATTGCGTACCAGCATGAGAAAAAGCTTCAAATACATTACAGAATTCACCAGCATTTAAACTTTTATAATGTTTTAATACCACTTTTGACATGGAATTCCAAAACTCTGAACTGCCCTTTTCATTTTTTCCATAATGGGAACAAATTTCAATCAAATCTTGCTTGTTCATTTTGCTAGAATTTGTCAGAAGTAGGCTTTCGAGCTCGGTCCATTGCTTGGCTTCGGAGGCGGCGGTCAATTTAAGAACTTGTTGGATTATTTTTTGCATGAAATTATTTTCTAAATTTTGGAATAAAATGAAAAAAAATTAATTAAAATAAATTACATGATTGCGTTTAACTAAAAATCTCACCTTAAATAATTTATAAAAAAGGCAAAATCTTGCAAAAAACTCCTCCATGAGGACCAACTTTTCAGTAGTTTTCAAGCATAATAAGGCTATTTTGCTTGGATTTAAATTACAACAATCATTTATGATGGGCAAATTATCAAATTCTGCCATTAAAAATTTCAATCGAGTCCCAATGAAAAGATTTGGTAGTCTTTCAACCATTAGCAAGTAATATATAAAGGAAAGAAAGCGAAAAAATAATTGGTTTTAATTTTTAAAGAGGGTTTTTGGTTAAAAAATTCTCAAAAATAGTTGGAAGTAGAGCTGGATTGTATAGATTGTTGTTAGTTGGTTAGAAAACCTTTTTATTTCTCAGTTTTTCTAAAAGAATTAATGTGTTTATTTAGCTTGTTTAATACATGTGGGAGCGACAATATTTGGATCTTTATTTATTGATAGGAAAATTATGATGTCAATAACAGATTATTTAAATAATCTAGCAATAAAAGAAGATCAAATGTTTCAAATAGTATAATAAATTCTAACCTATTAAATAGTAAAATTTACTAATTATTGATAAGTTTGGTGTTTTAAAGCCTGGTTCCATTGAGCTAAAAAGAGGTAGTTTACAAACAAAGTTTTTCATCACAGATTTTAAAAATGATATTGAAATTTTTTATAAAGGTTGAATTATAAAAAAAAATTAAGGGAAATTTTTAAAAATAATTAAAGGGTCATCGAAATTTGAATTCAAAGAGGGAGAAACCATTATATTGACTTGCTATGTTCCTGATAAAAATATAAAAAATGTACTATATTGCGTTGATTATATGGTAAAGCATTCAATGGAAATCAATGATTGGCAAGGTATTTTAGAAATTTTTCTTAAATTTTTTAAAAGAAATTTCTTTTAGACAAAAATAATGTGAGAAGAGAATGAGAAATATAAAATATTTGTGATTTTTTTTGTAATTGAGAATTTTTTTACAATTTTAATAAAAAAAATTGATTTCAAAACAAACCCATCTATATTTTGAAATTTGAATATAAATTTTTTAAGCCAACACAATTATTTATTTTTAAATTTCAATAAATTAATCCGAAAAAATGAATAAAACCCCGTCAAAAACAGAAAAAGATATTAATGTTTCTTATCGATGTATCGAATGTAACGAAAATGAGGAGAAATCTTGTGAATTAATTTGTGTTGCGTCTTTAAACTTTTTAAATAAACTGTGAAAAAAATTAATTTTTTCTTTAGAAAAATTGCCATAATTCGGTTGATTCCTATTACAAAATGGAAAAAGGTGTAATTTTTATTGACCTCATCTTATGTAAAAATGAAGCTTATCGCCATATAATTTTTAATAGATTTTCCACATATAGAAGAGTAAAATTTCTTAATTATTGTTCTTTAAGTTTTTTTCAAAAAAAAGAGAAGAATCATGGTGCTTTTGAGTGCTTATATTTTTCTTGATATCAATATCCTTTTTAATTTATATTTCTAAAAAAAATCGTTTTTTGTGATTTACCCTTTAACTTTTCTTACTTTTCGAGGTTTATGTGAAGAGATATTTTGAATATGACAATATCCCAATATACAATGAAAATTCCTGCAATTCTCAGGATTATGTTTCTGAAATTCTTGAAATAAAATTTCGTTACAGAAAGTGTTTTATTTATTCGAACGCTTTTTTCTATTTCGCAATGCTTGCACTCTCCAAACTGGGTGGATATATCATTGAAATTTTAATTTTGCATTTTTATTTGAGTTTAGTAATTTTTTTCTTTGTGAACCAAATTTTTTTATTTTTAAAAGTTTTATAGCAATATAATCAAAAAAAAAAAAATATCTGCCTCATTGATTTATTTTGCATTGTTAGTTGGCCATTTTGGAAAATCCATACATATTTTATATATATTTTGGGGATATTCCAAACATTTTATCACTGTGGGGTCAATTTTTCTTAGGATCACTTTAATAGCATCTATTAGAGGTATATAAAAATATCGAAAATCAATTTGCTTTATTTTTTGAAGGGATATTGGAAAGAAACAATTTTACATTACCAATTTTAATTGTGGTGATTTCCTACATCACAAAAACATTCCTGATAAATTTTATTCACAATAATTTTGTGATTTATTTTAATTTGTTGGAGAATTATTTTATTCTAACATAAATTACAGAAATAGCAGAAATTACAATCAAATGAAAAATTTATATTAAATGAATTAAGAAATTTAGTCAAAAAAAACTAAAAAAAACTTTTAAAAAATCATAAATTAAAACATCTATAGTCAAAAGAAAAAAAGATAATTTTTTATAAATGAACAATATAAAGTCAATTTTTGTTTTTTGGCTTTAGTCAGTCAACATTTAAAATAAATTTTTAATTTTTTTCTCTAATTCGAGATATTTATTTTGCCAATTTTCTTTTTCTTTCGCCAAACCTTTCAAAATTTTATTTTCTTCATAAATCTCATGTATTTTTTCATGTTCTTTGAAGATATTCTCCAAACTACTCTGAAGTTTGCCATTTTCAGATAGAAGTATCTCAATCTTTGTATCATTTTCCCTATCAATTTTTTGTAAATTATTTGTCCCATCATCCATCATTTCAACAAAACATTCATTTAATTTGTTATTTTGTTCTATCAAAATAATAATCTTTCGTTCTAAATCTCCATTTTCTTTTTGCAATTTATTGTTTTTTTCAATCAAATTCTCAAAATCTTCGTTATTATTGCTTTCTTCCAGTTTCTCTGCTTTCTGGGATTTCAAAACATTCTTTAAATCTTTCATTTTTATCAATAATTCATTAATTTGATTGGTTTGATAAGCATTTTTTTCAACTTCTTTCTCATATTTGACCTTTAAATCATTGTATTCTTCTTCATGAGCTTTCAAAATACTCTCTAATTTATCATTATCCTCAAATATAACTTCTAATTTTTTTTGCAATTCTTGCATTTTATATTCCAAAATTTTATTTTCATATTCCAGATTATTATGATTGTTTTGTTTCCCGTTTTCTGTTAGTTTTCTTTTATAGTCAAATGAAATTTCCTTTTCTTTTTTGAGCAAAGCATTCAATTTGTTGTTTTCTGCCAAAACACAATCGATTTTCTCTTCCATAAATTTCAAAGAATTTTCTTCTCGATTTTGAATATCTATCATTTTAATCAATTTTTCATTTTCATTATTGAGGCTTTGGATTTTGAATTCAAGTTCATCATTATTTTTTGAATTATTACCCTTTTCAAACATTTTCAATTTTTGTTTGGTTTCTAATAAATCCTTCCCAAGATCTTTTGCTATTGAATTAAGACTTATGTTCTCTTTTAACAAAAGCTCTATTTTTCTTGCTAAATAATCAGCTTGTTGGGAGAGTTCTCTTTCTTTTAAAAACATTTGTTTATTCTTTTCCATAAGAACCTCATTGATATTTTTCTCATTATCTTTAAAAATTTCATCATTTCGTTTTTCTGCTGTTTTGCAAAAAACCTGATTATTTTGATTTCTAATTGGCATTGTAGGAGTATTTCTTGAAGAAATTGATTGAATATGATTGGGAGTTGATTGAAGATTATAAGGAGTTGAGCGGAGTTTTATGGGACTTGGACTCGGAGTATTATATTGATAATTGTTTGAACTATGCATTGAATGATTTTTATGATTGATAATGGGGACTATTTGATAAAGAGGTTGGTTGTTTATGGAATTTGATTCCATATAACTTGAAAATTTGTTAATAGGATATTGTTGTCTTAACACTCCACCTCTCATTGATTTATTATTTTTTATTCGTTAAAATATTAAAAATTATTAAAAATTTTGAGTTTATTTATTATTCATAATCTTTATTCAAATATTGCTCGCATATTTCTGAGCTGAGATTGCAGATGGATTCATCAGGATGCATGGTCAAACATTCAATTTTCTTGAGTGAGAATTCCATCGCGTAAAGTCTGTTCGAACAAATATTCTCCACCAATCCATTTTCCTCTTTGAAAATTTCCCCCATTCCTAAATAAGCCTTCAAAAATTTCAACACTTCAATGATTAATTCAGGGATGTTAGAATCAATCAGACCAATAATTTCCTGATAAAGCTGATTTCTGTTAAAATAATCAATTAATGATCTAACATATCGTAAATCTGATTCAGCTTTTTTTAAAACCATATAGAAAAAAACTGTGCATTGATGCTTGATCTACAAAAAATTCAATAAATAATTATAAAAAAAAGACCTTAAGATCATTTGTTTGAAAATGCATGAAAATTATCTCATTAAAGAGATTAAACAAGCATCTTGAATCCTCCTTATTCGAAGTGATCATCAAAGAAACACATTCAATGACCATCTCTATGACAATGGGCTTAGTTTTGGTCTTTAGTATATCAAGAAAAACTAGATCAATTTCCAACAAACTCCATAATTGTTTTTCCCCATCAGTTCTATCCAATAACTCCAAAAAAAATTTCAAAATTATTGAAGGATCCTTCAATAAATTATGATATTTCTCTAAAAGACCTAATATTTTTAACAAAAGACCAAGATTTTCCTGCATAGTGATATAAAACTGCATTTGATCAATAAAGTTCAATGCATCAATCAAAGCAGTAAAACTGCATTTTAAAAAATCTTCATCATCTTTTGAAATTTCCGATAATGTTTCAGGGAAATCTTCAATACAAAGACTTAACAATTCCAAGATTTTGACCATCTTTAAATATTTAGTTGTTTTTTTTAAATAAAAAAAATAATTTCTACGAAATCTGTTTCATGATCCATGTGGTAAAAATAAGAATTATGTGTGAAAGCCATAATAAACTCAGGCACAATGCTGAATCTTTCATTTTTGTTCAAAAATAAATGCTTAAAATCTATTAATTTAGTAAATATTTCATCATTATCGTAAAGTTCCTCAAAACTCTCAAAATTTTCATCTTCCAAAATATTGCAAAAAGTCCATATGATCTATATTTTTCATTTTTTTAAATCATTCATAATTCATAAAAAATAAACTAACATTTTCAAATAGCTCTAAAGTCATGAAAGTTTTACTTTCCCTTAAAATTTTGGCATAAATATGAATTAAACCATTATCTCTGCATAAATTGGTTTCATCTTTTGTGCCAGCTGTTATGTTGATTGTAATCCAAGACAAAATTTCCAAGCATTGAATAATTTCTTGGACATTTTGACCATTTAATTTGATTCCTTCTAGTAGTGAGCATATAATTTCAATCAAATTGTTTTTTATCATAAAATCTTGATATGTTTCTTTTGTTTGAATCAAAGACTTGATTTTTTTCAAAATTGAAAGAATTTCATTGTAATTGTCCTCTTTCATATGTTTTAATAAATCCATCAATAAGTTATTTACATCCTTTTTTAGAAAAATTCATAGAAAAATGAAAATTAAGAAAAAACCTTTTCAACTATTATATCAATGGAATCAGAGAAATGAGTTTGAAAAGAAGTTAGGATGGCAGCTCTTTTTTGGGAAATAACATTTGCTCGATCTTTGCATCGGATTTCTATTGCGAATTTTTCTGTTTTCGAAAAAGTCATATGGTTATCTCCTGTTATTGGAGTTGGTTCATTTGTTGAGGAGAACATAAATGATAATTTATAATTTATTTATCCCCCATTCATTTTATCTTTTATATAAAGATCTTTTTTTTCAGCTAAAAAATAAGCCAAGTTTTTTTGATTTTTTTTATCTAATGTTTTAGCTGAAAAAATGAAATTTTTTCATTTGTTATCAAATTTTATCAAAAAATTATCATTTTTTCTATCGAATTCTTTTTTTTTTTATTGAAAATTTTTTTTTAAACACATTAATAAATGAAAAATAAATCAGAATTCATATGTTTTTTTGGTAAAAATTTTTATAAAAAAAAAAGGAGCATTTTAATTTTTTTCTCTCTCCCTGTTTATTATAAAATTAAACTTTTTTAATATTTATTTATTTTAAAATTTAATCTCTTGTTCCTTCTTATTTATTCTGCTTTCAATCCATTTAGCAATATAATCGAAAATCTCAAAAATCTCCTCTTCATGCAAAATATCATGCCAAACATTTTCATAAAAAACCAAAGTTTTATCTTTTGAAACACTTTTTTCTACCAAATCAATATTGCACTCCACATCGACCAAATTGTCCATTCCGCCTTGAATCATTAACAACGGCACTTTAAAATTTTCTATCCTTATGCTACAAAAATCCATCGCATCTGTGAGAGAAGCAATAGTTCCCATTCTTATTCCACCTTTATAAATATAAGGCTCAATCAGTGAGTTTTCGAAAACTGCAGGGTTTTTTGATGAGGAATTTTTTTTAGGAACAGGAATAGGTACTTTTGAAACAATGTAGCTCAAAAATTTAGCTGCTTTCATAGAAAACTTTTGAGAATCATGCTGTTTTAAGCTCGGAGCCAATAGAATCATTCCTTTGAAATATTCAGGTCTCTTTAAACCATACATGAAACCCATCATACCTCCCATGCTCTGACCAATCAAAAATCTCGGGATTTCTGATGAATAAATTTCATCAATTTTCTGTGTGAATTTGTCTAAATCAGCAAGCAAATCATCAATATTTGCAATATAACCAGGCAAACCACCACTTTTACCATGCCCACGAGCATCAAAACCGAGGGTTGTGATTCCCATATTTGAAAAAAACTTGCCTAGATGAGCACATCTGTTTACATGGGCGAAAAGACCATGAACAAGAAAGAGAAGAGCAGAAGGTTTTGTGAGATTTTGCAAATTTTTGCCATGTTCTCTATATGTATAAAGTTTAAGTGGACTTTTGTTGACAATTATTTCAAAAGGAATAAAATTTTCTTCAGAAAAAGTGTCTTTGATTCCAGGTATTTCTTTTCGATATTTTTCTTCCGCGATGACATTGCGAGCCTTGGCTTTTAAAAATTCTAATTTTAAGGATGATTTTGTTGGATTTATAATCATTTTTTTTTTTATTATTCACAAAAATTAAAAATACTTAAAAATTTTTAAAATTTTCTTATTATTGAAAATTTTCAATAATAAATTTCTTAAGTGCTCTTTCTGGAGATTTTGAGAATAAAGGATATTTTAAAAATCATCAAAGTTTTTGACTCTATTTCTAATGAAATTTTGAAACTGAAAATAAATATTTTTTATACTTGTTTATTTCCGATGATTTTTTGAAAGGAATTGACATTCTTCTTATTTGTTAAGTTTCCCTTCATATTTTTGTTGAATTCCCCCACAAAACCTATTTCATTTTCATTGCTTATTTTTGGGCTTCCTATCCCTTCTTGTTGGCCAATCTCTCTATTCAAATGTAAACTAATTGCCTTTTGTTTTGCAAACGAGGTTCCAATGCCAATATTTTTAAAATTCTTTGTCTTTTCGAAAAATATTTGTTCTATTTCAGGAATTTCCCCATCATCACCTTTGCATTCAATGGGAATTATGAAATCACTTAATTTATTATTTGGTGTGTTTTTTATAAAACTGATTTTCATTAAAGGATTCAGTTCAAACTGCTGTTTACTTGCATATTTAGCAGTATTAAAATTGTTGACAAAAACATTAGTACTCATCAATATTTCATTGATATTGATTTCTAAAGTTCTATTGGGCTTCAACTCAAGCATTTCGTGAATTTTCTTGGTTTTTTCTAAAGTTGTAGGTTTTTTTGATGCAAAATTCATTATTTCTTTATCATTTTTATCATTCATGTAATTCAATATACTATTAAATAAAACTTCAATATAAATAAATATTCGGAATTTACTATTCATCAAATTGTTTCATTGATTGCCTTTTAGAATATTTTTCATCATTTTTATCGAAGACTATTGATGAGGGAACAATTATTTTCCAATCATTTTTAAACGATTTGGGGTTCTTTTGAAGAATAAGTTCTTTTGGGGGATTTTCTGAAATGTTATACAAAGTTTCTAATCGTCTCATCAGTCTATTTGTAACTTTATAATTACCCATTTCTTCTAAAAGTCTTTCCTAAAAATAATAATTAATAAATGAAATAAAAACTTTTTACTTTGTTAAATAATTTTTTCTGGAAATTTTCCTGAACGAAGTTTTTTAAAAATTGACAAAGAACATCTTCTTCCCAATTTAAAATTTCATCTTTTTTAATATAAATTTCATCATCAATTATTAGATTATTAGATGGTAAAACTTTTTATCAAAGAGATCAAAGCCATTGCCACTCGAACCAAAATTTTAAAACCTTTGAGCAAAAACAAATTCCAGACCATTAGCAGCTTTTTATCAAAATCAAAAAATTTATAATAAAAAGATTTTTATACAGTATCCATCGGTAAATCATAAGCAAATAAAGTAATAAACCATTGTGTGGTGAAATAACTTATTTCGAGACCTATACTATTCTAAAAATTACTAAAAACATATTGAAATGTGATGAACGGAAATACCAATCGATTTATAAGATCTTTCATATGTATTTTCATATAGATTTCTAATTGATAATTCAAAACATTGATCTTCGGGAACCCAGGGGAAACGAATAATCTCAAATCCATTTTATTCAATAAAAAGATTATCAGCCAAAAAGATTCATGTGCTTTTAAACCATTCAGAAGCAAAACTCCAACCCATGAATTAATTCCTTGTGTATAGCCGATTTCAAAGCATGAATTTGAAATTGCTCTTAAAACATTATGCAAATTTTTTTTACTAAAGAAATTAATTTTAGCATTTGAATAAAAATATTGGGTTTTACTTTTTTGAATCTTTGAAAAAATCAAGATCTGGAAAAGTTCGATCCAAATCCATAATAATTTCTCTTTCAAAGAAACTCAAATTTCGAACAACTGCCTTTATAAAGAATTAAAAACACTAATTATTAATAAAATCAAAGTAATTTTCCAATCAGACCTCAAATTTCTGTTTGTAAAAGGGTTTTTCGAAAATCTGGAAATGTATGAAACTATTCCAGAAAATACGTTGTTCATCATTCTCTATTATTTTGTTTCTTTTTAAACCCTAGAGAAGAAAGATTATTAATAAAATTTCAGAGAAAAAATCAAACTTGGCCCACAAGAAATATCATTCTTTTTCTGATATACTCCTTATATTGATGATCATTCGAATGAAATTTTCTTGAAATTGCTGAAAAATTCAAAAGACTTTCCATCGAGAAATATTTCAAAATTTCTTGGAAGAAATTCAAATTAAACAGGATTTCTCGCATTGATTTTTCTCTATAAGTAAAGGAAAACCTTCTTTGAAGATTTTTTTTGAATTTTTCTAATTTATTTCGATATCTCAATCCTCCAATTTTATTTCTTGTTGAATCCAATGGTTTTTTCGGGCTCACATCATTATTGACATTTTCAAACATTAGATCAGTTTTCTTTTGATTGGAAATCAGTTCCTTTATTTCAATTCTCCCATTGAATTTCTTCAGAAATTTTTTGTCGGGGGTTGATAAGCCTCCATTCTCAAAAATCATTGAAAGAGGGGGGTGAAATTCTCTACTAGCTCGATGTGTGGATATTGCAGAAGGAGAATCATCATTCTTTTGTATTTTACATATATTTGATGGAGATATTGGATTGATTTGCAAAAAAGAAGAAAAATTTTCAGGTCTTTGTAATGCATTAAGAGCTGAAATGTTGGAATTTTCATTTTTTGACTCCTTCGATTTGCTTTTGCGAGAAGTGTTTTTTGGTTGTTTAGGGGAACGTTTGAATAGTCGGGTTATGAAATTCCATTTTGAAGTTTTTTTTTGAGGGATAATTGAGAGAACTGATCGAGTTTTTGAAATTTCTGTTTTGTTCATTGGTTGGTAACTGTTATAATTTTTTGTAAGAAAATCTAAATTATTATATGTAATTATTTGATAGCTTTTTTTTTAAATTCTCACAAATTTAACAATTTTTTAATAATCAAGGTTTTTTTTTGAAATTTTTTGCCACAAAAATAACTCCACTTTTTCAAAAAAAAATCGAAAATAAAATTATTTTTGCTTGAATTTTGTAGAAAAATGTTGCGATTTATTTAATTTTTCACATTTTTTAAATTTTTTTCCACGTATTCAGAGGCAACAAAAAATTGATTTGTTTGTTCATTTAGTTAAAAATCCTAAATTAAATTTTAAAACATAAAATGCATAATTTACTAAAAACTGCAGTCAAAGGACTATCCATTTTAGTTGTTTTGAAGTTATTTTCAAAAATTGTTGATTTTATTTTGAACATTCTTGTTATTCGGGAAATTGACCCCAATATATATGGTAACAATTATTATAATTCATCCATTAAACAGAACTATTTTTAGGATTGACGATTCATTTTGCACTTTTAATGAATCTTTCGTTGTTTTATACCAAAATTTGTCTAAAAAATTGTTATCAAAAACGATCAATCAGTCCAAATTCGATAGAAAATCCTAGTTTGATCAATCATATCATTCAGCAATCTTCTAAAAATCTCGTTATTTTTTTATTTATGTCGATTTTCATTAATTCTTTGATTTTCTAGATGATATTTGGCGTTTTCTGCACAATATTCCTTACGAGCATAATAGGATCAATATGGAGTTATTTATACTCTCATTTGCATCCAAATTTTAATTTGGCTATCATTATTTACTGTTTTTCAGCTATTGTGGTATTTTTATATTTATTATTTAAAAAAATAATCGAACTTTAATTTGGTTCAAGTCAAGCATGTGTGAACCGATTTTGGCCTACTTTGTTTTGGAATTTGATTACAAAACGACTGCACAAACAGAAGGTTTGGCAATGATCTCTAAAACAATTGCTTTGTTTTTTTTTATCAAACTCGATATTTTCAGTGTATTGGTCAGTTTCGCTTTAGCCCAATTAATTGAAAGCTGTTTAAGTTTTGCTTTTGCTTTTGTTATGGCAATTATGTAAATCTACTAATAATTTTTCTAAATTTAATATAAATTTGACCTATCTCTAGGAGAGACCCAAAAGGATTTAGTCTATTTCCAAAAAAAATTATTGAATCGAATCAACAATATTATGTGCATAAAGGTTGAAATTGTTAGATTAAAACGATTACTAAAATAAAATTAAGAAATGTTGGATATGGGCTGGCAATTCACTATTATTTCATTTCTTCGATTTCTATTGGCCGAAGTTGAAAAATTAGTTCTAATAAACATCAATCGAGATCCTACTGTCTCAGCTGAATTTTCTTTAGTTTCTAACATTTGCTCATTGCTTCCGAGATATATTTATCTTCCAATTGAAGTCTATTATTTTATTTATTTGATTTTGACTAATAAACCACATAAAATTTCAAAAGGAAATTTCTTATAATTTATTTGCAAAAATAAATCAAGAAACAATCTTAAAAGAGGAATCTTTGGAAAAAAAACAAGCTATGATTTTATCAAAAATATTAAAACTGATCAATATCATTGGTATTTTAGCCAGTCTTTTTGGCTTTAATTATTCATATGGACTTTTAAGAATTTTATTTGGTGAAAAATATACCAGTCAAGTTATTAAAACTTTTTGAAATAAAAAATAAAAATAAATTCTTAAAAAAAGACATGTGTCAATGCTTTGAAAGCTTATTGCATTTATATTTATATTATGGGAGTAAATGGAATATCCGAGGCTTTTCTTTATGGAAGTATTAAAAAAGAAGATTTAAAATATTATAGAATAGCCATATTTCTTTCCACTGGGTATATTTTTCCAATATTAAGAATTTTCTAAATAAAAACTAGTTTCTTTATAATCGCTTGCATCATTTTAATACAATATGGAGCTGTTGGACTCATCATAGCCAATTGTTTAAGCATGGTTTATTTCAATTTTTTGGTAAATTGTTTTGAAAATATTGTTTAAGATTATCAGAATTGCTTTGTGTTTCATATATTTGAAAATCAAAATTTTGAAGGAAGGAGAATTTTTCTCTTTCTTAAATAAATCCTATCCTAAAAAAAAATTCTTTATTTTATTTTTCATTACTTTTGCAATCAGCTTTTTCATAAGTCATCAATATAAAGAAAAGCTGCTTTTGCAAGTATTTTGTGGAGGAGGTTCAAACAAAAAACTTAAAAAATTAAATTTATTTGTTTTTTTTAATTAAAAAATTATAGCATTGTTCTGTGTCAATGGATTTTTGTTATTCAAGGAATATGGCTTTGAAATAAAAGAGTTATTGAGCAAAGAAGAATAAGCCATAGTTGACAATTGGCTAGTGAAATGAAAGAAGAGATATTTTTATTTAATTCTTCTTCATGAAAAATTTAAAATTTCTTTTTAAATTTAAAAAAAAAATTTAATAAAGTTATCATTCATTAATATTTAAATTTATTGGCTTTGAAGAATTTAAAGTATCCAAATGGTTTTTTGTCGATTGTGATTGAGAATATTGGTTTTCAAGCATTGCATAATTATTCTTTAAAGCATTATACTTTTTTTTAAGACAAATTCCAATAAGCAGAGCTAAAATCAAACCCACACAGGTTCCTGCACTAATTATTAAAATCAATTGAATGAATTCGTTTGAATTTATCAGGCTTATGATATCATTCTGAGATCTTGACCAATTTATTATTAAATTCACAGTTTTTTGACAAAAATTTTCATTTTTACCATTAATAGCTTCCTCTTTTTCTAAGCAGCTTAAATACTTGATATTCATATCAAACTCTAAGGAAAATTCAGCTTTTTCATTCGAAAAAATACTATCTGGCATATGGCAATTCAGATTTATTGAAGAGATGATTGGTTGCAATATTCTTATATGATCTTGAAAAACCGCCAAAATGAAAAATTCATTGAATTTAGACTTGATTGATATAGGTTTTATTTTCAGAATATTTTCTGTATGAAATTCCTTATAAATCTCGATTTCCTCCAATTTTATCAAATCCACTTTTAAAGACGTTCTATATAAATGAATTAAATTAGGTTCAACAATCGCAAAAAATTCAGAAGTTCTCACAAAGCTTTGAAATTTGGGAGATGAAGATAAATAAATTTCTCTATTGAAGAGAAATTCTCCATTACTTTTTAAATATTCTTGCAAAACTATAGAACTTAAATTTTTTTTGAAGAGTTCTTTGATCAATATTAAAGATGTCTCATAGAAATCTATTTTTAGAACATTTCCATTATTTAATCTGTTTTTAAATATAAATGTATTATTTTTATCAAAAGCAAACATATAAACCCCATTTGAATAATCTGAGAAAAACAAGTTCTTTGTGGTTTCATCAAAATAAATGCATGTAATATTCATATCTCCTGATAATTTTAAATTTATATGGTCGATAACTTGAACTAAATATAATTCTTTGTTCGTTAAATTATTCTCACAATAAAATGAAATCGATTTTGATTGATTTAAGAAAAATAAACCAGAATCAAACAAAATCAGATCAGAAATTTCATTTATATTTATTCCTGGAAGGAATTTTGCCTCATCAAGAAGTATAGGTCCCATTTCATCAATTTTTATTTTATAAATATACTCATTAATACAAATAATGATTGTAGAAAAGCTCTTTTGGAAAAAAAAACGAATCAAAGAATTTTTTCTGATATCAGGAATCCTTTTATTAAATGAGTTAGTTTCAAGAACTATAAAAGTATTATTTCCTTTATCAAAGAGCAATTTTTTATAGTTTATCTTATTCATCATTTCATCAACATAATATAAATATGGCTCCTGATAAAGAAATTCTGGATTATAAAAGGGTTCACTGCTAAAAATAACTGATGAGATTTCTTTTAATGATGGCGATAAATAATCATGCTCACAAATATTATTTGTAATTTGATTGTTTTCACTTTTGAAATTTTCAAATGAGATATCTATTGGATTTTTGAGGGATGAATCTGATTCACGATAAACAAAAGAAAAGTTCTTTTTATCATGTATATTATAAATTACTTCCTCTTTTCCCAAATTATAAATCACATTTGAAAAAACTGTCAGTCTAAGAACTAAAAAGCAAACTATTTCAATTTTAAGGAATTTCATTAATATTGAAATTTTGGCATTAAAAAAAAAAACTCTATTTACTTTTTATAAAAAAATTGCTAAATAGATTTTTTTTAAATCTATAATTTGTTAAGAGCTTTTAATTATTCTTTCTTTCTTCTTTTGTCTCTTCGATTTTTTTTGAATTAATGTTTGTTTCACAGTCTGAATGAAAATATTTTAATCATAATTTTTAATTTTTTTAAAATACTTATGCATAAGAAGTTTGAATACCACTTTTTTGAGGAATATATTTCAAGTAGTGTTCTGCCACATTGCAAAAAGAGATGAGTGGTTCCAATTAAAATTTGTTTTCTATAAAGATAAAGAGTTCCAAACTTTGATGAATTATCTTTTAGGATGAATTTATTTTTTTCAAATTTTATTGAAGAATGAAGTCTTGACACAGAGATGTCACTCAATTTAATCTCACATTCGTTTCCTCTTCCCTTTTCACAAAAATTTTCAAACAAAAAATATATTAGGTAAATACCATTCTAATATTATTTCTTGTTCCAATATCAATAAAATGCAATCCTGATGGTTTACCATTTTTAGAAAAAGATTGAAGTAATAAGCAGTTTGTTGGTGGCACATTTTCTTCAGAAAAATTTTTGAAATCAATTAAATCGAATGTTTGTCCAAAATTTTCAATTGATAAAGGCAATTGGCTTTTGCACAATTCGCATGATAAGCCTTGCCATAAAACTGTCAATATTCCATCTGTTTTTTTCAAATGCAATTTATTGATTAACCATTTTTGTAAACAAATCAAATGGACATATTTCAATGAACCATCACATTTGCATATATTTAAAAGCGGGTTTTCTTGAACTATTGTATCACTTAAACAAAATCTGCATAATTTTTTGTTATATTCTTTATCATCTAAAACGATTTTTTCTTGTAAT
>JFJP01038096.1_pt1 | contig 28375 bp, 26 predicted proteins | sample 431651 | NCBI WGS metagenome assembly JFJP01 (sample SAMN02602958, study PRJNA72255) | Microbial mat metagenome, whole genome shotgun sequencing project. | biome: fresh water; feature: sink hole; material: water; isolation source: purple microbial (photo- and chemosynthetic) mats found in... | reverse complement strand
TGCATCACTGATATGAATATTACTAGAAACAATATCCCTGCAGCCGCCCGTATTTCCCTTTCATTTAAAACAGGAATGTTGTAGCCTTCAACATCTTCTCCGAATTTTATCACTTTTTTCATTTATATTACTTTTGATACATTATTAAGACAATCGATGAAGACTTTTGTTCTGCACCTATGTTGGCAATACGCTTTTTTGGTATCCGTTACCCCTTTTCGCGAGTCTTCTATTTCTTAAATTTTGTTTCAGTTTTTACAGCACCTGCAATAAAAAACACCTTAATAATTTCATTTTTTTCGTTAAAAACATATTCCAGTTGAATATCCGCATTCCGGGATTTTCATGATATTGGTTATAAAAGGTTATATTCGCAATACTTCAAAAAACAGACTAATCTTTAAAAAACTGAATTATGAGTTTTAAAAATTTTATAAAAGGAGTATTTGTTATTTTCCTGGTTACAATTTCTGGTTGTATGAGCAGTACTTCTGAAAAAAGCGATTGGCAATCGCTCTTTAATGGTAACGACTTATCAGGCTGGGATACTTATCTGGGCCCCGTACGGGATACAGTTCTTAATAAATGGGGAACGGTTCCAACAGGATTAAATAGCGATCCTGAGAAGGTTTTCTCTGTTGTAGACATGGATGGTGTAAAGGTGATAAGGATCTCGGGAGAACAATTCGGCGGATTTTCAACAACCAGTGAATATGAAAATTACCATCTGCAGTTAAAGTTTAAGTGGGGCAAACTTCAATGGGCTCCAAGAAAGACAAGTAAAAAGGATAGCGGTTTAATGTATCATGCAGTTGGTCCTCACGGAGCTGATGGCGGGTTTTGGATGCGGTCGCATGAGTTTCAGATCCAGGAAGGCGACTGTGGCGATTACTGGGCATGTGCAGGTGCAGTTTTTGATGTTCAGGCAAAAATGGAAGAGGATAGCTCTTATATTTTTAGTAATGAGGGGAGTATGGTCACCTTTAGTCAGGCCAGTAAACCCGGGCGACATTGCAAAAAATTTCCTGATGCTGAAAAGCCTGTTGGTGAATGGAACACAATTGATCTGTATTGTTATGGAAGCACAAGTGTTCATGTGTTAAATGGTGTAATTAATATGGTCCTTTATAATTCCCGGCAGTTAGATGGCGATAAAGAGCTGCCCCTATCCAAAGGGAAAATTCAAATCCAGTCAGAAGGAGCAGAAGTCTTTTTTAAAGACATTAAGATAAATAATATTAAAGGGATACCTGACCATATCATCAAAAGATCAGATTTAACTCAGGAATAGACTGAGTATACAAATGTTTTTTCATATCTCCGGGAATACTTTATTCTGTTAACAAGGTGATACCGGTTAAATCTGCTTTTCCGTTTTTCAGGAATTCGTATGTCATCCTGTCTGCCTGACAGTCGATAAACCGGATCCGCTTGTGACTTTTGTTTTTAAAGAATGTGTTTATAAGTGTTGCATTCTGAAAGGTCACTTTGTAAAAAGAACAGTTTTCAAAATAACAATCCTCTATTGTACCACTGAAAATTGTATCCTCTATCGCCGTTCCAATAAAAGAGGTTCGGTTCCACAATGCAGTAGCCAGTGAATTCTTAAGGAAGTTACTGTTTTTAAATGATGTGCCGGTAAAATCGGTGCCTGAGAAATCGGAACCGCTTATGTTACTTTCGGAGAATTCAGTTTCTTTCAGCGTACAATTCTTAAATTTATTGCTGTCTAGATTAGAGCGCTGAATCTGGCTGTTGTTGATATATGAATCTGAAAAATCACAGCTATCAACATTATTGCTTTTTAGAAGAAGTCCCGACAAATCTGAACCTATAAACTTGCAGTTCTGCATGTTTGATGAACTGAATTTCTCTTTAAGATTCTTCAACCCTGAAAAGTCAGCGCCCACCCAGTTCCCTCGCGACATATCCCAGTTAAGATTTTTTTTCTGCTTTTCCAAAGATCCAGCAGGCGGCATTTCAGCAGCTATTGATTGGAAGCTTTCTGAAAAGTAGTTAAGGTCAACACCCAGGATTTCGGCAAGACGGTTTAACGTAATTATATCAGGCATTGATTCTCCGCGCTCCCATTTTCCTACTGCCTGAGGACTAATAAACAGACGTTGCGCGAGTTGGGCCTGAGAAATATTTATTTTTTTTCTTGCTCCTGCAATCTTATTACCAATAATCATTGTAGTTGTCATAGCTTTTTGATTTAGTTTGTTTACGCTACAAAGATACCCTGAGTCAATAGCAGCACTTTTAATAATACAACAACAATTAGTTGCAATTATGCCATTTATTGTTGTTAACAACAACTAAAAGTAGTAATAATTGAGATTATATCCCTTCCTAAATAAAAGCAGTATTGTTAATATACTGGATGAGGTAAAGCTCATTTCAAAAAACATGAGAATCAAAGCCACATTTGACGCATTAATGAAATGTGATTAATTATCATACTTTTGAAAAAACAAGCACTCCATTTTGCCCTCCGAAACCGAATGAGTTGGAAACTGCTGCTTCGATTTTCACATTTCTGGCCTTATTAGGAACAACATCAATATCACATTCAGGGTCTTTGGTTTCATAATTAATTGTGGGAGGTAAAATGCCATGGTGAACAGCCAGCACTGTAGCTGCAGCTTCTACTGCACCTGCTGCTCCAAGTAAATGACCAATCATTGATTTGCACGAACTTACAGGTATACTTCTTTGTCCAAATGCCTTCTGAATTGCTAAGGTCTCCGTTTTGTCATTTATTTTTGTTGAAGTTCCGTGTGCATTGATATAACCTATATCCTCAGGTTTAAGACCTGCGTCATTAACAGCAAGAAGCATTGCCTCGGCTGCCCATAATCCATTTGGTTCTGGTGCAGCAATACCATAAGCATCAGAGGTCATACCAAATCCGCTTAACAATGCCAGTGGTTTTGCTCCCCTTTTCTCAGCATGTTCAAGAGTTTCAAGAACAAGAACACAAGCTCCTTCACCCATCACAAATCCATCGCGATTCAGATCGAATGGACGGCTGGCCTTTTCGGGATTCTCATTTTGTGTTGAGAGTACTCCCATACTGGCGTAACCATCAAGAACATAAGGAGTAATTGTTGATTCAGCCCCGCCGGCAAGTATCACATCAGCCATTCCGCCCCTGAGTAGTCCAAGTGCTACACCAATAGAATGTGTCCCGGTTGTACAGGCAGCTGCAATTCCCAGACTTGGGCCATGAATTCCCAGGACCATTGCTGCATTGCAAACAGGCATATTCGAGATAACTCTGGGTACGGTAAGCGGATTAACTGAGCCTGGACCCATTTTCAGGAAACGTTCATGCTGATCTTCGAGATGAATCGGATCACCTGCTGCTGACCCTATTACACATCCAATCCTGCTTCTGTTTTCGGAATTCAGATCCAAACCTGCATCTTTGACCGCTTCAATCGCCGCACTGGTAGCCATCTGGGATACTCTGGCCATTTTACGTGATTCTTTACGGTCAAAATAATTCTCGGGATTATACGATAAAACCTCAGAAGCGATCCTGCTTTTGTGACCATCAGGATTGAAGGATTGTATTGTTTTAATACCTGATCTACCTGTAATAAGCGAATCCCAAAATTCAGCACGGTTACATCCAATTGATGTAAATACACCTATACCGGTGACAACGACTGATCTGTTTTTATGCATAATATACTGAGATGCAAAGATTTTTATTTAACAAATATAATGAAGCAATCCTGTATCTTACCAAATATCAGCTATTAATCAATTATTTTTTTATACTTTAGATTCCCAAATCTGCATTAAATGAATCAAACACCGGAAGAACAGGCAAGAGATAAAATTGACTTCCAATTAATTTCCTGCGGGTGGATAATACAAAACAAGGCGGAAATCAATCTGAATACAGGAACAGGGGTTGCAGTCAGAGAGTATCAAACCGACATTGGGCCGGCAGATTATGTTCTTTTTGTTGACAAAAAACCTGTTGGTGTAATTGAAGCAAAGAAAGAAGATGAGGGATTCAGATTAACTTCCCACGAAGACCAATCACGCGATTATGCAGAAAGTAAACTTAAGTATCTTAATAACGATCCACTCCCTTTTGTATATGAGAGCACAGGTGAAATAACACATTTTACTGACTACCGCGATCCAAAACCCAGAGCAAGAACAACTTTTACTTTCCACAAACCCGAAACATTTCGCGAATGGCATAAAAAGGATAAAACATTAAGATCAAGACTTAAAGACCTGCCATCTTTACCAACAACCGGACTAAGGGAATGTCAGATAAAGGCAATAAATAATCTTGAAATATCTTTCAAAGAAAATCGTACAAGAGCTCTGATACAGATGGCTACAGGCTCTGGTAAAACATACACTGCCATTACTTCTATTTATAGGCTCCTTAAATTCAGTGATGCCAAACGGATCCTGTTTCTTGTTGACACCCGCAACCTTGGAGAACAGGCAGAGCAGGAATTTATGGCCTATACTCCTGTCGACGATAATCGTAAGTTTACTGAATTGTATAATGTACAGCGGCTAAGGAGTAGCTATGTTGCATCAGATAGTCAGGTATGTATTAGCACAATTCAACGACTATACTCGATTCTCAAAGGGGAGGAATTGCCTGACGATGCTGAAGAAATGAACCCCGGAGAGATAAACTGGCAGAAAAGGGAACCTGTTCCGGTAGTTTATAACGGAAAACTTCCGGTTGAATTTTTTGATTTCATCGTTATTGATGAATGTCACCGGAGTATCTACAATCTCTGGAAACAGGTACTTGAGTACTTCGATGCATTTCAGATTGGACTTACAGCAACACCTGACAACAGGACTTTTGGATATTTCAGACAAAATATTGTAAGTGAGTATACTCATCAGCAGGCTGTTATAGATGGGGTAAATGTCGGTTTTAATATCTTTCTCATCGAAACTGATATTACAAAAAGGGGGTCAAAGATCTGGAAGGGTGAATTTGTTGATCATCGTGAAAAGCTTACCAGGAAAAAAAGGTGGGAACAACTCGATGAAGATTTAGTCTATTCCTCAAAAAAACTCGATGATGAAGTTGTTAATCTAAATCAGATAAGAACCATAATTAAAAATTTCAAGGAGCACCTTCCTGATATGTTTCCGGAGCGGTTCGCAGAAAATGAGGAGTTCGAAGTACCTAAAACACTGATCTTTGCCAAGACTGATTCTCATGCCGATGATATAATACAGATAGTTAGGGAAGAGTTTGGTGAGGAAAACAGGTTCTGTAAAAAACTTACTTATAAGACTGATGAAGATCCTAAATCAATTCTTGCCCAATTCAGGAATGCATATCATCCAAGAATTGCTGTTACTGTAGATATGATTGCGACAGGAACTGATGTTAAACCGCTCGAGTGTTTATTATTCATGCGCGATGTTAAAAGCCGTAACTATTTTGAACAGATGAAAGGACGTGGCACAAGGACAATTTCACTTGATGATCTCAGGAAAGTGAGTCCTGCCGCCCGGTATACAAAGGATCATTTCGTTATTGTTGATGCTATCGGTGTTACAAAGAGTCTGAAAACCGACAGTCGGCCCCTCGAAAAGAAACCCGGTATACCTCTCAAAGATCTGCTGGCTGCAATTGCTGTCGGTGCCCGCGATGAAGACCTTTTCTCATCATTAGCTAACAGGCTTATAAGACTCGATAAGCAGATAACCGAAAAGGAAAGGACTCTTTTCAGTGAGAAAGCAAATGGAAAAACAATTCAGACAGTGGCAAAAGAACTGCTGAATGCTTATGATGATGATATTCTTGAAGATATCCGCAAGAATGTAGAAAAAGAGTATCCCGTTGATTCACCTGACATTAAAGAGCCGGAATTAAAGAGGAGACATAATGAACTGATTGAGTCGGCGGCCTCAGTTTTCAACGGAAATCTCAATACGTTTATTGAGAATGTCAGAAAGGCACACGAACAGATAATTGATGACATTAACCGGGATCAGATCCTATATTCAGGCTGGGATAAAGACAATAAGACAAACTCATCAGAGTTGATTGAGAGTTTTAAAATCTGGATCGAAGAACATAAAAATGAGATTGTTGCCCTTCAGATATTTTACTCACAACCCTACAGACGTCGCGATATTACATTCAGGATGATGAAAGAACTTGTTGATCATCTTATTACTGATAAACCGCTTCTTGCTCCCCTTCATATCTGGCAGGCTTATTCAAATCTCGGGAAAGCGATAAGGACCTGACAGGTTTTGAAAAAGTTGTAGATAAAAATTTCCGCGAATGGTTATTCAAAAAACAGGCCGGTCCGGTTAAATTCAATGAGTTACAGATGAACTGGCTGAGAATGATCAAAGACCATATAGCAACAAGTATTCATATTGATTACAATGATCTTGATTATACTCCTTTCGATGCTCTCGGAGGTAAAGGAAAAATGTGGCAGTTATTCGGAGAACAGAGCGAAAGCATTATAGCTGAGTTAAATGAAGTGTTAGCTGCATAGTATCAATTATATTTATGATTTTTACCATGTAGGTTAAATATTTGTTTGCATTTTAACCAAATAGGTGTATATTTGTAAAACATTTGAGAATTGAATGTCTATATAAATGATAAAGAACTACTTAAGCTTTACGAGACAGGAAAGTCGAAAAAACTCAGACTTCCTGTACCTGTAATTGATAAATTCTTTGCAACAATTCAAAAAATTGAATCGGCAACAAGCATACTTGATTTTTGGAAGAACAGCGGACTCAGATTTGAGAAACTCAAAGGTTTTAAGAATCGCTATTCCATGAGACTTAATATAAAATACAGGCTTGAAATTGAAATTTCATGGATCAATCCAGAACAGACAATCGGAGAATTCACTATTCTGGAAATCTCATCTCATTATGGAGATTAATTATCTGAAATTATGGCACAGACAACACAATTAAAGGCAGCAAAGAAATTTGGTCCCGGTTACTTTATTCAGGAACAAATGGATCTGCGTCATTGGATACAGGAAGATTTGGCAGATGTTATGGGTGTCTCAGAAAAGCATTTGAATAACATTCTGCAAGACAAACAGCCACTTACTCTTGAAATGGCAAGGTTACTTGGTGAGGTTTTTAATACATCTGCCCAATACTGGATTAATATTGATTCGGGATACAGGTTATGGCTTGGCCATGAAAGAACTGAAAAAGAAATAATTGCTGATAAGAAAGCTGTTATTTACGAACGAATGCCTGTAAGCGACATGGTTAAAAAGGGATGGTTAAAGCCTTCAAAGGATATTACGGTTCTTGAAAAGCAGGTTCTTGATTTCTGGGGTTGGAAACAACTCGATTTCTCAGAACTGGATAAACAGCTGCCTTGTCTCACAAGAAAATCGGAGGCTTATAATCAGTTCAATGCATCATACGCCTTAACATGGTACCGCAAAGCCTGTATTGTTGCAGAAACAAAGAAGGTAAGTAAATATTACCCTGAGAAACTTTCAAAGTTATATGAAGAGCTTCATTCTTATACAGTTAAGGCAGATGGGATTAATCTATTTATTAAGGAGTTGAACAAAGCAGGCGTAATTTTCTTTGTTCTCCCTCACTTGCTTAAAACTTATCTCGACGGGGCAGCATTTTTTTCAGGCAAAAACCCGGTAATAGTGTATACCGGCAGGTATCACAGGATCGATAACTTCTGGTTCACGGTGGCTCATGAAATTGCTCACATTCTGAGACATCTGAGTGACAAAATCCTTTTTGTACTCGATGATCTGTCAAATATAACTATCGATAAAATGGAAAATGAGGCAAATATGTTAGCCTCTAAATCACTCAAGCACAAAGAGAGTTATCAATATCTTGAGCCTTATTTCTCATATCTTACAACTGACAGAATTGAAGAGTGTGCAATGAAATATGAAATCCATCCTGCTGTTATTGTCGGGAATCTGGCTCACGAGGGAAAGGTATCATACAGGCACCAGAATCTTTATAATGACAATGTTCATCAATTGATTAAAAAGGAATACCAGGAGATTTATCAATGATCGATAAAAGCAAAATTCCAGGACATTGGAAAATATTATCACTGGAAGAAATTTCTGAAGGTAAAAATGGAATTGTTGATGGGCCATTTGGATCTAATCTTAAGAACTCAGATTATATCGATGATAATCTAAATGGTGTTCCAGTTCTAACAACAAAAAATCTTGAAGGCGACTATTCGGATAAAAAAGTAAGATTCATTTCCAAAACCAAATTTGAAGAATTAAAAAGAAGTCAGGTACAACCAGGAGATATTCTAGTAGCAAAGATTGGTTCTATTGGGAAAACCGGTATATATCCCAAACATGCCAGAACCGCAATAATTCCTGCTAACCTGCTTAAATTCACGGTAGCTAAAAGTGTAAGTTTTAAATATGTTTTTAACTATTTGAATTCTAAACTTCTACAGGAAGATATCAGGAGGATCTCTACAGCGACTGCTCAACCTGCATTTAATTTAACAAAATTCAGAAAGCTTGAAATTCCACTGCCACCTTTCTCTGAGCAAGAACTTATCGTCTCAAAAATCGAAGAACTATTCAGCGAACTCGACAAGGGGAAACAGCAACTCGAAACAGTACGGCAGCAGCTGAAAACATACCGGCAGGCAGTTCTGAAATGGGCCTTTGAGGGCCGGTTCACATCTTCCATAGGGACAGGTCGCGACCTGTCCGTTGATGATCAAAACAAACCTCAATTGCCGGAGGGGTGGAAAATTGGCACAATTACGGAGTTGGTAGCAAACAATAAAAATGCTTTAAAGGCTGGCCCGTTTGGGTCATCATTAAAAAAGGAATTCTATGTAGAAAGTGGATATAAGATTTATGGACAAGAGCAGGTTATCAGTGGAAATGCTTTTTTAGGAGATTATTACGTTTCCAAAGAGAAATTTGAAGAGTTAAAGTCAAATAGAGTAAAGCCATATGATGTTTTAATTAGCTTGGTAGGTACGGTAGGTAAGGTGCTTATATTACCTGAAAATTGCCAGGAAGGAATTATCAATCCACGACTTATTAAGATAACACTTGATAAAGAGATTTATCTGTCAAAGTTTTTTAAATATTATTTTGAAAGTTCTTTGGTTAAATCCTTTTATGGCAGAAAAGCACAGGGAACTACAATGGATGTTTTAAATTTAGGAATAATAAAAACAATACCATTTCCAATTTGTGAAATATCAGAGCAACAATATATTATCAATGAAATCGAATCCCGTCTCTCTGTTTGCGATAATATAGAGGAAATAATTGAAACCAGCCTGAAGCAGGCAGAATCACTTAGGCAATCTATTCTGAAACAGGCATTTGAAGGAAAATTAATGATTTGAGCTCCGGAGGAGCAAAGTATTAATAAGGTATATTAGAAAAAATGCGTATCGGGGATGAATTATAATTGAATAAGATTTTAGCAGTGATTATATTTGAATTTGATAAGAATATTAATTTAGGAGATCCTTCGCTAGCGCTCAGGATGACAGGTCTTTATGGGATAAGAGAGGGAAAAGAAATGGCGATTCGCAAGCAAATTCTTAATTTTCCAGTTTTTTCAGCGAATCGCCATTTCTTTTCCCCACGTCAACCTAAGGTCTTGTCATTCCGAGCGATTGAGAGGAATCTCCCTGCATTAGTTAAATTATTATTATTACCGATACTCTTATTAGAAAATTAATAAAATGAATACATCCACAATAATAAGCAAGGTCTGGAATTTCTGCAACACCCTCCGCGATGATGGCGTAAGCTACGGCGATTACCTTGAACAACTAACATATCTGCTGTTCCTGAAGCTTGCCGACGAATTCAGTAAGCCGCCCTATAACAGGAAATTACCTATACCAAAAGAGTATAACTGGGATAGCCTCACATCAAAAACAGGGTCAGCACTTGAACTGCACTATTCTGTTCTTTTACGGGAACTTTCAAACCAGAAAGGAATACTCGGCCAAATCTTCACTAAAAGCCAGAACAAGATCCAGGATCCGGCCAAACTTTTCAAACTTATTGATCTGATTGATAAAGAACGCTGGAGCACAATGGGAACAGATGTAAAGGGTCAGATATACGAAGGGTTACTCGAAAAGAATGCGGAGGATACAAAAAGCGGTGCAGGACAATACTTTACACCAAGAGCGCTAATAAAAGTAATGGTCGATTGTCTGAATCTGCAACCTGAGAAAACAATAACTGATCCTGCCTGCGGAACAGGTGGTTTTTTCCTTGCAGCCTACGATAATATTGTTGCAAATCATTCACTTAATATTGAGCAGAAACAATTCCTGAAATACAAAACATTCTTTGGTAATGAGATAGTTGCAAACACCCGACGGCTTTGCCTGATGAACCTGTTTCTGCACAATATCGGAGACATTGACAGCGAAAATGCAATATCTCCTACAGATTCACTTGTAGCCGACAATGGAATGAGGTTTGACTACGTGCTTACAAATCCGCCATTTGGAAAGAAAAGCAGTATGACATTTACGAATGAAGAAGGCGAACAGGAAAAAGAGGATCTTACTTATAACCGACAGGATTTCTGGGCTCCGACAGGTAATAAGCAGTTAAACTTTGTACAGCATATTCATACCGTGTTAAAAACAACAGGTAAAGCTGCCGTAGTAGTTCCTGATAATGTTCTTTTTGAAGGAGGTGCCGGTGAAACTGTAAGGAAAAAGATACTTGAAACTACAGATTTGCATACAATATTGCGATTGCCAACAGGAATCTTTTATGCCCAGGGTGTTAAAGCTAATGTGATATTTTTCGACGCCAAACCTGCCGCCAAAGAACCGTGGACGAAAGAGATATGGATTTATGATTACCGAACAAATATTCACCATACACTTAAGAAGAACCCGTTAAAAAAAGATGATCTGCAGGATTTTATAAATTGCTATTGTCCTGCAAACCGCAAGAAAAGGAAGGAATCTTATAATGCAGAATCAAATCCGGAAGGTCAGTGGAGAAAATTCACTTATGATGAGATAATCAGCCGCGATAAAACAAGTCTCGATATAACATGGATCAAAGACAAATCACTTGCAGATATGGATAACCTGCCTGATCCGGATATTCTTGCAAATGAGATCGTTGAAAACCTTGAAGCCGGATTGGATAGTTTCAGGAAAATAATTGAATCGTTAAATGGAACCGGAAAGAAATAGGGCCCAGTAGCTAATATAAACTCAGGCTTTAAGGAGCTTTTCTATTTCAAACTTTTTCATTTTAAGAAAAGCACTAATAACCCTTTCTGATTTTGCCGGATCGCTCATAAGTTCGTTAAGAATTGAAGGAATGATCTGCCATGATACTCCATATTTATCTTTAAGCCAGCCGCACCGGCTCTCTTCTCCATCCCTGGTAAAGTTATCCCAGAAATAGTCAATCTCCTTCTGGCTGTCACATTCCACTACCAGTGAGACACCTTCATTAAAACTGAAATGATGCATCGCTGAACTGTCCATTGCCATAAATCCCCTGTTAAAGAGCCTGAATTGTGCGTGGTTTATGGTCCCCTCAACATCATTTTCATCTTTGGAATATCTGGAAATAATGTCGATACCTGATCCTTCAAACAATGAGGTATAAAAGTTAATAGCTTCTTCTGCCTTACCGCAAATAGTCTCTGTAAACATTAGTGCAGGTGTAATTTTCTGTGCCGTAACAGCGGGTTCCGCAAATGATAATTGCCAGTTGACCCCGAATCTGTCCTGTACCCAGCCGTATTTTTTACTCCATGGATAATTATCAAGAGGCATCAGAATAGTTCCTCCGGAAATAAGTTTCTTCCAGGAATTGTCAACCTCTTTCTCATTTTCACAAACTACAAAGAATGAGACAGATGGATTTATTTTAAATTCTGGTCCGCCATTAAGTAACATGAATTTTTGACCTGATAATTCGAGAGTTACAACCATCTGATTGTCAGATGTTATTTTTGTATCTTTAAATACAGAGCAGTATAACTCAGTTGCTTCTCTGGCCTGTCCATCAAACCAGAGGCATGGGTATATTGGATTTTTCATGCTTTCTCGGAACAAGCGAACATCCACTGTATGCCGAATTTATCCTTACAGCTACCGTAGTAGTCACCCCAGAACATATCCTGAAGTTCCTGTTCAATGGTGCCACCTTTTGAGAGTGCATCAAAAAGACGTTTTGTTTCAGATCTGGTGTCGATTTGGAGCATTATGTAAACGTTATTTCCCGCATTAACTCTAAACCCCATTGATTCGGGAGCATCACTTCCCATTAGTTTATGTCCGCCAGGAATTGGCAACTCAACATGCATAACAAGGTTTTTGTCAGCCTCAGGCATAGGTGGCATATTTTCAGCAGGAGGAATATCTCTGAACCTCATTATTCCATTATTAAACTCACCTCCGAAAACTGATTTGTAGAAGCTAAATGCTTCCTCAGTATTCCTGTGAAAATTCAGATATGTACTAACTTGTGCCATAGTAGTTTATTTTAATCGATAGTTGTTTCTGCATAATTTTTAAAATTATCAAGTATTGCCTGCCATCCTGTTTTTTGCAGTTCTGCAGAATTTTCCTGTTCCGCTTCAAAGGTTTCTGTAATAGTGGTATTATTGCCTTCTGAGGTGAACAATATTTCAACAACCCTTTCGTCATCTAAAGTGTAATGAATACACTTATTCAACTCAATTTTGGTAAATTCCCCTGAGAAATCAAAACCAAATGATTTGTCTTTTGCTTCCATTCTGGACAGGAACTTACCTCCTTTTCTTAAATCAGTTTCGGCATAGGTAGTTTGCCAGTCGGCTGAGGCAAAATTCCAGTGCATAATATGAAAGGGTTTTGTCCAGAGATCCCATACTCTGGCAACCGGAGATTTAATTGTTGCAGATATTACTATCTTTATTCTATCTTGTTTTTTCATAGTTTTCCCGTTTTATACCATTAAATTTCAGGTATATTATACATCTTTTTTGTTTCACATTTATCTATAAACTCCCTCTGCACAAAGTCCTTGTTTTTGATACCATTATAGAACTGATTTATATAGTCAATTATCTGATTATTTGTTTCTACCGAGATATATCCATGTTTTCTTATTATGTTATAAAAATCCGGTCGTATTTCACGATAGAAATCAAATACTTCTTTGTATTCGGTGTCTGTATAGCATAACCCTTTATATGTCCTTCTGCTTTCGGGAAATATGTCTACCCTGTCTCTTGGTTTTGTATAATCGGCATTTACAAAAGCCGAAAAATCAAAATCATAGGGTACTGCATAAGGTGCCAGAGTGGTGTCTTTAGGCTGCATAATAATTATATTTTTTCTTGACGAAACGAACCAGTCTTTATTCCCGATTAAATACTGGAACATAGCCATTCTCTTAAAACTTTCCCTTTCCAGATCAAAAGGAGTTAAGAAATTGTCCTTAACAACTGCATTGTTTCTTTTAGCAGCATGATCTTTATCTTCAAGAAAAAAACTGTATTTCTCAAACAGAAACTTTTTAAGGCCGGTATCATAATATGCTATTTTTACAAGCCTTACATGCAGGCTGAGGTCTGTTACCCTGTTGTACATCTTATAAATGACATACTCCTCAATTACGTATTCGTCATCCTGACAGGGGGTTACCAGTTTTAGCTTGTCCTGATCTTCAAACAAGGTGTTATGTACATCGCTTTTTTTGAAATTCACAAACAATGGAGGGAAATTACAGTTATCCGGATTACGCCGGAAATTTCCTCTTACCATAATTCTGAGAGGCAGATTTACAATTTTACGTTTATCATTTTTGTATGATAATTCTGCATTATGGTATACTGGAGTTTCCCCCCTGTCATTTTGTATTGCTGTAAAATCAGCCCTTAATTCCATCCTGAGAATCTTATCTGAACGGAATAGAGTATCTGGTTCACTTGCTGACAATGAGGATGATATAAAGAGAAGTAAAGAAATGTAAAGTACACGTTTCATAATATTTGAATATATTCCAATAATCAGTTATTTTGTAAGTTTCACTCTAAGAAACAAATAACATTATTTGTTTGTTCAGGCAAATGGAAGATGTTTGAAATAGGATTATATAGGTTGTTTTTATCACTTTTTGTGGCATGACTTAGCAAAATAATTATTATTGTTACAGTTTTGATAAAAATTTAAAACAATTATTAATTCTTTGTGTTACTAAGATATATAGAAAGCCTATGAATAGAAATGCCCTCTTTCTTATTTTTGGTATCTTCTTATATTTTAATTCCTCTGCCACAGCTCTGGGAATAACTATTCAAAATGATTCACTCTGTGCCGGTCCCTATATTTTTAAGGACCATAATAAGCTTAAGGCAAGATGGATTGATAATGGTAAAATGAAATCTGATGTTATTACAGCTGAAAACTTTAATGAGTTTAAGAAGAAATTTAATTTATTATTTGAATATGATGATTTAAAGAATACCTCTCTGATTAAACCAAATCATGCTCAGGTTTATACATCTGTCGACAGCCTTAGTGCTATTTCAGATATTCATGGGGAATATGATACTTATATTAATCTGCTAAGGGCTTCAGGTATTATTGATGATAATCTGAACTGGATCTATGGAAAGGGACATCTTGTTATTCTTGGAGATGCTTTCGATAGGGGAGAAAAGGTTACTCAGATTCTATGGCATCTTTTTGGTCTTGAAAAACAGGCTGAAAAAGCAGGAGGGAAGGTTCATGTCATACTTGGTAATCATGAATTACTGATTTTTGGCGACGACGAAACGTACATAAATGCAAAGTACAGAATAGTTGAAGAAATGTTTCAGATGCGTTATTCAGAATTGTTTTCTACCAGTTCAGTTTTGGGAAAATGGTTACGTTCAAAACCTATTGTGGTGACGATTAATGATATACTATTTGTTCATGCCGGAATTTCTTCTGAAATGGTAGAGAGGAAGCTCAGAATCGAACAGATAAACAGAGGGTTTTATAATATGTTAGCAGGAAAAGAGATTCAATCTGAAAGTGATTATGAGCAATTGATTTTCCTGAATGACGATCACGGACCAATCTGGTACAGAGGCTATTTCAATGAACAGGGTTTCAGTGAAAATATGCTTGATACAATTCTTACATTCTATAATACTAACCATATTGTTGTAGGGCATACCCACTGTGAGGGTATAAATCCTATTTTTAAAGGTAAGATATTTGGAATTGACGCCGGGATCTCCACAAAAGGATCAGGGGAAATGCTTATCTATAAAAATGGAATATTTTACCAGGGATTATCTTCGGGCAAAAGAATAAAATTATAAGGTTACCAATAAGCAGGGCAGAGATCGTTATTGCCTGATTTATACCGGCTTTTCTTCACTTCCTTCTCACTGCATCCGAATAACAGGTTAAATCCAAGCCGGAGACTCAGCATTCGTGCATTATATGGCCACATTAGTCCGGATCCGGTTTCTCTTGTAAACCTAACAGGGATATTATCGGTAATAAGATAAAACTGTGCTCCATTGTTACCGAATGCCAGTCCGGCGCCAACCTGATTAATTTTATTATTCATGATAGTGTAGCTAAGAGAAGTTCCAATTGAATTCACAGGACTATATTGCATCGACAGTGTAAGTGATGGACGCAGCCGTAAGTCATGAATTTCAATTCTGGTCATTGCTCCGGCCTTAAGTTTCGGAAAAATAACCCTGGTTACACCTCCGTAAATTTTAACCGTTGTGGCAGTAAAATATTTCTCAGAGCTGCCTTCTGCAGTGAAAACCATCAGAAGAGTGTCCTGTAAAGCTTCCAGTAAGTCAGTCTGACCCGGATTGGCCTGATACTGGTCAAGATCAATTCCGTTAAATGTATAGGTACCAGCAGCTTTGAAATTGTTTACATTCTTCTTCCACCTGATAAATCCCAGATCAGTAAAACTTGCAGTCAGCTGAGTCGACTCATCAAGATCATAAACAACACCTCCGTCAATTGCTAAACCACGGTTCCCGTTAAATACAAAATCTCCGGTAATATTGTCAAATGAGTTATCAAAATCTACTCTGTTTACAAGTCCGTTAGAAGCATATCCCAGATTGACAGGGAAGGAAGCATTGAGTTTGTAATTCATCATAGCTTCAAGAGAGATTGGGTTGTTTGTTGTATTAAGTTCAAGCTCAGATCTTTTTGTATTAATATTGGCCATACCCTGCAGGTATTTTAATCTGGCCCCAACAGTCAGCCCCTCAAAAATTTCCTTTGCAGCACTCACGCCGATTGAATTCCACACAGTTAGATCTATTCCTGTTCCATTAAGTTTTACCGGTATTGCCTCATTGGCAGCAACATTCCAGTTCCCGTCTTTTACAGAAGCAACATCGTGAGGATATGATATTCTTAATTCCGTATGATTTATTATACCAAATGTAAAATACCACTCTTTCAAACCAAATCCGAATCCAAGCAAGTCGATATCGAGGTCTGTTCTGGCATAATTCATCCTTTTTAGCTTCTTGTCAAGGTTTTCAAGATCGAGAAAATAAGTGCCTGATTGTGCTCCCGTTCCTGTATGAATTGCATCGTGAAACCCAAATCCTGTGTTTCGGATATTTAACTTAACAGAAGATATTACAGGAAGTTCAACATAAACCCTGCAAGGGTGGATATAAGCAGGGTTAAGCTGATTGGCCTGTGGAATCCCCTGCATCAGATAAAGGGTGTTATCCTGCGCTTTTAGATTAAATGACAATATTATTACAATAACAAAAGAAAGAAAAATTATATGTATTGCTTTAGGTCTGCTCATCATTTCCCGGTATTGATTCTTAGCTGGGCAATAAGACCTATATTATAATCCATATAGTACGACAGATAGAACTTAACATCTTTTACCGGGAAATCCGTTGTAGTAATTCTGCCTCTTGTTACAAGGAAGTAAGTATTATTGAGGATATCTATTTTGGATCGCGGCAGATCAACATCTATCATATCCTGTTGATGCGGATCAGCAAGACCGTCATTATTTGTATCCGATGCTCCCTCAATTTTTATCTCCTGAATAAAGAGGCTGTCGAGTAACAGTCGATTCTGATCCAAAAGGTAGATTTGGGAGCTCATTGCCACTGGAAATGAATTGGTAATATTTAATCGTACTATCACCCTTTCCAGTTCCTCCGGCGCAGGTAAAGTTGTACTTAAGTAATCGAATTCCATTGTATCGAACAAAACAAGAAACTCGCCTTTCCCCCAGAGTGGTAACTCAACTGCGGCAGTAACATCGTATTGTGAGTCGTGGTTAATAAAAGTAGTACCGTTTCCTGATGCAGGAACTATTCCGGCACTGGCAGACATACTGATTGAATCAGGATTTGAGGCAAGAAGGACAGACAAATTGGAATTAGATCTGTCCAAAAGAAGACTGTCCCTTATTGTCTCTCCAATCTGGCTGAGTGCAGGGTATCCGACTACTTTTGGATCTGTTAGTGTAGGTACTCCCGGTCCGGTCAGGGGAATATGAATATTATTTCTGTCTACTGCGTCGAATCGTGTGAATGAAAGAGATAAAGGTACACCTACAGAATTGGAGAACAAAAGTTTAAGTTTCGGATCGAAAAATTGAAACTGACCTCCATCTATCTTACTGAAAAAGTCAGTGGCAAAATTAAATGGAGTCAGGCTTATGTTATATCCGCTGAAGTCACCAAATATTGTCTCATAGCTTAAAGAATTCAGATTCACCTGTGCATCAAATATGGGCGAGCCTGCATTTACCGGTCCTGCCGGATTCTGTAGATTAATTGACAGTATGCATTTCAGGATATTTGATCCCCCTGCATCATGAACTGGTATTATTGAATAATCCGCAAGATTAATAGTAAAATCAGGATTTGAAAAATTTCTGGTTATAGTGAATGGGTTCCCGTTTAATTCAAGACCAGGGAAGCTGTAAGTTATTGTTCCTGTTATATTTGATGAATTAATATCAACACTAAGATTCCCTGCCAGAAGTTGAATACTGTCGAGCCTGGCTGTTGTCTGAACCAGTGTGACCGGTACAGATATTGTATCGCTAATATCAAGTGATGTCCCGGGAAGCTGCAGGTCAATAGGCACTCCTGTTGTATTTATAAGTGTAGTATTAACACTTATTGGCTGAAATGAAAGCAGGTCTCTCATGGTCCCTGAAGCAACACTTGTTGAGTAGTAAAGACTCAGGAAACCATCGTCGGCGATATGGAGCTGATCGCTATAGGCTGAGTCAGTAAGGTATTTTTCAATTTGTAGATGTGAGTAACCAACAGGTATAGCCAGCCCTGGTCTCAGGTTAAGCGCGGCATCGAATTTATGAGGGTCAAACTCTTCCCTGACACAACTGAGAAAAAATACTGCTGCCAGAAATGTTCCGAATATTCTACTTATATATTTATGATGGAATTTCATGGCTGTAAGAACTGAAATAAACTTAACAGTAAAACCAGATAATTTGTTTATTATTTTGGTTTGGAAACCTAAAGTTATAAACATTTCCCTTCAAAGGAATAAAAGTATGATTGTAATTGTCTAATAGATACATTGGTTTGCAGATTTGTGCAGGTTGATGTTAATAGTTGTTAAATGATTACAGTAAAATATCTTTTGATTAATTTTTTAATAATTTCGTTGTTTAATTTTTCAGGAATCGCACGAAAATAATAAATTCAAAATATGAAGCGTTTTTTAATTATCGGTGGAGTTCTGCTTGCAGTTGCGGCATTGGTTGTTTTTAATACGATGACTACAAAAAAAGGGAATGTAGTTTATTATGCTGAGGTTAATGAGGGCCCTTTTGAAATATCAGTTTCAAACTCGGGAGAACTGCTCGCTGAGAAGTCTGTTGATATATTTGGTCCGTCAATCGGGCAGGCAAATAATCAGCAGCAGGGAGGAAACCGTGGTGGTGGTGGTCATATGGACATGCGTATGATGGAATTAAAGATCCAGGATATTGTGCCCGAAGGGACAATTGTTAGAGAGGGTGATTATATTGCTCAGCTCGACAGGACAAGTTATACCAATACCTTAAAGGACGCGCAGGATCTTCTGAAAACATATCAGACTAATGTTGACATGAAAGTTCTTGATACTGCGGTTGTTCTAACCAATCTCAGGGATGAAATAAAAAACCAGAGGTATGTTGTTGAAGAGGCAACAATTACTCTGGCTCAGTCGAAATATGAACCACCTGCCACAATACGTCAGGCTGAAATAGCTCTTGATAAGGCACAGAGAACACTCCAGCAGAAGATAAAGTCTTATGAACTTAGAGTGGCCCAGAACCTGTCTGAGATCAAGCATGAGAAACTACATCTTACACGACAGATTCAATTAGAAGTTGATCTTGAGGATTATCTTTCGAAATTCACTATTAAGGCGCCGTCTGATGGAATGGTTATCTATAAAAAAGAGAGAAACGGGGCCAAAAGAAAAGCCGGATCTCAGGTGAATCCATTCGATCGTGTAATTGCTACTCTTCCAGATCTGAATACAATGATCTCAAAAGTTTATGTAAATGAGATTGAGGTGAGCAAAATAAAACCAGGACAGAAGGTTGATATAAGGGTAGACGCATTCCCAAAAAATACCTACTCGGGAACTGTAACGACAATTGCAAATATAGGAGAAGTTCTTCCGAATTCAGAAGCTAAAATGTTTGAGGTCCTTATTAAACTTGATGGTTCTGACCCTGATCTGAGACCGACAATGACAACTGATAATAAGATTATTATAAAGACTTATGATAATGTAATATCCGTTCCAACAGAATGCGTTATGGCCGGATCAGACAGTCTGCCTTTTGTTTATGAGAAGAACAAAACAAAACATATTGTGGTACTGGGTGAATCGAACGAAAAGAATGTCATAATTGAACAAGGCCTGGAGCCAGGAAAATCAATACATATTATAGCGCCGGAAGATGCTGAGAATTTCAGACTTGTGGGTGAGGAGCTTATACCTGTAATCAGAGAGCGTAACCAGGCCAGGAAAAATGAGAATGCAAGATACAGGAAGGTAGTGAACCCTTCATGATTATTGTTTGTTTAATGATTAGATGAGCTGTTTTGGTTTCGTTTAGAAAGATTATTAATTAAATTTGCGCATCAAATTATTAAAAAAGAAAAATCATGAGAAAAATTATTTTAACATTAGTATTAGCTATCAGTATTGTAACACTTGCAGCTGCACAGGATTATAAAACCGGTGTCGGTCTGAGAGGCGGATTTTCACAGGGATTGACAATAAAGCATTTTCTTGGTGAAAAAGCTGCTTTTGAAGGACTTCTTACCACCAGGTGGGGAGGTTTCGAAATAACAGGTCTTTATGAAATTCATAATACTGCGTTTGAGGTCGATCGTCTCAGATGGTATTATGGCGGAGGTGCACATATCGGATTCTGGGACGGAAACAGCTCATGGGGAACTGTTGGTACAGCTTATACAGTAATCGGTATTGATGGAATTCTTGGAATTGAATACAGTTTCAGTGAAGCTCCTATAAACATCGGACTCGATTGGAAACCAGCTATTAACCTCGTCGGATATTCAGGATTCTGGGCAGATGGTGGTGCTTTATCTATCAGATATATTTTCTAATAAAAGGCACGAAATCTTCAAAATAAATGTAAAAGGGTGTTTCGGCACCCTTTTTTTTCAAATTTTCTACACTTCCGGAGTTCTGTAATTACTCTGTTTCACAATCCCGTATATTATCAGGTACTGGGCAAGGATGTAGGTTGACATTATAGCAATCCCAGAGTATCTGAATGGAAAGTAAAACTTATTGATTGAAATAAGTGAATCGGAAATAACAAAGAGGATCGCTCCGCACAAAACAGTTATATAACTCAGCCTGGAAACCCTTTCCAGCCTGTTAATTGCAGCAGCAACCATAGTCAATATGACTACAGCATAAATAATAACCGGAACCCTCATCCCATCGAGGTTTTTGTACAGAATTGCTACAAGAGCAAATCCAAAGAGTATCAATGGAATAAAAAGATAAATCTTACTGTAGAAAACAACACTTTTCCCGGGTATCCTGCTAAAAACAATGATATACATTATCTGACTGAGGAGAAAAAAGGCAAGGCCGGGGATAAACGAAAAATCTATTGCCACATCTCCTGCCCAGGATAAAAAAAGCGCTGCGAGGACAGGAATATTAATATTTCTCCTGACGCTGAAAATGTAATATAATATCAGAATCGGGATGATCATTCCCTTTAGTGTCACCTCCAGACCAAATGGAAGACGGTTACCTAACAGTGTATATATAGCGCCCGTCAGGAAATAAATTAAAACAATATATTTTGGTTTCATAGACATCACGATTATTAAAGTCACAGTATTATTTCCCAACCTCTTTTCCCGGCGATTTTAAGAAGCTCTTTGTCAGGATTAACACAGACAGGATGGCCTACAATGCTAAGTGCATGGATGTCTGCTATTGAATCACCATAATACCATGTATGCACCGGGCTTGTGTTATTTTTTTCACAATACTCTGCAAGACGTACAACTTTTTCTTCATTGAAACAGAATTCTCCACGAGGACGGCCTGTGAAAATACCATTCTCAGTTTCAAGATGCGTACAAATTATATCATCAATTGAAAGGAAATCAGCAACAGCCTTACACACAGGATAAACGGATGATGATAATATTACAACATCAGCTCCGTTTTTTTTATGAAACCTGATTCTTTTTTCTATTTCCGGACGAATTGATTTTTTTAAATATGAGTGGAATATTTCCAAAGCAAGTTCATTTAATGCCTCTTCTTCAGTCCCCTTAAGCCACATGGTAATTGTTTTGATTATAATTACCGGATCTTTAAGTTTAAACTTATACAAAAGCGAAAGATAGAAGCCCCATAGAACATAACGTCTGGATATTAGGCCTTTCCTGTAAGCATGCCGGATAAGTATCTTTCCGCTGTTTTCGTTGATTATTGTGCGGTCGAGATCAAAAAATGCAATATCAGTTTTGCCCGAATGGCTAACTTTTGAAGAAGTGTTTTCCATCAGGGTTGTATATTAAATTCAGAGCAGCGGGCAGTATTTTTACTTTAAAAGTCGTTGCAAAATTCAGTTCGCCGTCAACATGAAAAGGTACCTCGCCCGGAAATTCCAGATTTATTTCGGGTGTCTGGTAGTAGTTTACTTTTGAATCGTTAATATGCTTTCCTTCAGGAACTTTGAGCAGAATACTAAATCGCTGAAACAAGTTAAGTTTTTTTATCATACAGACATCCAGTAATCCGTCATTTGCTATTGCTTTTGGCGTAAGGAAAAAACTCCCGGCAAACCTTCTTCCATTAGCAATGGTATTTATAAAACAGTCAGTTTCATGTTTTCCCTCTTTAGTTATTACTATCATCCTTTTTTCCCTGAAAAAGAGAAGAGTTTTTACAATATGCCAGATATATTTATGTTTTCCGCCTCTTTTAACCTTACCCGGTTCGGTGTAATTTTCTGCTGCAACCTGGGCATCAAATCCTAATCCCATCCCATTGAGAAAAATCATTCCGTTGCAGGAACCTGCATCCATTGTTATTACGTTGGCTTTGAAGAATATATCCCATTCCTTTTCAGCAAAACGGTTAGGAAACCCGGGTATCTGAATGAAATCATTTCCTGTTCCTGCGGGAATAAGTCCGGATATAACATTTTTCTGATTTATAAGCGGCCGTGCTATTTCGTTGAATGTTCCGTCTCCCCCTACACCAATAATGTAACTGAATCCTTTTTCAAGGTATTTCTGAGATAATTGGGTGGCATGTCCGCTTCTCTCCGTAAAAACAAGCTCAGCATCAATATTATGTTTATTTATCATCTCTTCCAGCTTAGGAACGAGTGTTTTAGCAAAGCCATTTCCTGCTATAGGATTGATAATGAAGACCCATCGTTTATTTTTAATTTCCATGTTTTGCTATTTTATTAATAACCCCCTTTCCCGTTTCCCCCAAGGGGGAAAGGCTCTACTCCTTCCCCCCTGGGGGAAGGTTGGGTAGGGGGTATTTTATTCAATATTAGTATATTATATATCTATTTATAAGCTGATTCGATTACTGATTTTACTGCTTCAATAATTTCAATATCTGTCTTTCCTATTAATTCTTCTCTTTGGATGGGCTTATGAATAATAATCTCAAGCCTTGAATCAAAATTTATTGATGCCCTGTTCTTTGGCTTGAGTTTGTAAAATCCGTTTAAAGTAACAGGTAATATCCCGATATCCGATGAACGGAACAGATAAATAAATCCCTTATAGAAATCATTGATCCTTCCGTCGAGAGTCCTGGTACCTTCTGGAAATATTGCAACGGTATTGTCCCGTGATTTAACGACTAGTTGTTCGAGCATCTCTTTTGTATTCTTTAGAGTTGGTTCTTTAAAAGGAACATAATCAGTCATTTTCAGTATCTTACCGAACAAAGGCACTTTTAATAATCGTTCATGACCAAACCACGACACTCCCGGGTAAAATGACATTATTGCAACTATATCAAACAGACTGGCATGATTTGCCACAAGAATATACCTGCCTGACTTGCTTATATTATCTATGCCCTTGACATGTAATTTCTTACCGATAATAAAGAAAACCGATTTTGCCCAGAACCTTGACAGGAAGCGGATTGGCCTCTTCATCCTTAAAAAGGCGAAGATTAATATTATAAAGACTCCCACTGCCGTAAAACAGTAGAGTATAGCAAATAATATGACTGAAATAACTGCGTAGAGCCTTGGACGCATCCCCGATAGATAAATAATACAATACGAAAAATAACTAATTTTTTTTTAAATTAAATACCTTAAGTGATTTATGGCATAATTAATCCCTATTCAAACTCTTTTTTATAATTTTATAACTAACCTTTTACTGATAAGTTACAAATACATACCTAACACATTTCCTTATGAAAACAAATGATGAACTCAGCCGCCGTAAATTCATCTCCACATCCGCAATGGCAACTCTGGGTACGATCGGAGCCTCTCAATTACTTTCTTCATGTGCCGGTGGCGCTGCAAAGAAGGAGGAGCTAAAGCTTGCTGAGCTTCTTACACAGGCACCAGACGGGAAAGTTCTGAAAGCCGGACTTATAGGATGTGGCGGTCGTGGTACAGGAGCGGCAATTAACTTTCTTGACGCAGGTCCTAACCTCGAGATAGTAGCATTGGGAGATGTTTTTCAGGACCGTCTTGATAAATGCAGGGCGGAACTTAAAGCTCAGAAAAATGTCGAAATACCTGATGAGAAGTGTTTCCTTGGATTTGATAATTATGAAAAAGTAATTGACTCAGGAATCGATATTGTATTGCTTTGCACACCTCCTCACTTCCGTCCGCAACATGTTGAGGCAGCCGTAAAAGCGGGTAAGCATATATTCATGGAAAAGCCCTGTGCTGTTGATCCTGTGGGTGCCCGTTCAGTTATGGTCTCCTCAGAAAGAGCAAAACAGCAGGGGCTCTGCATCGTAAGCGGTACAATCAGACGTGTTCAGAAAGATTTCATGGAGACCTGGAGAAGAGTACAGAATGGAGCTATTGGTGAAATAGTCAGCGCACATATAATCCGTAATGGAGGATCCCTGTGGGTAATAAAAAGACAACCAGGGATGTCGGATATGGAATATATGCTTCGTAACTGGGCAAATTTCTGCTGGCTTTCAGGCGACCATATTGTTGAACAGTTTATTCATGAAGTAGATGTAATGAACTGGTATATTGGTAAAAATCCTGTTAAGGCAATGGGCTGGGGAGGCCGTCAGAGGCGTGTGACCGGTGATCAGTACGACTTTTTCAGCGTGGAATATTTATACGATAATGGTATGCATACCCACTGCGCAGCCCGCCAGATAACTGGTTGCAGCAACCTTACAAAACAACTGATTACAGGAACAGAAGGTTTTGCAAATGCAAAGGGACAGATCTATAACCTGAAAGGGGAGGAGGTCTGGAAATATCCGACACCAGAGGAAGGTTCAACAGATCCAACATGGAAGGTAACGGATCCGTATGTTCAGGAACATATCAATCTGGTAACTGCCATTCGCAGAGGAGAGTACCTGAGTGATGCCGAGGCGCAGATAAATTCGACCCTGATAACAATTATGGGACGAATGTCAGCGTATACCGGCAAGGATGTTACATGGGAAGAAGTTATGAACTCAGACATGTACCTTGGTCCAAAGACCTATGATTTTGCCCCCGTTCCGGGAATACCTGAAACAATTCCGGTTATCGGGGCGGAACCAAAAGGATAAAAAGTAACCCCCTTCCCAACCTTCCCCCACGGGGGAAGGAGTAAGCCTCCCGCTTAGGCGGGATTAGAAAGGGGGTAAATGCGAACCTTTAAGAGCGCAATTCACTTTAAATTTAAATAACCATGAACCGAAGACAATTTGCCAAAAATTCCCTGCTTGCATCTGCAATGCTGACAGCTTCTTCATTACCTGTATTCTCAAAATCCTTTTCTCCTGCTGAAAGGACTCTGAAAAAGGGAATCATGTGGGGAAGTATCGGATTTGGTCAGACAATAATGGAAAAATTCCAGGCTGCCAAAGCGGCAGGATTTGACGGCGTTGAAGTTATGAGTCATCTCGATCGGACTGAAGTTCTGAAAGCCCGGGAAGCTACAGGACTTACAATTCCAAGTGTTTGTGGAACGAACCACTGGAAGTTTCCGCTATCTGATCCTGATCCGGCTGTAAGGGAGCAGGGATTAGCTTCACTGAAGTTATCTCTCGAAGATGAATGCTGGACACGTTCAGTTGAGGAGATTAAGAAAGCGGTTCCCCTGGCAATAGATCTGAAGGTAAAGATCGCACTTGAGAATGTATGGAACAACTTCCTTATCAGTCCTATGGAAGCCGCATCATTTGTTGATCAGTTTAAAACAACATTTGTCGGATTCTATTTTGATTGCGGTAATATTATGGTATATGGATGGCCCGAGCAGTGGATAAAAATTCTTAACAGGCGTATTGCAAAAGTTCATATTAAGGAGTTCAGCCGTAAGATTGCTGATGCACAGGGCAAATCGGCAGGATTTAAAGTTAACCTGCTTGAGGGTGATGTAAACTGGGCAAATGTTATGAAAGCCCTCGATACTATTGGTTACGGGGGCTGGACAACAATAGAGCAGCCTGGCGGTGGTACACCTGAAGGGTTAAAGGATCTTTGTGACCGGCTGATTAAGATTCAGGCAAGCTGATTATTTTATACCTGAATTACTTACAAAGGAAATTTGTTTACTGTCTGGCGACCACGAAGGTACGTTAATTGTACCCTGTCCTCCATACAGGTAAGCTATCACCTTTGGTTCGCCGCCTGACACAGGCATTAATCTTAGCATTACCCTTTTATACGAAGGATGGCTATTTGGATCAATGTCGGGAGGAAATGAAATAATTGCAATCCATTTTCCGTCAGGAGATATATGCGGGAACCAGTCGTTGTATTTATCAAATGTGAGTTGTTCTCTGCCTGATCCATCAGGTTTTATGCGCCAGATCTGCATGGTACCGGTGTGATTGCCGTTATAATAGATATACTTTCCATCCGGAGAATATTCACATCCGTCAACGTGTTCACCTTCTTTAATATCAGTTAACTGAACCTCTTTTCCTCCGTCTATAGAGTTGCGGTAAATATTATATATCCTTATCCCTTTACGCTGCGCGACATAGACTACTTCTTTATTATTAGGTGCCCAGCCATGCCAGTAAGAGGGTGTCTCAGGAGTTATCAGCTTTGGTTCTCCTCCGGTAATTGGTACAACCCAGACAGCAGAGCCTGTTCCAACAGTACCTTCACCTGAGCTGCTAATAGCCAGGAGTTTGCCGTCGAAAGATATTCCATGGTCATTATTATTGCGGACTACTTTACCTGTGTTGAGTTTCTCAGGTTCACCTCCCTCAACAGGAATCTTGTAAATCGAACCTCCCATATTAAACAGAAGTTTTTTCCCGTCGGGCATCCAGTTGGGTGCCTCAAATGTTCCGTCTTTTTCCCATATAACTTTTCTTTTGCCATCAAATACATTAATTGTCTCCATTCTGCAGCCAACAGGGCCATATTTCGCAGAAGTATAACCATCCGGAGCCGGTTTGTCTATTCTTAAATTCCAGATCTTTACCTCTTCAGCTACATCAGGATTATGAGAGCAGATAAATGGTCCGGCCAGCACTTCTTCCGGAAGATTTTCCATTTCGTGCGACCCAATTATATCAAAAGGTTTGCCGGCATGTGCAGCCCTAATCGTAATCAATTTGCCTGTCCGTTCAATCTGAATGACATTATATGCTGAATCTTTTGCAAAGATCTCATCCTGGGGATCTCTCATTGCTGCACCCTGCGATACCCTCCACTGCAAAACAGTCAGACCGTCACCATGAAGTGTTGCTGTAGAATGAGCTGCTTTTTCATCGGAAGATGCCCTTATCATAAAACCGGTCTTCCTGTGGAGCTCTTTACCTTTTCCAACAAATTCAAAGTTTGCAGTCATTATGAAATCACCCTTAATTTTATTGTACAGGTAGTGAAATTCATCCCTCTCAAACCAGATATTATAACCAGCGCTGTTCTGAAAAATTCCAATTGTATTATTCTGAGCTGTCAGGTTGCATACAGAAAACAAAGCCAGGAGGAAAGTTATTTGTTTCATGCCAGGAGGTGTAAGATTAATTTTTTTAAAGATAATTGTTTTATGGACAATTTCATTTCCAAAAATAATAACTGCATTTAGTTGCGCCTTATAATTTAATGCCTGATTTTAACCGTAAAGAGTAAAAAATCGATTATTTTAGTATTGAGTATTTCCATTGGGAATCTGACAATTTAAAATGAAATTATTATGAATGAAATTCTGAATAAAATTTCGCTGTGTGTAGAGTCAGGGAAAATTAACAAAGCCTCTCCTTATCCTCCTAATATGAAGGATCAGGATGGAGCTGATGAATTAACAAGAAGAGCATTGGAAGAAGGAGTCCGGCCCGGAGAGATACTTGAAGAAGCATTAGTGCCGGCTATGGAAAAAGTCGGCGAGAAGTTCAGCCGTAAGGAAATTTATGTACCTCAGATGCTTATGGCTGCCAAAGCAATGAACAGCGCCCTGATACATCTTAAACCATTTTTTCAGTCGGGAGAGACTAAACGAAAAGGAAAGTTTATCGTAGGAACAGTGTCGGGCGACCTTCATGATATCGGTAAAAATCTGGTTGCTATGATGATTGAAGGCGGCGGATGGGAAGTAATTGATCTCGGAGTAGATGTTGGTTCAGATAAGTTTCTGAAAGCACTTGACGAGCATCCCG
>JFJP01034046.1_pt1 | contig 28375 bp, 22 predicted proteins | sample 431651 | NCBI WGS metagenome assembly JFJP01 (sample SAMN02602958, study PRJNA72255) | Microbial mat metagenome, whole genome shotgun sequencing project. | biome: fresh water; feature: sink hole; material: water; isolation source: purple microbial (photo- and chemosynthetic) mats found in... | reverse complement strand
TCCGCAGTCCCAGCGGCGGCCGGTCAGGTCAGCGCGGGTGAGGCGCACCAGATGATGGTACCCCGTGCTCATTTGAATCACCCGCCCGCCGGCGGTTTCCAACTCTGGAAGCAACAGGCATGCCAGCAAAACAGGGTGGACAAAATTCGACGCGAAGGTCGACTCAACGCCGTCGAGGTTGAGTGTTTTTGTTGCCGAGACTCCTCCGAGGTTGTTGACCAGCGCATCGAGGCCCCGATGACCACGGGCGGCCAAGGCGGCTCGAAGATCCCCTGCCAGTCTGGCGACACCATCCTGGGTGGAGAGGTCGGCCCTTAGAAAGTGCGCCCGGTCGCCGCCATCGGTAATGCGGTCCTGAAGGGCCATGCCCCGACGGGCATCTCTGCCGGCAAAAAAGACCTCGAAGCCGGCCCTTGCTAAAGAAACAGTGATTTGACCGCCGATGCCCGCACTTCCGCCGGTAATCAACACAGAACGATGCCCCGACGAATTCAAGTGCTGAGCCCTCCCCGATCTGTTGAGGATACAGCCCCCGGAAGGACTGGGCAAGGGAGAGCAAGCCCTGTATTCTAACCACTCGTATGAGCGACCATCAGAGGCGGCAGCGCTATTCGGGCACCCACCCCAAACGCTTCGGCGAAAAGTACAAGGAGCTCTCCCCCGACCGCTACACCGACGATGTTGAGAAAGTTAAGAGCCGGGGACAGACTCCTGCCGGTACCCACCGTCCCATTCTGCTGCCCGAAATTTTGGAACTTCTAAAACCCGCCCCTGGAGAAACGGGTCTCGATGCCACCCTGGGCTGGGGGGGGCACAGCGAGGCGCTGCTGGAACGGGTACAGCCCGGTGGAACCTTGGTGGCCACCGACATCGACTCGCTGGAGCTGCCCAAGACCGAGGCCCGGCTGCGCACGCTTGGTTTTCCACAAGCTTCGCTGATCATCAAACATCAGAACTTTTCGGGAATCGAACGCCTGGTTTCGCTCACCCGGGGTGGGTTCGATTTTGTTCTGGCCGACCTGGGAGTCTCATCCATGCAGATTGATAATCCCGAGCGGGGCTTTACCTTCAAAACCGAGGGGCCGCTCGACCTGCGGCTCAACCCGCAGTGGGGAAAGCCTGCCTGGGCCCTGTTGGAAGGACTCACGCGCAGAGACCTGGAGCGAATTTTCCAGGAAAATGCCGATGAGCCCCAGGCAGCCGCCCTGGCGAAAGTCCTGTGTCTGTATAAGGGAACCATCAAAACCACGTCGGCACTGGCCGATACCATCCGAAGGGTTTCCGATGACCCGAAAGCTTTGCAACGTTGCTTTCAAGCACTGCGCATTGAGGTCAACCGGGAATTCAACGCCCTCGACACGTTTCTGGCAGCCCTACCCCGCTGTCTCCGCTCCGGTGCCCGGGTGGCGGTGATGACCTTTCACTCGGGAGAAGAGCGCCGGGTGACCGAAGCTTTCACTTCCGGCTGCAGCACTGGAATGTACCGGGACCTTTCCTCAGAACCGATCCGCGCTTCGACCCAGGAGCGCTACGACAACCCCCGTTCCAAGTCCGCCCGGCTCCACTGGGCTATCAAGGCATAAAGAAAAAAGGAGTTTGCTATGTACCCGCTTAAGTTTACGAAAGTCCTGAAAGAAAAAGTCTGGGGAGGAAGGGAATTTGAGTCCTTTCTGGGAATAGCCTTGGAGCCTGGAAAGACCTTCGGGGAAAGCTGGGAGGTTTCGGCCCATCCCAACGGTCCCTCGGTGGTTGCGGAGGGCCTCTGGGCAGGGCGGACCCTGCCCGAATTGGTGGCTGCCGAAGGGCCCCGGTTGCTGGGCAAGGAGCTCTTCAGCCGCTTCGATGGCAAGTTCCCGCTGCTGATCAAGTACCTCGACATTCACGACAAGCTGTCCATTCAAGTGCATCCCGAGGACGCCTACGCCCTTGCCAAGGAAGGAGAGTTTGGAAAATCGGAGTGCTGGTACATTCTTCAGGCCAGCCCCGACGCCGAGCTGATTCTGGGGATGGCCCCCGGTGTGACCCGGGAACAATTTGCCGAGCGCTCCCGTCAAGGAAAATGGGACGGCTTGTTCCGCCACGTTCCTGTCGCCGCCGGAGACTTCCTTCACGTGACACCAGGCACCGTGCACGCCTCTTTGACCGGTTCGGTATTGATCTGCGAGGTTCAGCAAAACTCGGACACCACGTACCGGATTTACGATTTTGACCGCCTCGAAAATGGCAAGCTTCGGCCCTTGCACCTCGACAAGGCGATGGAGGTTATCCGCTTCGATGAGGAACCCCGCATTTTCCGGGCGGGGACCCGGCCGCGCCAGGACTTGGGGGGTGCCATCCTCGAGCCGCTGGTGCGCGATCCTTCGTATTCTGTTGACCGGCTCGAAATTACCACCGGGTTTACCGTCAAGGCCCAGGACAAGTTCCAGATTTTTTCTGTCTTGGAAGGAGCTGGTTCTCTGGTGCATGAGAAAACCACTTACGCTCTTAAGCCCGGTGAGACCTGGTTTCTGCCCGCAGGCCTGGGAGTACAGTTCCAGGCGGAGTCCGGCAGCCCGTTGGTTGTTCTCCAGAGTGCCGTTTAGCCTGGACGAACCCGGCGTGGTCGTTTACAATAGATAATCGGTGAACGATTAACCGACTGCGGAGGTTTGCATGACGTTTGATCAAGTGCTCGAGGCCGTTTCAGGGGAGCCGGCTTACCGTTCGACCCGGTGGGCGTCGCAAAACATTTTGCATATTGTCACCTGCGACCTGATGAGCGACGTGCTCGTCACCGAAAACGACGAAATCCTGCTGGTGACTTCTCTGCCCTCCGACCAGGTGGCCCGAACGGCCGACATGGTCGGAGCCTGCGGGGTGGTTCTGGTCAACGGCAAGCCGCCCCAACCCTCGCTGGTAGAACTGTGCACCCAGCTCGACCTGACGCTGATCCGTTCTCCCCTGGGCTCCTTCGAAGCCAGCTACCGTTTAGGAGTTTTACGAAGCGAAACTCCAGGGGAAACCCGCCGGGTTTCCCCATGATTCCCATTGATCCCAACGCCTCCCCGTCGGCCCTTTTGGAACTGATTTACCGCCTCAAGGTCAAAGACATCATGACCGGCAACCTGAAGACCGCCGAAAAAGACACCAATCTGCGGGAAATTCAGCGCATGATGCGCGAAAACAAGGTTTCGGGCATTCCTATTGTCGAAGATCGGCGGCTGGTGGGGATAATCAGCGTCGATGACATTATCCGGGCCCTCGACCAGGGGTATATCGACAGCCCGGCCGAGGTCCACATGAGCCGCAAACTTGTCGTCCTGGAGGACGACATGCCGGTAAGTTTTGCCATTTCCAGCTTCGAAAAGTACAAGTACGGCCGTTTTCCTGTGATCAGCAAAGAACGCCTTTTGGTCGGCATTGTCACCAGCCGCGATGTGACCTCGGGTCTGTTGATGGAAATGAACCGCACCCTGGAAGAAATGGAAAAGACCCTGAACACCCAGGCCGCTCCGGCTCCGGCGGGGCATGTGAAGCGGATTTTCCTGGTTCAGCAGTTCGACTACGAAAACGCTGGGCGGGCCTCGACCGAACTGAAAAAGCTGCTCAACGACCGGGGGGTCGACAGGGCTCTGCAGCGCCGTGCCGCCGTGGCAAGCTACGAACTAGAGATGAATCTGGTGAACCACAGCCTGGGAGGCCGTCTTGTTTTCCATATCGATGAAGACCAGGTGGTGATCGAGGCCGTCGACCAGGGCCCAGGGATTCCCGACCTGGCCAAGGCGATGACCGAGGGTTTCTCGACGGCCAACGACTGGATCCGCAGTCTGGGTTTTGGGGCTGGAATGGGACTTCCCAACACCAAACGCGTGTCGGATGAATTTGACATTCAATCGTCCCAAGGTAAAGGAACCCATGTCAAGGCTGTCATCCGCCTCAAAGCCCCCCAAGGAGCCGCACCGTGACCATCGCCGACCTGGAACACCTCCTGGGGTGCCTTCCCCTGATACCGTATGAAGATGCGCCGCTGGCAGGAGCCTACACCTCGGATCTGCTCAGCGATGTCATGGCCCATGCCCCCGAAGACTCGGTGCTGATTACGCTTCAGGGTCACAAGAACACCGTCGCCTGCGCCAGTCTGGCAGGTGTGAAAGCCTTGATTCTGGCAGGCATGCGCGAGGCCCCCGAGGATATGCTGGTGGCGGCCAAGGCAGAAGGAATTGCGGTGTTTGCCAGCCCGCTGCGCCAGTTTGACCTCAGTTGGAAAGTGGCAAGGCTGTTGGGTTTGAAGTAGACCTCGCTGATAACACCCCGAACCAGGGCCGTGGGCCTGATACCCTGGCTACGTACGCCCTGGAGTTAGCTTGATCACATGACTTCCTCAGCGATGAATCCAACTCGTCTTCGCGAAAATCTCTACGGCGTCCTCGACGAGGTCCTGTCTACGGGAACCCCCGTGTCTATCGAGCGCAAGGGGCGCCTTCTCACCTTGTCGGTCCAACCCTCCGGCTCTCGGGTAGCCTGCCTGGTAGCCCACCCTGGGTCCTTCACTGGCGATCCCGAGGCTTTGGTATCCATAGACTGGTCGACCGAGTGGAAACCCGGACTTTAGTCAGAGATGACTTACCTGGACACCCACGCGCTCATCTGGCTCTATGAGGACCCAGCCCTTATGCCAGCCAAGGTGAACGCCTTGCTGGACTTCGAGGAACTCTGGATCTCTCACATGGACCAGAGATCCGTTTGACCGAATCATCACCGCACAGGCCAGCCTTAACAACGCCGTGCTGATCACCAAAGACGGCACCATCCGCAAGAACTACGAACGGGCCGTCTGGGATTAGGAGCCTGTTCGGCTCCTAGTCCTCACTGGAAAGAATTTAGCAGATTCTGGTAGTCGTCGGCCAGCCGCCGTATCGAATCGTTCATCTGCTGGGCCGAAGAGGAAACCCCCATGGTGGCAGGGAGCAGCCGGTTGGCCTGATCCAGGTTGGACGGTGTGATGAAGTCGGGAATGGGGGTCAGGCTGTGCAACCGGTTCAGGGGTCCGAAGACCACGTAAACGTCGGCCAGATCCCGCAACAAGGGCGATGGTGTCTTCTGGGCTTCGGCGACCAGCCCCAGGTTGCTGTACTGGGTGGTCGCCGCTCCCAACACCGAAGAGCGCAGGTCGAACGCCATGGGTTTCGCCAGCTCGTACAGGCCTTTGGCCTTGAGGGCATTGTCCCAAACACTGTCGGCGGGATAGGTGGCCCGGTTGGGAGACTTTTGGTAGTCCCAGGGGCTGTGCATCCAAACCGTGGCGCAGGCGGTGGTGCGCCTCCACCAGGTAGTTCCCCAGTCTCCGGGCGTTGGGAAGGCCGAATTTCGCCAACTCCTGGGCAAACGAGAGGTCTTGGTAGCGGGTGTACGACGAGGCCCGCGGACCAAAGATGGCCATTTTCGACGGTGCGGTCTGGCCCTCCTGGGGCCCCAGGACCTTGAGGACCACCTCGGCGCTCCGCTGGTCAGGAACTCCCCCGGCAAAGACCAGTTTCATCTTGTCGATGTTTCCAAAGTCATCCTGGGTCTTGAGAGGAGAATAGTCGAGGGCGATTCCCAGACCGATAAGGCGGAGGGGCTGGGTGGAAGCCAGGGTGGCCTGCCGGGTCTGCCACGCGGCCTGGATAAGCTGGAGGTACTCTTCGTACCCCCAAACCGGCAGCCTTCGGAATAACAGCAGCCGGGCCGCTTGGGCGTCGAAGACGCTTTGGCCCATCAAGGCGTCGATGGCCGGTTGGTCTGAAGCCAACAGAAAGTCGACCCCCACAAAGGACACACCCGAACGGGGAAGCTGGGGGACGAGGTTGGTCAGGAAAACCACTTCCTCACGGATGAGGTTCTGATTGCCGAACAACACGATCCGCTTCTCTTGAAACAACTGGGACAGCAGTTGTGACGGGTCGCGGGCATCGTTTTGGAACGCCCGGGCGAAGGACTGGGCCTGTTGAGGGGGCTCCGAGACCAGGGTTGGTCCCGGTGGGGAGGAAAAAAAGCGGAAGGGGTCGATCATCATGAACATCGCCACGGCGATGAGTACTATAAAGACAACATTGCGTTGTTTGCGGTTTCCGCTCGGGTGGGCCATGGCAAGACACTAAACTGAATTGGTAAATCCCGCCAGTCCCTGAAACAACAAGGCCAAAAACTCTGTTTTCCGCTATCATGATATCCATGCCCGCCCCGCCACCTTCCCTGCCCCTCCCCCTCGAAGTCCTCAACACCGTGTTTGGTTACCAAAGCTTTCATCCTCTGCAGGGCAAGGTGATTGAACACGTGCTGGCCGGCCGGGACGCCTTGGTTTTAATGCCCACAGGCGGTGGCAAATCGCTGTGTTTTCAAGTGCCGGCCCTGTGCCGCGAGGGGCTGACGCTGGTGATTTCGCCGCTGGTGGCGCTGATGAAGGACCAGGTGGAGGCCCTCAAGGCCAACGGGGTGGCAGCGGCGTTTCTCAACAGCACCCAGACGGCAGCCGAGGCTGAGTCGGTTAACGCCGAGATTGCCGCCGGAACCCTCAAGCTGCTGTATGTGTCACCCGAGCGTCTGTTCTCCGGCTCGGCGGTGCGGCTGCAGGACTGGAAGGTCTCGCTGGTCGCTGTCGATGAAGCACACTGCATTTCTTTCTGGGGTCATGACTTTCGACCAGAGTACACCAAACTGGGGCAACTGAGAGCCCTGCTTCCAGGAGTGCCTTTGATCGCCCTCACCGCCACAGCCGACCCCGCCATCCGCCGCGATATTCTCGCCCAGCTGACCATCGACGAAGAGGCGGTCTTTCAGGAGAGTTTTGACCGGCCCAACCTGCATCTGGCCGTGCTGCCGGGCCAGAAACGTCTGGAACGCATTGCCGATTTTCTGGCCAAACGCCCCGGTCAGGCCGGCATCGTGTACTGCCTCAGCCGTGCCGGTACCGAAGATTTGGCAGCCAGCCTGTCCAAGAAGGGCCACAAGGCCCGGGCCTACCACGCCGGAATGAACACCCAGGACCGCTCGGCCGTCCAGGAGGCTTTTCTCAAGGACGACATTGACATCGTCTGCGCCACGGTGGCCTTTGGCATGGGCATCGACAAAAGCAACGTCCGCTGGGTCATCCACTACAACCTGCCCAAAAACCTGGAAGGCTTCTACCAGGAGATCGGCCGCGCCGGCCGCGACGGGCTGCCGTCAGACACCCTGCTGTTCTACAGCTACGCCGACGTGGCCAACCAGCTGAAATTCCTCGAGGAAGCCAACGCCGACCGTCGCGAGCTGTTGGCCGCCAAGCTGGAACGCATGAAACAGTACGCCGAGGCTCAGATCTGCCGCCGCCGCATCCTGTTGAGCTATTTCGGCGAGACCCCCGAGGCCGACTGCGGCCACTGCGATGTGTGCGAGAACCCGCCTGAAACCTTCGACGGCACGGTCACCGCCCAAAAGCTGCTGTCGGCCGTGTACCGCACCGGCGGCCGGGCCACCCTGCGCCAGTGCGCCCTCATTTTGCGCGGCAGCCATGCTTTGGAGGTCACCGAACCCGGCTGGCATGATCTGAAGACTTTTGGGGCGGGCAAAGAACTGCGCTTCGAGGAATGGATGGAGTACGGCAGCCAGGTTGTCAACGCGGGATACCTCAGCGTGGCCTACGACAAGGGCATGAGTCTGCAGCTGACCAGCCTGGCAGGTCCCGTTCTCAAGGGGGAGAAAACCGTTGCTTTAACCAAATTCCGCAGTTTTGAGGAGAAAAAGGCAGCCACAGCGGTGAAGGCGAAGACGGCTGCAACCTCCGACGGCGACCCCGACCTGTTCGAAGTCCTCAAGGTGGTCCGCAAAAAGCTGGCCGACGAACACGAAGTTCCCGCCTACGTCATCTTCAGCGACAAAACACTCAAAGACATGGCCGCCAAGTTACCCCGCACCCCTGCCGAGTTCCGCCAGGTGCATGGCGTCGGCGAGGCCAAGCTGGAACACTACGGCAGCATCTTTTTGAAGGCCATCGGGGAGTGGGAGGCGGGGCGAGCATGACTGTGACGCTGATCCCTTTGTTCGTTACAACCCAGGTGATGCCGGATCGGAAAAACAAGCGTATAATCATGCCATGAAACGTTCCCGTCTCTACCTCTACACCTTTGCCGGAATCCTGCTAAGCATGGTGATTGTTGGACTTTTTGCTATTCCACTGGTCATGCAGCAGGTGCGGGCTGCTTATATTGCGGTGCAAACCGATGTGAACCAGCGCCAAGCCGAAGGTATGGCCCGCGTACTGGGCAACCTGATCGCCGCTGGGCAAGATCCCGAGCTGGTGATTCAGACCCTTCAGACCTCAGTGGAAGGTTCGGAAGTCGACCGGGGCTACCTGTGCATGCTCGAAAGCACCGACGGGAATTTGCTTTGCCATCCCGACCGCCAGTTGGTGGGCATGGCAGTCGGCCCCATGGGTATGACCTTTAGTCCCAAGGGTCAACCAGAATCGACGATGATCCCGTGGCTCAAGGCCATTCAAGGACCAGCCACCGGCGGCGTGATTCACTATCCCGACGGGTCGGCTGAAATCAACTACCTGACGCCCGTTCCGGGGTCGTCCTGGGTGCTGTCGTCACACGAAAATACCAAACGGGTTGAAGGCGAGATTCAGGGCCTGCAGACACTGGCAGGCGCCGGGTTTGTCGTCCTTGGTCTGCTGGTGGCTTTTCCGGCCTCGTTTGCCGCAAGGCGGGTGAGCCGCGGGTACGAGCACCGGCTTTTGGACGAGCAGAAGAAGTCGGACGACCTGCTGTTGAACATTCTTCCTGCCCCGGTAGCCCGCCGCTTAAAGGACGCCGACGGCCTCATTGCTGACAACCACGACCAAGTTCACGTACTGTTTGCCGATATTGTCGGGTTCACCAAAATGACGAAGGGAGTTGAGCCCGAAAAGGTGCTCAAGCTGCTCAACTTTTTGTTTTCGCGGTTTGATGCGCTCGCAGCACGATACAGTGTCGAAAAGATCAAGACCATCGGCGATGCTTACATGGTGGCAAGCGGCTTGAACACGGATAGCGATCTCAAGCAACTGGCGCTGATGGCCCTCGACATGCTTGGTGTCGTCCGGACGGAATTTCAGGACAAAGGTCGCAACATCCAAATCCGGATTGGCTTGCACACCGGACCGGCCGTGGCAGGGGTTATTGGCACCTCGAAGTTCGCCTACGACCTGTGGGGCGAAACGGTGAACACGGCTAGCCGTATGGAAAGCATGGGCGAAGCGGGACGGATTCACGTTACGGACGACGTCCAAAGGGCCCTCGCCGGTGATTTCGCGTTTGAAGAACGAGGTGTGGTGAATATTAAGGGCGTGGGACACCTGCGCACATGGTTCTTAGGGCAAGCTTAGAACCCCTTCTCTACTGACTATCCAGATGCCTTGGAGTTTTCAAGGCGCTTAAAAAACTCGCTGGGGCTTACGAGAAAAAAATGCCCATTCCCCAGTGCCTCGGAAAACAATGCCCATCTTTCTGCGTTGTCGCTCGACAAAGGACGGGTTTCGGACAAGAAAATGTGGCACGGTCTTTGCATTAACCCTATCACTACTGACTCGCTTGCTTTGTGAAAGGGACCTTGATGTTGGGAATGATCAGAATTGTTATACAGACAGCGTTTCTCCTGGCCTCTGCGTTTTCCCTTGTGTATTTCGACTTCACCTTTGTCGCAGTGGTCATGGCGGTGTCGTTGTTGGGCGGTGCCTGGTTTTGCGGCTGGGTCTGCCCCTTTGGAAGCGCACAGGACTGGATCGCTGCCTTGGGAAGACGACTCTTCAAGCGCCGGCTGAAAATCCCAAAACAGATCGAAAAGTATCTTTCACCCCTAAGGTATTTGCTTCTTGCCCTCAGCTTGGCTGGCCTTGGTGCTACCGCATTTTTAAGCAGACCGTACCAAGACTTTTCCGGACTGATTTCCGGCCACACCGCCTACGTGAGCTGGGCCGCCTGGACTCTCTTGGCGTTCTTTCTCGTCTCCTCGCTCCTCATCGACCGACCCTTCTGCCGGTACTTTTGCCGGTACTTTTGCCTAGAGGGTGCCCAGTACGGACTATTGAGCTTTTTCCGGGTTTTGACTCTGAAACGAAAACCCGCTGCCTGCCTGAACTGTGGTGCCTGTGACAAAGCCTGTCCCTCGGGGGTCGTGGTTTCTGAACGAGATCATGTTCGTCATCCAGCGTGCATCAACTGCCTCAGGTGCGTTTCTGCCTGCCCTGTGAAGGGCTGTTTAACCTATACCGTTTTTTGGAACAGGAGAAAAGAATGAAAAAGAGAACGTCCCCTCACATCGCTCGCACAGCCTTGGTCTTGTGCGTGGTACTAGTCGCTGCACCGTTGTCGGCCCGCGGTTTTGGTGCCATGAACTACTCAAAGCCCGTCGGCATCAACCTCAAAGCCCAGACCTACCGCGACGGTGTCTACACCGGAACCGCCGACGCTTACCGGCCTGGCTTGACGGTGGCCGTGAGCGTTCAGAACGGCAAGGTCACATCGGTTAAGGTGACTGAGCATCACGAAGACGGCCGTCGCTTTTATGATTTCCCCATTCAGGTGATTCCACCGGCCATTGTAAAAGCCCAAAACACCAAAGTCGATGCTGTCTCTGGTGCCACGGCAACCAGCTACGGTATTATGGCGGCTGTAGAAAAAGCCCTAGCCGGAGCAAAATAGCGGGCATCGATGGGGTCAAACTCCTCTTTGTCGAGGTCCGTCTGGTCCGCGCCGGTACTCGGAAGGGGCACAACCCTCGAGTTTGTGGAAAACCTCCACAAAGTATTTGTAGTCACGGTAGCCGACTTGTTCGGCGACTTCATAGCATAGCAGGGTTGTGGTGGCCATAAGAGCCTTGGCTTCCTTGATTCTGGCACGGTTCCAATACTCGCTGAAGGCCATGCCTGTCTCTTTCTTGAACAGGTGGCTGAAGTAATTGGGCGATTTCTGGACGCTGGCCGCCACCCGCTCCAACGACAGGTCTTCTGCCAGATGGTCGCGAACAAATTCCAAGGCGCGAACCACGGTGACCGACGTGGGGAGGTTTGCCTGGGGGACAAGGCGCCCCATCCGCTCTTTGTACTGCTCGCGGCAGGACACGATCAATTCTATCAGTTCTTTGCGCTTCACCGGCTTCAGAAGGTAGTCGGTAACTTCCAGCTGCAATGCGCGTTTGGCGTATTCAAAGTCGGAATGCCCGCTGACCATGATAATGCGGGTGTCTTCCGACAGCGCCCTAATCTGCTGGGCCAGCTGCAGCCCGTCCATACCCGGCATCCGCACATCGGTAACAACAATGCCGGGGCGGTGCTGCCGGTACAGCTCCAGGGCCTGGTTCCCCTCTTCGGCGGTGAGTACCTGGTTGAAGCCAAGGTCGTTCCAGGGAAGTCCGTCCCGAAGTCCGGAACGAATTTGGGGCTCATCGTCGACAATCAGGATGGTCATAGGGGAAGAACCTCGGTCAAGGTTGTGAGCGGAAGGGTTATGGTTACGGTGGTTCCGTTGCCGGGGCTGCTGCGGAAATCCAGACCGTAGCGAGCACCAAAGCGCAGCTGTATCCTTTCATGGATATTCTTCAGTGCGAACACGTTGTGGGATTCCTCATTGCCCCAAATCCTGCTGCGGATGGGGGCCTCTTCCGTGCCAACCCCATTGTCGCGCACGGTGATTTTCACGCAGTTGCTCTCCTTTTCCACCACCAGCCAAACCGTCCCCGGCCCTGGCCTGGGCTCCAGTCCGTGGACAATGGCATTTTCCACCAAGGGTTGCAGGACCAACTTGACGGTGCGGCACTCCGACAGGCCGTCGCCCACCGCTATGTGAAACACAAACCGGTCTCCAAAGCGGTTTTTCTGAATCAGCAGATAGTTTTCCAGCTGAGCCACCTCGGCACCAAGGGTGGTCAGTTCCTGGCCAAGGTTCAAGGTATGCCGGAACAAGGCCGAAAGGGCCTCGATCTGTTCAGAGACTTCCAAGTCTCCCTTGCGTACCGCCATCCAGCGGATGGCATCAAGGGTGTTGTAAAGAAAATGGGGATTGATCTGCGACTCCAGGCTCATCAGAGCGGCCTCTTTTTCCTTCAACCTGACCCGGTACACGGTGTCCACCAGTTCCTTGATGCGTCCTGCCATGTCGAGAAAATCCCGGGAGAGTTTGCCGATCTCGTCGTGATGGTTGACCGGCAGGGCCACATTGAAGTCTCCCAGCTTGAGCTTTTCCATCTCCACCGTGATCCGCTGCAGGGGGGCCAGGACGGTGCGGTCTTGCAACCACCAGAAAAACACTCCGAAGAGCACACACAGAACCATGCAGATCAGAATGATGGCATTGAGGCTTGTGGTCTGCCGGTTCAACTCCGACTCGGGGATGATTTGAACCACCCTCCAGGTGGTGTCCTGAACCTTGTACTGAAAGACGGCGGAACCGGGGAAGGAACTGGTTCTGGCCCACCCCTCCGGCTGGTCGCTCAAAGCGCCATACCAGTCCCTATCCGTGACAGAGGTTGCCAACAATTCCTTTCTGGGAGAAGAGATGACACTTCCATTGCCATCAATTACAAACAGCTCGCCCCCGGTGACGGTGCCGGCACTTCGGTAGGTTTCACTCAACACAGCCTCATCAAGGCTGATTCGCAAGGTGGCAATCTGCTCGCGGTGGTACAGGTCAAAAACCGAACGGACGAGAGAAACCAGGGGACGGTGCTGGTCGGGCCGCAAAGAATCGGGGAGCACATGGATTCCTGTCCATAAGGGAACCCCTTGCAGATCCGAAGCCGCCTGATGGTAGTCCGTCGGTTCGGAGGCGAGGTATTGGCCGGCCTGCAGAACAATCGACGGGCCGTCGCTAAGGCTGATCGAGGCAATCCAGGGCCGCGTGTACAGTGCGTTCTGAAACTGGTACATCACCGAGATTTTCTTCTTCTGGAATTCCTGCTCGTTCCCCTGGTGCCAGTCTTGGATCAACCCCTGGACTCCGTCATCCGACAAGAACTCCAGCGACAGAAGGCGGGTGTCGTGGACCAGATTCTCCACCCCGTAGCGGGTCTGTTTGAGAATTTCCAGGTCGGTATCGGCAATCCGCGTGTTTAGAACCCCCGAAACCGTGACATTGAGGATCAGCGCCACGGTGAACAGAGGAAGGATCAGAAGGAGAAGGAGGCTTACCACCAACTTTCGCTGCAGAGAACTGTTTCGAAAGGAAGGTGACAGCCAGCGGATCATTCTTTCAGTATCGCTTCAACAATCAGAGAATTGATACAGGCACCCCAGCCGTGGGCCGTATTGTGAAGTGCCGGGGTGAAGTCCTCTCCCCAAGTCTGGGCGTTGAGGTCGATCCACGGCTGGTAATACCGTCGCACCAGTTCCATTCCCTGTTCGCGAAAGCCCGCCTGAAACACCGGTGTCAAAATCATGGCCGTCCAGCCGTTTCCTAACAGCGGGCCGTAGCCCAGGGTTCCGTCCTTGGCGGCTTCAAACAGCGCCAGCATTTTCAAGACCCCGCCCCTTCGCTGGTCTTTTGTACCCAGCTCCGCCCACCAGGCCAGTGCGTTGCTGTGCAGGTCGAATTGTACCTCATAGGTGGTCTCCATGGGGTGCATCACGTTGATCGAGTTGAGGGGACCGGTCTGCTCGTGGGCGATGCGGGAGCGGAAGGCCTGCTCTTTATCATCCCAGAACTGCAAAAGCGAGGTTTGCAGGGTTTGAACCAAGTTGGCGGCCGAGGGGACCTTCGTGGAACGAGCAGCCAGCAAAAGAAGCGCGTTGACCGGCAGGGAATAGGGTCGTTTTTCGAGCTTGGCCCAGTCGACCCAGTGCCAGGAGTAATCCGGGGGGATAAAGAAGCCGTCTGGCGTGATATGCCGCGCGCACAACCCGAGAAAGCGCTCAATGGCGGGCTCCAGGGTCCGGACAAAGTCCTGGTCGCCGGTCATATCGCCGTATTCCCGGCACGAAACCACCCAGTACAGGGTTTGGTCGAAGAGCATCATGAAGCTGTCGCCCGCCGGAACGACGGCATGAGGAACTCCGTCGGCGTCAATGCCGTCGGCGATCAAAGCCAGGCAGTGCTTCCACATGCTGGTATCGCCGAAAGTCTGCCAGGCGGCTTTGCCCCCCACACAGGCGTCAAGGGTCCACAGCACGTTTTCGCGGGCGGGTTCCCCGATTTCATCGGTGGTTGAAGAAAGCAAGGTGGCGCGGGAAATCTCCCAGAGGCGGCTGAGGAAGGGGTCGTGGGCCACCGGGGACGGACGGTCGCCAAAAGGGTACTCAACCAAAAGGGAATCCAGAAGAAAGTCACACGCCCCCTCACCGACGACTTTGACGGTCAGGTAGCGAAGCCCCCGGGGGGCGAGGCTGCGCCACGACGCCGGAGCTTTCGCAACATCAGGCCCAGGAGTGAAACTGTCGCAGCAGCCCTCTTCTTCGTGACCAAAGCCCCTGGAAGCCGAAGGCGTCCCCTTCCAGGTGATGTCGTAGTACAGTTCCAGGCGTTGTCCTGCGCTCCAGCGGCTGACTTGCAGTCCTATCGAGACGAAGCAGGTCTTTCCGAAGTCGTACACGAAAAGGTTTTCATCCTGAGACGGCGTGGTGAACGACGCTTCCTGGGTCTGAAAAGCGGCCGCCAGGTTGACCAGGCGGACATCCGCGACCTCGCGCGAGGTCTGTCCCCGCCAAATCAGTCGGGGTTGCACCGGGCGGCGCACGTTTTTGCGGGTCAGCGAAGGAACCAGGGTCTTCCAGGGAGGTGTTCCAGGACCGCCCAGGCAGAACACGGGTTTCCAGGTGTCGTCCAGGGGTAGCGTCTGCCAGCCCGCCGGCTCCTTGTTGGCGTCAAAGTGTTCTTGCGCCCCCAAGGGGAAGGTGAACAGCCACGGAGTCCGGGTAAACCAGTCCGCCTGACGGGTATACCAGGTGGTGTCGCTTGTGACGAGGCCCTCAACCAGCAACCCCATGCGGTGAACCAGCGAGTACCCCGTGACCCCCGAAGGTTTGGGCAGCAGAACAGCAAGGCTGTTGGTCCCTTTACGGAGAAACGCCGTCACGTCCAACTCGTCGAGAATCTGCCTTTGGGGAAAACAGCGCGCCGGACCCTCGTCGACGAAGCGGCCGTTGATCCACAGCAGGTAGTGGGGAGAAGCGGTGATGTGCAGTTTGCCCTGCGCAGGAATGCGCTCAAGCGAGAAATCCTTGCGGAAGGCTACAGGGTAACCGCCCAGGGGGTGGGCGTCTTTTCCCCAGGAGTGGGAGATCCAAGCAGCGTTCACAGAAGCACCTCGACATCAGCAAGCCGTTCTGAAGGAGTCACCCGGAAGGTGAGGACGCCGGCGCGGAGCTGGGCCTCGACCACGGTTTGGTAGGGAGCATGGAGTTTGAAATCCACGTCGAGGTTACGGTCCCAGCAGGGAAACAGCCGTATGGCCCGGCCCTCGGTCTGAAGCAGCATTTCTTGCAGCTGCACCATGCCCGATCCGCCCCAGTTGTGGTCCGGCGTCCAGTCATGGCCAGGACCCCAGAAGGCGGGAAACCGGTGGGGGCCATCGGCCATTTTTCGTTTCAGAAACTCAAAGGCTTCGGCCTTCATCCCCAAACGGGCGTAGGCAATGCCGGCATTCTGCCACGAAATGTGCGACAGCTGCTGTTCGGTCTCCACCGTATACCTTGCGGTGTCGACGGCCACCTCGAGGTCGGGACGGCCCAAGCCATAAAGACCGTAGGGGTACACAGGGTACAACTGTGGAAGTTCGCAGTTGTGAATTTCCGAACTGGTTTCGGCCGCCGCCAGAACCGTCCGGCCATGAACAACCCGGGTGGGCAGCTCCGGCACCCGGGACAGGACCCTGTTCCAGCGAGCCAAGCGGTCGGTGCCAACCAATTCTGGGGGCAGTTCCACCAGACGGCCGAGCACGCACTTCAGCCCTGCAATGGCATCAGCGGGATTCCGGACGGGATGGTAGGTTTCCAGGGCATTGGCAGGAAACAGCACCATCGTCCCGTCTTCGGCAGTTTGGGGGTAAAAGGCGTCGTAAAATCTTACGGTCTGATCCAGAAAGTCCAGGCAGGGTGACAGGTCAGCGCCTGTGAAACGGCTGTGTTCCAGCATCATCAGTCCGATTTCCAGCTGGTTTGAAAACAGATACTTGATCTGGGGAACGGGAAGGCCGGTGGTATTGGTCCAGCCGTGGTCGACGGTGGCGCACAGGCCGTACCAGTTCAGCTGTTCGGGGTACACCGCACCGTCCTGGTGCAGGGCTTCGCGCACCCGCACCTTTTCGGTTTCCAGCAGGCGCAAAAAGAACTCGAAATGGGCAGGCATCAGGTCAAAGTCGCCGTTTTTCAGCATGGGCCAGTAAACCAGCCGCTGGTTTTGGGTGGTGAACGTTCCCCCGCTCCAGCGGCGGTAATCGGGCGTCCAGTCAAACCCCGGCAGCACCTGGCCGGGATCAAAGGTGAACAGGCCTCCATTGAATTTGGTGGGCCAGAAGCCGGCGCGGTTGCAGCCCAGAAGGTAGCGGAACAACTGATAGTTCTGCCCAATCCGGCGAAACAGATTCCGTTCGTCTTCCTGAGGACAAAGGTTGATATGGCTGCGCTCCCAGAAGCTGTGCCACCAGTCCTGAGTCGCCGACCGGGCACCCTTCCCTTCCTTAAGAGCTTGAACCATGGTTGTTTCCAGTCCGGTCCGCCAGGTCTCAAGGTCAGGAGTCTGTGCGGTGTGCAGCACGACCGTTACGTTTTGCTGCGTTACCGCCAAAGAGGACTGAAACCTCCAAGCCCGGAACGGAGTACCGGCATACACTCCTTCCGCGTTGCCAGCGGGTTTCATTCCCGGCACCAGCAGGCGGCCTCCGGTGGTCAGGTTTTTCTGTGGATTGTACAATCCGTCTTTGACCCCCGAAAGTCCCTGCGCGTCCATCTCCTTGTCAAAGGACAGGTCGTCGCGGTTGCGGTGATAGAACAGCAGCCCGTCGGGCTGGGGAACAAAGGTGTCGGCCCGGAACGTCACAGTTCCCGGGTACATCCACACTTCCTTGGCCTGGAACAGTTCTGCCGAATAACTGTCGACAATACGGTCCTGCAGGCGCCAGTTTTCGAAAGCGACAGTGAGAATGCAAGGTCTTTCAGAGTGAACAGATACCTGAACTACTGGGCGAAAGGCATCCACCCACAGGTCTACAACGGTTTTGGCACCCGCAGCGATGCCGGTGATGCGGATAAAACCGTCTTGCAGCTGCAGTTCCTGAAGGAAGCTGTCGGCGAAAGGGTCGCTGTCGAACGAGATTCTCAGCCTCCCCTGCTTGAGCAGGGAAGAATTCTCATCAAACCCTCCTCCCTGCTGCAGATAGAGAAGAATCTCACCACCTTCGACCCAGACGTTGCAGCCCAAATCGTACCCGCCCACGGGCATCGATTCTGACGAGTTGCGGCTTTGCGTGGTCCACTTCACATTGTTCTGGTTCATAGGGTTGTCCTCGTAAGCAGAACCGGACCGATCAGACCCGATTCCAGGCTTCCACGGTAGCGGGTGGGAATGGTGGAATAGTGGTTGGCCAAAGTGTTAAAAACCAGCACTTCCAGGCGGTTTGTCCCTGGTTTGAGATGCCCGGTCAGGTCGAAGGTGAAGGGTGACGCCACTTTCACGCCAACCTCCTGGCCGTTGAGGAAAACCTCGGCGCTGGAAGCAACCCGGCCCAGGTCGAGGATCAGACGCTCTCCTGGCGGCAACGGTGGTGCCTCGAAGGTTTCTCGATACCAGGCACCGCCGGAGTAGCTCCGCAGTCCATCGATACGAGACCAGTCGCCCAGGGAAATCAGGCCCTTGCCGCAGTCCAGAAGCAAGGGACCAGCGAAGACCGCTGCACCGGGATACCCAAAAACCGCGTTGAGCTCGAGGGTGACTGGTGTGGTACCCGAGGCCGTTTCCTTCCAGCTGATCCGGTAGGTGATGGGCCCGGGGCCAGTTTCCAAGACATCGACAAAACTCGGTGCATCGATGACCCGGGGAACGGAAAACGCTTTCAAAGTGAGACTTTTCAGCCCGGGAGGTGCCGTGAAGCAAAAACGCTCGACCCTTCCCTCACCTTCGGCATAGGCATCGCAGGCCAAAGGAAGCCCACCGGTCTCAAGCCGGAACCAGGTTTTCCCCGGACCTTGGTACGTCAAAAGGAACGTGTGCGTTCCGGCCGTTAGAATGAGCGAGTGCACCGAACCAGGGTAAATTCTCCTGTCCACCTCGATCCATTCAGGGCGGATGTCTCCGCAGCAGACTTGAACCGTGGTCGTCCGTTCCACCCTCACCGTGGTCTGAAACTGGTATTGCGCCCCAGGAATCTCCTCGTGGTAGACGGTATCGGTCATGGTGAATTCCTGGCGGCCCATAACCAGGAAATTCGGATTGGAAAGGCCCTTCAGGCCATGGTACCCCTGGTGTCCGGCGTCGTGCTCCAGGCCTAGAAGGGTGGAATACTCATAGGGCTGCCAGGGCGAATCGGGCAGCGGTCCCCGGCGTAGAAAGTGGGGTCCGAAGCCGGTTCTCGCTTCGACCTCGCCGACTTCAGAAATCCAGCGCAAGTGGTGAACCTCGGCACCCAAGGTTTGGTTTTGCGGCGGAAGGGAATAGTCCCCCCAACGGTTATCACGGGTGGGAAGCAATTCAAAATCCCAGGGTCCTTCCAGCAGCTGCCCCGGCAACGTTTGGGGAGCAGGCTTACCGGCGTCAAAAACCAGAAGCTGGAGCTCGGTCGGCCCCAGCGGCATCGAGACAACGGTGCCCTGCGAGGTCAGGGCCAGCGGCTGCAAAGCCCGAGTTTCGCCGTTCCACGGGTTCCACAGCTCAAGGCTGCCTTGGGACCGGAAAAAGCACCGGCTGGCAGCAGCTGCTCCATACACCGCATACACTTCCCGGTGGCCCATGGTGCGGTGCAGCACCCAGGGGTGTTTGGCATCGGGAGCCAGGTTCAGCACTTCAAAGTCGCGCGGACCTTGACCTCGAATCAGCTCAAGAACCTCCTGGTTCGAGGCGGCAGCCCGACCACCGGTGAAGACCTCCCGAATCAACGCTTCCACTTCCGGATCGCCTGTTCCTATCCGCTCGGTCGCTTCGGGCAGGGCACCCAAAGCCACGACCATCCCGCCCGCCCGGTGAAACTCAAGGGCTTTGAGCAGGGAAGCGTGCCTGAGGGCCCGCATGGCGGGAAGGATCAAAACCCGGTAACGTTCTCCCGCAACACGGAGTTCCTTGTCGGCCACCTGGGCTCGACCCAGGGACTCAGCATCGAGGAAGTCAAAGTCGATTCCTTGAAGATACAGGGCTTCGGCCAGAGAAAAGGCCGTTTTGATGGCTTCAGCTCCCCCCAAACCCGCTTCGGCAGGGGCGACAGGATACATCAGAGCCACATCACAGCGGTGCACCCCCTGACTCAAGAGGTACGACACCCGCTCGCTCATCTCCAGCAACGGCTTCATATGGCGGGCGTAGGGCATGCGGAAGTGGTTGCACGGAGGCGCCCACTCCCACCAGCCCCCCTGGGTAGAGTAGTACAAACCGTGAAGGCTGATCATGTTGTGGCCCATGACGAAATTACGGAACAGCGCGTCGGTGAGGTCGCCGGTGGAGGTGCCCCAACCGCTGCCGTAGAAGCCTTCCAACCACGTACGGGGCCGCTCATACAGATGACTGATGGAGCTGGCCACCTTGTTCTTGATGATATCGGATTCCAGATGGGGATTGTCGTTGCCGGGCGCCTGATTCCATTTCTGGGTGCGGAAATAGTCGCCAAATTCCAGCACGTCTTTGCCCCGGCCCCCGTGGTCGCAGCCGAAAATCATGCCACGGTCTTCGTGCCACTGATACACGGGTTGAAAGTAGTTCTCTTCTTCCAAGGCTACCATGACATCGCGGTAGTCCAAGCGGATTTTGGCAGTTCGAGGCCCCAGATCGGCAAAAAGGGCCGGGAGTTCCGGTACCAGGTCGTAGCCTTTGCGGGCCAGGAACTCTTCGGCAAACCGATCGTCCCACAGATTGCCGGAAACCCCGAAGCTCAGTTCGTCTGAAAAGAAATAGTTCAATCCTTTGCCGGCTTCACCCGGCAGACGATCCTCAAAGCGCTGAAAGAAATGGGCGATCAACTGCGCCCCGGCCCGAGGGTCCATGGGGTTGAGGGACTGGGGTTGGTCCACCGTGATGACGCGCAATACCGGATTCTCCGAGTCGGACAAAACGGTCAGAGCCAGCGTTGCCTCATCCCAGACCGGCTTGCCGTCTGGGGGAAGGGGTTCGCGGCGACTTTCGAGAGTCACTCCATGAATGTCCGGATGCTCGGCTAGAATTTCGTCCAGAAACCAACCCTGACCTGCCCAGCCCAGGGTGTAGTCGCTGAGGCTCACACTGATTCCACGCCGGGCAGCTTCCTTCTGGAACCACTGGTACAGCTCCCACCAGGACTCGGAAAACAGCGGAGGGTCACTGGGGTAGGTCAGCCCCCAGGCAAGGCCGCCCTGGTCGGAGTGGGCGTAGTTGACCTGCAGGCCGCTGATTTTCCAGCCGGCCATCTGATCCAGCTGCCAGAGGATGCGTTCCTTGGTCAGTGGTTCGGCCTGCCACCAGTAAAAGGCGACCTCGCCGTAACCGGGGGGAGGGGTTTGAAAGCCGGGCAGAACATCAAGAGCGGGGTCCCGGGAGGGGTGGCCTGGTTTTTGAGGCATGAGGAATTCCTTTCTGGGATAGAACTACCCCGATTATTGGGAGCTGAGAAGGGGAAATCTCAGGCAATCGTAGAATAACTGAACTTATCGTAGAAGGCTCACCGAACCCTCACTTCTTCCACATCCACCCAACCAGCCTCGCCGCTGTCGTTGCGGGTGAAGATTCCCAGGCGCGAGCCCCGGTAATCCGAGAACTGCAGGGTGTGGCTGCCTCCGATGGCGGTGAACAGTTCACCGTCTGTGCTGAACAAACTGCGGCTGAGGCCCTGGGCATTCCACTCAAGGCGCAGATACAGTAGAGTGCCCGACCAAGCCAGAGCCGAGGTAGACGCTGAAGCGGCTTCGTAGGCGTATATCCAGCGTCCGTCCTGCTGTCGAACGGCCAATTCGCAAAAATCCCGGGAAAAATGGCAGATTCCTGCTATCTGGCCTTCCACCATGCCTGAGAGATTCAACCGGACGGTCATTCTCCCCCCTTCGCGTGAGGGGAGTCTCTGGGTCAGAATGTTGCCGGTTGTCCGCAGATCGGCGGGCTTCAGCGCCGGAAAAGCATGAAGGCGCAACGCGCCCGCCCGTTCGGTCAGCGACCATTTCTCGGCGCGAGGCTGGAAATTCCATTCCCAATGAGGCGACAGGGTCGAACTGGTGAAGTCATCGTCAGCCTGGGGTTTCCGGGGCAGCCCGCCGGCAAGGGGTTTGGGCAGATGCCACAGCATCACACTTTCCGGATTCTCGTGTCCGGTGGCGATGTGGGGCCAGTCCTCAACCCATTCCACCGGAAGCAGGCTGGAGGGCCGGCCTTCATAGTAACCGCAGCGCCCCTGATGGGTGATGAAAAACCACCGGCCGTCGGGGGTGTCGATAAGGGCTCCCTGGCAAGGTTCCCGGTCTTTGGTTTCCCCGGCACCGTATAAGAACGTGCGCTTTTCATACGGACCACGGATGTCGGTGGCACGCAGCATCACGCCGATGCGGTTGTCCCAGCCCCCGGGGGTACACTCGTTGTGGAACACGTAATAGTAGCCGTTGCGCCGGTAAAGCTTGTTCCCTTCGCTAGAGCGGTACGGATCGAGGTCGATGGCGCCTTGTACATCCAAAGTCAGTCCATCCCACGACATGGGAAACAGGTAGGTGTGCCATTGTTCGACAGGATTCGACAGGAGCAAATACGCCTGGCCGTCGGTATCCCAGAAAGGACAAGGATCGTCCCAGCCGAGGTTGGGTTCGGCCCGGGTCAGTCCTTTACCGTCCCATAGTCGGTGCACCGGCGTCCAGGGGCCCTCCGGCTTTTCGGCCGTCGTCACAAACACGCCCTCGTCAAGGGTGGTGAAATACACCCAGAACCGCCCTTCGTGGTGACGCAGGGCTCCCGCATAAATGCCCCGGTCATAGCGGTTCATGCGGTCCCAATTCAGCTCGGGACCAATTTGAGTCAGGTCGGGTACGCAATGCCCGATAAACTGCCAGTTGACCAGATCACGGGAATGTAACAGCGCCATGCCGGGCGAGTATTGAAAGGTCGAGGTGATCAGGTAGTAATCCTCACCCACCCGGATCACGTCGGGGTCGCTGTAATCCCCCGCCAAAATAGGATTGCGGTAGGTTCCGTCCCCCAGGTCACCGTGGCGCAAGGGACCCCCAATCGGCATACACGGTATAGGTCTCATCCTCGATGCGGAACAGCGGGAGGAACCGTACGGGATGTCCCTGCCCGTCGAAAGCCGAAAAGGAGAGGGTCTCCTCGGTTGTTCGAACGAGCTTTTGGAAGAGGTTTTCCGGGGTCAGACCCAGCCCCTGAGCCGGCGTACCCACCTGCGCCAGGAGGATGGGACCGAACATGACCGCCGTCAACGAAGGCTTGCCCGGCAGGGGGCTCAAAGTCAGTTCGGCCGCCAGGGTGAGCTTCACGGTGTCACCATCGACAAAAGTTCGGTCGATTTCCCAAAAATCCTTGTTGGTGCCGGGTTTGACCGTTTCACCGTTGACCTTAACCGCTTGTACCCGCGACCTTCTCAGCACGAGGCTGACCGGACAGGGCCTTTCCGTGTGGAATGTCAGCACACTGGTAAGCTCGTCGGGAAACAAGGTCCTTTGGATCACGGTCAGCTGTCTTTCTTCCCAGAAGAGGGTTGAGGACACACAATGGTTCAGTTGAAGGCGGTTCCCTTCAAGACTCCAGAGATTTTTGGGTGCTTCGGCCATGGCTTCGAGTCCGGAACCCGTGCAGCACCAGAAGGAGTCGGTGGCGGTGCTGAACTTTTTCACGGCGCTGCCGCCCAGCGGTTGATGGTACTGCGAAAGACCGCTGCGGCTGCTGATGGCATTCAGAACTCCGTTGAATTTGAGAACCTCAGCGTGGTCCAGCAGGCTTGCTTCTCCGGAATGCCGAACCAGGGTGTCGAGGATTCTCTCGGTGTTATGGGCGCAGCAGCTTTCGCTTTCCCCCCCGGTCAGAGCGTCGCCGAGCTGACCAAAAGCACCCCAATGCTCGGCTTTTTCCGAAACACCGCCGGGGATAAACTTCGTGGCCTTGGAACTGCTGGCGCCGTTGGCAAAGGTTCGGCCCCGCAAGAATGGATAGAAATTCCGGGCAGCCTGCAGGTATGGTTTCTCTGCCGTGACCTCATAGCGGTGCAAAGCGGCCTGAACCATGGGAAGATGGGTGTTGGCGTGGAGGTTCTCCAGAACATCCTCGCCCGAGGCCAGGCGGCCGATAAAGTAGTCCCTGTCAAAAAGTGTTGCTAGAGAAAGAATTGACTTGTCACCCGAGGCTTCATACAGCGAATACAGCACGTCGCCGATGCCGCCGAACTCGTTGACGGGGTTGACCAGGGTGCAGCTGAGCATACCATCGATTTTCGCCGGGGGCAGCACGGAAAAGCGGCGCGCAATGTACCGGGCTAAGCCCAGAGCCAGCTCCAAAGCCTTCGGGTCGTGCACCAGCCGGTGGGCGTCCCAGAGGCCGTTCAGAATTTTATGCAAGGTGTAATAGGGAGCCCAGACGTTTTTGTTTTCTTCGCGCTCCAGGGTGTCCAGAACCCCCTCTTCGAAAGCGCTGAGGTAACCATCGGCACGGGAGCATTCGGCCAGAGCCTCGACAATTTGGCGGGCACGCGCAGCCAGAACCTTGTCGTTGTCGTAGTGGGCGAACAAAGAGCACGCAGACAGAAAGTGCCCGACAAAGTGTCCCCGAAGACCACAGGTTGGTGACTCCCATCCCCCCAGAGGTTCTGAGGTGGAGGGCAGGCCCGCGTTGATTCGGAAGTTGTGCAGCAGACGGTCAAGATCAAAGGATTGAAGGTAGAGCCTGGCGAGTTCGCGCCGCGGGGCAAAATTCGTATCATCCAAGCGAATGGTGTTCATAGGGGAGGCTTCCTTCAGCGTGAAAGGCAGGAGCCAGCCAGTAGAAAGAAAAGATCGGATTCTTTCACGGCTGGCTCCCGGTTGGTGTTACTTCTTGGCTTTATACTGGCGGTCGTAGGCCTTCTGCTGAATAGCGAGGAACTTCTGCAGACCGAGGTCGTTCAGCTTTTTCACATACGCTGCCCAACCTTTTTCCACGTCCTGGGCACCGGTTTCAAAAGCCACCCGCTGCTGTTCCGAATACCGTTCCAGCTCGACTTGCAGCAGTTGGAGTTCTTCGGATTCGGGAACGGTGAACTTGACCGTCGGCAGAATCACCACGTCCTTGCGGACCTGGGGTTCAATTTTGGCCGTCACCTGAAGCAGCATGGCTTCCAGGCCGTCGGGTGAACCGAGGTCAATGCCGGGTGTGGTCTCCAGACCAAAGCGGTAGGCGGCTGGGTTGAAGTTGATACCACCCTCGCCCCAGTGGATGTTCTGAACATCGTTGCCCTTGCTCAGCACCTTGTAGACAGCAGGTTTTCCGTCCAGACCGGTTTCACCGGGTTTGGCCCAGCGCCAGTCCGTCCCTTCGGCACCCCAGTATTTGCGGCTGGTGAAGTCGTAGCTGTAGAACGAGTCCACCCAGCGGGCAGCCAGTTCCGGGTTCTTAAGAGCCTTGGTGAAAACCACACGGTTGGGGGTGAGTCCGGCAGGAGACAGAGGTGTTGAACTATAGCCGTTGGGGCCTTTGAGAGGGGGCAGAATGGTAAAGGCCCGCCACAGGGCGTTCTGGGCTACCGAGTCGATCATGATGCCGGGGTAACCCGAGGGGAAGACACCGATGATGGCCGGATCCATGGCCATGAGCTGCTTGGCCTGGTCGTTTTTCTGGGTGATGGAATTGTTGTAGTACAACTCTTCCTTGTATAGACGGGCCAGATACTTCATTGCCTCTTTGTAGGCAGTCTGGTCGAGGATGGAAGAGACTTTACCGCTCTTGGTGTCGACCAGCAGCTTCATTTTGTTGTACATGCCCGAGTCGAGAATGAACGACGAAACCAGGAAGGGCTCGGCCTGGGTGTTCCAGCTGTCGGTGGCACCCATCAGCGGAATTTCGTCGGCCTTGCCGTTGCCGTTGGGGTCCTTTTCCTTGAACGCCTTCAGCACCTTGTAGAACTCTTCCGTGGTGGTGGGCATCTTCAGTCCCAGCTTCTTCAGCCAGTCCTGATTGATCCACATTTTCTGCTGAAGCGAGCAATGGTAGCACTCGTTGATTTCCGGGAACCCGTAGATATTGCCGTCGACTCCGGTAATGGTACCGCGGGCGGTGGGGTTCTTTGCCAGCCAGGCGTTGAGATTGGGCATCACCTTGGGGTCATTGATGTACTTGTTCAGAGGAAGGAAAATCTTCTCTTCGGAACCAAAACGGGCTTCGGTGGAGGCATCAATGTTCATCCCGATGAGGATTTCCGGCAGGTCACCTGCGGCGATCAGCAGATTCAGCTTTTCTTTCTGCGCACCGGCATCGTAAGGCGCCATGATAAAGTTGAGACGCACGTTGGTCTTGGTCTCCAGCCACTGGGTGAACTGGTTGGTGCTGAAATCCGTCACGTTGGGTACGCTCTGCATCAGAACGTTGAACGTCACTTTTTCCTTGGTCAACGGGTATTGTCCCTTGCTCAGCCATTCCGGCTTGGGCGTTTGCGCTCCTGCCAAAACGGACAGGCCACCGACCAAGAGCGCAAAGATTGCGATCTTTTTCATAGAAACTCCTTTTCTTTTTTGACTGAGTTTAGAACTCAGCCTTTGATTGAACCAATCATCATTCCCCGGACGAAGTAGCGCTGAATCAGCGGGTAGAAGAGCAGCACCGGCACACTGGCGACAACGATCACCGCGTACTTCAGCAGATCGCTCAGGCCTTGCTTGCGCACCATGGCGTCAAAGTTCTGCACCATCGAAATGTCGATGTTTCCCAGAATCAGAATGTTTCTCAGAACAATCTGAAGGGGGAACAGGGTGTCGTTGGACAGGTAAATCAGCGCGTTGAAGTAGCTGTTCCACAGTCCTACCGCCGAGAACAAGGCGATCACAGCCACGATGGGAGTCGAAAGCGGCAGCACGATCCGGAAAAAATGCCCCAAGTCGCTGATACCGTCGATGGTGGAAGCCTCGTAGAGTTCCTCGGGCAGAGACTTGAAGTAGGTGCGGGCGATAAAGACATTCCAGGCCGAGAGCGCCGAAGGCAGGACAATGGCCCACCAGGTATTGAGCATTCCCAGGCCCTTAATGACCATGTAGGTGGGAATCAGCCCGCCCGAGAACAGCATGGTGAACACCAGCATCCAGGTGAAGAAGCCGCGTCCGACGAACCGCGGCCGAGACAGAGGAAAGGCCAGCAGGAGGGTCAGAACGACACTGATGACCGTACCCAAAGCCGTGTAGATCAGAGAATTCCGGAACCCGATCATGATCTGCGGGTTGTTGAAGATGGCCTCGTAGGCTTTGAAGGTAGGTTCCACTGGCCAGAGCCAGACCTGGCCCGACACCACCGCATGGGGTGAAGAAAAGGAGGCGCTGAACACATAGATCAACGGGTAGAGGATGACGATGGCCCAAAACCACATAAAGGCCTGAAGAAACCCCTGGAACAGCACGTCGGTTTTCATAGAGGCTCCCTCACCACAGTCCCGAGTCGCTGGTACGTCGGGCGATTTGATTAGCGGTCAGCAGCAGAATCACATTGACCACCGAGTTGAACAGGCCGATGGCTGTGGAAAATGCAAAGTCGGCATTGATGAGCCCCACTTTGTAGACGTAGGTGGCAATGATTTCCGACGACTGAAGGTTGAGCGGGTTCTGCATCAGATACACCTTTTCAAAGCCGACGCTCATCACAAAGCCGAAGTTCAGCACCAGCAGCGTGATGATGGTGGGGAGGATGCCCGGAAGGTCGACGTGCCAGATCCGCTGAAAACGTGTACAGCCATCGATGCGGGCCGCTTCCTGCAGTTCCGGGCTGACGGCCGCCAGCGCCGCCAGGTAGATGACAGCCGAGTAGCCCATTCCCTGCCAGATTCCCGACCACACATACACCGACGAAAAGAGGTTGGGGTCTCCCATGAAGTTGATGGGTTTGCCGCCCAGCAGTTCAAAAATGCGGTTGAAAATTCCTAACCGGGGATCGAGCACTTGGAACATCAGCCCCACCAGCACCACCGTCGAAATGAAGTAAGGTGCGTAGGTGATCATTTGAATGGACTTGCGGACCAGGCGGTTTCGGGTTTCGTTCAGAGCAATGGCCAGAATGATGGGGAGGGGAAACCCGGCAATCAGACTGTAGAAGCTGAGAATCAACGTATTGGTGATGACCATCAGCCCCGACGGAGTGGTGAACAAAATCTCAAAATAGCGGAAGCCGATCCACGGACTCTCGAAGATTCCCTTGGAAATGGAATACTTTTTGAAGGCCAGCTGAACGCCGTACATGGGAACATAGCAAAAGATGATCAGCCAAAGAATGGGCAGCGCAATCAGCAAATAGAGCTGCCAGTGCCGTTTCACCAGCTTCCACCGCGTTCCCGAAAGGGTGTTGTTTACCATGGGTTGATTGAAAGGCCGGTATTCCGAACTGGCAAGACGCCAGTTTTTGAGCAGGAGGGCGTTTTTTACACGCCCTCCCCGAGTGCATTTTTTAAGGCTCAGTGCGGTTTTTCATACGCACTGGAAGTGAAAGCTTTCCCCAGCCTTCGTCATCACTTCGTAAACCTGGCCGGGGCGGCCGTCCTGCAGAAGGGGCCAGGCGCTGCGAAGACGCAGCAGTCCTCCCACGCGGGAATCCACCTGTACCGACTTCAGCTGGCCCTGACTCCAGCGCAGACTCACGACAAAGCCTCCCCGTGCGGTCAAACCTGTGACCTGGCCTTCGGGCCAAGCATCGGGAAGAGCCGGAAGCAGGTGCACCGCCCCGTCATGGCTCTGCATCAGCATTTCGGCAATGCCGGCCGTGCAGCCGAAGTTGCCGTCGATCTGAAACGGCGCACAGGCGTCAAACAGGTTGGGGTAGGTACCGCCGTCCTCGTTGAAGGTTTCCTGGGTGTTGGCCGGACGCAGCTGCTCCAGAAGCATCTTCCAGGCGTGGTTGCCGTCTTCAAACCGAGCCCAGCAGTTGACCTTCCAGCCCATGGACCAGCCGGTCGATTTGTCGCCCCGGTGTTCCAGCGACTTACGGGCCGCTTGAGCCAACGCGGGGGTGCGGCGCAACGAGATCTGGTTTCCGGGGTAAAGCCCGTAGAGGTGGGAAATATGTCGGTGGCGGTCGTCTTCGCG
>JFJP01039437.1_pt1 | contig 28383 bp, 33 predicted proteins | sample 431651 | NCBI WGS metagenome assembly JFJP01 (sample SAMN02602958, study PRJNA72255) | Microbial mat metagenome, whole genome shotgun sequencing project. | biome: fresh water; feature: sink hole; material: water; isolation source: purple microbial (photo- and chemosynthetic) mats found in... | reverse complement strand
TTTGAAATAACCATACATACACATACTAAGAAAGGAGCAACACGTTTACACAATCTAAAAAAAGTAGAAGAACTGGAAGCAAGGCTGGCTAAATACCCTGAGCTCACTACTTTTTTGAGTATAGCAGATGGTTATAAATTCATACATCAGGCTTTTTACAACAACGATTCAAGTTTCTTTACCCTACCCGATCAGCAAGAACTGGCATTCATGGCAAAATATCTTGAAAAAGAAGCAGACAAAGCCAGTCTTCTTAATAATATGATAGATTCATCCGGGCAAATTATCCGTATGACAGGAAGAGTAAAAGACCTTGGCACAAAAAGCATGACTCTACTTACCCACAATGTGAAAGCAGAAGCCGATTCAGTATTTAATCCTGAGAAATACGACACCAAAATCACAGGCTCTAGCATATTGTTTACAAAAGGTACCACTTATCTCATTTCCAACCTGTACGAAAGTATTGTAGTAGCCATTATTATGATAACATTTTTTATGGCACTGCTATTTCGTTCAATACGCATGATACTCATCACCATAGTACCAAACTTATTATCCATCATCATAACTGCCGGGGTAATGGGATATTTCAATATTCCAATAAAAATAAGTACCGCGCTTGTATTTAGTATTACTTTTGGAATAGCGGTTGACAGTGCCATACACATACTGGCCCGATATCGGCAAGAACTACATACCAGCAACAATAACCTGGAACATTCTATACTCAAAGCCTTGAATGAAACAGCCCCGGGGATTATCTACACCGCTATTATATTGTTTTTTGGCTTTTCAGTATTTTTGCTCTCGGATTTTGGGGGAACACAGGCACTCGGACTACTTATCATGATTACGCTTTTATTGGCTGCATTTGCCAACCTCCTCATATTGCCATCCATCATCATGGCTTTGCGCAAGTATCTGGTAAAAGTTGATTTTCAGGCCACCGAAGATGATATAGACTTTGAATAAACAAACCGACACAAATGATTGACAACGAAAAAATAAATGAGTACATCTCAAAATTTCTGGAAGAATCTGCCGGTAAACCATCCGAGTTGTATGATCCACTGAAATATACCATCGATTCAGGTGGTAAAAAGATTCGTCCGATGCTCGCATACATGGCCGCAGATTTGTTTGGCTCAGATTTGCAACATATACATCCCATAGCAGCATCATTGGAATTGTTTCACAATTTCACGCTTATACACGACGACATCATGGACAAATCTCCATTGCGCCGAAATAAACCAACTGTGCATATCAAATGGAATGAAAATATTGCCATACTTTCGGGCGATGCCATGATGATAATTGCCTACAAAGCGCTCGAAAAACTGCCACCACATATTTTAGCACAGGTACTACCGGTATTTAACCAAACAGCATTAGAAGTATGTGAAGGTCAGCAATATGATATGAATTTCGAAAACCTGCCCTCGGTAAGCATTCCGGAATACATACACATGATCAAGCTTAAAACATCTGTACTCATAGCTGCATGCCTAAAAATGGGTGCCATAGCAGCTGGCGCATCCCAATCAGATGCTGATAATCTGTATGAATTTGGTGTAAATTTGGGTATAGCATTTCAGTTGCGCGACGATTATCTTGATGCATTTGGCGATGAAAAAGTTTTTGGTAAAAAAACCGGAAACGACATAGTTACCAACAAAAAGACATACTTACTTATAAAAGCGCTTGAGTTGGCCAAAGACCATGATGCCAACGAATTGCATAGCTGCTTGAACAAACAAACCATAAATGCTGAAGTAAAAATAGAAACCGTAAAAAGTATTTTTAAAAAACTTAATATAGACGTACTTACTGAAAATGAAATAGATAAGTACTATAATATTTCTACTGAGGCAATCCAGAAATTAAATGTACCAACTGAAAAACTTTTACCACTCAGAAAATTGGCTGAAGACTTGATGAACAGAAAGAGCTAAGTGTAGAAGACAATTACCAAAGTCACCATCTTATAAAAATAATAATTTGTACATGCATTCGTTTATGCAAAAAAGAATACTTATGTTTCGATATATATATCCCCTACTCACTGTTCTGTTCGCTCTAAATATGCCTGTAAAGGCGCAAAACAATGTATTTCAGCATGGCGAGGTGCTCAAGTACGAAATGTCATACGGCTGGCTTACAGGAGCCGTAGCCGAAATAACTGTGAGTGAAAAGATATACAACGACCAAAAGGTGTTTTATGTGCGAGGAGTTGGCAAAACAGTTGGTATCGCCGACAAATTGTATATGGTAAATGATGTTTACGAAAGTTGGTTTGATGTAAATACAGGGTTGCCTATAAGGGCATATGCTGATAACCGTGAAGGACCTAAATACCACTACGTAAGCGAATTACTTTTCGACCATAAAGCACTGAAAGTAACCAATAACCGCAAAAATAAAACTCCCAATATTTCTGATATAAAAGCCAATACATTTGATATTATAGCTGCATTTTTCAAACTTCGCAACAATTTGCCTAATAATATTAAAGTGGGCGAGAGAATAATAGTAAACACATTTTTTCAGGATCAAAACTGGCCATTGGTTGTAAAATATGTAGGTACTGAAAAAATAACCGTGGGCGACACCAAAGTTGAATGTTTCAAATTCAAACCACTGGTGCAAACTGATGGAGTATTTGCAGATCAAGAAGCATTGAGTGTTTGGATTACAAAAGACAGCAACCGCATACCAGTAAAAGTGGAAATGGAATTTTGGGTAGGTTCATTTACTGTCAATCTGGTCAAATTTTCAGGGTTAAAATACCCAACCAGTCTAATTTCTAAAAAATAATTGGAGTAATCAGCCCGTATGCCCGTTTTTGAATTATCGCAAAATCTAGTTTTCCCTAATCCGGATCTGGCAGAAGAAGGACTGATAGCCATAGGTGGCGATTTGCAGCCTGAGCGCCTTCTTTTAGCCTATGAACAGGGTATTTTCCCTTGGCCGATCGATGATGAGAATTTATTGTGGTGGTCGCCCGATATAAGATTTATTATACATCCTCATCAATTCAAAACCACCAAAACGCTACGTAGCCTATATCGCAAGAAATTTTTCGATGTTAAATTCGATACAGCCTTCGAAGAAGTGATTAGGAAATGTCAGACCATATATCGCCCTGAACAAGAGGGCACCTGGATAACTAATGAAATAGCAGATGCCTATATAAACCTGCACAAACTGGGTTTTGCTCATAGTGTAGAAAGCTGGTACAAAGGAAAACTGGTAGGCGGATTGTATGGCATTTCTCTAGGTAAAGCTTTTTTTGGTGAATCTATGTTTCACCTTATGTCAGATGCCTCAAAGATAGCACTCTATGCATTGGTAGAGCAACTATCTGCGTGGGATTTTGATTTTATTGATGCCCAATTGCATACCGAACATTTGTCGCGCATGGGGGCCACTGAAGTTCTTCGAACCGATTTTTTAGAAATGCTTGCCATAGCACTGCGCTACCCTACCAAGCGAGGAAGTTGGGAAAATATAACGAAATTGAAATAAACCGGATTTTAATTTATTTCCGGTTTAATTTCGGTCGATAAATCCTGGAATTCAGAAAATCCACCTTTCAGGTTTATAAATCGTCCTTTCGAAAGGACAGAACCAAGATATTGGACAGCCATATAGCTTCGGTTCCCATGCTCGCAATATACAATAACCGGAACATCAAGCGGCAAAGTTGTAAATGAAAGAAGAAACTGGCCAAAGGGGATATGTGTCCAATGCTTCCAGTTGATTTTGCCTTTGTCCAATTCAAAAGCTTCGCGTATATCAACCAAAAGGGAATTCGGATTACTGCGTAAAAAGTTGTTTAAATCAACTATTTCAATACTTTCAATTTGATTATACATTTTTATATTACCAATAATTTTGTTGTAAATAATCTACCATTTTAAAGAAGGCAAGAGCCCTGTGCGAAATGGTATTTTTCACATCTAAAGTCATCTGAGCAAAAGTAGTATCGTATCCATCAGGTAAAAATACCGGATCGTACCCAAAACCATTACTTCCGCGGGTTTCATGAGTTATAACACCATTCACAATTCCTTCAAACAGAAATTCCTTGTTGTCGATTATTAGTGCAAACACAGTTTTGAACCTAGCTCTGCGGTTTTCTAACCCATGCATCTCGCTAAGTAGCTTGGAAACATTGGCAGCATATGTGGCACCATGCCCTGCATATCTGGCTGAGTATACCCCGGGGCGATAGTCTAGTGCTTCTACCTCTAAGCCTGTATCATCAGCAAACACATTTACGCCATATCTGGAGTTAACATACCTGGCTTTTAAAAGTGCATTTCCTTCAATAGTGGGTTCGGTTTCTTCAATATCTTCGGTGCAGCCAATATCCTGTAGGCTTTGGACTAGAAAACCATCACTGATAATATGCTGAATTTCAGCAACCTTATTTTTGTTATTGGTGGCAAAAACCAATTGAATCATAAATCAATGAAAATTTAAAAAGTTGGCGACTTGGTTAACAGTTAAATCAGTGGCAATCGTTGCTTATAAAATTGGCATCTGAACTAGCTTTAATGCGTAAAATGCAGTTCGGATTGGTTTTTGTAAAGGCATTTACAAAATCTTCAACACTTTGCGGACAAATTTTATTATCGCGGCAACGAATCATTTCCAATGTGATATGACCGGTAAGGTAGTCGAGCTGATCTCCATCTATGAGGGTAGACGAAATATTGAGATCGCGTAGAGATTTGCGAATAGTAACAGATGAGAGTGGACGAAGAGAATTTACAGGTGTATTACTGATATCCAACACCTTAAGGTCCTTGAGGTTTGAAACTGGATCGAGTAGTTTAATCTGACTTTCAGAAACATACAATTCTGTAAGATTCACCATTTTATCAATACCATCCAATTTGAACAATGAAGCATTTTTCGAAACATTCAATTTTTCAAGTTTCACCAATTCACTCAAAAAGATAACCTCGCTAATGGTAGTAAAGTGTAAATCAAGTTCTTTGATATTTACAAGCCTTCTAAGAGGCGATAAGTCCTTTACCATGGTATTACCACAATTCAATTTTTCAAGGCTTATAATGGTACGCAGTGGCAGGAGGCTGTTTATATTGTCATTGTTTGAGCAATCCAATTCGCGTAAATTTTTCAAGCTTTCAAGACCTTCAAGTCCCTTCAGATTTGGGCAATCGTTGCAACGAACTGTTTCGAGAAGCAAAAGTTGGCTAAGCGGTGCAAGGGAAGTGACCTCGGAATTACCTGAACAACTTATATAGGTAATTTTCATAATGCGGTCGAGTTGCTCATCATTGGGTTCTATTTCCTTCCCCTTAAGCTCCTGCACTTGAATTATTTTTTTCCAAGCCGGTGAAAGCCCATTCCACCATTGACGGTAAGGATTTTGAGCAAACAAAGTGTTCGCAGTGAAACCGATAAGCAAAACCAATAGGCCATATTTACTGATTCTATTTTTCATATGTTTTGATTTTTTTTTATTTTCTACGGTCAAAAGTAATATCCAAAAATTCTATTTCAAACAATTGTTATGAAAGATAAATAAATTTAAACAATTAAAAAGAATGAATAATTCCACCTCTGATGATGGGGTTTTTCTGCGGACTGCTTGAAGGCAGCAAAGGATCATATAGAATGGTACCATGTGCCATGGTTTTCTCAGATATTTTGTAACGGTAACCACCACCAACCGGAGCAGATATTTGCCATTCGCGGCGTTTAACTCCATCGGCTACAATTTCGTAATTATTCATTTCAAAACCCACTTGCAAAAAAACATCTTTGATGATGGTAAATTGGGTGTGCACTCGTCCGCCGTATGCATACACAGGTGGTTGTACAGCTTGATATGAAAAAACAGGCGATACTCCCAAATCGAGCCTTTTATACTTATACCCCAGCAGAGGTGCAGCATCTATATAAAAAATATTGTCGAAATTGACACTCACATTTCCGCCAGTGTAAAACTGAGCAGAAGCCACACTTATGGTAAGCATAACGAAACAGATATGTAGGTATAATTTTTTCATTTATGCAATTTACTCAATTTTTTCAATTACGCAGTCTATTGGAGTACTAAACCAATGATTCGATACTTTATTTTTTATATCAATTTCCAGCGCCCTTATCACCGTTTCGGTATTGCCTTCAGTGTATTGCAAACGCAGTGGAATATTTCGCCACAGCCATATTTTACCAACAGGATTTGAGGTTTCCCATACATCACATTCCTTGTCCCATACCATATCCTTTTCTAGGAACTTACCTCCCATATCGCTTTTGAGTGTATTCAGATAGTTTAGCCCCAAGTTATGATCAATCTGGCCATTCTCGCCTTTTTCCTTTTCAAGAAATCGTAAGCGGGTTCCTTTGTTAGCATTCAAATCTATATAGTACCAATAATCGTCGGTGAGCAGTGTGAGCATGCGCAAAGTGGAGGTATCTGATGCTCCTACGTACCTTACAGTATTGTAACGGGCTTCCTGCATACCCCAATTGTCGAAGTATAAATCTTCATTCCCCGATTTAATGCCCTTTATTTCATACCTGATGTGCCCAGATTTGACTGTATACCTATGAAACTGGTTTTGTTGCGGTAACCCAATTTTGTGCTGGCAGCCAGCAACCACCAAAGCCATGATAAACCATGAACCAATGAGAACTTTATAAAAAGATTTAAAATCGGGCATTTACTCTTAATATTTTGGGGTGGATTGGTATTCTATAGCGGCAAACTCATAACCTTTCTCATACAAAGATTCGAGTACAACAGGCAATACAAAACTTAGATGGGGAAAAGATTTTTTTGAATCATGAAAAATAACAATTGAGCCGGGGCACGCATGTTTCATGACATTACTCAGGCAAACCTCTTTGCTGATGTCTGGGTCGAAGTCGCGGCTTAGTATATCCCACATGATGAGTTTATATTTCTCAAGTAGCAGTGTTTTGGCAGTATTCCGAATTTTGCCATAGGGTGGCCTGAACAAATTGCTGTTGATAAGTTTGTCGGCTTTCTCGATATTATCAATATAACTTTCGGTATCTGTTTTCCAACCATTCAAATGATTAAATGTATGGTTACCTACTGAATGGCCATCAGATATAATAGATTCGAAAAGCTCCGGGTATTTGCTTACATTATCGCCAACACAAAAAAAAGTAGCTTTAGCCTCAAACTTTTTTAAGACTGAAAGAATCCAAGGAGTGGTTTCAGGTATGGGGCCATCATCAAAAGTAAGATATATCCTTTTTGCCTCTGTTGGCAAATGCCAAGTAAAGCGCGTAAAATACCGCTTAACTATGCCTGGAGTTTTTACAAAAATATTCATTGTATAACCAAAATTCTGATAAAAGATTAGGATACTAACTGGTTGATTTTATACCAAAGCAAAGTTATAGAAAATATGTAACTGCATGGCACTACAAGCAACAAACATATGTGGTAAAAAGTAGTTAAAAAAAGGGGGTTTGTGAAATTTCAGGCAGTATAAACACAGAAATTTATCCAAAATAAACTAAGCAAACGAAAACTTACAGCAAAAGCTATTTAGTATTTATACCAAAAAACATATCTTTATCCGCATAACAGATTAATTACAAAGACATGAAATATTTATATGCAACGCTTATTATTTCGCTCATGATGGGTATTTTTGTTACAAAAGTTAAAGCTCAGGATATGCTAATAGGTAAAATAAAACTTAAAGATTTGCATGAGGTACCGTATAAAGAATGGTTTGACCTTCAGTATGGGGCATATACGGTAGATAAATCCATGCTGGATTCAATACACTTTAATCGGGCTGATAAAATTGTACTTATCTTGGGTACGTGGTGTGGTGATAGCAAACGAGAAGTTCCCAATTTTTTCAAAATACTCAATGAGAAAGGCATATCAAACAGAAAAGTGCAGATTTATAGCGTAGACAGAAAAAAGCAGATTTCGGGAATAGATCTATCCGTATACAACTTGACACGAATTCCAACGTTTATATTTTACCGAAAAGGTAAAGAAATAGGCCGGATAGTAGAGTCACCAACCGAATCGTTGGAAAAAGATATGGCCAGAATTCTTAAATAATGTTTCGTCTGAAAACCTGCCTGCTTATAGTTTTTACATTAACTTTGCAATAGTAACAAATTCAAAAAAGGGTTAGAAGATGTATCAAGAACGAAAATCATCAAAAAACGGCGAAGGTTTTGCCATAGCCGGCATAGTTTTAGGTATTATTTCATTATTCTTATTTTGGGTACCCTACTTGGGTTTTATGCCAGCAATAGTGGCCCTCATACTTAGCGCAGTAAGCCTTATGCAAGCCACAAGCGCAGGCAATCCGCGCAATGCTGTGGTTATGGCTGCACTGGTCATTTCCATTATTTCCACCATTGCCAGTGGCTGGTGGACCTACAAAGCAACAAAGTATGTTACTGATATCATTGAAAATCCAAATGAATTGAAGGAAGTAAAAGAAGCACTTGAAGATTTTACTAAATCTTTGGATTCGATGCAAAATGTTAACATTGAAGTAAATGTAAATGAAGGAGAAGGAAGTGAAGTGATGGAAAACCTTGAGAAAACCATGGAAGAAATGGAAGATTCTATTACTATCATTAAAAAAGAAAAGTGAAATAACATATAAGCTAAAATAGTAAGCACTCAGATACTCTTAAAAAAGTATTCAATGGAAAATCCTGTAAACTTGGTTTACAGGATTTTTTTAATTTTATTATTGAAGTAAACATTGATAATATGCAAGTTTTTAAATTCATACTACAAATAACAAACGTTTTTGATATAATGTTCCTAAATAAACATAGTTTAGAATACAAGGAACAAACCCGCATTAGGTTACGCTAAAAATAGATAAATAAAAAACTCTTGCAGTAAAACACTGCAAGAGTATCAAATAAACCAAATTAAACTTACAATGTATATTACTTGTTGCAATTGCTTTTACACATGCCTTGACCGTGGCCTTTTCCTCTGCCTTTACCATGATGGCCATTGCCCATACCAAAACCACGGCCGGGAGAATGTTGGTCAAACATTACGCGCTGTTTATCAGTAAGCAACGCCCTTATATCCTGAATGTGTTTTTCACGTTCTTTCTGGAGAGATGCACTAAGTTTAGTTATATCATCCACAACCAACTCAATTGCTTTAAAATCGACTTTTTCAGCACTCCTGAGAGTGTTTAGCCTTGCCTCCTTTTCATCCATTTCATTTTTGAAAGGCAATACTTTCTTCATGTGGGCAGTTTGTAATTCTTCCAGTTTTTTAGATTGTTCATCAGTCAAATCCAAAAAAGCATCAAGCCTTTCGGGCATATGTCCCGGACCACGCATAAAACCATTCTCGCCAACACAGTCACCGTTTCCGCGACCATTACCACGACCATTGCCACGATCATTGTCGTTGGGTTGAGCCAAAACTACCATAGTACTAAGCAGCATAGCTACCATCAATACAGATTTTAAACTTAATGTTTTCATAATCACTTTTTTTTAAAAATTTAAATATATAGAACAGATAGAAATCTATTTACAGTCTGAATCGCGGTTTTTGAAATTTCGTGAAGGATCCTGATTCCGAGCAAACATACGTTGAGCCATTTTCTTGAGCTTTTGCTCTTGCTCAGGTGTACATATGCTTCGAATATCGCTCAGATGCTTCATATTCATCCGTTCGAATACGGCAGTAGTATTTGCGAGCACCCTGAGCAGACTATCAGCTAGCAAAGTATCAGGTTCAGCAGCAAACGATAATTCAAACAATTGGCTCTTGATATGATGCAAATCATCCATTATCCATTTTTTTTCTTCAATATGTTTTGAGTGCATGGTATCAAATCTGGCTGTTTGCTCATCACTTAGTTTTAACTCCCTTATCATAAAATCGGCGAAACCACGCTGATACTTTCCTCGCGAATCTTTAGATTCATCAGTAGGATGTGGAAGTAAATGAAAAAAGATGAAAGCTATGGTAATCACATTAAGAGAAATAAGCAAAGCAATGATCCATGCCGAAACTTTAGTATTTGAAAGAATTTTTCTCATATGAATTCGATTTACAAAAGTTTTAAAATTTCTATTCGCTTACTTCAGCCAATTTTTCCAAATCAGTATATTCAAATACCCATTCTTGTTCGAACTCAGGTTGCTGAGCAGAATCGGAAACCTGTGTTTGAGAACTACGATATATGAGTACATATGAAATAAGTACAGTATTAATAATGAAAAGTGCAATTGTAGCAGCTACTTTAAAATTGTAAGCATATCGAAGCAAGGTAAACTGAGGCTCTTGTTGCTTCGACTGCATGCGCTGCTTAAGTCTGCCAAAAAAGTAATCATCTACCACAGGCTCCACTTTACTTTTTGCAGCTTCTATCAACTGTTCAAGTTCAGCATCGGTATATGTATTTTTCCTTTTCATTTTGTTTGCGATTTATATTATGACGAGATTGATTTCTAAAACTTGCAGATAAACTAAAAATAAAATGTATTTCGTAAATCTTTCTTTAGTTTCTCTTTGGCTCTGTGTATGTTAGTTTCAACAGCAGATAAACTTATGTTCATGATTTCACTTATTTCCTTGTAACTTAGGTTATCATATTTATTTAAAATAAAAGCAGTTTTATGATTCTCTGGCAGTTTCTGTAAGCACTTCCAAATCATCTCCATCTGCTCGCTGTGTTCAAGTATAGCATCCGGAGTTTCGCTGTTTGGCGCAGGACTGGCAATAGTCTTCCCATCAGCACTAAACAAGCTCTGTACACGACCCCATTTTTGTCTGCGTTTCTGAGCCCGCACAAAATCGAGCGACTTATTCACAGCAACCCGGTAAAGCCAGGTAGAAAATTTGGAATCGCCCTGAAAATTATCGATAGACTCCCAAACCTGTATAAATACCTCTTGAGCCAAATCATCGGCTTCGCTGTGAGACTGGGTAAAATGAAAACTTACATTGAACACCAATTGCTTATAACGCTCCACGAGTATTCTGAATGCATCTTCATTTCCGCTTTGTATAGCCGACACCAAATCTTTTTCTTCAAGCATATGTTTATAAGCTGTATATTTACAAAAGTTCTAAAAACGAATAACCATTAGACGCAAAACAAATTGAGGAACTTGCAAGGTAAAGCAATTATATCTAAAATAAAGTAACAATAAGTTAACAAATGACAAACAACTAAATCAGTAGTATTTACGTCTTATATGTGTCACTAAAACTAATTTCTACATGAAAAAAAATATTTATTTTCAAATTCTTGCATTGCTATTCCTAGCAAATACTCTTTTCATAGCATCATGCTCCAAAGAAGAAGATGAGCAAGAAAATCAAGGTAAATTGCCTACAACATTTACAGTAGATGTTCCTTCCTCATTGAGTACCCAAAGTACGCTAAAACTTGAATCACAAGATGATACACTAAAAGGTGGAGAGCTATATGCAAACCTCCGCACTTTTATAGCAGTAGGAGAGTCCTCAGCAAAAATGGTAGAAGACATCATGAAAGCCATTTCGCAAAACAACCTCAACCAGACCATGAGTTTCTCTTTTACCAGCGATGAAGATGGCCGCGTAAAGAATGTTGTAATCACTGAAAATGCAAGTTTCGAATCGAAAAACTATGCATATTATTTCAAAATGACCGACACTGATGGTTCAGTAGCTATGGAAGTTTTCTGGAATGAAGGCACTGTATCCGGAGTTGCTATTTTATCTTTTTACAATTTTGACCGCAGTTCAGAACAAAAATACATGAATACCAGATACAGAGTAGACTACTCTGAAACAGGTGAAAGTGGATACGACCAATACATGGTGGTTTATTTAAATGATTTCCCTATAGAAACCTCAGGAGATGAAAACAGATTTGGAATAGATAACTTAAAAATGTGGGTAGGCAAGAAAAATGGTTTTGTTGAAGTAGGTGGTAACTCCAATCATCCGAATATGTACCTGATAACTCCTACCCCTGTAGGATTTGGTTGGGCATTTGTAGGACGTGCAGATGTGGCCGGTACTATGGCAGTAGCCACAGTGGGTCTGCCTCCTATGACACATACATCTACCTCAGACATATTTACAACCTATAGTATGTACAACGTACTCAAAGCACAGTTTCATACCGTACTTGATGTAACATACAGTCCAATTCTGGTAGAAATGTATCTGCAAACTGCTCTCGTAAATGCGCAATCACCCGCATATTTTACAAATTCCGGCTTCGTAGGAGCAGGTGCCACCGCGCCCAGCGGATTCACCGAAAACTTAACCAATTTGTCTGGACTTCTGCCTTACGTTCCAAACGACATTTATAAACTGGAGGTAAAATTCTCCGGCGAATCAAAATGATTATAAATCAATCCGATACGAAAAACCCGCAAGTTTATATTTGCGGGTTTTTTATTTTTTTTGAATGAAATAAAAAAAGAAGAAGTAAATTTGAAATTAAATCTGTGTCAGAATCAACTTTCCTGATGCACCAAATTCAATTTTTAAGCACATGATGGAAACTAAACTTACCAAAGAGTATGCACGGCAAAAGGACGCCGAACGCAATTTGCTTGCTTTCAGGAAAGAATTTCATTATCCGGTATACAAATCCTATATGGACACGCATACGCTTGGATTAATGCCCGTATCGGCACAAAAAGGCATAGAACAAGCGCTGCAGGAATGGCAAAAATATGCATCGAACAGTTGGACACAATTGCAGGATCCATGGCTCGCTATGGCCGAAAATGTAGGGGCAAAAATGTCGGAACTCATGGGCGCACACCCCAAGGAGGTGGTTGCTACTGGTACACTCAGTTCGAATCTCATTTCAATGCTCACTACTTTTTACAAACCAATTGATAACAGATGCAAAATACTCACCATTGACCAAATTTCAGTTTCACATATTTATACCATTCACTCATATTTACAACTTCAGGGACTCGATCCGTTTGAAAATTTGGTAGTAATTAATACCCAAAATGAGTTTATATCTGAGAAAGAAATAATTTCACAAATAAGTGATGAGGTAATATTGCTCATATTGCCTTCGGCAAGCAAGATAAACGGACAGCTATTCAACTTATCCTATTTGTCAAATCAGGCACATGATAAACAAATAATTATAGGTTTCGATTTTTCAGATACAGCAGGCGCTATACCGCATACCATCAGTGAAAGTGATATAGATTTCGGATTCTGGACTGCTAGCAAATATTTGTATGGGGGCCCTGGTGCCTCGGCATTCTTATACATCAATAAAAATCATTTTGGCCGCCTACCTGGTATCACCGGGTGGTTTGGCAATCAAAAGCCTGGCAAACATCCGCACCCAACATACTAAACCTATATACCATAGATAAGGCACTTGATGTTATACTTGAGGCAGGTATACAAAATATCAGGCAAGAGTCTCTTCAACTTACCGGATATTTCATTTGGCTATGCCATAGCGTATTGTCAATGTCGCCTATGAATTTCAGGCTACTTACCCCGGAACGCATTGATCAAAGAGGTGCACATATAGCAATACAACATATCGCAGCACACAAAATATTTAAAGCCATGCTAAAAAAAGGTTTTTCATTTGAATACAGGAAACCAGATATATTACGTTTTTCACCCAATGCATTGTACAATACATACGAAGAATTGCTCGAACTGGTACTCGCACTCAAAGAGGTAATGGAGCGTAGAGAATTTGAAAAGTATTGAGCAAGATTTCTATATCATCGGGCATTCAAAAATACTTGTTGAATCACTAATATTGTATTAGTACCATAAATTAATCAAAAAAGTGTACGAGAATATGAATATTCTATGGGCAATTATGTATATTTATGTGTTCTAACATACCCTTTGTGAAAATTTTCCAAATAGGATACTTACGTAATGTATACATAGAAATCCGGATTATAAAACAAAAAATGGAATGAAAACATACAAAACAAACATAAAACCCGGGAGTGCCACAGCTCAGAAATGGGTAGTAAAGGCCGGATTTTTTGCACTGGGACGCACCATTGCACACTTATCTGCAACCGACGACGAAGTAATGAGAGAAATTGCAGCTTGGCCCGAAGGATATTCCTTTTCTATGAATGTGCTTCCCGCCGGCCCCTGCCTGGTGATGGAAAAACTAAACAACAAAATGCATTTCATAGGGCTCGATGCTAAGCCTGATGCAGATATGATAGTAGAAGTAAAAAACCTGAGCATTGCTTTCAAAATGATAATGGCCCAGTTGGGTGCACACGACGTATACGCTCGCCATGGCATAGGCGTAACCGGAAACATAGCCGATTCGATGAAACTCATTCGCATCATTTACAAGGCTGAAGCCATGTTGTTTCCAAAAATATTAAACAAAAACATACTGAAAGAATCGCCTGACGAAACTTTGCAATTGCAGGTAAAAAGGCTAAAAGCCATCACCTTGGGAGTTATTTTAGGAAAATAAAATATAAAACAAAATGATACCAGCTTATTACGAATTTTATAACCCGGTTAAAATAAATGCCGGAGATGGAGCACTCGAAACCATACCTTACGAACTGGGGCAAATGAACGCTGCTAAGCCTTTAATAATTACAGACAAAGGAGTAGTAAAAAATGGATTGCTCGAAATTGTACTCAATGCTTTTCGTGATTCAGAAATTGTAATTGGTGCCGTGTACGACGATACTCCACCCGACTCATCGCTGGTGGTTGTAAATGAAATCACTGCACTGTATCATAAGTCAGGTTGCGACAGCATCATTGCCCTTGGTGGTGGATCTTCTATAGATACGGCCAAAGGTGTAAATATAGCCGTTTCCGAAAAAACAAACGATATAGCGACCTTTATGGGTGCCGACAGGCTCAAAAGTACGCCACGTCCATTTGTGGTGATACCAACCACCGCCGGAACGGGAAGCGAAGTTACACTGGTAGCAGTAATAAACGATACAGAAAACCATGTAAAACTTCCATTTACAAGCTACAGACTATTGCCCAATCTTGCAGTGTTAGACCCACGCATGACCATGACCTTGCCACCAAAAATAACGGCAATGACTGGCATGGATGCACTTACACACGCAGTGGAAGCATTTACGTGTATGCAAAAAAATCCGATTTCGGATGCATACGCAACAGTTGCTATCAGTCTCATATCGAAAAACATAATGTCAGCTACCAAACCAAATGCTAAGAAAGAAACGCGCTTTGCCATGGCCAACGCCGCTACCATGGCTGGAGTTGCTTTTTCGAACAGCATGGTAGGGGCGGTGCACGCCATAGGGCATGCATGCGGCGCCATAGCCCGCGTACCTCACGGCATGGCCATGTCGATACTGCTTCCACATGTGATGGAATTTAACATGGATAAGCTTGAAGATTTGTATGCCAAACTATTGCTTCATCTGACAGACGAAGAAACGTATGCAAAAACATTTCAGTCGCAAAGAGCCAAAAAAGCAATTCAGCGTATAGTAGAAATGCGAAAAGAACTATACGACATAGCTGGGTTGCCGTTTACACTGAGAGGTGCCGGAGTTACTGAAGAACAGTTCGCAAAAATAGCAGAACTGGCTATGAACGACGGAGCCATGCTGCCTAACCCAAAAATTTTGACCACAGCCGATGTAATAGGCATATTGAAAAAAGCATACTAAAAATAAATCAGCGTTATGAAACAGCAAATAACAGAAGCCGTAAATAAACAAAAAGCGTTTTTTCAGACTAATGCAACTAAAGATGTAGAATATAGGCTAGATGCGCTGAAAAAATTGAAACGTACGATACGCAGATTCGAAGATCAACTCTGCGATGCACTTTGGGAAGATTTGCACAAAAGTAAATTTGAGGCCTACGCCACCGAAATTGGGATTGTACTCGATGAACTTTCGGTACACATAAAAAATGTAAAGAAATGGGCCAAGCCCGAAAAAGTTTCTACACCAGTATTACATTACAAAAGCGATAGTTACATATATAACGAGCCTTTTGGAACCGTGCTGGTAATAGCACCCTGGAATTATCCATTTCAGTTGTTGTTCAATCCACTTATTGCAGCCATTTCATCTGGCAATACAGCGGTGCTTAAACCTTCTCCATATACTCCACGTACTTCAGAAGTAATGCATGAAATAATAAAAGATTGTTTTCATGAAGAATATATATGCTTATTTAAAGGAGGACGCCAAGTAAATCAGTGGTTGCTTGAGGAAAAATTTGATTACATCTTTTTCACTGGAAGCCCAATGCTCGGGAAACAAGTCATGAAAATGGCCGCCGAAAACCTGACCCCTATAGCTCTTGAGCTAGGCGGCAAAAGCCCATGTATAGTAGACGAGAATGTAAATATTGATGTTGCGGCCAAACGCATAGTTTGGGGAAAATACATAAATGCCGGGCAAACATGCATAGCACCCGATTATCTTTTTGTTCACAAAAAAGTAAAAAACAAACTTTTGGACAAGATGAAAGAGGTAATTACCGAATTCTTTGGCGAAAATCCACAAGAAAGCGATGACTTTGCAAGAGTTGTAAACGAGGCCAATGTATTGCGCCTCCAAAAACTTATGGAAGGACTTACAATTTTTGCAGGCGGCCAGGTAGATGTTACCGAGAAATACATTGCCCCAACTATTTTGACGGATGTGACTCCGGAGCATCCAATCATGCAGGAAGAAATATTCGGACCACTTCTACCCGTAATGGAATTTACGAGTTATGCACAAGTATACAAGTATATCAATGCCAACCCCAAGCCTTTGGCACTCTATTTCTTTTCGGAAGACACAGCTCGTCAGGAAGAAGTACTTCTGAATACGAGCTCAGGAGGGGGCTGCATCAACGATACGCTTATGCACATAGCAAACCATAACCTTCCGTTTGGTGGCGTGGGCAACAGCGGTATGGGTCGTTATCACGGAGAATTTGGATTCAAGGCACTAAGCAATCCGAGGGCAATACTCAAAAAATCGACCTTATTAGATGTGCCGGTAAGATACGCTCCATACAAAGACAAACTAGGTATGGTAAAAATGTTGCTCAATTAACACTTTAGCTATTCACTCATTTAAAAGTTATTTCACATTTCGGGGTATGGTAGAAAAAGACAAAGTACGTTCAAAAATTATATCGCAGGCATGCATTATCTTCCGGAAGTTTGGTTACAAGAAAACCACCATGGACGATATTGCACGTTCCACCAAAAAAGGCAAAAGCTCAATCTATTATTATTTTAAGGGCAAAGAAGACATATACAACGCCGTAGTGCTCAGAGAAGCGAGCTATTTCAGGCAAGCAATCATGCAGGCCATATCGTCGGGCAAAGACCCATATGACAAGCTTAAGCGATACGTACTTACCCGTATGAATACCATACCCCTGACTTCGAATTTTCACAATGCACTTAAAATAAAAGATGTACGCGACTCTGAATTCATAGTCAGGCTAAACAAAATATATGATCACGAAGAAATAAGGCTCTTCAAAATCATACTAAAAGAAGGTGTTGAAAATAACTATTTCATGGTGAACGACATTGATCTGGCAGCAACTGCCATAGTAATGGCAATGCGAGGAATGGAAAGCCGACTGATGGAAGAAGAAATACATGAGGTATATATACGGAGGCTCGACGAAATCATTCAAATTATTTTTTATGGAATAGTAAACAGAGAAAGTACATTCGTACCGGCTGCCAATATTAATAAAGTGAAAGAAAACATAAACAACTAATCTAATACATCTTACAAATAATCATTTAAAGTATTTTTTAATCAAATAGAGGCCATGATTAAATCCAATAGGTCATAAAAGAACATTGCCTTACTACTTTCTCAAAACTATACGGAAAGTAGTGCCCTTTCCGGGTTCAGATGACTTGATGAAGATCTTGCCATTATGATAGTTTTCTACAATCCTTTTTGCCAATGAGAGGCCAAGCCCCCAGCCATGCTTTTTAGTTGTAAATCCGGGCTTAAAAACAGTCTCAAATCGCGATTTTGATATTCCCTTTCCGGTATCCTGAATATCTATATATACTACCTGTATATTATCGGTTACGGTTACATATATAGCACCCACACCATCCATGGCATCAATCGCATTTTTACAAATGTTCTCAACTACCCACTCAAATAAGGCTTTATTGAGGGGAACAAACAGAGAATCAACTTTGGGGTAGCTTTGGTAATAATTTATATGTTTTGAATTTCTAGATTTCAGATATTTTATAGTTTCTCTCATCACTTCGTTTATATCGTTAGGTATCAATACCGGAACAGAACCAATTTTTGAGAAACGTTCCGCAATTGTATCCAGTCTGACGATATCCTTTTCCACCTCCTCCACCAATGGATCATCTTTTAGACGTAAATACTCTACCCAGGCCATTAGCGCCGAAATGGGAGTACCAAGCTGGTGAGCCGTTTCTTTCGACATACCTACCCATACCCGGTTCTGTTCAGCATTCCTGCTTGCACTAAATGCCTGATAAGCAATGTAAATAAATAAAAATATTACAGAAAGTTGCAAAAAGGGGTAATAATATAACTCATTAAGCAAGTGCGAATCTTCATAATAAATCCGATTGATTTTTGACCCCTGTATTACCACCTCTATGGGTGTATGCTGCGCTTTCATACTATTAAGTTTAGCCATCAGTTTTTCATGATTTGCCAATAGCTTCGGATCTATATTTATAGCCGTAATCACGCTATCATGCTCGTTAGTAAGTATTACAGGTATACTTGTGTTGTTTTGCATTACCTGAAAAACGATGCTATTGATATCATCCTCGAGACCGGTATCTTCAATTTGCCTGGTAGCCTCAGCCCAAAGCTCCATTTTCTTGCGCTCTTCAATTTTTAATTCCCTCACAATGCGGTTGCTGTACCAAATGGTAGTTATTACTATACCCAATGCAGCTATCAGCAGAACAAATTTTAGATATTCTTTATGCATGTTAAAAAATCAAATATCAGTATAGTATGAATATAGCTGGCTCGAAAGGGTAATATAATAGAATTTTTGATTGAGTACAAAATTTCGCTGCATATACCCTATGTGCAGTTGCAGATTGGTACGAGGGTTTATCACCAGATACAATTTTACATCGGTGTAACTCATTTTACGGTCATATTTAAGCAATTCGCCATAGTTGTTTACCTCAGCATTAGGTATCCAACTATCGGTTGAAACAGCAGAATCCCGGTATACAGCATTCATTTTCAGGTGCACACCTATGCGTTTGTATCTGTAATCGGCTATCATGCAAAATTCGCTGAAGTCATTTCCCAAAGGATGCGACATGGGTTGGTTGTAGTGCATATGCGCCATATACGCATCGGGTGAAGTATACATAGATTTGCCAACCATATTCAACTCTGCATGAATCAGTACATGATGGTTCATGTTGGTCAGCCATTGTGGTTGAGCTACGCTAAACCCTACTTGTAATGTTGAACTAAACCCGACATCGGCAAGCGAAATAAAATCAGCAACCAACTGTGAATATAGCTTTATATTTTCCATGGGTTTGTACATCATATTCAATCCCAATATATTATTAGTTCTGTGAATTCCAGTTTCTGAACTAATTGTATTCATAATAGGTATCGGCAAAAGCTTTAACCAATAATAATTGTTTTCACCTTCCAAGCGCGGATTCCAAATCGTAATCTCAGTAAAGGAAATAGCAAATTTATTGTCATATTCCCAACTCAGATGCATCACTGAAGCCGGTCGGCGTGTGTGGTATGCATAATATTTGTATTTAAAAAAATTCTGTTCGCTGAGCATCCAGAAATACTTCCAGCCATTGTGAGAGAGCCTGAGCGAAAGGTAAGGATAGGTGTTGCTATAATCCGACCACAGCAAAGAGCGATAACCATACCCTATAAAGTGCTTCCCTTGTCCCACACTTATATTCAACCATTTGACAGCGCTATAATCAAAACTACTTTCCACCCTCGAAAAATCGTGTCCATTACTTTCGAATATTTTAGAAGCACCTTGCCCGGGAACAACCAGTGTTTGCTTCACGTAATCATTCAGATAATCGGGGAAGGTAGCCTGATTTTCAAAAAAAGCAGAATAGAACTTAACTTTCTCACCAAATGTTCCTCGAATACGGATCGCCCTGCCGTTGAGTAAGTATCTGGTACTACCCATTTGTTTCATATCCACATACAACACAGGGTTTAATTCGAGTGCCAGTTTTTCCTTCTTTATTACAACAAAATCCTCATAAAACAATTTTCTAAGCCACCAGTTCTTCAGCAAACTGGTATCTCGCCCAATGCTTATAAAATCGGCAGGATATATGCCATGTATATATGTATCTGAGATGCCGTGCAATAGCCTGTTGGAATAATGCTCAACATGCTGCGCAGATGCGTAATACTGTGGAAGTAAATAGATAATAAATGCAATGAAAACTTTCCTCATGCCGGTAAGTTTGAATAACCCTAATGTAGTAATAAGTTTGTATCAAAAGTACTAAAAAATATGTCTGCAATAAAGTCAAACGGCCAATTAGTGCAACAAAATGAATTAGAATAACAAAGCATGAACGAACGCAGAAGAAAATAGAGATTAATAATTTTTAATATATTGCGATGGTTTATACGCATACATTTGCAGCATAAACTATAATTACAAAAGAGACATGAGTAATACCATATTCACATCCAATAATCTACCCGACTTAAGTGGTAAAACAATCATAGTAACCGGAGGAAACAGCGGCCTGGGAGCCGAATCGGTAAAAGTATTTGCAGAACAAGGCGCACAAATAGTAATGGCAGTGCGCAGTATAGAAAAAGGTGAAGAAGTAAAAAGCACTTTTCTGAAAGTATGCGACGACTTAGCTATAGATGTTATGCAACTTGATCTCACAAATCTGCAATCTATAAAAAGTTTCGCCCAGCAATTCAAAGCTAAATATACAAAACTCGATATTTTGCTCAACAATGCAGGCATCATGATTCCCCCTTACCAAACCACCACCGATGGTTTCGAAAGCCAAATGGGAACCAACCACATGGGACATTTTGCACTTACCGGATTGCTGATGGACGTACTAAGCAAAACGCCAGGGGCCAGAGTAGTAAATGTAAGCAGCATAGCACACAAAATGGGGAAAATGGATTTCAATAACCTCATGTATGAAGGCGGAAAAAACTATAATGCGACAAAAGCATATGGCCGTTCAAAACTGGCGAACTTACTGTTTACCTTTGAATTGCAGCGGTATTTTGAAAAGAATAAGATTCAGGCCATTTCGGTTGCTGCACACCCTGGAGTATCGCAAACTAACTTATTCAAATTTGCCGCAGATGCTTGGTATGCAAAATTTTTGCTGCCCGTATTTAAACTTATGATACAAAGTTCTCGCATGGGAGCCATGCCACAAATATATGCTAGTATAGCTGATAATGTAAAAGGTGGAGAATACTACGGCCCCGGTGGCTTGCGCGAAATGTGGGGTTACCCAACTCTGGTAAAGGCTAAAGATGAAGCATACAATATCAATGACGCGCGTCAATTGTGGGAAGTTTCAGAAAAATTAACCAGTGTGAAATACTAGATTTCAGCCCTTTATCAAAAAAATCAAGAATATCTTTCTATAAATAAAAAAAATTAGGGTGAAGCCAATACATATATTTGTATAGTGCTTCACCCTAAGGCTTTTAGAGCCATGAAGAAATAAGGTCAATCCAAAACTCAGTTCCTAAGCCCGATTTCAGAAATACAGCCAAAGGTGGAATAAAAATAGCTAAGATTACCAATACGATTTGGTCAACCTGTGTAGCTTTTACCTCAGCAGATTGTCCGAAATCAGGGGTAGTGGGTGTGGTTTGCTCAACCTGAATGGCTTGAGTAGCATTTTGCTTTACTTCAACAGCATTTGAGGTCAGCGAAAGACCTAAGAACAAAAATGCAACTAGAAAAATGAGTCTGATTTTCATAATGAAATTGGTTTAAGTGATTATTAATTAAGCAATAGTAACTTCTTTACAAAGATAAACATTTTGTATGGCATGCAGCAATTTTACCCCATCGTCCATAGGGCGTTGGAATGCTTTGCGTCCACTGATGAGGCCCATACCACCGGCACGTTTATTTATGACTGCTGTTTTAACAGCGGCCTCAAAATCGCCTGCCCCTTTTGATTCGCCTCCGGAATTGATCAAACCAGCCCTGCCCATATAGCAGTTTATAACCTGATAGCGGGTAAGATCAATCAGGTTTTCGGAACTCAAATCGGAATAAACTTTTGGGTGTGTTTTTCCAAAATTCAAAGCAGTAAAACCTCCGTTGTTGATAGGTTGCTTTTGTTTTATAATATCGGCTTTTATGGTAACTCCTAAGTGATTAGCCTGGCCGGTAAGGTCGGCAGAAGTATGGTAGTCTATTCCATCTTTCTTGAAACCATTGTTTCGCAAGTAAGTCCAAAGAATGGTAGCCATACCCATTTCGTGCGCCAAATCAAATGCATCAGAAATTTCCTGAATTTGTCGTCCACTTTCGTCCGACCCAAAATAAACGGTAGCACCAATGGCAGCAGCGCCCATATCCGCAGCTTGTTTTACACTGGTAAACAGTATCTGGTCGTACTTATTCGGATAAGTAAGTAGTTCGTTGTGATTTATTTTTACAACAAAAGGAATTTTATGGGCATACTTGCGTGCTACTGAGCCCAGTACGCCAAGGGTACTGGCAACGGCATTGCATCCACCCTCTATAGCAAGTTTTACAATGTTTGCAGGATCGAAATAAATAGGATTTGGGGCGAAAGATGCACCAGCACTATGTTCGATACCCTGATCTACTGGCAAGATAGATACATACCCGGTTTTTCCGAGCCTTCCCTGATCAAAAATTTGCTGCAAACTACGCAAAACCGGTATATTTCTATCTGAATCTTTAAACACCTGATCTACAAAATCGGGATTAGGTATATACAGGCCCGAGGCCGAAACCTTGGCTTTGTAGGTAAGCAAAGATTCAGCTTCGCTTCCTAGCCTTTTTGTAATATCGTTAATCATCGCTTGTAAGTATAAAATGTTACTTATCAAATATACTATTATTATCGACAATTACATCCGCATTTGGTTGCTTTTAAGTTTGCAGAAAAGTTAAAAAAAATAAAAACTGCTCACCAAATCCAAAAATGATTCAATGAGCAGAAAATTATATAAAAATGTTTAGCTCGTATTATTTGGCTTTACCCTGATTTGCAACAGCATCCATGGCAGCTTTCACTTTTTGAGGATCGCCCAGGTAGTAGCTTTTTATAGGTTTCAAATCGTCGGTAAGCTCATATACCAAAGGTAATCCGGTTGGAATATTCAATTCCAGAATATCAGTTTCGCTTACGTTATCAAGATATTTCACCAAAGCACGCAAGCTATTGCCATGAGCGGCTATGATTACACGTTTACCACTTTTGAGAGACGGAACAATCTCGCTGTGCCACAAAGGCAAGAAGCGCTCTACAGTATCTTTCAGGCACTCGGTAGTAGGCAGCAGTCTTTCGTATACATCGGCATATGTACGCTCGTGGCCAGGATATCTGGCATCCACTTTTTCTAACGCTGGAGGTGGAACATCGTAACTTCTTCTCCAAATTTTCACTTGTTCCTCACCATGCAAAGCAGCAGTTTCGGCTTTATTCAGACCTTGAAGTCCGCCATAATGACGTTCGTTGAGCCTCCAAGACTTTATAACAGGAATCCAAACCTGATCCATGTTATCCAAGGCGAAAAAAAGTGTTTTTATAGCCCTTTTGAGAACTGAGGTATAGGCCATATCAAACTCGAAACCATTATCTTTCAATACTGTTCCAGCTTCTTTGGCTTCTTCCACGCCCTTTTCACTCAAATCTACATCAGTCCAACCGGTAAAACGGTTTTCCTTGTTCCATTGGCTTTCGCCATGGCGAAGCAATACTAGTTTAATCATGTTCGTTATTTTAACAAAATTGTAAATTCTCAATTACTTTACAGTGAACTGTAAACCCACAGATTTATAGTTCATTCAGGCTTTAAAATTAAGATAGTTTGTACGTTATACCAAATTTTTTACATCCTTTTGGTGTGCAAATATACAATACACATGGTCTCAAACGTTACATATCAGTACTTTTGCATCAACCACATTTTTTCGAAAAAAAATTTGCATTTGTAAAATTACAATTTCTATATTTGACGAACTCTAAAAAGTAAAATATATGCTCAAACGCACTTCAATATTAGGTTGGTGGCACAGTGGATATTTATCAATTCCCTGCTGAGCATTATTTTCATTGTTTTTAAACTCCAAAAACGGCTTGCAGGAACTTCTGTAAGCCGTTTTTTTTTTAATGTACTTATGAAAAATTTTATGATATATCCCGGAAAACGATGGTGTTGGTGTCGCTAAAAATCTGTCTGAATGCAAATGATTCAATTCAGAACTCTTTTTACGTACACATAAACTAAAGATAAAAAATGGAAAAAATAAAGATTGAAACACAAACAACCCGCATGTTGGCCGATACCTATACTCCTGTGGGTATATATCTCAGGCTACGCGACATATATCCAAACTGTTTGCTTTTGGAAAGTTCAGATTTTCATACTTCCGAAAACAGCTGGTCCTTCATATGCCTCAAACCAATCATTACATTCAGGGTAAATCATGGAAATATAGAAATCATTCAGAACGATGAAGTTACCACATCTGAAAAAATAAGCAATCCAACTGTTGTAGCTGAGCGACTAAACGATTTCATAGAAGCATTTAAGCCATCGAATTCGTCTTGGTTCAATGGTTTGTATGGGTACACAGCATACGATGCGGTACAATATTTCGAACAAATCACATTGGATCAAAACAAAAACGCAGAGTTTGAAGTTCCTCATATACAATATAGTGCCTACCAATTTATAATTGGCATCAATCATTACAACGATGAGCTCATCATTTGCGAAAACCTGCTTGCAGACCAAGTATCTGAAATAAATCAACTTCAGGCATATATTGCAAAGCGAAGCTTCACCACCTATCCATTCAATCTGGTTTCGGAGGAAAAAGAAAATACCACCGATGCGGAATTTCTGAGTATGATTGATGAAGCCAAAAACGAATGCATAAAAGGGAATGTTATACAAATGGTGCTTTCGCGCAGATATAGCCGCCAATTTACGGGCGACGATTTCAATGTGTACCGCATGTTGCGTTCGGTAAATCCCAGTCCATATTTGTTTTACTTCGATTTTGGTTCATTTCGTCTTTTTGGTTCATCCCCCGAAACACATCTTCATATAAAAGATGGCAAAGCAAGTATAAACCCGATAGCAGGTACCTACAAAAGAAGTGGCAACGATGAAACAGACCGCATACTGGCTGAAAATCTGAAAAATGACCCCAAAGAAAATGCTGAGCACGTGATGCTGGTAGATTTGGCCAGAAACGATTTGAGCAGATACGCCAATCAGGTAAAAGTAGAGGTGTACAAAGAAATTCAGTTTTACTCACATGTAATTCATTTGGTATCAAAAGTTTCAGGTGTGCTCAAAAACGAAAAGTCGATTATAGACTTGTATGGAAGCACATTTCCGGCAGGAACTTTAAGTGGAGCACCCAAATACATGGCCATGAAACTGATAGACAAACTAGAGAAAAGCAAACGGAGCTTTTATGGAGGCGCTGTTGGTTTTATTAGTTTCGATAAGCATATGAACCATGCCATTACCATACGTTCCATACTTAGTACGCAAAACCATTTGCACTATCAGGCAGGCGCCGGTATAGTAGCCGCCTCCGATTCGCAATCAGAACTTCAGGAAGTAACCAACAAACTGGGAGCACTGCGCAAAGCATTGTCCCTAGCCAACAATCAGGAATTATGAAAAAAATATTGATGCTAGATAATTACGATTCATTCACTTACAACCTTGTTCACTATCTGGAACAACACGACGACGTGCAAGTGGATGTATACCGAAACGATAAAATTGAACTTGAAAAAGTAGCAGATTACCAATACATAGTGCTCTCGCCGGGTCCTGGTTTGCCTCATGAAGCCGGAATACTTATTCGACTTATTCAACAATATGCACCCACCTGCAAAATACTGGGAGTATGCCTCGGGCACCAGGCTATAGCCGAAGCATTTGGAGGCAAGTTGGAACACATGGGACATGTGCTGCATGGGGTAGCGACCAATACCCAAATAGTTTGCACCGATGAAGGCCTTTTCAATGATGTTCCCACCCAATTTATGTCTGCCCGATATCATTCATGGAGCGTAGCAAAGGAGCAATTGCCCGACGATATAGAAATAACAGCGGTAGACGAGCAAGGGCGCATCATGGCACTCAGGCATAAAAAATATGATGTAAGGGGAGTCCAATTTCATCCGGAATCGGTATTGACCCCAGAGGGTATGAAAATGATATATAACTGGTTGAATAATTAATAAGCAGTACACATGAAACAAATACTTTCAGACCTTTTCAGCCACCAAATTCTTACATATGATGTTGCGTACAATGCCCTCAAGCAAATGGCAGATGGCAGCATGAGCGAAATCGAAATGTCGGCATTTGTATCGGCTTACATCATGCGATTTCCAACACTTAGTGAAATAAAAGCATTCAGAGACGCTTTACTCAGTCTGGCAGTTCCGGTAAAGCTGGAACACGATAATCTGATTGACGTTTGCGGAACAGGTGGCGACGGGAAAAACACTTTTAATATTTCAACAGCCAGTGCATTTGTATTGGCAGGCGCCGGATACAAAGTAGCAAAGCACGGCAATTATGGTGTTTCGTCGGTAAGTGGTTCATCCAATATTTTAGAATACTTCGGCTACAAATTTACAAACCAAAGCGATGCACTGAACAAGCAGCTCGATCAGGCAAACATTTGCTTCATGCATGCCCCTCAGTTTCATCCAGCTATGAAACAGATTGCACCCGTGCGCAGAACACTCAAAATAAAAACCTTCTTCAATATGCTAGGCCCCATGGTAAATCCGGCCAGGCCACAATACCAACTGGTGGGTGTATACAATGCAGAACTAGCGCGTCTCTACAGCTATCTGTACCAAGCACAAAACGTTCAATACAGCATCATCCATTCCACAAGCGGATACGACGAAATTTCTCTCACCTCAGAGGTAAGAATAAATACTCCACACGGCGATTTTTCATACCTTCCCTCCGAGTTAGGATTCGAAAAAACACATGAGGACGAAATAACTGGCGGAAATAATGTGGATGAAGCGGCCCTGATGTTTGAGAAAATACTCACCAACAATGGAACCCAGGCTCAGACCAATGTACTGCTCGCCAACACAGCAGCCGCTATACGTACTTTTCATCCCAATAAAAACTGGGAAGAGTGTAAAGAAATTGCAGCAGAATCTCTTCACTCCGGCAAAGCGTATCAAAAGTTTAAGAAACTAATTGAAACTTCTTCGTTATGAATGTACTTGAAAAAATCCTGATATCGGTACACGAGCATCTCCCATGCTTTCGCTTAAGAAAAATCTCGAAACCCCAGGTGCTAGCGGAATCATTGCAGAATTTAAACGCAAGAGTCCATCTAACCCGGACATTAACATCTCTGCCATTGCAAAGGACATTTTGCGTGATTATGAGACAGCAGGAGCATCAGGAGTTTCTGTACTTACTGACGAAATTTTTTTTGGAGGCAAACATGAAGATATTACTGTGAACGCTCCATGGCTGAATATACCCATTTTACGCAAAGATTTCATCATTGATAAGCTTCAGATATTTCAATCATATGATCTTGGCGCTTCAGTAATATTGCTTATAGCCGCTGCGCTCACCCCATGTCAGGCCGAAAGATTGGCACAAACAGCCAGACATCTCAATATGGAAGTACTGCTCGAAATACACGAAGAATCGGAATTAGATCGGATAAACGAATACATTACACTCGTGGGAGTGAACAATCGCAACCTGAAGACAATGGAAGTGAGTCTGGAAACATCCTTAGCATTGGCTTCTAAAATTCCGACTCATTGCACAAAAATCTCAGAAAGTGGAATCAGAACAAGAGAAGATATATTTAAATTACGTGCTGCAGGATATTCAGGCTTTCTGATAGGTGAAAATTTCATGAAACATACAGATCCGGGAGCATCTTGCAAAGAATTTATTAAATCGCTGACCATATGAAAATAAAAGTTTGTGGAAACAAGTTCCCGGAAAATATAAGGGCTGTGGATGCCCTTCAGCCAGATTATATTGGTTTTATTTTTTACGAAAAAACTGAACGTAAAGCAAATCTGAACGTATCCGATTTTATAGAAACATTGGCTTCGGTGAAGGCTGAAAAAG
>JFJP01037617.1_pt1 | contig 28392 bp, 26 predicted proteins | sample 431651 | NCBI WGS metagenome assembly JFJP01 (sample SAMN02602958, study PRJNA72255) | Microbial mat metagenome, whole genome shotgun sequencing project. | biome: fresh water; feature: sink hole; material: water; isolation source: purple microbial (photo- and chemosynthetic) mats found in... | reverse complement strand
ACCCTAAACCGCGCCACGAGTGCAAAAACACCCCGACCTCACTGCGTTTCGGTACGGGGCGCAGCGCGCCACCGTCCGCCAGCTGGCGGACTAACGCCACATACCGCCGAACATTACCGCTAATGCTGAACCACACTGACCTTCGTTAAGATATTTGCTTAATCTTATCAGATATACTATTATATGTAAAGAAAACTTGCATTTATTTACAAAAGATCCTTTCTTTGTATAGAAAATTGGAATTTCTTTACACAATGAACAAGAAGTTAAACCCACTGCCACTCGATATTGATTTTGAGACCAAGTCAGTACTTAAGAGTCTACCTTCAGCCCATGCTGCGTTAGCCGAATTAAAGGGTATTGCTTCAACTATCCCAAACCAGACTATTCTAATCAATACACTTGGGCTACAAGAAGCAAAGGATAGTTCAGCAATAGAAAATATCATCACGACTCATGATGACCTGTATAAATCAGGCTTAAACCTTAATTCATTCAAATCGCTAAATGCCAAGGAAGTTCAGAATTACATTAATGCAACAAAAAAAGGATTTGAGTTAATTTCGAAATCCGGGCTTCTTACAAATAAGATAATCTTAAAGGTTCAAGAGGAACTTGAGGGAAACAAAGCCGGATTTCGAAAATTGCCAGGTACTGTGTTAAAAAGCTCCTCAACCGGTGAGGTCATTTATACTCCTCCACAAGATCCAGAAGAAATTAAAAGCCTGATGGCTAATCTTGAAAAATTTATAAATGACCGAAGTATTTGTGACTTTGATCCACTGATAAAAATGTCCATCATTCATTATCAATTTGAAAGCATTCACCCATTTTATGATGGCAATGGTAGAGCTGGTAGAATAATCAACATCCTTTATCTTATCAATGAAAAACTCCAAAACCTTCCAATATTATACCTAAGCAAATACATCATTAAAAACAAACCTGATTATTACCGATTGCTTCAAGATGTAAGAGAAGCCAACAATTGGGAAGAATGGCTCTTATTCATGATCAGGGGTATTGAAATAACTGCCCGTGAAACTATCGATCTAATCCTGCAAATTAGAGAGTTAATGATGCACTATAAGAGCACATTACGAGAGAACTATAAGTTTTACAGTCAAGATTTATTAAACAATTTATTTAAACATCCCTATACCAAAATTGAGTTTATTCAACGAGACTTAAATGTATCCAGGATAACTGCTGCAAATTATCTTAATCAGCTTGCAGATGACAAACTTCTAACCAAAAAGAAACTAGGGACGGGTAACTACTATATAAATGATCCTTTGTTTGCATTACTTACAGGTAGATAAAAGCACTAGCGGTAACAGGTCGGTATATGCAATTGGTTCTCCGCACCGCGAGAACTTTCTGGCTAAAGAGGACCGCTAAGTGGTCGGCGGTGCGGCCTGCCCCGGCTCCCGCCGGGGACTCCCTCCTGGTGTCACAGCCTGCCCCGACCTGTCGGGAGTTTTTGCCAACGCGAGAATAAACTAATACCCGCATAATCCTGCTCCGCACCACGAGTGCAAAAACACCCCGACCTCACTGCGTTCGGTACGGTGCACAGCGCGCCACCGTCCGCCAGCTGGCGGACCAACGCCACTTACCGCCGAACGTTAGCTGTAAGGAATAGGCATAGGACAAACATATGGGCAACTTTTATAAAGAATTTTTACACTAAAATTAAGCGATCGATGGAGTTTGCAGCCATTGCCTTAACATTCAATAATACCTTAAGTAAATAAAGCAACACATATACCTGCGATTGGCAGACAGTTATTATAAAATTGTATCATATTCTTTTCCAGCCATTTATCATTGTCTGAACACTGAAAATATGGAAATGTGAATTTTAAGTTTCTTCTCTCTTCAAAGGCTTAATCCGAGCCCATTTCAGTTCACTATCCTTACTCCTCTTAGCCCGTTAACATTAAAATAACGCAATTTAATGCGGTAGATTTACTTTTCGGCGGTCTTTATAGTGATTGATTTGAAACTTGTCCTATAAAGGAAATTATATGATTACTAAAACGTTCAAATGGATCGGCTGTCACCAGGTAACAGCATTTTTTATCATCACATTCGTAATAACATGGGGTTTGGGATTCTCGTACAAAGCAGTTATGAGCGGGAAGTACCTTGTTTTGCCCCTGATGTTTTTGGCAACTTGTGGACCTGCCCTTGCTGGAATCATGGTAGCATGCATTTCCGGTTCAAATAGATCATCGGCAAAAAAACGGATTTCATGGGTCGCTTTCATCATCTCATGGATTGTTGTAACATCCGTCTTTATTGCCAATCATGTTTTCATCAATAAAGGACCTGTATCGCCTGCACTTGTAGCACTGGTGGCTATCTCAGCTCTTCCTGTTGCATTTATCGTGAATCTCGTCTATACGCGTTTCCCCATTGTGCCAGGTTTCCAACTGAAGTCACTCAGATCAGGTGCCAATCCTGCGTGGATCTTTATCTCGTTATTGGTTTTCCCTCTTCTGACTGTGGTCTCGGCTTTGATCAGCAGGTTACTGGGTCAACAGTCACCCTCATTTTCCAGTCTTCCGGCTGCGGGTTTTGGTCTGGCCGGTTTGATTGCTGTAAAATTTCTGTACCAATTCTTTTTCTTCAATGGGACCGGAGAAGAAGCGGGATGGCGCGGTTTCGCGCTTCCCAGGCTCCAAGCTTATGTGAGTCCGCTTGTGGCCGGACTGATACTGGCTCTTTTATGGGTACCTTGGCACTTATTTCTTTGGATTGGGGAAGGAAGAGATGTCTTATCAATATCGTTCTGGGTCAGTTCATACCTGCTCCACATACCTTCCGGCATTATTCTTTGCTGGTGTTACAATCGGAGTCGCGGGAGCGTGCTTATCGCTGGTATCGCTCACGCATCTGCAAATACCGTTGTTGCTTTACTACAACCTTTGGAACAGAAGATCATGATAATAGTCTTGTTTGTATTTGTTGTGGCAATTGTTATAATAGATCAGATGTGGAAACGCCTTCCTGAAGAACATCCTGCGGTACAAAAGTCGTTGGCAAACTGAGCTAATAGATGTTTTTGTTTAGTATAACCTGTTGAATCCCTCTCGGGAATACTTTCACTTCTTTATTACAACTTCACAAAACACAGGGAATGGGCAATGAAGATTCACCTGTATAATAAAGCCTACAGCTAACAGGTTGGTATATGCAATTGGCGCTCCGTGGCGCGACAATTGGGTCCGTCAGGGGACCCCCTTCTGGTGTCACAGCCTGCCCCGCCGTGTCAGGGGTTTTTGACAACGCGAGAATAAACTACTTACTGCATAACTCTGCCCCGCACCACGAGTGCAAAAACACCTCAACCTCACTGCGTTTCCCTACGGGGCGCAGCGCGCCACCGCGACTCTGCACCAACTGCACATACCGCCGAACGTTAACAAAAATTCTTAGGACCATGAATCAAAGTGATAAATTAAGTACAAAAGTACTTTGCCAATTACTTACCGGATTAATAATACTATTGATTCCGTTATCATCAAAAGCACAATTGTTTGAGGATGTCGAATTATTTCCTCAAACAAATATTATAAAAGGTAAATATTATGGTGGATCAGGTGGCGGTGGATACTGGTCATTGGAATATGTTGATTCCATAGGCAGAGTTATAGTAAAAGAAAGCTATCATAAAAAACAATTGATGTTAAGACGAAAAATTGAATATGATAGCCATAACAATAAAGTTTTTGATATTCAAACCTTTGACTTTAACAAGTCCGAAAGAATTGATACTTTTAGATATGAATATAAATATGACAATAATAGGATTGTTTACCAATATCGAAAACTTTCTTCCAATGACTCAACAGTTATAGAGTTAGTTGAAAATATAGGAGATTCCGTTTTAATATACCAAGAGAAAGCTTTTTACTTTAGACCAAAAACGGGGAAAACTGATGTTTTTGAGAAAATTTACACTTTAAAATATAGAAATGACTTGTTGACTAGTAATGAGATATATAGTAAAGAGAAAAATTCAAGGGAAATTAAAACTTATGACTATTATGACAACGGCAGATTAAAACGGAGGATTATTGAAAGAATTCCAGAACCAGAGCAGAAATCTTTTTATGTCGGTGGTCCTGGAAGTGATAATGAATATTATAAATATACATTTGATTCAAACGGTAGGATTAAAAAATTCTACAGAATTATAGAAGGAAAGAAATTTAAAATTGCTGTTTATAAATATGTTTAAAATAACTTTTGCTAACAGGTCGGCATATGCAATTGGCTTACCGCACCGCGAGAAGTTTCTGACTAAAGAGGATCATAAAGTGGCCTGCGGTAGGGGTCGCCCCCGGCACCGCCGGTGACTCCGGCCTGGTTCCACGGCCCGGATCCGGTCAGCCTCTATCATCTCAAGTATTTTAGGATATATAAAGAGTATCGGAATACACGGACAATGTTCCAGCTCTTGACAAATTCGCAGATATGGTTAACTTTGATTAAAGGTTGATGAATGAAAATAATATTAAAATTTACTTTCTTCATTTGATAAATATGTACAACTTTTAGGGTAAAAGACAGTGGTTACGCGATACTCCTGCCCCGCATTTGCGTATGTGTCGGCAGAAATTGAAATAGCCCGCATTCCCCAACGTCTGATATGAGTTAACGTTGCGTATAATTTTAAAAACATGCAGACACCCAATTAAATGATAACGATTGACAATTATTTAGACAACCACTACATAAACCGTAGTAATTGGTTAAGGGCAGCCGTTTTGGGTGCTAACGACGGAATTATTTCTATTGCAAGTCTTGCAATTGGCGTAGCAGCAGCAAGCTCAAACAGAGACCCAATATTACTGGCGACTGTTGCAGGACTTGTTGCTGGCGCATTGTCTATGGCTGCCGGTGAGTATGTTTCAGTGAGCTCTCAAACGGATATTGAGAATGCTGATATAGAAAGGGAGAAGCAAGAACTTAAAGAAATGCCCGAGAATGAATTAAAAATTTTGGCTGAGATCTATGAGAAAAGGGGATTAAAAAAAGAAACAGCGCTAGTGGTAGCTGATGAATTAATGAAAAAAGATGCTTTAGGAGCGCATATCAGGGATGAGTTAGGTATTAATGAACTAAATCAAGCGAAACCTATTCAAGCGGCTTTTAGCTCAGGGACAGCTTTCACCGCTGGTGGGCTTATACCTCTTTTGGTTACAATTTTTGCCCCTGTTCATCATATGGAGTATTTCCTTTACGCGTTTACCATAATATCCCTGATAACACTCGGTGCAGTATCGGCAAAAACTGGTGGTTCAAGTGTCAAAAAAGCTATCATCAGGATAGTTGTCTGGGGGACCATTGCAATGGTATTGTCTGCTCTTGTTGGTTATCTCTTTGGTGTTAAAGTATAACATAAGCTGAAAATAAAAATCAATATGAACGAAGCACAATTTCATCTGGTGGTAAACCATTTACCAATTATTTTCCCAATTGTTGGTGTAATCGTTATGATTACCGGAATAATATCCAAATCGGAAGCCGTAAAACGAACAGCGTATTTAATTTTCGTCATAGGTGCTTTAACTTCGATAGCGGCAATGATAAGCGGTGGAGGAGCAGAAGAAGTGGTAGAGAAAATTAGTGGTATAAGTGAACCACATATTGAAACACACGAAGAAACGGCAGAAATATTTTCAATCTTAACCTATATTTTGGGTGGGCTTTCCTTGCTAGGCTTGTGGGCAAGTTTTAAACGAAAATCCTTGTCAGGTATTATCAGCATCATTACATTATTATTTGCCTTCGTTGTCTTATTCTTCGGCAAACAAACCGGAACAACCGGTGGCGAAATAAGACATACTGAAATAAGAAAAATACAAACAGTAAACTAAATATGTTATGAATTACTTATACGAGGTGCCAGGTTTGAACGGGTGGGTAATTTTTCTCGTCGTTACATTTGCTCTTATTGCATTTAATGAATTTGGACGAACGACAAAGTGGGGAGGTATTCTACTTTTCTTTATCGTACCTATAATTCTTACTTTTTTAGTCTGGCCAAAAACAGCAGCATCGGGAAATGAATATGGTACAGGAACATGGTTTAATTGGGTTAAGACCTATTCGGCGTTAGCCGGTGTCTTAGGTTTTATGGCTATCAGATATATTCCTTCCTTAGCCAGGAAGAAATGGGCTCTCGTTTTCCCGGCAGCTATTCTTGCAATTAACATCCTGGAGGCTTGCGTCAGGGATTTTCAGGTTTACAGTTTCGGTTTGTGGAATGGTGGATATGTTGATAATCTATGGACAATATCAGGTCCATGGAATATAATGAATGGTATTGCCGGTATCCTTAATATCCTGACAATTTGCGGGTGGTTTGGTATAGTGATTTCAAAACACAAGTCGAAAGACATGATTTGGCCTGATATGATTTGGGCATGGATCATAGCTTATGATCTATGGAACTTTGCGTATACATATAACTGTATCTCTGATCACTCTTTCTACTGTGGTGCGGCATTACTTCTTTCCTGCACTATTCCGGCATTTTTTATTGTCAAAGGAGCATGGCTGCAACACAGAGCCTCAACTTTAGCGCTTTGGATAATGTTTGTAATGACTGTCCCTCAGTTTGCTGACAAAATTGCCCCCGTACCAACAACTCACAATCCCAAGGCTTTCTTTGTCGTGAGTTTCGTCGCACTGGTGGCAAATGTTGCACTTTTTGTATACCAGATTATCAGAATTAAACATAAAAAATTGAACCCTCTCAGGGATGAGATTTATGCTGAAACAAATACCTATCAAAAGATTCTTGCCGAGAATATTTAGTTTGAATGTTTCTTGATAGGTCCCGGTTAATATCATCAAGAGACAGAACTTTCTGACAGATTATTGGTTTAACTCCGAGACTGCATATTAACGAAAATGTTGTGCCGAATCCAAAAAGGTCAGAGCGTATAGTACCTGGCAATTTTCCAAACAAACAACTCACATAAAACAGAATTTTAACCTAACCCAATCAATAAAAGCACCGGAATATTTCTCGCATTGCTGCCTGGAGTAACTTCTTCAGGCATACAACTGCAACCATAATAAAAATAGATATGAAACTGGATTTTCTGCTTGATTACAATCCTGTGTTGCTTGCCCTTTTTGCAACTTTATTTACCTGGGGTGTTACTGCTCTCGGGTCATCAATGGTTTTTTTCTTTAAAACCATAAATAAAAAAATATTAAATTCAATGCTGGGCTTTGCAGCAGGTGTAATGATTGCAGCCAGTTTTTGGTCACTACTTAAACCAGCAATAGAAATGGCTGAGGAGAGTGGCACATTACCCTGGATGCCTGCCCTGGTTGGATTTTTAAGTGGTGGTGCATTTTTATTCCTGATAGATAAGCTACTACCACACTTACACCTGGGGCTGTCAATAGATAAAGCAGAGGGAGTTAAAACAACATGGCAAAGGAGTATTTTACTTGTGCTGGCAATAACCCTTCATAACATACCTGAAGGTCTTGCGGTAGGTGTTGCTTTCGGAGCACTTGCCAATAATCCTGATGCAGGAATGCTTGCCGGCGCAGTTGCATTGGCAATAGGAATTGGTTTGCAAAATTTTCCGGAAGGTGCTGCCGTTTCCATTCCTTTAAGAAGAGAAGGATTATCAAGATTAAGGGCGTTTAATTACGGTCAATTATCAGGAATTGTAGAACCTGTAGCCGGAGTTATGGGTGCGTACCTTGTATTGACAATTACACCGTTGCTTCCCTATGCCCTGTCTTTTGCAGCTGGTGCAATGATTTTTGTAGTGGTCGAGGAACTAATTCCAGAGTCTCAAGCCGGAAATGAAACTGACTTATCGACCATTGGAGCAATGATGGGCTTTGCCACAATGATGTTGCTTGATGTTGCCATGGGATGAAAATGATTAAAACATTACGCCTGACAAGCGGTAATTATAATTGCCGTTACATTTCCGGAATTGGGGAAGTAATGCTAAAGCCTTTAAGAAAGAGGTTCAAAATGGATATAATTCAGGAAGAGTAGAAGAGAGCCATCAATAAAAGAAATCATTAATTAAATCTGAAACACCGTATTAATATTAAACTAATTGTCCTAACTTTAATAATTCTTCCTGAACAGTGACCCATAAAAAAAATTACAGCCATGAGAAAAATCGGACTTCTTCTGCTTTTGGGACTTATTATGAGTTCTTGCAACGGACCCGTTGAAAACCCCGCAGCTGCCACAGGTTCAAAAGAGGCAGTAAGGGACGGGGTATTCATCCATATCACGGAATGTTATGACGATCCTCACAAGGTTTTGATGCCGCTAAAAATGGCTACAATGATGGCAAACGACAAGGATGTCCTGGTCTATATGGACATTCATTCCGTTCATATGCTGGTTAAGGATTCTGAAGACATCACTTTTGCAGATTTTGAATCTGCTCACACCTATATTCGCAAACTGATTGAGATGAAGGTGGGTGTCTACGCATGTCCCACCTGCCTCCAGATAGCAGGATATACTCCTGATGACCTTATGGATGGTGTTCAGGTTGCCCAAAAGGACAAGTTCTTCAACTTCACAAAGGGAAGGATTATTACTCTTGATTACTAGGTAAAAGGGCTGAAATCCACAAGGATAATATCAAGGCACCTCCGATTATTCACACAATGGGATTTATCATAAGAGAAGCTACAGAGGCTGATTTCCCTGCAATACTATCACTTATTAAGGAGCTTGCCGAATACGAAAAGGCCCCTGATAAGGTTACCAACAGTGTTGAGCAGATGAGGCAGGAGAAGGATCTCTTCAGATGCTTCGTAGCGGTGAAGGAGGGCAAGGATATAATCGGTATAGCGCTTTATTTCATGGCATATTTCACGTGGGTGGGGAAGTCGCTTTACCTTGAAGACATTTACGTAAAGGAATCATTCAGGCAGCACAGGATCGGCTCAGCCCTTTTGAGAGAGGTATTCGGGGTTGCACGTGCTGAGGGGTGCAAGCGTGTCAGATGGCAGGTACTTAACTGGAATGAGCAGGCCATTGCCTTCTACAGAAAGTGCGGAGCCGAACTGGATGATGAATGGATTAACTGTAACTTTGATGAAACGGGCATAGCCAACTTCCGTTTATAATTAATATCCGTGTTGCTCAGCTCATCGTAAACCTGATTGTTTCGCTACTTTCCATGGTAAGGACTGTTGCGCTGATAATTGTAAAACTGATTTTTGCGCTCCTCACCTTTATCCGGACTGTTGCGCTGATAAGTATAACATTGATTTTTGTACTCCTCGCCGTGATCCGGAATACCCGTGGTATCAAGATCAGACAGGATAATATTAACATTGCATTATTAACTGCAGACAAATGAGATCTGAAAAAGAGAAGATGCTGGCGGGGGAGTTATATGATTCAACTGACAAAAAGCTGTCGGAAGAGCGATTGCGGGCCAGGATGCTAATGAAGGCACTCAATGAGACCGGCGAGGATCAGGAAGAGGAAAGGAGACGGATTCTGGGTCAGTTGCTCCCCGGTGCGGGAAACGGGTTATGGCTACAGCCACCCTTCTATTGCGATTACGGGTACAATATAAAGACCGGGGAGAAGGTCTTTTTCAATTATAACTGCGTGGTGCTGGACGTTATGCAGGTCACTATAGGCAGTCGCACGCTTTTTGGGCCCAATGTACAGCTTTATACTGCCACCCATCCGATGGATCACAGGGTTAGAGCCAAAGGACTTGAGTTTGCGAAGCCGGTAGTCATAGGTGAGGATGTCTGGGTAGGCGGCGGAGCTGTCATATGCCCGGGGGTTAATATAGGAGATCGTAGCGTGATAGGAGCCGGCAGCGTGGTCACGCGAGATATTCCACCGGATGTATTCGCCGCCGGCAATCCATGCAGAGTGATAAGACCACTTGATTTCACCACCAATCTCTGACCAATATAAATTCATGCTGAGAAATGATCAAAAAGGGAGACAAAAAAAGCAATCGGCTTGAAGCAGTACCGGGGATAGGAAAAAGCCTGGCAAAGGATCTTCGGGATCTTGATATTAAAACAGTTTCAGACCTGAGGGGCCGTGACCCCGTGAAGATGTACAATGATCTCTGCTTAATCAGAGGAGGGCATCAGGACAGGTGTGTGCTTTATGTATTTCGCTCTGCAGTATATTTTGCCGCGACAGACAATCCGGATCCCGAGCTTGTCAAATGGTGGAACTGGAAAGACCGCAAATGACCAGGTCAGGATTGAGCCAACCCAGTATCTGTCAGCGGAGGATGTGATAATACAGAGTTCGTGAGGGATCATGTATAAATTCCTCAAATAGCGGACAAGCCTTTAACGGTCAGCAACACAAAAACTATCCCGGGTTCAATGACCCGGGATTTTTTATTAACTTGTAATCCGTAACTGAAAAGAGTGTCCGGCGGTTCAACGTGGGTGATAATAGGTGTTCTGGCGGCATTGGCAGAAGCCACCGGCATGATGTTATCAAGGACGGAGGAAAGCACGGGCGCAAAACAAGCGGCAGAGGCAGAACCCGTGGGCGCAAAAAAAGCGGCAGAGGCAGAACCCGTGGGCGCAAAAAAAGCGGCAGTGGCAGAACCCGTGGGCGCAAAAAAAGCGGCAGTGGCAGAAGTCCAGGCATTTATTAAATTATGATGAAGTCCGATGACCATACAGTCCATATCTATTCTTACCTCTCCCTTCGGAAGGCAGTAGGCTGGATTGGCATACTCCTTCCCTTTGTACTGGTCACGGGTCATTGTCTTATTTTCGGGGGAGACAAGGTCCTTCACAACCTCAGCGTCTACTACCACACCGGAATGCGTGATATATTCGTTGGTGCCATTTGCGCCATTGCGCTATTCCTCTTCTTTTACAAAGGTTATGACAGGTGGGATAACATAGCAGCAAACCTCGCCGGTTTCTTCGCCCTGGGAATAGCCTTTTTCCCTACCGTGAAGGAGGGTCCGTGGGACTGGATTGCCAAGGTTCACTTTTACAGTGCCGGCAGCTTCTTTGTAATCCTTGCACTTATATCATTTTTTCTCTTCACCCGAGGCGAGAAACGGCCAACAGGCAGGAAGCTGAAAAGAAACATTATCTACAGAGCATGTGGCATAATCATGCTAGTGTCGCTGGCTTGCATAGAGACCTATTTTCTTCTCTCCAAAGAGAACCATGAGGACTCCAGATTTGTTCTCATTTTAGAAACAATTACTCTCATGGCTTTCGGCATCTCATGGCTGACAAAGGGAGGAACACTATATCCGGATAAAATTAAATCACAAGAAACCATGGAAAAAGAAGAAAATCTCATTAAAGTATTTACCGGCCCCGAGCCTACGGCGATGCTACTTATGAAAATGCTCGAAGAGACCGGCGTTAAGTCTCTGATCAAGAATGATTCCATCCTGGGTTACATCGGTGCTGTGCCTGAGGTAATGGACCTGTACATCTTTGAGGAGGATCTGGAGAAGGCCAGGCCGCTGATTGACGAAATGAATAAGCAACAGGAGCCGGAAGGTACTGATGACCAGGGCGAATCGGGAGAAGCGAAAGAATGACCAAAAACTAAAAAGACCAGAATGACAATACTGTGTAATTACATTGCAATCATAGCAATGGCAGTGGTTGCAGTATCGTGCAATAACACTCAACAGCCAGCAGAGATGATATTAACAAATGCCAGTATATGGACAGGGAATGAGAATCAGCCCCTTGCAGAGGCCATGGCAGTAGCCGGTGATTCCATAATTGCCGTAGGTACCAACAAAGAGATAATGAAGTTCAAGGGTCCCGATACTGAGGTTGCTGACCTCGAAGGGAAATTTATCGCACCCGGATTTATTGATTCGCATGTGCATTTCTACATGGGTGGATCAAATCTTGCCTCCGTTCAGCTGAGGGATGCCTCAACACCTGAAGAATTCATCAGTCGCATCAGGGAGTTCGCAGCGAAACAGAAGCCAGGCACATGGATCCTCGGAGGAGACTGGGATGGCATGGGATGGGAGAGCCTCCCGGAAAAGGGATGGATTGATTCAGTAACACCTGATAATCCTGTGTTCGTATCCCGGCTTGACGGGCACATGGGACTTGCCAACTCACTGGCCATGAAGCTTGCCGGCGTGGACCGGAAAGTGAAGGACATTGCGGGAGGATCCATCGCAAGGAACAGCAATGGTGAACCCGCAGGGATTTTTAAGGATAATGCCATGGACCTGATCTTTAACAAGGTCCCTCCTGCCTCGGATGAGGAAGTTGAAAACGCCCTGCTTGCCGGGATGGATTATTTTGCATCTAACGGGGTCACCTCGGTGCATGCTGTTGATGCCGGCAGTTATGATGAAGCGATAATGAGGATACGCAACAGTGGCAAGCTGATCACCCGTGTGTATATTATGGAGACCATCAGCAGATGGAGCGCACTCAAGGAGCAGACTGACCGTGAGGGCAAGGGAGACAGGTGGGTCAGCACCGGAGGGGTGAAGGCTTTCGTTGACGGCTCTCTGGGGTCTCACACGGCCGCCTTCATTGATCCATACACTGACCTTCCGACAGATTCAGGCCTGTTTGTAAACAGCGAGGAGGACCTGTACAACTGGGTATCCAACGCTGACAAGTCAGGACTTCAGGTTGTCATACATGCCATAGGTGACCGTGCCATCAATGTACTCCTCAACATCTACGAGAGAGTGGGAAAAGAAAACGGGGAGCGCGACAGGCGGTTCAGGATTGAGCATGCCCAGCACATTGCCCCGGGTGACATTGCAAGGTTTGCACAGCTTAACGTAATTGCCAGCATGCAGCCCTACCATGCCATTGATGACGGCAGATGGGCAGAAGAGTATATTGGTCCGGAACGCTCCAAAACAACCTATGCTTTCAGGTCGCTGCTTGACGCAAAGGCTACGGTGGCATTCGGCAGCGACTGGCCCGTGGCACCCGCGACACCCCTTGAAGGTATCTATGGAGCAGTCACCCGCAGAACGCTGGATGACCAAAATCCTGACGGCTGGGTTCCGGAGCAGAAGATAACAGTTGAGGAGGCACTCAGGGCCTATACAAAATATGCCGCATATGCATCATTTGAGGAGGAGTTCAAAGGAACACTTGAGCCCGGTAAACTGGCTGATTTTGTGATTCTTGACCATGATATCACAACAGCTGATCCGGTAACCATCCGGGATATAAAGGTCCTTCAGACCTATGTAGGAGGAAAGAAGGTGTTTGATCACAAATTGAATAAATAACTCCTTAATACTGTGAGAAGGAGATATTACAGGCCACTGGCATCGGCACTACTGTTGCCGGCGGTTATTCTTATCAACGGTGTAAGTGTTGAGGCTCAGATGAAAAGCCGTTAAAGCACTGCCTGTAGAAGAGACGGTGAAGATACTGTGGCAACACAGCATTCTCAGGGAGAAAACTTAATTCACCCTATAAACCATTTTCAATTCGCCGTGTTATATTTGCCGCTAAATTCAGGAAACCCTTTTAGATGACAACACAGATAATTTTCCTCATCGTGGGCCTGGCTCTACTGATCGTCAGTGCCGAATGGCTGGTCAGCGGGGCCACTTCGCTGGCGCGAAGGTTTAAAATCTCGGATCTTACAATAGGCCTTACTGTAGTTGCCTTCGGCACCTCAGCCCCTGAACTGGTAGTCAACCTCTTTGCCTCTACATCAGACCATCAGGATATTGTCTTCGGGAACATCCTGGGGAGCAACAACTTCAACCTCTATATCATACTTGGAATTGCCGGGCTGATACTGCCGCTCAAGGTACATGTCAGTACGGTATGGAAGGAGATACCCATGTCACTGGCTGCCCTGGTCATCATTTTCCTGATGGTAAATATTCCGTCCGCAGGCGGAACCAGGATGCTTGGCAGAATTGACGGGATAATCCTGCTTTCACTGTTTGTGCTTTTTCAATACTACATCTATCACCAAATCAAGAATTACGAACCTGATGATTCCGAGCACAAAAATCCCGGGCCGGTTTATAAGACAGTAGCATTCATTGTTGTAGGGCTGGCGGGACTGGTGATCGGAGGACGCCTCGTTGTGACAAATGCCGTTTTCGTAGCCAAGGTCATGGGGGTTAGTGAAAAGGTTATAGGTCTGACCATCATTGCTGCCGGCACCTCACTGCCTGAGCTTGCCACCTCGGTTGTTGCCGCGTTCCGGAAAAATGCAGATATAGCAGTCGGAAATGTGATCGGCTCGAACATCTTCAACATTCTCCTTATCGGAGGACTGGTCTCAGTAGTCCAACCTGTGAACTACAGCCCTGTATTCAATACCGACTTTTACATTCTTGCTGCCGGAACAATCCTTCTTTTCATTACAATGTTTACAGATCAGAAGCACAAGCTTGACCGGTGGGAGGCGGCATTGCTACTCATCTTATATGTGAGTTATACCACGTTCATAATTTTGAAAGAGGTATAATTAATTATTCTCCCCTAAGGCCATAGAAAAATGAAAAGGAACATTGTCACATTAAGCTTTTTACTGACCATCAGCCTGATGTTCGGACAGTTGGGTACCGATTTCCGGGAACTGCAGGAAATTGACTGGCAGGCAAGAACCGTGTCGAAGGGTATTACGCTCAAATCAGCCGTAACCAACCTTTTTAATTCAGCCCAGGCGATCTATGTTGTGGAGATTGACACAGCAGAAGGTGCATTTGAGTTCGGTGTGGCAGTAGCAGGTCCACCGCTGGTGACGAGTGCCTTCGCTTTGCAGGAAAAGGCAACAGTGGCTGTCAATGCGACCTTCTTCAACATGAAGGAGGGTTACAACGTGCATTATGTTAAGGTGAATGACAGCGTCGTCGCTGTCACTGACGAAAATGAGTTCGGCATACGGGCCACCGGGCTTTTCACTGCTGAGGGTGAAGAAGCAGATATCTCACAATGGGGTCCGGAGAGAGAGGATGCCGGTGTCATCAGTTCTGAAGATGCCATTGTCAGCGGCCCCCTTCTGATAGATGACAGAGTGGATCTGCCTCTTGACAGTATTAACTTCAACTCTAATCGTCATCCGCGCACCATGGTTGGTATTACCGGCACCGGACAGCTACTTCTAGTGGTCGTTGACGGCCGGCAGCCCGGCTATGCTGACGGGATGAGCCTCTTCGAACTTCGGGCCCTGGCCCACAGCCTGGGATGCACTGATGCGCTTAACCTGGACGGTGGCGGATCTACTACAATGGTAGTCGCCGGTGAAGGCAGCAACGGTGTTGTGAACAGGCCCTCAGGCAAGGTGGAGAGACCTGTGCCAAGCATACTTTTTGTGAGATAGGAAACAAATAAAGAATTAAAACCAAAAAGTTATGAGTTATACACTTCAGCCAGGCCAGAAGGCCCCGGATTTCAGGCTGCCCGCCACTGACGGCAGGGATTACAGCCTGTCAGATTTCGATGGTCACCCATACCTGGTGGTATTCTTCACATGCAACCATTGCCCATATGTCATTGGCTCAGACGAGGTGACAAGGGCCTCGGCGGAGAAGTTCCGAGATTTCGGAGTGACCTTTGTGGGCATAAACTCAAACAGCGAGAAAACTTATGTGGAGGACAGCTTCTCTCACATGGTTGAACGGATGAAGGAGCATCGGTTCCCCTGGAAGTATCTTTATGACAGGGATCAGGCGGTTGTGAAGGCTTACGGTGCGCTTAAAACGCCGCACTTCTTTGTCTTCAACCGTGACAGGGTGCTGGTCTATACCGGCAGGGGCGTTGACTCGCCGCGTGACACCTCGAGGATGACCGTCAATGACCTTGACAGGGTTCTTGATGAGCTGGTCTCCGGCAGGGAAATCAGCATCAAGATGACCAATCCCATCGGCTGCAACATCAAGTGGGAAGGCATGGATGCCAAATGGATGCCCCCTGAAGCATGTGATCTCGTATGAGCACCCCGTAAATTTTCGGGCTCTACAGGCGCAAAGACATCTATTTATAGACCTTATACACAAGAAAATGAAATCAACCAAATACATAATTACAGTGCTGACAGCATCTCTTTTAGCAGGCAATGTGTCAATGGCACAGGACTACTCAAAAAACATTTTTGAAGGCAACAATGATGTCGGAGTATGCAATCTCAAGGGTGACCTCCACTTCATGCCGGTGAACCAGGAATACATTCTAACAGGATCAGGCGACAACATATGGTTCGGCGAGGATCAGTTCCATTTCGCGTGGAAGAGGCTCAGCGGGGACTTCATCCTCCGTGCGAACATCAGTTTCATAGGTGAAGGTAGCCATGAACATCGTAAGGCCGGTTGGATGATTCGGCAGAGTCTGGATACAGGTTCGCCGCACATCAGCGGCACGGTGCACGGTGACGGGCTGACATCACTGCAATACCGGAATACTGATGGGGCTGAGACTTCCGAGCGCAGATCACCGGTGACAGCGCCAGAAGTGATCCAGCTTGAACGCAGGGGTGATAAGTTCATCTTTTCCTGCGCCATTGCCGGGAATCCATTTGATACTGTAATGATCACCTCCGGCCTGCCAGACGGTGAGGTTTATGCCGGGATGTTCATCTGTTCGCATGACAACAGTGTTTATGAGAGCGCCAGTTTTACAAATGTGCGCATCATCAGGCCTGCGAAGGATGATTTTGTACCGTACCGCGCCTACCTGGGGAGCAATCTTGAGATCATGGATGTGGAGACCGGCCACCGAAAAGTAATTTATCAGGCATCCAATTCCATCCAGGCACCCAACTGGACACCGGACGGTAAATACCTGATCTACAACAGCGAGGGGCTTCTTTACAGGTTTGATCTTGCCACCGGTAAACCGGAGCTGATCAACTCAGGCTTTGCCGCAAGCAACAACAATGACCATGTGCTCTCTTTCGATGGTAAGATGCTGGGTATCAGCAATCATGTAGCTGAGGAGGATAACAAATCAATCATCTTTACAATGCCTGTGGGGGGAGGCACACCTGTACGCATCACACCGAAGGGTCCCTCCTACCTTCATGGCTGGTCGCCTGATGGCCAATACCTGACCTATACTGCAGAGCGAGGCGGCAACTATGATATTTACAAGATCGCCATAAAGAAGAAGAAGGAGATCAGGCTTACTGATGCTCCGGGACTGGATGACGGGTCGGAGTATTCGCCTGACGGCAGTTATATCTATTTCAATTCGGCACGCACAGGCACCATGCAGCTGTGGCGCATGAAGCCCGACGGTACGGAACAGGAGCAGCTTACCTTTGACAGGTACAACGACTGGTTCCCGCACGTCTCGCCAGACGGGAAACAAATAGTGTTCCTCTCCTTCCTGCCTGAAGTAAAGGCTGATGATCACCCCTTTTACAAACATGTGTATATAAGGATGATGCCTGCAGAAGGAGGCACACCGAAAGTAATCGCATATATTTATGGTGGCCAGGGCTCTATTAATGTCCCGAGCTGGTCGCCTGACGGCAAACAAATTGCTTTCGTCAGCAACACAGGTGTGCTGGAGCCTTTAGGTGATCCTCTGGTGAACAGGCCTCAGGAATAGAAGAAACTGAAAAAATATGGAGAAAGATAGTTTCAGTAAGCTATTATTGCTGTTCACCGGTGTTGTCTTAATCATGTCGGGCTGTAATTCCGGCAGCAAACTGAGCAGGGAGTATGTGCTATGGTACAGCACGCCGGCAGAAGAGTGGACTGAAGCCCTTCCGGTCGGGAATGGGAGGTTGGGCGGCATGCTGTTCGGCAATCCCTCGGTGGAGAGGTTGCAGTTGAATGAAGAGTCCCTATGGGGAGGTATCAATGGTCCCAATAACAATCCCGGTGCTCTGGAAAACCTTCCGAGAATAAGGAAGCTGATCATTGACGGAAATATCCCGGAGGCATATGAGCTTGCTGAGAAGCATCTTTCAGGCATACCCGGCAAGTTAAGATCATACCAGACTTTAGGGGATATTTACTTTCAGTTCCATGACACCATTTCGGATCTGACAAACTACCGGCGTGAACTTGATCTTGAGACAGGCATAGCAAGGGTAAGCTTCGAGCGGAGCGGAAGAAAAGTCGAATATGAGGTATACTCATCAGCCCCCGATGATATCATTGTCATCTCAATGAAATCAGAGGAGGAGGGCGGGCTTGACATGTCACTCTCGCTGCAAAGGTCACAGGATGCTGTCATCACCGTGACTGAGAACCGAATTGACATGGAGGGGCATATAGTTGACCACGAGGATCCCAACCTGGGTCCAGCGGGGAGTCACATGAAGTTCTTTGCCTCGCTGATGGTGATGAGCTGTGACGGCACGCTCACCGCAGCCGACAGTGTACTCAGATACACCGGTGGCACGGAGATGGTGCTGTTTTTCAACGCCTGCACCGACTATAATATTGATGGTCTGGATCTGGACCGGTCTACAGACCCCCGCAAGCGTTGTACTGATGCAATCAGTGCTGCCTCGTGGAAATCGTTTGAGCTGCTGAGAAAGAGTCATATCAGCGAGCATGCAGGGATGTTCAACCGCGTCAGCCTGTCGCTTGGCGGTGACCGCACCTCTGACACTATACCCACTGATGAGCGGCTGAAACGGTTTCAGGCCGGGGGAGATGATCCAGGGCTGATCGCCACCTACTTTCAATACGGTCGTTACCTGCTTATGGGATCATCACGTGGTCCGGCGCAGTTGCCTGCCAATCTGCAGGGAATATGGAACAAGGATCTCCTGGCACCCTGGGGCTCCGACTACCACACCAACATCAACCTTCAGATGAACTATTGGCCTGCGGAAGTGTGCAATCTGACCGAAACGGCTGAGCCGCTGATACGTTTTATGGAGGAGTTGACCGTCCCGGGAAGTGTCACTGCAATTGATACTTACGGTGCGAAGGGGTGGACTTTGCACCATACAACTGATGTCTTCGGCAAGACAGCGGTGCTTGACGGGGTTTACTGGGGCATGTTCCCTCTGGGCGGAGCCTGGATGACCCTTCCGTTATGGGAACATTATGAATTTACAAATGATACATCCTATCTCCGTGAGAGGGCTTACCCCGTTATGAAGGGAGCCGCGGAGTTCATCAGGAGCTTCCTTGTTGAGGACGCCCAGGGACGCCTGGTCACCGTACCCTCCTACTCGCCCGAGAACAGTTACATTGATCCGGTCAGCGGCAAGGAGTTCAAGCTGACCTATGCGCCGGCCATGGACAACCAGATCATACGCGAGGTGTTAGGCAACTGCCGGAAGGCGGCGCATATCCTTGGAGTGGATTCAGAATGGGCTGACAGCCTGCAGTTGACGCTGGAGAGAATTCAGCCTGACAGGGTGGCATCAAACGGTACCATCATGGAGTGGACTGAGGAGTACCAGGAGGCGGAGCCGGGTCACCGGCACATGTCGCATCTCTTCGCACTGCACCCGGGGACGCAGATAACGCCGGAGACACCTGAACTGTTTGCCGCAGCCCGTAAAACACTTGAGAGGCGAATGGCGAACGGCGGCGGTCATACAGGATGGAGCAGGGCATGGATCATTAACTTTTACGCACGCCTCCTGGACGGTAACGAGAGCTACAGTCACCTGAGACAGCTGCTTGAGAAATCGACTCTTCCGAACCTCTTTGACAACCATCCTCCCTTCCAGATCGACGGCAACTTCGGGGGGACGGCCGGCATAGCGGAGATGCTACTGCAGAGCCATAACGGAGTAGTGCTAATACTTCCCGCCCTGCCTGATGCATGGCCTGAAGGCGAGATAGCAGGACTAAAAGCCAGGGGAAACTTCGAGGTTGGCATAGAGTGGAGTGCCGGAGCAGCCGGCCTTATCACTGTGAAGTCGCTCTCAGGTGCACCTCTGAACCTGGCATACCGTGAAAAGAATATTTCAATGGAAACTGAAAAGGGCGTTACCTACAGGTTTGACAGCGAGCTGAGATGGATAAAGTGATCCTCTTCATATCCCTGAGTATACCGGTTATTTTCTTTTCAAAAGAGAGCCTGTTTGATTTCAAAAGCCACGGGTTCACAAGGTTTTTCAGCTGGGAGTTCATCCTGGCTCTGTTTGTCATCAATTATGAGACTTGGTTCAAGGATCCCTTTTCAGTGAGTCAGATCATTTCATGGCTGTTGCTGTTAGTCTCGGCCTGGTTTGTCATTGAGGCGGCAGTCAGGCTGAGTCGGGCGAGGAAGCGGGGTATCGTCAGAGTTGATGAGAAGCTTTTCAGGTTTGAGAAGACCACCGAGCTGGTCACCAAAGGCATCTTCAGGTACATCCGGCACCCTATGTATTCCTCGCTGCTGTTTCTTTCGTGGGGGATCTGGCTCAAGCAGCCTCTTGCTGCCACCCTGCCTGTTGCGCTGCTCGCATCCTGGTTGCTTTGGCTCACTGCAAAGCGCGACGAGCAGGAGTGCCTGACCTTCTTCGGCGACAGTTACCGGGAATACATGACCCGGACAAAGAGGCTCATTCCGTTCCTTATATAAGGCTGCCCTGATAGCTTCCCGAAAGCTGCTCAGAAATCTATTCAGAGTTTGGTCAGAAGTCTATCTCCAGCTGTCGATTTTATCAAGCGGGTATATAGGCCTGGGAATGGCCACATAGTTAAGCGCAAACGGGTCGGTGTTGCTCAGCCCGGGCGATATGACATTCACCGTTTTCCTGTTGTAGAGAAGATAGTTATACCGGAACGGGAAGAGGTTCTTGACAACCACTATATCTGCCTTCCATATCGAGAGCCCCAGGTCCTTGAAATCCCCGGGAGTCCTAGATGCCATCGGCAGTTCGGAAAGGATCAGGTGGATGCCGTTATGTTTCACGATGACCGTTTTCCCGAATGAGGTCTCCTGCTTGAGTGCTATTATTCCGGTATAGGTAAATGGCTGGTTGTAGACTGTATCAATCTTCCCTCCCACTGTCAGTGTCACCTCATCGCCCACGCTGCTGTTCCATGCTTCGCGTGCCGCCGCTTCATCGCGCAGGGTGATGTATGAAGTCATCTCACTACCCTGTTCAACAAGTGCCTTAAGTATCCAGGTGCTTTCTCCTGGCGTGCCGGTGCCTACGGCGTCAGACACGTCGCAAAAGACCATTGTGCCGAGAGCCCGTGCAGTCTTTTTCTCATGTGCCATAGCCACCGCTTCTTCGGCAGTGTTGCCCTCAGGCTGGGGAACATCACGTACAGCCCACGCCATTTCCGAGATTTCATCTGCCAGCCTGGCTGAAAGACCGGGGTTGCCATCCGTTATGCCGACGGTACTGTAACCCAGTTCGGGATCATCGATCCAGATATGGACCGGGAAGAATGAGACAGAGAGCACTTCAGGCTGCTTCTCCATTTTCTTCATTGCTGCAAATATCTTGTTGAAAGGAGGCAGGAAGTCGATGTTGATGCCTCCACCCTTCAGCAGTTTCATCTTGTTCACCACCATTACCGGTTCGATCTCTCCGAAGACGGTGCGGATCAGAATATCGCCCGCACGGAATGCCGTCTTGAAATGATCACGGTGCGGGTTGGTATGGTAACCCACGATGATATCGGCATTTTCAGCCCTTCGCTTTGTGACGTTGGCATGAAGGTCGAAGGTCACGGCTATGGGTACATCAGGGCCAATGGCTTCCCTCAGAGCTGTTATCAGGTCGCCCTCAGGGTCGTACATCCCCTGTACGCCCATGGCTCCGTGAAGTGAAAGGTATATCCCGTCAACCTGCGGATGGCTGGCTGCCGCCTCCAGAATGAGTTTCTTAATTTTTGCATAGAAGAGGCTGTCTACCGGTCCGCCCGACATTGACTTCGCCTGCAGAATGGGTATCGCTTTTATTTTTCCCATGCCGCTCTTATCCACAGCAGAGAGGAAGCCTGCAAGCTGTTTGTCCTCCTCCATAGCGGGAGCCAGCACATCTTCCCCGTAGAAAAGATGGTCGGCCCTGAAGTTTACTTCCGTTGTGATAACAGGTGAAAAGCTGTTCACCTCATGCATGAACTCGGCAAAAAGTATTGTTTTCTGATCCTGCTGATCCATCAGATCCGGGGATGATGAGCATGATGACAGCATCGCCGACATTACAAGACCGAAAGCTGCTAAAATTGATCGGACGCGATAGTATTCTTCAATCATAATTGTATATATTTAAAACAAAAATAGAAAAATATAGATTGCCCGAATCTTAATAAAGTTTTGTTCTAAACCCAATTAACGCTGCTTTACGTAATAGATGCACAGAATGAAAGATGTTTTCTCACGGTGCAAATGCTGAATTGAAATTTTTCTTTAGCTGATTTTATGTTTGAGTGGGTCAGGCACTGGCGATACGGTAACCAGTACAGTTATGAAAAGTACTTCAGGCACAGCGACAGAAGGCCTGCAGGTAAATCCGGTATTATCCTTGCTGATCTGGGCATGCCTGAGGAATTTGACCCGGGGTTCTATACCAAATTCATGGATCATGTTTTTGTCTATTCTCTTCCCGGACTCCTCCAGCCCCTTATTCTTGCAGACAGGGGAATTGCCCTTATTGACCCGGCCAATCCTCTGGCGAAGGAAGAATTCAAACCCGCCAGGCTGGTTGACATGAACGGCTCATTTACAAACAGAAGCGGGAAGCCATATATTGAATGTGAAATCACGTGGCGTGCGCCCGGCATGAAAAAGAATCCTGCCGATCACGGTTATTTCCTTTATAAGGGAGACGGCAAAGGCGGTGCTCCTGATGTCTGCCAGAAGACTGCGGCAAAGGTGGCAGGGTGGTATTACGGTCATCTGCTGCCGGAGAAGAAGGTCGCCTGGGCATATCAATGTGCCCGGGTTTACGAAGATTCTGCCGCAGCTTTGAAAGCAAGGTTCCCTGACGCATCAATCCGTCATGCTCGATACATGTATAATGAATCTGTACGTCAGGCTGTTGAGGAGCTGCTGCAAGAAGAATGTGAAACAATAATTTACCAGTGTATCTGTAACCCGGTATACTCTGATTTTGAAGATTACTCGCTTGCAATACCCCTGGTTCACCAACTGGTGAAGGGCAGAGCAAAGGTCATCTGTGCAGACCAGCCCGGCAACCAGCCAGCCATGCGTGAAGCTTTCGCAAGACTGGCTCTGGATAATCTTTCCCGACTACCCTCAGACACAAGCCTTCTTTTGATCCTCTCGAAACATGGCCATCCTTTCAGGAGGGAGACGCAGGATATGAGAGGGCACGAATACAGGCTCCCGCTGGAAAAAGCCATCCGGGAACTGATGAAAGACCGCATTGGCAGATGGGAACTGGTATGGAGCGATGATGAATTTGCAGATGAATACTGGGATCCGCGGAACAAAAAGTTCTCAACCTATGCAGCTTACCGGAAAGCGATTGAAGAAGGGTATGATTATGCGCTGGAGATACCTACAGATTTTATTGCAGAGAACACTGACCTGATGTTTCTTCACGCGTTGAAGAAATTCAAGGCTTTCGCGGAGTTTACCCCAGATACTCCTGTGCCTTATCCTGACTGGGATAAACCTCTTGTCAGGATTTACAAAGAAGGCAAAACAACGGGGATTTATGCCGGTTGTCCCGTAGGGCCATATCGCCCGTTAGTGGCCGAAGCAATAACAGCATCAGTCTCTGAAATACTTGAAAACCGCAAATGAAATCAACTCCTAAGAAATATGAGAGCAAACAGGGATAATAGATCGCTACTGCTCAGGAGCTTGCCGGCAGTCTTTCTTTTCATGGTGACCGTAACACCACTGCAGGGACAGGGCGACTATCAATCGTTTTACGCCGGGAGCCTGAAGATAAATAACACCGGGATGTATGTCCTCGGAAGCTGGGCGCTGGCCAATATTGCCGTCGGGGCCTACGGGTGGGCCACGGCATCGGGTGAGATGAAGTATTTCGGGCAGATGAACCTCTTCTGGAATGTTATTAACCTTTCCATAGCAGGATTTGCCCTTTACGGCAATTATACCACTGACCTCTCAATGATGAAAGGGCAGGAATTACTGGGGAAACACCTGAAAACGGAAAATATCCTTCTGATCAACTCCGCCCTGGATGTCGGATATATGGGTGCAGGTTTACTGTTACGGCATCTTTCGCCGGGCTCGGCAAAAAGGGGGGATCTGCTTAAAGGATACGGAAATTCCGTAATAATGCAAGGAGCCTTCCTCCTTGTTTTTGACCTGGTTATGTATGGAATCATGAGGGATTACAGAATGGATTTCCTGGAGGGAATCAACATGGCTGTCTCCACGGAATCAATTATGATTGGCCTGCGTATAAACCTTTAGAAAGAAAACCTGAAAATGAAAATACTGCTCACCGGTGCAACCGGTTATATTGCCAAGAGGCTGCTTCCGGCTCTGCTTGCCGACGGGCATGATGTAGTATGCTGTGTCCGTGACGCCAACAGGTTTGACACAGCAAAATTCGGCGGGGAACGGTTGAGCGTGATTACGGCCAATTTTCTTGACAGAAGCTCTCTGTCCACCATCCCTGATGATATTGATGCCGCCTACTATCTTATTCATTCCATGTCAACTTCAGTCGGCAGTTTCGAAGTTATGGAGAAAGAGTCAGCGATCAATTTCAGGGAGAGGCTGAACGAGACACTGGTCAGGCAGGTGATCTATCTGGGCGGGATAATCAACACTGAGAGTTTGTCAAAACACCTCGGCTCACGAAAGGCAGTAGAGGAGGAGCTTGCAAAAGGCAAATGGCATTTGACCACTCTCCGGGCTGGTATCATTCTCGGGTCAGGGAGTGCATCGTTTGAGATAATCAGGGACCTGGTGGAGAAGCTGCCTATGATGGTGGCGCCACGCTGGCTGAATACGAAATCACAACCCATAGCAGTACGTAACGTGGTTGAATACCTCAGCGGCGTGCTGATGCGAGAAGATACCTTCGACAGTAACTACGACATCGGCGGTCCGGATATCCTGACTTACAAGGAGATGCTACTCAGGTTCGCCTCTGTGAGGAATCTGAAGCGAAAAGTATGGGTAGTGCCGGTAATGACCCCTAAGCTCTCCTCCTACTGGCTCTATTTTGTCACTTCAACATCATATAAGCTGGCTGTCAATCTTGTTGACAGCATGAAGGTAGAGGTGATATGCAGGGAGAATGACCTGCACCAGAGACTGGGTATCAGGCTGCTCAGCTTTGACGAGGCTGTCCGGAGCGCCTTTAACAGGATTGAGCACCAGGAGGTTTATTCAAGCTGGACCGATGCGCTTTCAGGGCCGCTGCTGGAGAAGGGACTGACAGATCTGGTTAAGGTTCCGACATTCGGCTGTTTTCATGACATCAGGAAAAGAAAGGTAACCGACGAGAATACGGTGCTTAACAGGTTATGGGCAATAGGTGGCAATACAGGCTGGTACTATGCGAACTGGCTCTGGGGCATAAGGGGCTTCCTTGACAAGCTGTCCGGCGGGGTGGGTCTGCGAAGAGGCAGAAAGAATGACACGGATATCTCACCGGGTGATGCACTTGACTTCTGGAGGGTCCTCTATGCTGACCGCGATGCAAAGAGACTGCTGCTCTATGCCGAGATGAAGCTCCCCGGAGAGGCCTGGCTGGAGTTCCGGATAGAAAACGAGACGCTGATCCAGACAGCTACCTTCAGACCACTGGGCCTGAAAGGGAGGCTTTACTGGTACTCCGTGATGCCGCTGCATGAAGTGGTATTCAGAGGAATGATTAAGCGCCTGACAAGCTGAGAGTGTAGCAAAAAATGATATATCTGACTTTATTCGAGGGTTCTGAGTAACAAAAAGTATTTTTCACGACTGACTAACCAAACCCGCAATAACAGCTGAAAACATAATGAAGCAACAGCCACTTATCAAAAAACTGAGAGCGGGACTCAAGGCGGATGAGACAGGGAACAAAGCCAACTCATTGATCTTCCTCCATCATTACGGGTTCAGAATACCTTTGACATTCCTGGTCACCACCAGCGCCCATGCAATGTACCTGGCAAAGGATAGATCATTGCTGGAAAACCTGGGGAGGGAACTTGAAACCCTTCCTGACAGCATATGGGCAGTGCGATCATCAACCACAGCCGAGGACTCAAGTGAGTTCAGCTTTGCAGGGCAGTTTCAGACTTTCATCAATGTAACCGGCAAGGAAAAGATTCTTGACGCCGTTGTTAAAGTCTGGGAGTCGGCCTCAATGCTGAATGACAATGACTACGTAAAAAAAACAGGAGTGTCAGGTGTCAGGTGCGGGGTCATTATACAGGAGATGATCCCTGCCCGCCTTGCTGGCGTCAGCTTTAGCAGGAACCCCGTGACGAACCAAAATGAGACGGTCATTGAGGCCGTAGAGGGTGCCGGGGAAGAGCTCGTACAGAAGGGTATCACCCCTATGCGCTGGAGGATCAGGAAGGATACCGTTTCAGAGGGAAACGAGCATTACGGGCTGTTTCATATCATCAGGAAAGTAGCTGCCGATACGGTCAGACTAAGGCGCTACTACGGACAGCACATAGATATTGAATGGGTTTACGACGGCAACCAGCTCTACTATCTCCAGTTAAGGCAGATAACAGCAAGACGTGATATCCAGATATATTCCAGCAAGATGGCCAAAGAGATGTTGCCCGGACAGGTCAAGCCACTGGTATGGTCAGTGAATATCCCGATGGTTAACAGCACCTGGATAGGCCTGCTGGAAGAGATAACCGGTCCGCTTGACACCAGGCCTGAAGATCTGGCCAAACCTTTTTATTACCAGGCATATTTTAATATAGCGGTGCTGGGAAAGATTCTCAGCCGGTTCGGGATGCCGCCCGACAGTCTCGAAAAATTCATGACCGGCAGTGAGAGCGGCGGTCACTCCTTCAGGCCAGGCCTAAAGACCCTCAGGCACACTTTCAGGATAATCAGGTTCCTCAGGTCGAAGATGGCTTTTGAAAAGACCTTCCTTAGGGAGTATGATCCGCTGAAAACTCACTGTCGCAACTATGCACGCAAAATAGAAGAGGATTTCAGCATTGAAACTTATGACAGTCTGTACTCAGGGCTCTTTGAAACCGGACGCAGACTTGCCTACCTGAATATCATCACTCCTATGCTGACGACTATGTATCACAAGGGTCTCAGGAAGAAACTTAATAAGGCAGGGCTTGATTATGATTTCCTGGATTTCAGGAAGGATTTTCCGCAGTTGAGGGATTTTGAACCCCTCCCTCTTCTGCAGGAGTTGAAGGAAGGGATAGAGGCATTGTCCCCGGGAGTAAGGGAGAAATGTGTCACCATGGCTGCACTGAGGCAACTCCCGGAGGCAAAAGAAATCTGCAGGAAAGCAGATCATTTCATGGATCTTTTCGGGCATCTCAGTGAGAGCGGCACTGACCTCTCCTACACAAAATGGGAGGAAGACCAGGAAGCTGTCTTCAGGATGATCCTTGCCACTGACGGAGAAAATAGGAGCCGTGATCTCTATTCGCTTGACAGCGCCAGGGAGAGAGGTGCAAAGGTATCCCGGTCATTGAGAAAAGCTTATCTCAGGGCAGGGAGGTTCAAGGTCTACCGTGAGCAGATAAGCTCGCTTTACATTTATGGATACGGATTATTCCGCAGACTGTTCCTGTTGGCCGGTAAGGAGATGGTAACCAGAAGCATACTGGACAAAGTCGATGACATTTTTTATCTTACCAGCGATGAAATTAAAGCGATATTTGAAACCCGTAACAGTGCCAGTGATAAAGACTACCGGGCTATTACCTGCAACCGGAGGCGCGAGATGGAGGAGACTAAGGATATTGTTCTTCCCGTTGTGATCTACGGTGAAGAGGCTCCGTTACCCGAGACGGGAAAGAGCAGGAATCAATCAGGCACAGGCACATCACAGGGCAGCTATACCGGGATCACCAGGGTTGTGAAGAGCGTGCGGGATTTTGAAGGAGTAAAGAAGGGCGATGTGGTTCTGATACCTTTTTCGGATGTGAGCTGGACTCCCGTTCTTGCAAAGGCAGGAGCCATTGTGTCAGAGACCGGGGGAATGCTCTCGCACTGTTCAATAATAGCCAGGGAGATGGGTATTCCTGCAATGGTTTCGGTACCAAATGCCTGCGCCATTGGTAGCGGTCTGACAGTAACGGTTAACGGATCAAACGGTATTCTTACGGTTCACGATTATGAATGAGACACTTTTTTACCTGGAGAGTCATCCCCTTCTCACAGCGTTGATCTGTTCGGTTGCGGGATACCTGATAGGCTCATTGTCATCCGCAAGGATAGTCTATTTCCTGGCTACGGGAAAGAGAACCATAGAGCCTTTTGCGGAGCCCGTACCACATTCTGATGAGACATTTGAATCAGATCTTGTCAGCGCCACGCTTGTCACCAAAAAGCTGGGAGCAAAATACGGGTGCATTACCTCGGTGG
>JFJP01001802.1_pt1 | contig 28402 bp, 28 predicted proteins | sample 431651 | NCBI WGS metagenome assembly JFJP01 (sample SAMN02602958, study PRJNA72255) | Microbial mat metagenome, whole genome shotgun sequencing project. | biome: fresh water; feature: sink hole; material: water; isolation source: purple microbial (photo- and chemosynthetic) mats found in... | reverse complement strand
TAATTTTTTTATCATCGCTTTTAATTAGCTGATTGCGGCTAGAACGCCACAAATTGGGGTCGGCGGATTATACACCCGCCCTAAACTCACCCTTTGGGACGCTATCTTAATGAAATAACCGGCCAACCATTTTGCTCTGCGTGTTTACGCAAGGTGGCATCAGGGTCAACCGCCACCGGTTTTTTTACTTTCTCCAGCAACGGTAAGTCATTGAGCGAATCGCTGTAAAAAGTAGTTTCTTCGAAGCTCGCCCACGTCCAACCGCGCTCAGCCATCCAAGCTTCCAGTCGGGTAATTTTGCCTTCGCGGAAACTTGGAATGCCCGCCACATTGCCGGTAAATTCGCCATCAACTTGCTCAGGGTCAGTGCCAATCAAATTAGGCACGCCAAATTCACGCGCAATAGGCGCAGTCACAAAACTATTTGTCGCGGTAATGATCACGCAAATATCGCCTGCATCTTTATGTTTTGCCACCAGCGCACGCGCGGCATCGCCCATCATCGGGCGAACTTTAATGCGCATAAAATCTTCGTGCCACGCATCCAATACTTTGCGTGAATGACGCGACAGAGGCTTTAACTGAAAGTCTAAAAATTCGAAAATATCCAATTTTCCCGCTTTATATTGTTCGTAAAACTGTAAATTTTTGGCCTCAAACAGCTCACGATCGAGCACACCTTGCTCCATCAAAAATTGCGACCATTCAAAATCGCTATCACCAATCAATAAGGTATTGTCTAAATCAAATAAGGCTAAGTTCACTTCACGCTCCGATTATTTTTGCATTACATCTTTTAATAGCGGCACGGTTGCCGCACGCTTTTTTAGCCGCAAACAGTGCTCATCCAGCTCATCTAGAACGCTCAGCAAATAAGGCAAATCACGTCGCCCATGTCGCAATAAGTACTGCGTCACTTCAACGGGCAACTCAAAGCCGCGAGCCTTTGCATGCTGCTGGAGTGTTTGGCTTTTCTCTTCATCATTCAGGGCATGCACTTGGTAAACCAAGCCCCAGCCCAGTCTGGTACGCAGGTCATCGCGTAGTAGCAAATGCGCCGGTGCCGCTAGGCCACTTACCAACAACATACCGCCAGCTTCACGCATCCGGTTGTAGAGAGCGAACAGCGCAATCTGTGCAACGTCATCTAATTTTTCAACATCATCTATTGCTACCACTTGAGCCTCTTCAGGCACTGCACCGCATTGATATACCGCCGATTGACCATTGGCACGAGCGCGCTCGATTGCGGCTTGTAGCAAATGAGTTTTACCACTCACTGCTTCGCCCCACACATAAAATCCGCGCTCGCCACCCGTGCTAGAAAGTGCATGGCGTAGGGCGGAATGCAATTCGAGATTTCTCCCAATCACAAAATTTTCTAAGCTAGGCTCCCATTGTGGAGCGATGCCAAGTAGTAACTGCGTCATAATTATTTATAAAGTTCGCTGGAGAGATAAGCACCGCGCAAATGCCGCAAGCCTACCAACAACATCGCAGCGAGTGGCAAAGCAATGAGCAAACCGACAAAGCCAAATAGTTGACCAAAAGCGAGCAAAGCAAAAACCACCGCAAGCGGGTGCAAGCCGATGCGTTCACCCACCAACCTCGGCGTAACCACCATACCTTCAAGCATTTGCCCCACGCCGAACACCATCCACACCCACACCACATCAGTCCACAATTCAAACTGACTCAGTGCAACGACGGTGGCCAATGCCACACCAACGATCATGCCAACATAAGGGATGAATACCAGCAAGCCACTCACCATGCCGATAGGCAAGGCGAACTCCACACCGACGAGCCAGAGTGCGAACACATAAAAAACGCTCATTAACAACATCACCGCGATTTGCCCACGCAAAAACTGGGCAAGCACTTCATCAATTTCTTTGGCTATTTCGCTACTCTTACCATGCCAACGTCGTGGAATCAGCGCATCCACTCGCGCCAACAGCTCAGGCCAATCGCGCAATAAATAAAACATCGCCAACGGAATAAGCATTAGGTTCATCAATAAACCCAACAACGCAGCACTGCCACCGGTGAGCCATGGCAACAATTTGCCGGCTACTCCCCCTGCCACTTGAAAGTTATCGCGCAATAAATTGGTGAGTGTTGCCACATCCCACTTCACAGCAGGCATTTCACCCTGTTGAAGAAAAGGCAGCAAACGCACCTGCACACTTTCAAGCAAGCTCGGCAAGCGCAGCCAGAGCAAATCAAGCTCGTTACGCAGGAGTGGCATCAAAATCAGCACCATCAGCACAAAAATCGCCAACATGCCGAGCATCACCAATAAAGTAGCCACGGTGCGTGACATATTTTTTGCACTCAAACGAGTGACCAGCGGCTGGCAGATATAGGCCAAAATCGCTGCCGCCACAAAGGGAAAGAGCACTGGCGCGAGCAGGTAAAGCAATCCCACGGGAATGAAAAAAATGGCAAACCATTGCAGTACGGGGAAGCGAGTCGAGGTCATTTGGGGTAAAATCCGCCGTCCGAAAAATGTGCCGCACTGTATTCCAATTCCGTTTCCGAGGTCAAACGAAGCGATTGGAAATTGCCCTTAATCAAGAGAGTGAGATTTTGCATGAGCCAGCCAACTAACAGCCTTTCCTACCGCGATGCCGGCGTTGACATTGATGCCGGAGATCAACTCGTTGAAAACATTAAACCTTTTGCTAAACGCACGATGCGCCCTGAGGTGTTGAGCGGCATCGGCGGCTTTGGTGGCCTAGTTGAAATCTCCAAAAAATTTAAAGAACCCGTTTTAGTTTCTGGCACTGATGGCGTGGGCACAAAACTCAAACTCGCTTTTGAGCTGAATCGTCACGACACCGTGGGCATTGATCTGGTGGCGATGAGCGTGAATGACATCTTGGTACAAGGCGCTGAACCTTTGTTCTTCTTGGATTATTTTGCCTGCGGAAAATTAGATGTACCTGCCGCTACTGAAGTAATCAAAGGTATCGCTTACGGCTGCGAACAATCTGGTTGCGCGCTGATCGGAGGTGAAACCGCCGAGATGCCAGGCATGTATCCGGTAGGTGAATACGACCTCGCCGGTTTTGCGGTGGGCGTGGTAGAAAAATCCAAAATCATCACTGGCGAACACATCAAAGCGGGCGACGTGGTGTTGGGCTTGGCTTCGAATGGCGCGCACTCCAACGGTTACTCACTGGTACGAAAAATCATCGAGCGCTCGCACCCTGATTTAAATGCGAAATTTGATGGTGATCGCTCATTAGCAGACTGCATCATGGCGCCAACCCGTTTATACGTTAAACCCCTGCTATCTTTAATGCAGAGCTTGACCATCAAAGGTATGGCACACATCACCGGCGGCGGCATCACCGAAAACGTACCGCGCGTCTTGCCACAAAATGTAGTGGCCGACATCGACAGCAAAACTTGGCAAATGCCCAAGCTGTTTGATTGGCTGCGAGAAGGTGGCAATGTTGAAGCTCAAGAAATGTTCCGTACCTTTAACTGCGGAATCGGTATGGTGGTGATCGTGGCTGCAACTGATGCTGAGGCTGCGATCAAACATTTACAAGCCGCAGGCGAAACAGTGTCACGCATCGGTGTTATTCGTGCGCGCAACGGCAACGAGCATCAAACTCAAGTACGCTAAGCGTCGTGAAAAAAGTCGTCATCTTAATCTCCGGTCGAGGCAGCAACATGCAGTCTTTGCTTGAAGCAAAGCTGCCATGTGAATTCGCTGCCGTCATCAGCAACAAGGCTGATGCGGGTGGTTTGCAGATCGCCAAACAACATGGCATCCCTACAACTGTGGTGTCGCATCGCGACCACGCTGACCGCGCTGCATTCGATATGGCACTCGCGACAGTTATTGATAGTTATCACGCAGACTTAGTGGTGCTGGCTGGCTTCATGCGCATTCTTACCACCCCATTTGTGGAACGCTATCGCGGCAAGTTAATCAACATTCACCCTTCACTACTGCCTTCATTTACCGGCATTAATACTCATGAACGTGCGCTACAAGAGGGCGTAAAGATACATGGCTGCACCGTACATTTTGTGACCCCCACGCTGGATGGCGGCCCGATCATTATTCAAGCTGCGGTCCCTGTATTACAAGACGACACACCGGCAAAACTCTCTGCGCGCGTGCTACGCGAAGAACATCGAATCTTCCCGCAGGCTTTACGCTGGCTGTGTCGAGAACAAGTTTGGCTGAACAGTGATGGTCGCGTTGCTACGAATCGTTTAGAGCAACCTGCACCAGCGCTTGTTTCGCCCGGCTTAAGTTAAAGCTGCGCCCAGACTCAATGCGCTCGGCTCGCCTCAAATTGCCTACCGCTTTTAAGAATTTGCCTCAATCAACTCAGCGACTACTCTTCGCCCTAGCGGCATCACTGCTACTTCATAGCTTTGTGTTTTTGTTACCTCCAATTGAGCTACCTGAATTTGAAGCAAAGCTACCTCCTCTCACTGCAAGGCTTGAGCAGCTGCCTAAGCCAAGCGCTAATGTAGTCAAAGCCAAAGTAAAGCCCAAGGCGCAGCCTGCACCAGAGCCTGACCCCGTGGTGCAAGCATCCGCTGACTTACCTATCGCAGAAAGTGCTGTTGCAGCGGCCAGCGCTCCAGTAGCAACCGAGCCAGAACCGATTGTTGCCGAGCCCGAGATAGAAATCCCACCCCCACCCACTGAACCTAAACGCCCTTTACTCCCCAAACATGCGCGCTTGAAATTCAATGTTTATCAAGGTGAAGGCAATTTCAAAGTAGGGGAATCCGTTCACAAGTTGGATATCGAAGATGGCTATTACACGCTGAAAGCTAGCGTACAAACCACCGGTGTCGCGGGCATACTTAAAAGTTACAAGATGGTGCAAACCAGTGGCGGAGAAGCCACAGACTATGTACTTAAGCCCGATGTTTTTACCGAAGAAATAACTGAGAGCAGTGGCAAAAAAACCAACCGCGCTGAATTTAACTGGAGCAACAATAAAGTAAGCTTCTCAAACGGCAAAGAAGCTACACTTCCTGCGCAGGCGCAAGATATTCTGAGCATCATGTATCAATTTCCACCAATGTATAAACAAGTTGAGATCGTCACCATCAACATCGCCACCGGAAAAAAGTTCGAGGAATATCGTTTTGAAATTATGTTTGCAGAAACACTCAAGACTCCGATGGGAGAACTACAAACTGTGCATTTCCGCAAACTTCATCGACCCAACGAAGAAGGTTTAGAAATCTGGTTTGCTCAGGAATATCGTTTCCTACCCGTAAAAATACGCTACATCGACTACGCAGGTAAAATTGGCGCTGAGGCCATCATCACCGACATCCGCGTCTCCGACGAATAAGACCTGCGCATCTGTTAAAATGCGCACCCAAATTAAAAATAATCTTTAGCCATAGATTTACACTGATAATAGTTGCCGTTTTATCCGTGCACATCTGTGTTTATCTATGGCTGAATGACTCAAGGTCATTACCATGCTCATCACCGAATACCGTCTCGACCTCGTTGCCCAAGCCTTGCGGGCCATTTTGCCGCTGGTTCACCCTGCTGATGCGGCATTGCGCCACTTCTTTCAAGCTGAGCGCATTGGCTCTAATGAGCGCGCGCTCGTTGCGGAAACCGTCTTCGGTGTGTTGCGTCATCGCCTTTTTTTAGAACATGCTTGTACCACGCCAGAAAACACTGTGAACAAAGCGACCCCGCGCCGCATGGCACTGGCTTTTTGGGTGCGCTTTGGTGGCTACAACGTGCGGGAACTCACCCCGTTACTTAAGGCAACTGAAGCAGAGTGGCTAGGTCAAGTTAAGGGTATTCAAGTTGGCGAATTACCTTTATCTATTCAGGCAGAGCTTCCTGATTGGATCATCGAAAAATTACGCGCACAGCGTAGCGATGCTGAAATTTTGGCATTGGGTATTTCCATGCAAGCGCCGGCTCCACTCGATTTGCGCGTGAATAGCCTCAAGGCAAATCGTGATGAAATTCTCAGCGGACTTGCCGCTGAAAATGTGCAAGCCGTGGCCACCCCATTTTCGCCATTGGGCATCCGTGTTACTGGCAAACCTGCACTGAATAAAAGCCCTCTGTTTCTCGGTGGACGCTTTGAAGTACAGGACGAAGGCAGTCAGCTGCTAGGATTTTTGCTTGCACCAAAGCGCAACGACATGGTGGTGGATTTTTGCGCGGGCGCTGGCGGCAAAACACTGATGCTTGGCGCGATGATGAATTCGCAGGGCCGTTTGTACGCATGGGATGTCTCTGAAAAGCGCCTTGCCAATTTAAAACCGCGCATGGCACGCTCTGGTTTGAGCAACGTGCAGCCACAACTCATCGCGCACGAGAACGACAGCAAAATTAAACGCCTCGCCGGCAAGATTGATCGTGTGTTAGTCGATGCGCCTTGCAGTGGGCTAGGTACCTTGCGCCGCAACCCTGATTTGAAATTTCGCCAATCCGAAAAAAGCGTACAAGAGCTCACGCAAAAGCAAACTACGATTCTAAATGCGGCCAGTCGCTTAGTTAAAACGGGCGGACGTTTGGTGTATGCCACTTGTAGCCTGCTTCAGGAAGAAAACCAGGCCATCGTCGAAGCGTTTTTAGCTGAGCACACAGAGTTCACTTTGCTACCTGCGAGCGAAGCGCTAGCACAGCAAAAAATCTCCTTAGAAATGGGAGACTATTTACAGCTCTTGCCGCAAGAACATGCCACCGATGGATTTTTCGCCGCCGTCATGGAACGTAAGCTAAGCGCTCCCAACGCAAGTAACGACGCCGACGAGTCAAATGATTAAAAAAATATAATCAATAAGTTATATAAATTTAAGTGAAAAACAACGCCCTTCTTAATCGCCGTAAGCCAGCCCATATTGAATGGCTACTGAATAAAACCCTAGTCATTGCACTAGCCTCGGTGGCAATCGTTATCGGCTATGTCGGCTTTATTGACATTTGGCGCAGCCTCTACCAAACCGCCACTTCTCTCGACATCTGGTTAATTATCGCCTTAACCTCACTAGTAATTGCCACAGGCTTAGTCATGTTCGGGCGTTATGCCGAACGCAAATTAGAAATTGAAACTCAACTAAAAATTCAAAAAATTGAAATCTACGATCAATTTTTAATTGAACTGAGCCTGCTTTTTCAACGTGAGCATAGCAATGCTGACCTTCTTAATTTCATTACCGAGTGGCAAAGCAAGCTGATTTTATGGAGCGATAGCGAAACGCTCAAAAGCCTGCTACATTGGCATAACAGTCTAATTACACAAGATAAAAACTCCCTTAAGATACTGGAAACATTTATCCGCACCTTACGCGAAGAAATTGGTCAGCCTTCAAGTGAAATAGAACAAGGCGCACTCATTCATTTAATGATTAATCACGACGCATTTTTACAAAAGCATACTCAATTGCACAATGGAAAATAGTCAGCATAATCAATCTGCCGCGCTTGAAGCCGAGTTTTGCTTTACGTTTACGAAGGAGAGCACTGCTCTTTTATCAGTGAGCGATAGCGTTGAGGCATTGCTCGGCTTCAAGGCAGAAGACTTCCTATCTAAGCGCACCAGTTTAAAAGAGCTGATTCATCCTCACGACTTTGATATTGCCAAGGTGATTTTTACTACTGACCACACCCCGCAATCGGGCGACTTTAATCTTCGCATCAGACAAGCCAACAAGCGTATTCGTTGTATCAAAGGACATTACACTCAACAAGAAAATCAGCTCGTCGTTCAATTGCAATGCGCAAAAAGTCTTCCTAAAGTCACCAACGACCAAACCATGATGGCCAACTTTAAAGCCATGATGGAAAACACTGACGATTACATTTACTTTAAAGATCGTAATCATGTGTTCACTGGTGCAAGCCAAACACTTGTTGCAATTACCTCCCCCAGCGAGCACTGGACAGACCTGCTTGGGCTGACTGACTATGACGTTTTTCCGGAAGAATTAGCCGATATTTATTACCGTTTAGAAAAACAAGTTTTTGCGGGTCAAACAATTGCTCACGAAATCCAAGAGACGCGTGGCAAAGATGGCTCAATAGGTTGGGTCGATAATCGAAAATATCCCATTAAAGATGATGCTAACCAGGTCATTGGCTTGTTTGGCATCGCGCGTGACATCACCGAACAACGGCAGGCCGAAATAGCGTTACGCGATAGCGAAAGCAAGTTGCACTCACTCTACAACTCCATGACCGAAGGAGTTGCGCTTCATGAATTAATTTTTGACCAAGACGGCAACGCTATCGACTACCGCATCCTTGATGTAAATGCAGCGTTCGAAAGTATTGTGGGACTCAACAGAAGCACCGTAAGCGGTCGCAGTGCATCGGAGGTCTACAAGATCACTCCGCCACCCTACCTAGAGCAATACGCACAGGTCGCGAATAGCGGCAGATCACTTCATTTCGAAACCAGTTTCGAACCGATGGCTAAAACGTTTTCGATTTCAGTTTTTTCTCCAGCAAAGAATCAATTCGCCACTGTATTTGAAGATATTTCTGAACGTAAAGAAGCAGAGAAATCCTTGCGCGAGAGCGAAGAAAAATATCGTTCTTTGCTCAGCAATCTAACGGTAGGCATTGTCGTTCACGCTGCAGACACTTCCATTCTTCTGTGCAATTCTGCAGCGGCCTTGCTCCTTGGCTTAAGCGAAGATCAGATGCGCGGCAAAACCGCGATGGATCCTAACTGGTGCTTTCTGCAAGAAGATGGCAGCAAGATGTTGCTTCAGGACTACCCCGTCACTAGGGCACTCACTTTGGGTACCGGTTTTCAAAATCAGGTGCTAGGCGTTCAGCGTTCCGATCTAGCAAAAACTGTATGGTTAATTTGCAATGCTTATCCGATAAAGGATAAAGCAGACCGTATCTTGCAAGTCGTAGTCACTTTTACCGATATTAGCGATCGTAAAATGATGGAGCAATCGCTACGTCAATCATCAGCGCGCTTCCGAAGCATTATTGAAGCCTCGCCAGTGCCCTATGCACTCAATGATAGCAGAGGCAACATCACCTACCTGAACTCCGCTTTTATTCATTCGTTTGGTTATAACCTGACTGACATTCCCACACTGTCAGACTGGTGGCCTAAGGCTTATCCCGATCCAGCTTATCGCGAATGGGTGGGGAAAACTTGGCAAGTGCACCTAGATGAATCATTGCAAAAAGGATTGCCCTTCGACCCAATGGAGATTCTCATCCAATGCAAAGATGGCGAATTCAGAACTGTTCTTGCTACCGCCGCCAATTTAGAAGTGTCCCTAGATGATTCACACTTGGTCATTTTGTTCGACATTACCGAGAGAAAAAGAGCGGAAACGGCACTCAAAGAATCGGAGCGCAAACTCGACACCATGCTAGAAACAGTGGCCGAAGGCATTGTCACCATTAATCTAAGGGGTGAAATTACCTACGCCAACAAAACGGCGAGCAAGATTTTGGAGCTCGATAAAAATCAAATTTCCGGCACCTATTTTCAAAGCCGAGAATGGCGACAGATTGATAAAGCAGGTAATCCTTTCCCGCCCGATAAACTCCCCCTCGCAATCGCTTTGGGCGAGCAGCGTCAGGTTACCGATATTGAGCACGGCATCATTGAACCAGACGGCAGAGTAAAATGGCTATCGGTAGCGGCAGCGCCACTAGTAAACGATGCAGGGCAACTCACTGGCGCCATCGCTAGTTTCCGTGATGTGACTGAACACAATCGGATAGATGCTGAGCTCAAACGCTATCGCGAGCACTTGGAAGAGCTTGTCGCAGAACGAACCGCTGCACTCGCTTTGGCAAAGGAAGCAGCTGAAGCGGCAAACCGTGCAAAAAGTGCCTTCTTATCCAACATGAGCCATGAATTGCGCACGCCGATGAACGGCATTATGGGCATGACCGACCTCGCACTGCGACGCGCGACTGACGCTAAGCAGATTGACCAGCTCAATAAAGTAACGCAATCTTCTCAGCACTTACTGGGCATCATCAATAACATTCTCGACATTTCTAAGATTGAAGCAGAGCGTCTAACACTTGAAAAAACTCCGTTCAAGTTGCACAGCGTACTAGAAAATATGTTGACCTTAATCGGCGTAAAAGCGCACGACAAAGGCCTGAAGCTTATCATCAACATACCACCCGTATTGGCAACTGAGTCACTACAAGGCGACCCGCTACGGTTGGCGCAGGTGCTCATTAACCTAGTCAATAACGCGATCAAATTTACCGCACAGGGCTCCATCACTATCACCATTAGCTCGAAGGAAGAAAATATTGATAACAGCTTGCTACGCTTCGAAGTGCGAGACACTGGCTTGGGAATTGCGCTTGAAGATCAAGCGCGCTTATTTAATTCATTCGAGCAAGTGGACGACTCTATAACGCGTAAGTTTGGTGGAACGGGTTTGGGCCTAGCTATTAGTAAACGCTTAGCTCACCTAATGGGTGGCGAGATTGGCGTTGAAAGCACCAAGGGTGCTGGCAGCACCTTCTGGTTTACTGCGCGCATAGCTCACCTTACGACAAGTAACGAGTTCGTGCCAACTGCAAGTAAAAATGCGCTCGAACAAGTGCTAAAAGATCATCACGCCGATGCGCGAATTTTATTAGTTGAGGATGATTCAATTAGCCAAGAAATTTCTAGCCTACTGTTGGCAGAAATCGGCTTCAAAGTTGAACTCGCAGAGGATGGTGAACAGGCCGTGGCGATGGCGAGTAAAAACGATTACGACCTGATTTTGATGGATATGCAAATGCCAAAAATGAATGGTCTAGATGCCACCAAAGCGATTCGTCTGATCGCCGGCAAGGAGAACGTGCCCATTGTAGCCATGACCGCTAATGCATTTGATGAAGATCGACAGAATTGTTTATTGGCTGGGATGAATGACCACATCAGCAAACCGATTATTCCTGCTTTGCTTTACACCGCGCTATTAAAGTGGCTGAGCTAGAGCGGTAGTCAATCGCTGCTATTGGCCCACAGCTTAACCACTTTATGTATCCTGTCTGTGAATAGTCTTGTTGTGCTCTGCTACCTTGGCTTCAATTTCCTCGGCCTTGAGCGGATTAATATGCAAACTTTGCCAGTCCTCAATCGTAATTGGCGTATCTACCTTCTCAAAAATATCTGTGCCAGCCAATAATTTTCCTGCGAGCTTCAACATCGAATTAAGCACAGGAACTGATTCGTATCCCGATCCAGACTCAACATGATGCCCACGCACGACAGCCACAATTGACTCTGGCAAAGCCCAGTGACTCACCAACTGCGCACCTAATTCACCGTGCGTCATCTCCAACATTCTTACTTCCATTTCTTCCATCGAAAATTCTGGCTCTGCAAGTAAGCTCGAATGAAATTGATCACTGAGTTTTGGATCAATAAAATCTAGAACCAGAAAACCAATATCATGCAACAGGCCTGCTAAATATATTTCTTCATCACTCGGACGTAACGCTTGCGGCATAAAGCGCGCTAAGGTTTCCATTGCAATAGCGATAGAAAGGCTGTGTCGCCAGAGTTTTTCCACATCCAACTGTCCAGGCGGACGCCTTTTTAGCGAAGTCATCATCGACAAACTCAAGGCACTCATTTTCACACGCTTGGTACCTAGCACTGCTGCCGCATCGTGTAACGTCAAAATTTTTCGCCCCGTGCCATAAACAGGCGAGTTCGCCAAACCAATCACTTTCGAGAGAATGATGGGGTCTTCTTCAATCAACTTAAATAGAGCTTTTTCGCCCTCTTCTGTGGTGATTTTGAGTGACAAAATCTTCTGCGCAATGTGCGGGATCGCCGGCATGCTATCAAGCTGTCCGATTGCTTGATTCAAATTTTTATACGGAGTCATGCTGAAAACTTCCAATTCATTATTTCTGCCGCTGGCATCGGCCTAGCAATGACATATCCTTGACCAAGTTCACAGCCCATCTCTAAAAGCGCATGGTACTGCTCAAGTGTTTCCACACCTTCTGCCACTGTCTTACGATTAAAAGCACTCGCCAATGCGATGATGCCCTGCACGATAGCCAAGCCACCTTTATCCTCAAGCATCGCACGCACAAAAGACTGGTCTATCTTCAATACATCAACAGGCAACCTGCTCAAATAAGATAAAGAGGAATAGCCTGTACCAAAATCATCGAGTGCGAACTCCACTCCTAGCTTGCGACATGATTCGATAATGCCCTGCACAATCCCGATGTCGTTCAATGCAACTGTTTCCAGCACCTCTACCTGAAAACGGCCGGAAGGTATTTCAGGATACTTAGCTAGTTGCTGCTGCAGACGTTCTAAGAAGCGAGCAGATTCCAAGTGGTAGCCTGATATATTTACACTCACTTCAATATCTAGTCCCGCGTTCCGCCACTGGTTAAGCTGCGCCAAAGCACTCGCGATTACCCATTCACCCAGTTGAATATCAACTTCGGTATTTTCAACATGTCGCAAAAATTCACCTGGAGGCAAAAGACCGCGTACAGGATGGTGCCAGCGAATCAGCGCTTCAACGCCCATTAGCTTTTGCGTGCGCAAATCAATTTTTGGCTGATAGTAGAGTTCAAATTGCTTCTGCTCTAAACCAAGACTGATATTTTTCAGCAGATCATTTTGCTCGCGTGCTCGCTGATCAAGCGCAGGATCATAAATGTGGAAGCAATTTTTTCCAGACTGCTTGGCTTTGTACATCGCCTGATCTGCATGGCGTAGCAAAGTATCTGGGTCTTCGTCATCTAAGGGATAGATGCAAACACCAATACTCGCGCTAACCTGAATCAGGTGTTTGCCAATGGTAAATGGTTGCGCCAGTACATCGAGCAAGCGATCTAGAGTGGAAACACATTCTTCCCCGCGCTCTAAGGCTAGCAACAACACCACAAACTCATCGCCACCCAAGCGAGAGATAGTATCTCCACCACGTATGGTGCGTCCTATACGTTTAGCCACTTCAATCAACACCTGATCGCCAGCCTCGTGCCCCAAAGTATCGTTGATGGGTTTAAAGCCATCGAGATCGAGATAGCATACCGCCATCATGTTCTGTTCGCGCGCTGTCTGCGCAATGCCCTGCTTCATACGGTCGCCCAACAGCACGCGATTAGGTATGCCCGTCAGCGCATCGTGATATGCAAGAAATTCCACTTTCGCTTCGATCTCTTTGCGCTCGCTAATGTCTGAAAACATCCCCACATAATGAGTGAGCTTGCCCTCTGCATCACGCACTACCGAAATGCTTAGCCATTCTGGGAAAACTTCTCCATCCTTACGCTTGTTCCAAATCTCACCCTGCCAGTGGCCAAAATTTTCCAAGCTTTGCCACATCGCTTGAAAATAATGCTCATCATGACGTCCAGAAGAAAGGATGCTAGGCTGCTGACCAATGACCTCAACCGCCAAATACTGAGTTACCTTACTAAAAGCACGATTCACCCTCACGATACGTTGCTCAGTATCTGTAATCATGATGGCTTCACTACTACCGTCAAACACCTGCGCCGACAAGCGCAATGACTCCTGCGCGTTATATTGTTCCAATACAATGCCGATCATTGAAGCGCCGACTTCAAGCAATTTACGATGAAATGGCGCAGGGGAGCGATGCTCAAAACTCGACAGCGCAAACGTGCCTATTACACTGCCGCCACTAGAGCGAATTGGCATTGACCAGCACGCCATCAAACCAAAGTTCACTGCTAGATCATGTAAGTCGTTCCAGCGCGCATCCTTCAGCGTATCGGAAACAAACACCGGCTCTTGTCGATAAATGACATTGCCGCAAGAGCCCGCGTTGGGTCCAGGCTTTAATCCATTGAGTTGCGCCTGCCCCTCAGGAGGAATGCTAGGTGCAGCATATACATTGAGATATTCGCGATTCGCATCTAGCAACATCACCGAACCAACCGAGTTAGGCAACAACTGCTCTTCCAGTTTGCACACGCTGTTGATGATCGCCATGTGATCACCACCCCGCGCAACCGATTCCAAAATTGCTTGTTGCAATAGCAGGATTTTCTCTTGTTCAAGAGAGCTCAGTGCGCTGTATTCGACTGCACTAACTGGCGTCGAGCACGAAGTAAAATCCGCTGCAGAGGTACTTTCCATAGTGTGAAATAAATATGAATTGCTTTGGTTAGGAGCTTAGCATCACAACGCCAATCTTTTCACTAACATAATAAACGGATAAGCCACATCTCGCCATAGCGACTTCGACACTTTGATCACGCAGTTAGAATAGGTACAGAGAGTAAGTTTGCTGATGCTGTAAAATGCGTCCCACTCCGAATAGGCACGAAAAGATGGCACTCAAATGTATCGCAGATTGTTGCGCTGACAACCAAAGCAACACTGCTCATCCGAAGAAACATATCTGCCCAAGCTGTGGTATTGAGTGCGCCGAAGTTTCCACAAGAGCAATTGCGCATCACATCAGACAGTCTTGGGAGTGGAAAAAGCAAGCCCAGAAATATTTTTTCTGCGAAAACTCGCATTGTGAAGTTGTTTATTTTGGAAAAAACGACAGCTCGATTCTCAAAGCTCAACTTAGAACCGAGGTTAGCCGCAAAGAGAACAGCGATGAAGCATTACTTTGTTACTGCTTCGGCGTTACGAGAGCAGATTTTCAAAATAGCCCCCAAGTAAAAGATTTTGTACTTGAAAAACCCAGCAAAAGCTTTGTTCATGCGAAACCAGAAACCCGTCAGGACGCTGTTGCCTGAAGGATTTTCCGAATAATTCGGATACTCAGTGAACGCGAAAGAAAAACCATGCCCAATCAAGATTTAGACTCAATCGAAATAACGCCTGCCCTCTCCGATATCGAGATGGATGAGCTCGATAATTTTTTGATGTCCGATGCCACCTCAAATGAAGTCATGATGTTGGATTGTCTGGATGGTTTTTTAACTGCCCTCGTTTCAGGCCCAGTGATGCCACCACAAAACCAGTGGCTGGAAAGAGTATGGGGCCCCACCGCGGCAGATACACCTACTTTTGATAGCCCTGCACAAGCAGGGAAAATCGTTGATCTAATCACGCGTCACTTGAATGCTATTGTCTGGAATCTACAACAGGAGCCTGACCACTTCGAGCCGGTATTTGACATGCAAGTCTATCTTGATGATGAGCGTGAATATGTCGATGGCGAAATGTGGGCTCACGGCTACATGACCGGCATTAATATGCAGCAAGTCCACTGGAAGGCATTATTTGAGTCTAAGCACGGCCTAGAAATGTTGCAACCGATTCGCTTGCTCGGTTCAGCTGATATAAGCCCAGAAGAGGAGGCGCTCATTTCAACTCCGGCTCAACGCGAAGAGTTATCTAAACCCATTCCTGCCAGCGTTGCTTGGATATATAAATTCTGGGCACCGCAACGTAGTGCCGCAGATCGCGCCAATGGCAAAACCTCTGGGGGTGAAATACCAAAAATAAGCCGTAACGCACCTTGCTATTGTGGCAGCGGCAGAAAATTTAAAAAGTGCTGCGGTGCTTCAGCGGTAAGTGAATGAGTTATCTGAAGTGCCCTAAATTTAATTTTAGAGAAAAATCTTTACGGCACTTTTAGACTAAATAGTCTGAAAATCTACTTGGCCAAGTTCATAATAAAAGTGGCTAGCTCTTTGGCTTCTGCCTCTGTGATTTTTGGATTAGGCGGCATCGCTGTTGGCCCCCAAACGCCTTTGCCGCCGGCAATAATTTTGCCACTCAAGGTTGCCACAGCACCTTTTTCAGATTTGTATTTTGCCGCTATATCATGCCAGGCGGGCCCCACCATTTTCTTGTCTATGCTGTGGCAAGCGACACAATTTGTTTTTTTAGCTAACTCCGGCATATCTGCCCCAAGTGCAGTTGCTGACAATGCCAAACCCAATGCCATTGTGATAACTGAATGAGCTAATTTCATGATTTACTCCATAAGTGATTTAAAATTTTCGCACAGAATCAACACGCTCAGGGATTCATGATACACCGCGGTTTAGTGGCTGCGCTAATCAAACAAAACGTTTTTTCAATTCAGCATGAATTTTCACAGCAAATTATTTTTACACATAGCTTACGAATAAAAAGCGTTAAAGTTTACATTTTCGGAGCCGCCTAAAATTTGGCCGTTGAACTTGAAGGGGTAAAACTATCATGCAACTTACCGTATCGACTGACATTGCCTTACGTACTTTGATCTATCTAGGGCGAAAAAATGACGCTGCTACGATTCAAGAAATTTCCGATGCCTTTGTCATATCTAAGGCACATTTGATGAAAGTCGTAATGACTTTAGTCGCTGCTAGTTTGCTTATTAGTGAGCGAGGGCGTAACGGAGGTGTACGGCTGGCAATGGACACAAAAGATATTTCAATTGGGGAGGTGGTGAGACTGATGGAGAACTCTCTCGCACTCGTGGCATGCATGAAAGATGATGCGGCGGCTGACTCATGCCCACTTCTGCCAAACTGTCGCTTAAAGAAAGTTTTTCACCGAGCGCAAGATGATTTTTTTGCATCGCTTGATCAAAATTCATTAGCCGACATACTTTGAAACTTTAGCGCTATTTTCTAATTAGGGTTGTTTCAAATAGACTTCCCTTATATCATTCTCCAACAATGAATGTATATTTGAGTTAGAAAAATTAGAGAAAGTGCATATGAATAATTGCAAGCTGAGCTGGTCTTTGGTTGTCGTGTTACTAATTATCGTTGGGTTATTCGCCTATAAGTTTACTGTGGGCAGCGTACAACCCTCAGAAGATGGGCGACAAGCAGTTCTTCTCACCAAGAATGAGCGCAACACTCTTTTACTTGAAATGCGTATGTGGTTGCAAAACTCTCAAGCGATTTTGGCAGCTGCCTCTAAAAACGATTTTGCAACGGTTGTGACTGTGGCAACCGCCTCCGGCATGGAAGCAGAAGCAGATGTGCCAGGTTCACTTTTCAGAAAAATTCCTGCCGAAATGAAAGTCCTGGGATTTGGCACGAGGAAAAAATTTGATGAAATCGCCGAGACTGCGAAAAAAACCAAAGACGGCAATCAGATCGTGATGCAATTAAGTGAAACCATGAAAAACTGTATCGCTTGTCACGCAACCTATCGCTTTGTAGAAGCCCCCCATTAAGGGCCTGATATGTACATTAAGCGTCTTATTGCGGTACACACCACACACGCACCGCTATCTGAAAAAATCCGTAGCGGCTTAGCCGGTGGTATCGCAATTTTTTTATTAGCGCTCGCTGTTCACTATCTCCCCTTACAAGCTTACCCCTTGGTTATGCTTGGCTCAATGGCTGCTTCAGCCGTGCTGTTGTATGCGGTTCCACATAGCCCGCTCGCCCAGCCTTGGAATCTTGTAGGTGGACATTTCGTTTCCGCTCTAGCGGGCTGGATGTGCGCTTTACTGATTCATGATCCGCTAATTGCAGCGGGTATCAGCGTTGGTTTGGCGATTTTTTTGATGCATTATTTAAATTGCCTTCATCCACCCGGTGCAGCCACTGCACTCACAATTATTTTGAGCGGCGTACATTTTCAAGAGATGGGCTGGAAATGGGTGGCGCTAGTGGTCATTATCAATACGGGTATTTTATTACTGCTTGCACTAGGTATTAATCGTCTGATACCCGGCAGGCACTATCCCATGCAAACGCTCATTCCCACTCCCCCTAGATCTAGTCCTATCATTTCAGTTGAGCAACCCGATCTCGAATGGGCGCTTGAACAAATGAAAGAGGTTATTGACGTTAGTGAGGAAGATCTTGCTGCAATATATAAACTCGCACAAGAGCATGCACAGCAACGCTCCAAACGCGCATGAAAAATTTACTCGGGACAGAGCCTGCCCCTAGTTTTGATACACCACTAGAAATGTTGCTTGCTTGCCACGGACGGATTCAAGCGCAGTGCGCAACACTCAAAAAATTAATGCTGCATTTATCCCAAAGCGGCTGTGACACTCAAGCACAACAGGCCGCAGCTAATATCGTGCGTTATTTCGATACTGCCGGGGTCTATCACCATCAGGATGAAGAAGATGATTTATTCCCTCTACTACTGGCAACTAATTCAACTAGGGCGAGTACCCTGATCACTCGTTTACTGAGTGAACATCAAACAATGGAGGACGTATGGCAAAGACTGCGTCCATTATTAAGTGAGGTTATTGCCGGAAGGTTGATCACTTTTAACCATGTCGCAGCCGAACATTTTATCGAGGTGTATGATCGCCACATTGCCTTGGAAAACGGTCAATTACTACCGCTGGCTAAGCAATTGTTATCAGCAGAACATCTTGCACAGTTAGGGCATAACATGGCGGCACGCCGCATGAACTAGAGGGTAAAAATGTCTCAAGATAAATTGCAAAAACAAAAGCAATTAATCGCAGCCCTGCTTGATCCTAGCCGCTACCCTCATCCCGCAAAAAAGATTCAACTGATTGAAACCCACATTTCCTGGGTATTACTCGCTGGACACTATGCCTACAAAATTAAAAAGGCGTTAGATCTAGAGTTTCTTAACACCCTGAGCCTTGATTCCCGCTATGCCTGCTGTCAGGAAGAACTTCGTCTTAATAGCCGCCTTGCTCCTCAACTTTATTTGGACGTAGTTGCCATTGGTGGCGATTACACCGAGCCCAAATTTTGTGCCCAGCCGGCAATCGAATACGCAGTAAAAATGCTTCGTTTTTCTGCAAAAAACACTTTCGATAAACTTGTCTCCCGCAACCAAATCAACACGTCACACCTGAACGTGTTAGCTCATATACTCTCTAGTTTTCATGCTTCACTTCCTGCTACGAGTGGTTCAAGTCAACATTTTGCGCAAACTGCACTTTCCTCCTTGCGGCAAACTATTTCGCAATTAGCCACGTTGGACACTCACCACCATGCGCTAGGACTGCCACATGCAGAATCAATTCAACATATTGATTTTATTAAGAAAGAGTTAAGTAATCGTCATGCAAAAGGCTTTGTACGTGAATGTCACGGCGATCTCCATCTCGGCAACATCGCACTGATTCGCAACCAACCCACACCTTTTGATGGCATTGATTTCAACCCAGTTTTACGCTGGATTGACGTCATTGATGAGGTGTCGTTTTTGTTTATGGATTTACTACATCAACATCAACCCGCCCTCGCTTACCATTTTCTCAACAGCTATTTGGAATTAAGCGGCGACTATGCCGGTGTTGCACTACTCAATTTTTACGCCAGTTATCGGGCTTTAGTTCGAGCCAAGGTTGAAACCATTCGCGCAAATCAGCTTTCCATCTCGTCCATTAAGCGCAAGAAAAATTTAAACAACGCAAAGCAGTATTTGATGCTCGCTCAGCAATTTTTAGAGCAACACACTCCTGCTCTGATTATCACTCATGGCTTGCCGGGATCAGGGAAAAGCATGTTTGCTCAAGCTGCACTTGAACGATTAGGGGCCATTCGCATCCGTTCCGATGTGGAGCGAAAGCGTTTGTTTGGTTTATCTGCGAAGGCCAACAGCAGCACCAATTTGCAAAAAAATATTTATAGCGCGGAGGCGACCCATCGCACTTATTTGCACCTTCTCGAAATAGCGAGAGATTTATTGACAGCGGGACATACCGTTATTGTGGATGCGGCTTTTTTGAATCGAGATGAGCGCGAGATGTTTATAAAACTGGCAAAGAATTTGCGTTTACCATTCGCTATTGTTTCATTGCAAAGCAATGAAACGGTTTTACGTTCGCGTATTGTAAAAAGACAGATTTTGGCTAACGATGCCTCGGAAGCCAGTATTGATGTGTTGCAAAAATTAGCGGCGATACAACAACCAATCACGCCAAGAGAAATTAAATTTACTTTGGTCTATGACAATGAGCTAGACGGAGTGATTGAGCCGACCGTGTGGATAGCATTGAACCGCATTTTGTCTCAACAAAAAGAATGACCCCTGCCTGCCTCACTCATATCACGCACACCAAACTTCTTTCGCTCAAAACACTACGTTAACAATCTCCCACAATGCGGATGCCGTAGCAAGCCATAGAGCTCCTTCAACGGGCGGCCTAACCCACTGTGCGCTCACGAACACTCATCGTGAACTTGAATGTGGCCGCTACGTGACTATCTCGATCATTACCCGATCAATTAGCCACGTAGTAGTGTCAAGACTGTGTTCGGAGATTGGTTCGCTTGCGCCAACATCGCTGTACCAGCCTGTTGCAAAATTTGTGCGCGGGTCAATGCGGCAGTTTCTGCAGCATAGTCTGCATCCATAATTCGGCTACGCGATGCAGTTTGGTTTTCAGAAGCGATCTGCAAGTTTGCAATGACCGATTCAAAGCGAGACTGCACAGAACCAAACGTAGCTCGAAGCGAAGCCACCGCAGCGATATCTTGGTCCAGCTTGGTAATTTCCCCTTGAGCCTCAACCGATGAGACACCCAATGTGGTTGAAGTGGGCGCTAATGCAGCAGGTGTTGTAATTGTGATGTCGTCCACCCCGGCCACGCTATTCGCACCGACTTGGAAAGTCTGGTTAACTGCTTGCGAAAGCAAGGGAATGTTATTGAACGAGGTCGCTTGAATGACACGTGTGTTTTCAGCATTGAGCTGAGTAAATTCAGCGTCAATTGCATCAATGTCAGAATTCGATGTCGCGTTAGCAGCCTGAATCGCCAATTCACGCATCCGAGCCATGTTGGCTTGAATCGCACCCAACGCCCCTTCAGCTGTTTGCGCCAGTGAGATGCCGTCGTTAGCGTTACGCACAGCTTGGTTTAAGCCGCGAATCTGGCTTTCCATACGCGAGGCAATCGCCATACCGGCCGCATCATCTTTAGCGCTGTTTACACGCATGCCCGAAGATAAGCGCTGCAGCGATGTTGACAGCGCACTTTGCGAACTATTTAAGTTGCGCTGTGCGTTCAAGGACGCAAGGTTAGTATTAATAAATTGAGGCATTTTATTTCTCCTTTAACTTTATTTGTTAATTCGACTCTACTGCCATTGCTTCCAGATTATTAAGGTCACAAGGCAGGTATCTGCCGTTGGTCCAGTTATCAGAGCATTTAACAATGCCCTTCTCTACTTACTTCTGCTATCTCTTCGATTCAAACCGTTTTCGTTATACTGATCACGTCTTTCACGAAAATTAGCAATGGTTACAATTTATCTTACTTTTTAAAATCCAATGGCCTGATTAGCGGGGATTTTCCTAGCTATTTCTCAATCAAGCCGACACATTAATCGTATTTCCAATCGGCCCACTACCCACAGAAGCAATATTGCTAACAGGCACTGAAGGCACTGCAGGTGTTGCCACTTTGGTTGGCACCTGAGGCGCTGCGGCCGGAGTTTTTGTAGCGTTATCTTTTGCTGAAGCCTGAGCCAACACGGTTTCCATTCCTTTAATAAAATCTAGCTTAGAAATAGTGCCAGTTCCACTTGGGTCAAGCTTGCTAAATACCGCATCAGCACCAAGCGCCTTGACTGAAGCCGGCGTGTTCAATGTGCTAAATGCTTTGGTGAACTGCGCTTTGCTAATACGTCCAGATCCTTCAGCGTCTATTTGCTGAAACAGGCTAGCAATTTTTTGCTGCGATGAAATTGGCTTCGACGCCTGCGGCATTGCCGCATCTCGCGCATTAGATACTCCGCTGACTGTTGACATAATTTTCTCCCTAAAGATTAGACTAATGCATAAGGCTACTTTGCTAGGCTTAACTTTAACTTGGGAAAGGAAAAATCAACTGGGAGAATAAGAGGGTAAAACCCCTTCAATTCTGAAGATAAGGAGTGCAACTTTTTCTGGAGCGAAACTTAAAAATTCGCCACAGGATGTGACAAGTATTTTATAGAAGGGCGAAACGCTAAAGCCTAGCGTTTGCCCAATCTACAAGGTTAGGCGCCGAGAATGCCTTTACCTGCTTTTTTTGCTGCTGGCTTAGCGGCTACTTTTTTAGCAGCTGGCTTTTTAGCAACGACCTTCTTAGCTGCTGGCTTAGCGGCTACTTTTTTAGCAGCTGGCTTTTTAGCAACGACTTTCTTTGCTGCTGGCTTAGCGGCTACTTTTTTAGCGACTGGCTTTTTAGCAACGACTTTCTTTGCTGCTGGCTTAGCGGCCACTTTTTTAGCGGCTGGCTTTTTAGCAACGACTTTTTTTGCAGCTGGCTTAGCTGCTACTTTTTTCGCAGCTGGTTTTTTAGTGCTTTTTGCTTTGGTAGTTGTGGCAGCCATTTTCATTCCTTATAAAATTAATTTGACTAAAACTTGCACTTTATTTTCGTGCAAGTTCTGCACTTCCAAACACTTTTTAATTCCCTGAAAACCCCTAATGCGCTTGGTGACGGCATTCTATGCGCGATTAAAAAAAATACGCAACATATTTGTTGCAAATTCTCAAAAAAATTACGCGATGATTTTTTCCGCCGCGAATAATTGCCACACTGTTTCGCGCTCACGAATCAAATGAATTCCATCTCCGTCAACCATTACTTCGGCAGCGCGAGGTCTGGTGTTGTAGTTTGAGCTCATGCTCATTCCGTATGCACCTGCAGACATCAACGCCAACATAGAACCTTGTTGCAGAGAGAGATCGCGAGCATGCCCAAGAAAATCTCCCGTCTCACAAATTGGGCCAACCACTTCATATTTTTGCGTTACATCTGCATTTTTTTGCAATGGCAGAATGGCGTGATAAGCATCATATAGAGCGGGTCGCATCAGATCATTCATCGCTGCATCGACAATCGCAAAATGTTTCTCTTCACCCGGCTTGAGATATTCAACTTTCGTTAGCAACACACCCGCGTTACCCACTAACACTCTACCCGGCTCAACAATGATTTTTTCGCTACGTCCTTTCAACGCCCCCAACAACGCTTGCGCATACTCAGCAATCGAAGGAGGTGTTTCGTCGTCATAGCAAATACCTAGCCCACCCCCTAGATCAAGATGCTCAAGTTTAATTCCCTCACTTGCCAATTGATCCACTAGCGCCAAAACTTTTTCTGCCGCAGCGATGAATGGGCTAGTTTCAGTAAGTTGTGAACCAATGTGGCAATCCATCCCGGTCACGCGCAAGTTCACCATACTCGACGCTTTACGATACAAGGCAACTGCTTCGGTATAGGCGACACCAAATTTATTTTGTTTCAAGCCTGTCGAAATGTATGGATGAGTTTTAGCATCCACGTCTGGGTTTACGCGCAAACTAATCGGCGCAACTTTTCCCATACTACCTGCGACTTCATTCAGACGTTCTAGCTCTGCCGCAGATTCGACGTTGAAACATAATATGCCAGCCTCAAGCGCCAGTCTCATCTCCGCTTCTGTTTTACCCACCCCAGAAAAAACCACCTTATTGGCAGTCCCACCAGCAGCTAACACTCGCTGTAACTCGCCACCAGAGACAATATCAAAGCCAGCACCCAAGCGAGCGAACACATTGAGAATGGCCAGATTGGAATTTGACTTCACCGCAAAGCAAATTAAATGCTCACGCGATTTCAACGCATCAGCGAATTGCCTGTAACCTTCTGTAAGAGCGGCACGTGAATACACATAAGTTGGCGTGCCAAATTGATTGGCAATATCAGACAGCGCAACGCTTTCGGCGAACAATTGATTTTTCTGGTAATTAAAATAGTGGCTCATTATTTTGCCTGTTCAGATTGAGTGGGTGTGGGTGGGTTTTTTGGCAAATACAACGGCCCTTTGCGACCGCAACCTTGCAGTAGTAGCATCATCAGCAACATAATGCTCGCCCAAGCGAATTTTGAATTGCGCATCTTTGCGACCTTACGAAATTTTGAGCGCGAATTATAAATGGAAAGGCAACTAGCGATGACTGAAAGCGAATTTACTCAACTAGCCGAAACAATTTTTTCGCGTATCGAGCATGCGCTTGACGATACTGATATTGACTGTAATTTGAATGGAGGCGTGATGGAACTGGAATTAGAGGATGGCGCAAAAATTATTATCAACCGCCATACTCCCAATCGAGAGCTCTGGATTGCGGCAAAATCCGGTGGCTTTCATTACCAGTTAACAGAAGGTCAGTGGCTTAACACCCGAGATGGAACAGAATTTTTTCACACTTTAAGTGATCTGTGCAACATTACAATTTAGCCACTGATCTGCGGCAAACCCCATTTGGGGTCATACTGAATACGTCGCAAATACAGCCCATCAGGCGCAAAAGTGGGGGCGGCTGTTTTACGCTGCCGAGCTTGCAATACTTGGCGCATCCATTCCGGTTCGTGCTGTCCTTTGCCAACATACACCAAACACCCGATGATATTTCGCACCATGTGGTGCAAAAATGCATTGGCGCTTAAATCAAAAATAATGGTGTTGCCTTGATGGTGAATATCTAGCTGGGTAAGATTTTTGATAGGAGACTTAGCTTGGCACTCTGCCGCACGGAATGAGCTGAAATCGTGTTCACCCAAGAGATACTGCGCCCCTTCGCGCATAGCATCCACATCTAACGGTGCGTGATACCAACCCACGTTCCCATGATGCACCGCGCTACGTACGGGACGATTGATCAACACATACTGATAACTGCGTGCTTGTGCCGAAAAACGGGAATGAAATTCTTCAGGTACCGCGTGTGCCCAGATTACGGCGACACTTTTCGGCAACAGGGCGTTAACACCGCGTATCCAAGCGCTGAGCGGACGGTTACTTTGAGTGTCGAAATGGATAACTTGTTCCAATGCATGTACACCGGTGTCGGTACGACCTGCGGCGATGATGGAAATTTTCTCAGCAGCAATTTGGCTAATCGATAATTGCAATGTATCTTGCACAGTACGTCCATCGGCTTGGCTTTGCCAACCGTTATATTCGCCACCATCATACTCTACCCCTAAAGCAATTCTCATGACCATGCTCCAAGTAATAACGCGCCACTAAACACAATCAGTACGATATCAATTCTGCTCCCCGACTGTACTGATATCTCTATGTTACTTTTTTCATTGCGCGCCGATGCTAAGGCGTTGTGAATTGCTCCTTGCCAATCCGTTGCTGCGTCACGCATTGCAGATTCAGCATAGTGCAAAGTTAGCGCCAGCCTCACCGCAATTTTTTCTCGTGAAAACCCAATGAAACTCAGAGGATAAAGAAGTGAGTAAATACCACTGACCAATTGCTCACGTCTCAACAGTGTCAACAGAATTGACAGGCCTGCTAGCACGCTCAGCAGCCTCCCCAATTGCATCAAACCATCTTCCAACCCCTCAATTGTCACAGGCACAATCCACGATGATCTCAGCGGCGCACCTGGTGTTAATACAGCATAGATTATGAACAATGTCAGAAAGATCCAGCGAGTGCGGCGCAATAATTTAAACAGGCGCTGATCATGCAGTTTATAAGCCACGAGAAATAGGCTTATTGTTACAGCGAGTAATATTAGTGCAGATAATTTCTGCACACTGATCGCCGCACACACCCACACGATTAAATAAGTCACTGGTAGTGGCGATATATTTTTTAAAATTATTGAGTTTTTCATTGCGTCAATAAAAAACGGCAGCCTAATTGCTGGCTGCCGATTTCTAGACTTGAAGTAAGTTACAAAAGTTGCTGTAGTAGCGCTTCCGCAGCTTCACGCTGCTGCTCATCACCATCACGCACGACTTCTTCTAATATTTCTCTAGCCCCGTCCTGATCTCCCATTTCTTGATAAGCCTTGGCCAAGTCTAGTTTGGTTGCAACTTCTTGCCACTGCTCGCTTTTAGGTTCGCCACTTGGGGAGACTGACTCAATCACTGGCTCATCCAAATTCAAACTAATTTCGCTCAGGCCAACATCCTTGGTCGCAGGCTTCACAGCCTCTTCAGGCTTTGTCTCGGTTGGAATATCAAGCGTGAATGCCATCCCTTGATCAACATCAGCAACTGGCACTGATTCAACTGGCGCAGCAACGTGACTTGATGTCACATCAAATACCAAATCATCCAAGTTCATCGCCGGAGATTTTTCTTCCGTCACACTTGATGCATCTGCTGGAGCAGTGCTTTCCAATGCACTCAAATCAAAATCCATAGCAGGCATATCTAACTTAGGCTCTTCAGCGACGATACTTGCCGCTGGAGGTGCTACCGTTAAATCAAAGTCCATTGCAGCAACATCTGGTGCCGCTACCGGCTCTTCTTCAACGGCTGCGTGAATACCAGAATGTGTGCCAGTAATATCAAAATCCATTGGAGCTTCTTGTGCGGCACGCAATTCATTTGCGGACATGATGACGGTGCTTTCACCATTGTTAGACTCCGGCTCAACACTACCGATATCCATCACTGCAGGCTCAACAGTCGCACTGTCTCCAAAACCCAAATCAAAATCCACTGCCTGAGCGCTATCGTCGGATGCGGCTGGAGCCACAGCGAGCTGTTCGCCAGCGCCACCATACATTGCATTGTTAGGTTCAAGCGCACGCCCCATCTCTGCAGCTTTTTCCCAAGCGACTGCATCGTCTGACTCTTTGACCTCAAGCGCATAAACATAGAATGATTTTGTATCTTTGCGACCAGCGTAAATAGATAACAGTTTCAATTTAACTGGGTTATTCGAAGGATCTTTTTTCAATGCTTCCTTCAATACTTCTTCAGCTTGTGCATCTCGGCCAAAATTCAGGAATAGATCCGCCTCACCAATTGGATCAACTTCTTCGGCATCACCAATTACGGAAGCAGGCACAACACTTGCATTGGTAAAGTCACCAGTTTCAGGAGAAGGCGCAATCGGAGCCGCAATACGACTTGAAGCACTGCCAATATCTTCTTCTTTGGCTGCGACAACTGGTTTAGCCTCTTTCTTACCACGCAGGCGCATAAATACTAGGCCGCCCAATCCCAACAATACGGCGGCGGCACCACCTAGGTAAATTGGATTAGCCAAAATATCTTCCATCATTGAGGGCTGCGGTGCCACAACCTTTGGTGCGACTGCCTTCGGTTTAGGTTGAGCTGCAACAGCTTCACTTGCTGCAGCAACAGACGAGGCAGGCATCACTGCAGAAGCTACCAACGGCATCACACTTGCTGGTGCCGATGCAGCAGACTTAGCTTCTCCCGCTTGTGCAGCAGCAGCTTGATTTTTCAATTCAACCAAACGCTGCATATCTTTGACACTCTTCTCAAGCATCGCGGTGCGCTGTTCTGCTTCCTTCAAAGATTTAGCCTTCGCAATGGCTTCTTCGTTTTTGGCCATTGCCTTATCTGCAGCGGATTTTTCTTTACTACCGGCAACCGTTTTATCGCTAGCAGCTTCGCCTTTGGACAATTTCAAAACCTCTTTTGCCGGCTCTTTTGCTTCAGGAGCTTTATCGGTCAGTGTGGTGCTAATTTTGCCAGCCACTTCTTGCTTTGCTCTTTGCTCTTTAATTGCCCCTGTCGCAGCCGCTAGTTTTTGACGATAAACATTCCAATCGGCCACCTGAGCACGCACTTCGTTAGCAGCTTCAGCTTGCTGCAACGCTGCCAACGCCTCAGACTCAGGCAAGCGCAAAATTTTACCGGTGCTCAAGCGGTTCATATTCTTGCCTTCAAAAGCTTCGGTGTTGGCGCGATAAAGTGCAACCAACATACGCTCGAGACTAACATCGGTTGGCTTCGTTTTTGCCGCGATTTTGCCCAAAGTATCGCCACGTTTAACTGTCACCGAATTAGTGTTCGCTGGCGTTGCCTCTACTTTTTCTTTGGCAGGCGAACGAACAAAAGGTGGCTCTTCTTTGGCCGCAACTGGTGCAGGGGTTGGCTCGGGTGTTGCGACAGGGGCAGGAACTGCCTCTGCTGCAGCTTGGGTTGTTTCTGCCGCTGCTGGCTGAGCGACTTCAGGAGCAACTTCGGCAGCAGGTACAACGGGTTCAGGTACGGCTTCCACTTGTGGAACAACTGCAACCACCGGTGGCACAACGACAGGCTCAATTGGTTGAACTGCAGCGGCTTCTTTTTGTTCTGCAATGAATCCGGGAGGGTCTAATAAGAAAGTGTATTCGCGTAGCAAACGTCCAGAAGACCAACCCAGTTCGATCAACAAACTCACAAACGGCTCATTGATAGGTTGCGTGGAGGTTGCCTTGATATAGGCATCACCGTTAGCGCGAGTTTCCACGCTGAATTTTAATTTGGGCAAACCATAAGGGAAGTCGATGCCTGCGCCTTTAAATGCTTCTGGTGAAGCTAAGCGTGCATTAAGCGTTGCCTTGTCAGCAGGCTCAACTGCGACTAATTCAATTTCAGCAACGAGTGGTTGTCCAAGCGCAGAAGTGACGTTAATCCCGCCAAACCCCACGGCATAAGTCGTACTAGACCACGCTAAAAAGACGAAATATCCAAACGCTTTCAGAAATGATTTCCTCACGCTGCCACCCCTTTTATATTCAATACAATATTCAGATTAACATCATGGAGT
>JFJP01020582.1_pt1 | contig 28412 bp, 23 predicted proteins | sample 431651 | NCBI WGS metagenome assembly JFJP01 (sample SAMN02602958, study PRJNA72255) | Microbial mat metagenome, whole genome shotgun sequencing project. | biome: fresh water; feature: sink hole; material: water; isolation source: purple microbial (photo- and chemosynthetic) mats found in... | reverse complement strand
GCAAGATGTTCGCCGGCAAGGGCTGGAACGAGATCGTCGGCAACAGCCTGGCGAAGTCCTCGACCCTGCACTTCATCGGCCTGTTCAGCGACGGCAACGTCCACAGCCACCTCGACCACCTCAAGGCGATGATCGCCGAGGCCAAGAAGCGCGGGGTGAAGAAGGTCGCGGTGCACGCGCTGATCGACGGCCGCGACGTCGGCGAGACCAGCGCGCTCGAGTACACCGAGCCGTTCGAGGCGTGGCTCGCCACGCTCGACCCGAACTACGGCATCGCCAGCGGCGGCGGCCGCATGAACATCACCATGGACCGCTACGAGGCCGACTGGTCGATGGTCGAGCGCGGCTGGAAGACCCATGTCCTCGCCGAGGGCCGCACCTTCCCCAGCGCCAGCGCGGCGGTGAAGGCGTTGCGCGCCGAGAAGCCGGGCGTCATCGACCAGGACCTGCCGCCCTTCGTCATCGAGCGTGGCGGCAAGCCGTTCGCGCCGATCGTCACTGGCGACTCGGTGGTGTTCTTCAACTTCCGCGGCGACCGCTCGATCGAGCTGTCCAAGGGCTTCGTCGGCGAGGTGCCGTTCCAGCGCGCCAAGGTCGATGTGTGCTTCGCCGGCATGATGACCTACGACGGCGACACCAACCTGCCGCCGCGCATCCTGGTCGAGCCGCCGGTGATCGACCGCGTGCTGTCGGAATACCTGATCGCCGCCGGCGTGCGCCAGCTCGCCGTCTCCGAGACGCAGAAGTTCGGCCACGTCACCTACTTCTGGAACGGCAACCGTTCCGGCTACCTCGACCAGGCGCAGGAGTGCTACATCGAGGTGCCCTCCGACCGCGTCTCGTTCGACGAGCGCCCGTGGATGAAGGCGGCCGAGGCCACCGACGCGCTGATCAACGAGCTGACCAAGCGCCCCTACGGCTTCGCCCGCATCAACTACCCCAACGGCGACATGGTCGGCCACACCGGCGTGTTCGAGGCCGCGCGCATCGGCGTCGAGTGCGTCGACCTGGTGCTCAGCCGGCTGCTGCCGGTGATCAGGAAGCTGAATGGCGTCGCGCTGATCACCGCCGACCACGGCAACGCCGACGAGATGTACGAGCTCGACAAGAAGGGCGGGGTGAAGATGGAGAACGGCAAGCCCAAGGCCAAGACCAGCCACACGCTGAACCCGGTGCCGTTCATCGTCTACGACCCGGCCCACGCCGGCGCCTACGCCCTGCGCACGGACATCGCCAAGCCGGGGCTGGCCAACGTCGCGGCCACCGCCCTCGACCTGATGGGCTACAAGGCGCCGGAAGGGTACGAGCCGTCGCTGATCCAGTGGAAGTGAGCCGGCTCGCCGTCATCGGCACCGACACCGGGGTCGGCAAGACCGCGGTGACGCTGCTGCTGGCGCGCGGCCTGCGCGCGCTGGGCGGGACGGTGTGGCTGCACAAGCCGGTGGCCTGCGGCGGCTGGGACGGGACCTCGTCCGAGGACGGTCGCGCCCTGCGCGCCGCCTGCGGCGACGGCCAGGATCCGGCGACGGTGTGTCCGCTGGAGTTTCCCGAGCCGTGCAGTCCGCACCTCGCCGCCCAGGCGGCTGGTGCGTCCGTGACCCTGTCCGGACTGCTGTCTGCGATCCCGACCCCGGACCCCCGACCCCGGACCCCGGACCTCCTGCTGGAGACCGCCGGCGGCCTGCTCGCCCCGCTCACCACTGCGCGCGAGACCAACGCCGACCTGCTGGCCGCCCTCGGCTGGCCCGTGCTGCTGGTCACCCGGCCGCATCTCGGGACGCTCAACCACACGCAGTTGACCGTCAACGAATGCCGGCGGCGCGGGCTGCGCGTGGCCGGTCTGGTGGTGAACCACCATCAGCCGGCAGGGACGGCGCTGGCGGTCCGCCAGGCAGGAAGCGAGCTGGCGGTGCTCACCGGCTTGCCGGTGCTGGGTGAACTGCCGTTCCAGCCGTGCGACGATGCCGGGCTGCGACTTGCACACGCCCTGCGCAACGTCATCTGAACGGATATGGCTCCGCAGCCGTCGCAGCGCAATCGTGGGGTCGGCGGCTGGTTCCGCCGGCAGTGGAAGGGGTCTGCGCTGATGGTGCGCCGGGTGGTCATGCTCGAGGACCACCCCGAGCGGATCGCCCGGGGCAGCGCCGCCGGCATGGCGACCGCCTATCTGCCGATGCTCGGCCAGACCCTCGTCGGCATGCTGCTGGCCTGGTGCATCCGCGGCAGCCCGTTGGCGGCGATGCCGTGGAGCTGGATCACCAATCCGTTCACCACTCTGCCGATCTGGTACGGCTGCTATCGGCTCGGCACGATGATCCTTCCGGGCTATGATGCGGTGGGCTGGTATGAACTCAGATTCATGGTCGAACAGATCCAGGCGATGAGCCTGATCGACGGCACACTGCACAGTGCCGAGGTCCTCGGCGGGGTGTATGTACCGATGCTGATCGGCTCGCTCCTCGTCGGCCTGGTCACGGCGGTGCCGACCTGGTGGCTGGTGCGCCGGGCGGTTATCGCGTTGCAGACGAAACGTGCCGCCCGCTGCGCGCACTGGAAGACGCGGCTGGTGCCGAAGGCTCCTGACGCTACGACCTGAACCGGAGCGCCACCAGCGCGTTCGACCAACCGATGCCACTCCTCTTCGCCCTCCTCCTCGCCTGCGTGCTCCAAGCCGCAGAGGTCCACAATGCCAATGTCGCCGAGGCCGGGCTTGGGCCCGAGGTTCGCGAGGCCGAGCGGTTCAGTGCGCGCATCATCGTGCGCAACCCTTACCAGCGGGCGGTGCGCATCGTCCGGCTCGATACCACCTGTTCCTGTTCGAAGCTGGAACTGGCCAGCCGCTTCCTCATTCCTGGCGAGACCACCACCCTGGACATCGAAAGCGACAACTGGCGACGCAGCGGACCGCAGCAGATCCGCGTCAGCCTGTTCCTTTCCGACCCCGATCTCGAGCCGATCGAGGTCTGGTGCTGGTGGACCGCCCGGGAGGCGGTGTCGGTCGACGCCGTGCCGCCGGGCAGCCCGGCTCTCGACCGGCCGGCCGACAGCGCCTGGCGCGACATCTACCGCTTCGTCGCCCACGAACGGCCCGACGAGCCGCAGAAGCTGCGCAAGCGCATCCGGCTCGGCTGCCCGCCTGCCGAGGCCCCGCCCGGCGGCCTGCGCCTCGAGGGCATCGACTATCCCGGCACGTTGTGGGCCTTCGCCTCGCGCACGCTCGAGAACGGCGCCATCCTCGTCACCGCCACCGCCCGCGACCAGCAGGGGCCGCTGCCCGAGGGTGATGTCAAGGAAACGGTGGTGCTGCGCACCAACCACCCCGACAAGCCGCGTATCGAACTGCGCTTCGAGGCGTTGATCAACATGCAGGCGGGCCGCGAGGCACGGGACGTGATGGGGGAGTAGGGGAGGCTGGCTCCGCTCCATTGCCCCAGGGGTTAGGGGTTGGGGGTTAGGGCCGTGTAGCTGAGTCGTCCTGGACCACGGTGGGGGTGCATACTTCGTGGTCCGTGACCACCCCCCGCCATACGACCCTAACCCCAACCCCTAACCCCTGGGGCAAGCTCTGGGGGCAATGGGCGGCAATGATTGACGCCCACCCCTCTGCCCCTCTAGCCCAAAGTCTGCGTGCTCCGCGCTGCGGGGACCAATTGCGACGCTGAAACCGCCCATGCCTTCCGCCTGGTCGGGGCCGACGCCGAGACGCTGCACGTCAACCGCCTGCGCGAGGCGCCGAACCGGCTGCGCGACTTCCAGATCCTGGCGGTGCCCGGCGGCTTCAGCTACGGCGACGACGTGGCCAGCGGGCGCATCTTCGCCAACGAACTGATGACCAGCCTGCGCGACGAACTACTCGCCTTCGTCGACCGCGGCGGCTTCGCCATCGGCATCTGCAACGGCTTCCAGGTCCTGGTGAAGTCCGGCCTGCTGCCGCGGCTCGACGGCCAGGCGGTGCAGCAGGCGACCCTCACCGACAACACCAGCGGCGTCTACCAGGACCGCTGGGTGCGCTGCACCGGCTCGGCCGGGCGCTGCGCCTGGATCCCCGACGGCGTCGAGGTCGAGCTGCCGGTGGCCCACGCCGAGGGCCGCTTCGCCGCCAGCGACGCCGTCCTCGACCGCCTGCAGGCCGCCGGCCAACTGTGCCTGCGCTACACCTCCGGCACCTGCCACAACGGCAGTGCCCGCGAGGTCGCCGGCATCTGCGATCCCACCGGCCGCGTCTTCGGCCTCATGCCGCATCCCGAGCGCTTCCTGCGCTGGGAGAACCATCCCCGCTGGACGCGCGAACCGCGCCGTCCGGAAGGTGACGGTGTCCGCTTCTTCCGCGCCGCCGTCGCCAAGCTCACCTAACCCGCATCCCCCGCGAGGTCCCATGCGCCGCATCCTGGTCCCGACCCTGCTCGCCACCGCCCTCTGCGCCGGCGAGGCCGTCGTCCCGCCCGAGGCGTTCAAGGACGGCATCAAGGACATCCCGGTCACCGCCGCCAAGGACATGCCGTTGGCCCCGAAGGCGGATCCCGACGGCCTGCTGCACTACGAGCTCTGGTACCAGAGCTTCGACGGTGCCAAGTGGGGCGCCTGGCAGAAGCACAGCCAGGTCTTCCCCAAGGGCACGCCGGTGGTGTGGTCGCCGCCCGAGGGCCGCTGGCAGATCTACCTGCGCGTGATCAAGACCTCGCTGATCGCCAGCACCGACCCGGCCAAGAACCCCGAGGCGGTCAAGCCGCAGAAGGAGTTCATCATCGATCGCAGTGCGCCGCAGGTCGCAGTGACCTATCCGGCGGCCAAGGCCAAACTGCGCGGTGGCGACAAGTACACGGTCACCTGGACCGCGGCCGATCCCTATCTGCGCAACGCTCCGATCAGCCTGAAGTGGTCGCTCGACGGCAGCGGCGCCTTCGCCACCGTGGCCGACAATCTGCCCAATAGCGGTTCGTTCGAATGGACCGTGCCGCGTGACATGACCCAGACCGGCGTGCTGCGCATCGAGGCCGCCGACAAGGCCGGCAATGTCGGCTTGGCCGAGAGCGCCAACCTGCTGGTCGATTCGATCAGGCCCAAGGGCAAGGTCGTCGGCCCGGCGATCAGCGCCAAGAGCGAGACCGCGCTCGACCTCGAGGTGGCGGACACTGGGCCGGCCGGCCTGACCGCCGCCAGGCTCTGGGTCAGCCAGGACGATGGCACCAGCTGGACCGAAGGCCCGGCCATCGAGGCCCCGTTCAAGTCGGTCGCCTTCAAGGCGCCGCAGGACGGCCGCTACCGCCTCTATGTCGTCGCCACCGACGGCGCCGGCAACGTCTCGACCGCGCCGCAGGGCAAGGTCGGCGACATCCTCACCGTCGATTCGGCCGCCCCGACCGTGCTGCTCGCCGCCGCCATCGGCATCAACGATGCCGCCGTTGCCGGCCCGGCCCAGCGCCGCGACTTCAAGCCCACTGACCGCGTCCAGGTGGTGTTCACCGCCAAGGACGCCAACCTGGTGCAGAATTCGGTCAGCGTGCTGTGGCAGACCGACGCCAACAAGCCCTGGGTCGAGCTGGGCAAGGGCCTGCCCACCGACCAGGCCTTCCGCTTCCAGATCCCGGGCGACGCGCCCGAGACCAAGAGCGCTCGCATCAAGGTGACGGCCGCCGACGCCGCCGGCAACGTCGGCGAGGTGGTGGCAGCCGAGAGCTTCACCATCCAGACCAAGGTCGACGACGTCATCATCGAGTGATGCGCGGGGCGACCCGCTGCCCAACCCGCGGCCGTCTGCGCTGTGCGCAGGCGGCCGTCGCGTCAGGATGAACCCACGTGACTCCAGCACCCTTCCTCGATGCCCTGATCAGCCCAGCCGACCTGCGCAAGCTGTCGCGTGACGAGCTGGCCCTGCTCGCCAGCGAGATGCGCCTCCGCATGAAGGAAGTGGTTTCGGAGCACGGCGGGCACCTCGCCAGCAACCTCGGCACGGTCGAGCTGACCATCGCCCTGCACCGCGTCTTCGACTTCACCAGCGACCGGCTGCTGTGGGACGTCGGCCACCAGGCCTATCCGCACAAGCTGCTCACCGGCCGCGCCGCGCGCTTCCACACCAACCGCCAGCAGGGCGGCATCAGCGGCTTCCCCGATCCGAAGGAGAGCCCCTTCGACCTGGCCAAGGTCGGCCACAGCAGCACCGCGATCTCGACCGGGGTCGGCGTGGCGGAAGGCTACCGCCGCTCCGAGCACCGCCGCTCCACCGTGGTGGTGATCGGCGATGGCGCCCTCACCGGTGGCATGGCCTACGAGGGTCTGATCAACGCCGGCCAGCTGAAGAGCGACCTCATCGTCGTGCTCAACGACAACGGCCAGTTCATCGATGCGCCGACCGGTTCGCTGCACCACCACCTCGACCGGATCCGCACCGGCTCGATGTACCAGCACCTGCGCACGCGCTTCCTCGAGACGCTGAAGCGTCTGCCTTCGGGTGCACATATCGAGAAGCTCGCCGAGCAGCTCGAGCTGGCCGCCCACAAGGCGATCACCCCCGGCTACATCTTCGAGGACCTCGGCTTCCGCTACTTCGGCCCGGTCGACGGCCACGACCTCGCCCTGGTCGAGGAGGCGCTGCACAACGTCGCCAAGCTGCGCGGCCCGATCCTGCTGCATGTGCTGACGAAGAAGGGGGGCGGCTGGGAGCCCTCCGTCGCCGACCCGCTGAAATTCCACGGCCCCAAAGGCTTCGACGTCGCCAGCGGCGTGTTCAAGCCCAAGCCGGCGGCGCGCACCTACTCGACGGTGTTCGCCGAAACGCTGACCGAACTGGCAGCCGACGATCCCGCCGTGGTGGCGATCACTGCGGCCATGCCCAGCGGCACCGCCCTGCGCCAGTTCGCCCAGCGCTTCCCCGAGCGCATGTACGACGTCGGCATCTGCGAGCAGCACAGCTTCGCCTTCGCGCAGGGGCTGGCCATCGCCGGGGCCAAGCCATTCCTCGCCCACTACAGCACCTTCGCCCAGCGTGGCTACGACCAGCTGTTCCAGGAGATCTGCCTCAGCCGCGACCTCGGCGTGATCATCACCCTCGACCGCGCCGGGCTGGTCGGCGAGGATGGCGAGACGCATCATGGCATCTACGACATCGCCTGGGCCCGCTGCCTGCCCGGCCTGGTGCTGCTGGCGCCGCGCGACGGCGCCCAGCTCGCTGCGATGATGCGCTGGTGCCACGAGCACCGTCAGCGCAAAGTCCGCTACCCCAAGGACGAGGTGCCGCAGGTGGACTGGGGCGTCGAGGCGGCGCCGATCGCCCTGGGCAAGGCCGAGGTCCTGCGCCTGGGTGGCAGTCCGCTGATGGTGTGGGCCTACGGTGCGACGGTGAAGACCTGCCATGACGCCCTCGCCCTGCTCGGCGAAGCCGGGCGTGGCGTCACCCTGGTTGACGCACGTTTCGCCAAGCCGCTGGATGGCGAGCTGCTCGCCGACCTCGCCTTCGACCACGCCGAGGTCCTGGTGGTCGAGGACCACTGCCTGCCCGGCGGGTTCGGCTCGGCGGTCGCCGAGACGGTGGCCGACCGCGGCCTGCGCCTGCGCGTGCACCGCGCCGGCATCCGCGATGAGCTGGTGCCGCACGCCACGCGCGAGCAGCAGCTCGCCGCCCACGGCCTCGATGCGGCGGGGATCGCCAAGCGCATCCGCTCCATCCTTGGCATCGGCACCTCGGTGATCCCCTTCCCCCGGACTGCCTGACCTCGCAGGTCGCATCGGACGGGCGCCTCCCCCAACCTGTCAGGGTTGCGCCCCGGTTGCACCGATGCCCTCATCGGCCCGTTGGGGGACGTGGGGCCGAGCCGGCCGAGCCGGCAGAACCCCACGAGCCAATCGCTGCCAGGGCGTGGCGCAGGGCATGGTGCAGTTCGCCGGCAACCTGCGAGCAGCCTGGCATGTCGCTGGCCTCGCCGAGCCGTTCGAGCTCCTCGGCCAGGGCCGCCAGCGGCAGCGCTCCCGCATCGCTGCACAGGACGCTGAGGGCACCAGCGGTCTTGCGGACCCCATCGGCGTCGCCTCGCGCGATCGCCAGCATCACAGCACTGACCATGGGCGGCAGGCAGCGGGCGAACTCGGACAGGCGGGTCGCGGCGCGGTCGCCAAGCCGGTTCGGATCGATCGCAGGGCCGGCAGGGTCCTGCACCCTGACGTCGTCACGCCTGCGGTCGAGGACCGGCGGCAGGTGGCCAAGGATCAAAGCTTCGAAGCCGGGAGCAGTGAACGGTCTGGACACCACGCCATCGATGCCGCACGCGATCGATACCTCCGACCCCCCCCAGGCGAGGACGACGGTATCGTGTCCGGTCGGAAGTCTGGCGTGCAGGATCGCCGGATCCGGGGTGCCGGCCTCTGTGAAATCGGCGAGCAGCAGGGCATAGGCGCGACGCGAGCAGGCTTCGGCCAGGTCGTCCGTCCGGCAGAGATCGACGCGGCAGCCGAGGCGCTGCAGCTGGACCAGTGCCAGACGCCGATCGGAGGCCTGGCTGATGGCCAGCAGCACCCAGGGTCGCCGGCGACGGCGCCGCTCGGCGAGGCTGTGCCTGGTGAGCATGCCAGTGCCGATATGACCGCCTGAGCGGATGATGCGCAGCGCTTCATGCAACTGGCCGCGTTCAAGGGGATGGACGAGGAGTCCGACGGCGCCCGCGGCCCGGGCCTCGGCGCCGAGACCCGGTCTGGCGTCGCGAACCAGCAGCAGGGTCGGGGGTCCGCCGGAATCGCGCAGCCGCGCCGCCAGGGCCAGACATTCGGCCCGGCTGCCGCGACATTCGACCACCGCCGCGGCATAGGGCTCCTGGGCGGCGGATGCCAGGGCGAGCGCCGCCTCGGGGCCATCGGCGCCATGGCAGACGAGCCCGGCTTCAGCCAGCATGTTGGCCAGGGCGGCTCGGCTGGTGGCGCTGGCGTCGACATGGAGCACGCGCAGTCCCGCCAGGTCGGTGCCTGCTGCCCGATCCGGTGGCTCGGGTCTGGCCGGCAGCGGGAGCTCGCACCAGAAGCGGCTGCCGCGGCCCGGCGTGCTGTCGACGCCGATGCGGCCGCCCATCAAGACGGCGAGACGCCGGCAGATGGCGAGGCCGAGGCCGGTGCCGCCGTGCCGCCTGGTGCCTGGCGGCTCCATCTGGGTGAACGGCTCGAACAGCCTATCCAACGCCTCCGGCAAGATGCCGATGCCGGTGTCCTCGACCTCGATCTGGAGCACCTCCGGTGCGTCCGCCCGCGGCCGCAACGTGACGGTGACGCTGCCGCAGGCAGTGAATTTCAGCGCATTGCCGACGAGGTTGGTGAGGATCTGCTTGAACCTGGTCGGGTCGCCATCGACCAGCCAAGGCACCGCGGCGTCGACCGCCAGGATCAGCTCGAGGCCCTTGCCCCGGGCGAGCGGATGGAGCAGTTCGAGCACGTCCTCGGCCGCGCTGCGTGGATCGAAGTCGATATTCTGCAGATCCATGCGTCCGGCCTCGATGCGCGAGAAGTCGAGGATCTCGTTGATCTGGCCGAGCAGCGAGGTCGCGCAGGTCCGTACTGTGCAGGCGAACTCGCGCTGCTCGGCATCGAGCGGGGTCTCCAGCAGCAGGTCGGTCATGCCGAGGATGCCGTTCATCGGCGTGCGCAGCTCGTGGCTGACCACGGCCAGGAAGTCGCTGCGCGCGTTGGCCGCCACCTCGGCCGCGTCACGCGCCTGGAGGATGGCGGCCTCGGACTGCTTGCGCGGGCCGATGTCCTGGATGATGCAGCAGGCGAACCGTCCGTCGTCCGACTGCCAGCGCGATAGGCTCACCTCGAGCTCGAGCTTGCGCCCATTGCGGGCTGTGCCGGCCAGTTGCGCAGGCCCGGCCAGATCCGGTGCTGGCAGGGAGGCAAGACCGGGGACCATGCCACCGATGAGCCGGCCGATCGCCTCATCCGACCGCCAGCCGAACAGGCGCTCGGCTCCGGGGTTCCACAGCCAGATGGCGCCGCGCTCGTCGATGATGGCGATGGCGGCCGCCGCCGATTCGACCACGGCGCGGAACTTGGCTTCGCTGCGGCCCAGCTGGGCGACCGTGGTGCGCAACTCGAGGACCGAACTGTTGAGTACCGCATTCGCCTTGGCCAGTTCGGCGGTGCGCTGCGCCACGGCCGCCTCGAGGCGGTCCCGTTCGCCTTCGGAACGCCGCGCCATCTCCCACTTCGCGGCCAGGGCGTGCGAGAGCTGCAGGATCTCGATCGGATCAAAGGGCTTCTTGAGGATGAGCAGACGGTCCGGCGTGCCGAGTCGCTGCGTCAGCTGCTGCCAGGAGTAGTCGCTGAAGGCGGTGCAGATGACCAGCTGCAGTCGCGGGTCGGCGGGCATCAGCCGGGCGATCGTCTCCAAGCCGTCCCACCCCGGAGGCATGCGCATGTCGACGAAGGCGATGGCGTAGGGGCGGTCGGCGGCCAGGGCGCGCTGCACCATGGCCAGCCCCTCCTCGCCCTGGCTGGCGCAGTCGACCTCGAAGGCGGCGGTCCGGGGCGGCGGCGCGGTGCTGCCGAAGAGCACCGCCTCGGCCGCGTCGAGGGTAGCGGAGGAATCGTCATCGGCGCTGAGGACCTTGCGGAAGTCGCGGTGGATCTCCGGATTGTCGTCGATGACGAGGATGCGCGGGAGGCTGCTCATGCCGGGCTCCGCTCAGCCGGGATGTCGAGGGTGAAGGTGGCTCCTTGGCCCGGTCCGTCGCTGAGCGCGACCAGGCTGCCGCCCATCTCGCGGGCGGCGATGGCACTGGCGTGCAGGCCGAAGCCATGGCCATCGGGCCTGGTGGTGAAGCCATGGGTGAAGAGCCGGGGCATGATCTCGTGGGCGATCCCGACCCCATTGTCGGTCACGCTCAGCCGCAGACGTCCGGCCTCGACCGATCCGGCGATGGTCAACCGTCGATCGCCTTCGATGGGTTCCAGGGCGTTGCGCGCGTTGCCGACCAGGTTGATCAGCACCTGCAGCACCCGGCTGCGGTCGAGCAGCAGCTCCGGCATCGAGGCGTAACGGCGATCCACCACGGCGCCGAGTCGTTGCAGGGGCGGGGCGTGGACGCGCAGCGCGTCATCGCAGAGCTCCTCGGGTCGACCCGGGCTGCGCACCCCGGCGGCGCGGGCGTAGCCCTGCTGCATGGCGATGACATCCTTGATGTGGGCGACGGACGAGGCGAGCTGGCGCAGCTCCTCGCGGTGCCCCGCGTTCTCGTCGGCGATGCGCTGGCCGAGTTCGGCGAGGTACCCGGGCAGTACACGGCCGCGCTCATCGTCGGCGAGAAAGCGGCCGAGATCCCCGGCATGCTCCTGCAGGAGGGCGGTGGCGCGGGCGAGGTTGGCCGCCCGCGAGCGGGCCATCGCCTCGTCGAGAAGTGCGACCGATACGTTGACGCTGTTGAGCACGTTGCCGACATTGTGCAGGACGCTGGTGGCGATCTCGGCCCGGCCGGCCTCGCGCGAGGCGTCCATGCTGCGACGGTTGGCTTCGGCCAGCTCCTTCTCGGCCCTGGCGCGCTCGGCGATCTCGGCAGACAGCCGCTGGTTCTTCTCGGCCAGTTCGTGGGTGCGCTCGGCGACGGTCCGCTCCAGGCCTTCGCTGCCCAGGCGCAGGGCCTGGTCACGGCTCTGTACTGCTTCGCGCATGGCGGCGAACGAGACGACCAGCCGGCCGACCTCGTCCCCGCTGGCGGCTGGCAGCTCGGCGCGGTAGTCGCCTTGCGCCAGGCGGTCGCTGGCCCCGAGCAGCGCGCCGAGGCGCCGCGTCCAGCCGCGGATCGACCATGCGGCCAGCGCCAAGGTCGAAACGATGATCGCGACGCAGGCGAGCATCACCGTGCGCCGTTGCTGGGCGGCGGAGCCGAGGGCGCTATCGATGTCGGCGCGGAGCGCGCCGCTGAACCCTTCGGCTTCCTCGGCCAGGCGGAGTCGCAGTCCATCCCGCTCCTTGGCCAGCAGCGCTGCCGCTTGCTGCTGCGTGCGATCATCACCGCCGCGACTGAGTGGGCCGTAGATCTCGGCCGACGTGATGGCATGGCTGCGCAGCGTCGCGGCGAGTCCGTCGAGACGCAGCCTCACGGCCCCAGCCAAACCAGGCAAGGCGGCGACCGCCGCGAGGTTGTCGATGGCGGCTTGGCAGTGCTTGCCGGCATTCTCGAGTTGCGCAGCGTCGCCGAACACCACCGCCAGTTCGAAGGAGCGCGAGCCCTGATCGAAGGCGGCGACGGCGCGCTGGCAGCGGATGGCGGCGGGATGGGCGACGTCGACGACCTGCTGCAGCAGAGTCTGGTTGCGCAGGCCGAGTCCGACATCGAGGGCGACGGTCGCGACGTAGCCGACGACGAGGGCGGCGATGCACAGCCAGACCTGGGACGCGATGCGCATCTTGGCCCCATGCTAAGGTCTCCGCACAGCGGCGGTAGGGCCGTATCCGGCCTACCCTCGGCAGCTATCGGGTTGACAGCCGGCCGCCGGCAGCGCTATGCTCAAACAAGCATGCTAGTCAAAATCCGTTTCTTCTCCTGGGCTGGCCTGCTCGTCCTCGGGGCGCCACTCGCGGCGGTCGATCTCGACAGCGTCCAGATCCATGGGTTCATCAGCCAGGGGTATCTGCACACGACCCAGACCGACTGGTTCGGACCGACCAGCGGAAGCGGTACCTTCGAATTCACCGAGGCCGCGCTCAACGCCTCGGCCAAGCCGCTCGACAACCTGCGCATCGGGGTCCAGTTCCTGGCCCGGGATTTCGCAGACTCGGGCGACAATCGGGTCGAGATCGACTGGGCCTTCGCCGATTGGCGGGCCGCGGAGCGCAGCGGCCTGAAGGTTGGGCGGATCAAGATGCCTTATGGGCTGTACAACGAATCGCGCGATCTCGACTTCGATCATGCCACCGTCTTCCTGCCTCAGGTCATCTATCTGCCGCAGTTGCGCGACTACAATTTGGCGATCAACGGAGCCATGCTCTACGGCGGCGCGGATCTCGGACGGGTCGGCCAGTTCGAAGCCAGCCTGTTCGGCGGTGGGCAGAACGCGCGGGCCGAGGGCGATCTGGGCTATTACCTCAGCGATCTCGGTGCGGGCGAGGAGATCTCCAGCGTCCGGGTCGGCTCGGTCGCCGGCGCAGCCGTCACCTGGCAGACGCCGATCGACGGGTTGCGCGTGCGCCTGAGTGGCGTGGGTTTCTGGGACTTCGTCGCCGAGGGTCGTACCGAAGGTGCGACGCTGCCCGGGCAGCCGGGAGCCTTCGCCGACATCGACATCCACACCAGCATCGACCAGTTCTTCAGCGGCGTGGCGTCGCTCGAGTACCAGCAGTCGGGATTGACCGTTGCTGCTGAATATCTCTACGAATACGGCAAGACGATCTCCGAGCTGGATATCCATCCGTACACCTACCAGACCGTGGTGCCTGGGACGACCACCCGCCTCGAGCTGCCATTGATCACCAGTCAGCAAGTGAGCTACACCCTGACCGAAGCGATGTACGCCGCCGCCAGCTACCGGCTTGCGGATCGCTACGAACTTTCCATCTCCCGGCAGCTGCGCCTGGGCAACCGCAGCGATCCAGGGAAGAGCTACGACCGCAGCTGGTGCCTGGCCTCGCGATGCGACATCTTCTCGAACTGGCTGGTCAAGGCCGAATGGCAGTACCACGAAGGCAGCGATCTGGACACCGGATCGGACGAACCTGAAACCTGGACGGTCTTCGCGCTCAAGACGACGGTGGATTTCTGATGCGTCCAGCCCTGGCGCTGCTCTTCGCCCTCGCGTCGGCCAGTGCGGAAGACGTGCTGGTGGTCCATCCGTCGGTCGCCGTGGAGTCGGTCGACCAGGTGACCCTGCGCGATGTGTTCCTGGGTCGGCGCACCACGTGGCCCAACGGACAGCGGGTGGTCGTGGTGCTGCTGCGCGACGGACCGGCAAGCCAACGCCTGGCGGAGGAACTGGGCAAAACCCCGCAGCAACTGACCAACTGGTGGAAACGGCTGGTGTTCACCGGTGAAGGAGGCATGCCGGAACAGGTCGACGGCAGCCAGGCCCTGCTCACCCGGGTCGCCAGCCTGCCCGGCGCGATCGGCTGGATCGAACGTCCCGACAACGGGCTCCAGGGCGTCAAGGTGCTGTCGCTGCCCTGAGGCGTTGAGGAGCCGGCCGACCACGGCCAAAGCACTTGAGCGCTGGCTGCCGAGCGGCACATTTCGCGGTACCAGCGCATGAAGCAACCCATCCCGACCTCCCGCGATTCGATTCCTGCCGTCCTCGTGATCACCACGCCGACGGCGCGCAAGGCGGAGGAGGAGGACCGGGCCAAGGAGATGACGAGCCTGCTGGATACGGCGCACCGCGCGGTGGTCGGCCAGGTGCTGCAGCACTGCGACCGGCCCGTCGGCGCCACCTACATCGGCACCGGCAAGGTCGAGGAACTCGCGCGCCTGGTGGTCGAGCGCGGCGCCGAGGAGATCTATTTCGACTGCTCGCTCTCCCCGCGCCAGCAGGGCAACATCCAGGATGTGGCCAAGCGTGCGGTCTACGACTACGAATGGCTGATCCTCGAGATCTTCGCCAGCGGTGCCCGCACCGAAGAGGCCAAGCTGGCGGTCGAACTGGCCCGCGCCGAGTACCTCAAGGGCCGCCTGCGCCGCATGTGGACCCATCTCGACCGCCAGCGCGCCGGCGGTGGGCCTGGTGGCTCCGGCTTCCTCACCGGCACCGGCGAGAAGCAGATCGAGATCGACCGCCGGCTGGTGCGCGAACGCATCCAGAACCTCAAGGACAAGCTCGAGCACATCTCGGGCCGCCGCGAGCGCGTCGTCGCCGGTCGCAACGAGTGCTTCAAGATCGCGCTGGTCGGCTACACCAACTCGGGCAAGTCGACGCTGATGAACGCGCTGACCACCGCCGGGGTGCTCGCCGAGGACCGCCTCTTCGCCACCCTCGACACGCGCACCGCGCGCCTGCCGCTGGAACGGCACCACAACGTCGTCCTCTCCGACACCGTCGGCTTCATCCGCGACCTGCCGCACGGTCTGATCGCCAGCTTCCATGCCACCCTCAGCGAGGTGCGCGAGGCCGACCTGCTGCTGCATGTGGTCGACTCGGCGTCGCACGCCATGGAGCAGCAGATAGCCGCGGTGGAGGACGTGCTCAAGCAGATCGGCGCCGACGAGGTGCCGGCGATCGTGGTGTTCAACAAGGCCGATCGCGCCTACTCGCGCACCCTGGTCGGTTCGTTCAAGAAGCGCTACCGCAACAGCGTCTCGCTCAGCGCCCTGACCGGCGACGGCCTGCCCGCGCTGCGCGAGGCGATCAGCCAGGTCATCGACCGCCGCCAGGCCCGCCTGACGGTGCGCTTCAATGCCGGCGACGGCGCCCTCTCGGCCTTCATCCGCCGCCGCGCCCGCATCGAGGACGAGCAGTACGAGGGCGAGGAGGCAGTCCTGACCCTGGTCGCCGACGAGGGTCTGCAGGCCGAACTGCGGGCGCATCCCAACCTGGTGGTGGCCGAAGCGTAGCTCGCCACCGCAGACTGCCGAAACGCAGCACCCCGGGAGATCCTCCCGGGGTGCTGCGCTATCCGCCGCCGGTGGACCTTACCTGATCAGGCCGGCCAGCTCCTGCAGGATCTGGTCGGTGGTCTGGATCACGCGGGCGTTCACCTGGAAGCCGCGCTGGGCGGTGATCAGACGGGTGAACTCGCTGGCGATGTCGACGTTCGAGCCTTCGAGCGAGCCGCTGGTCAGCGAACCGGAGCCTCCCTGGCCGGGCACGCGCGGGGTCTCCTGGCCGGAGTTCGAGGACGGCTGCCACAGGTTGCTGCCCGCCGAGAGCAGGCCGGCAGCATTGCGGAAGCTGAACACCTGGATGGTGCCGACGGTCTGGCTCTGGCCGTTGGAGTAGAGGCCCTTGATGTCGCCGTTGGCTTCGACCGACATCGACTCGAGCGAGCCGTTGGCGAAGCCATCCTGGTTGATCGCCGCCGCGGTCGAGGCGGTGCCGAAGCCGGTCAGCCCGTCGGTGCCGTTGGTCGAGCCGAGTCCCATCTGCAGGGTGGTCGGGCCGCTGGCGCCCCAGGTCACCTCGAGACGGTTGTTGTCAGGCTGTCCGCGGTAGCCGTTGGCGTCGAGGCCGACGCCGCGGGCGGTGGTGCCCAGGGTCGAGTCGCCGGTGTAGCGGCCGAAGTTGTCGAACTGGATGCCGGTGACCAGATCGCCATCCATGGTGCCATCGGCCGGATTGATGTTCGCCACCATATCCCAGACGTTGGCGCGGGCGCCGGTGGCGGCATCGACCTTGGTGCCCGACTTGAAGTAGCGGGCCTCAAGGTTGTGCTTGGTGCCGTTGGTGTCGTAGACATCGATGGTCGTCGCCACCGTCTCGGGCGAGAAGCGCACGCGGTACCAGTTGAAGTTGACGTTGTTCGGCGCCGAGTACTGCCACCGGTTGACGTCGGTGGTCACCGGATCGGTCGGATTGTCCTCGAACAGGTCGGGTTGCCCGTTCGGTGCGCCGGTGGAGTCGCGATCCTGGACGATCGACAGGGTGTCGGAGTCCTTCACCATCGCGGTCGACCAGGTCAGCTCATTCGGTGCTGTGGCACCGAGGTCCATCGTGCCGCTGACGTCGAAGGTGACCACGTCGCCGACTCGCACATAGGGCAGGTTCGACATGTTGAAGGTCTTCACTGAGCCGCCGGTGTAATCGGCTGGCGGGATCGAGATCGAGCCGCGCTCCGAGCCGTTGATCTTCGAGCGGCCGACCTGGGTCGAGGCATCGATCGCCGGCATGGTGAAGGTCGGGCGGAGCAGGCCGCTGCTGGTCATGGTCACGGCGGCGACGTTCGAGGTCGAGACGCCACGGTAGTTGTAGCCGGTGGTGCCGGTGCCGTCCTCGGACAGGCGGCCGACCACGCTGTCGAAGGCGACCGCCGCGCCGGTGACCAGGTCGCCGGTGATCTCGTAGGTGACGGTGTCGGTGGCGGTGACCTGCGGGTAGCTCTGCAGGGTGAAGACGCGGTTGGTGGTGGTGTAGTTGGCGGCCGTGGTGCCGGCGCTGTTGCCGTTGACCTTGACCGTGACCAGCAGGCTGCGGCCGGTCTGGGCCGAGAGGTCGCTGTTGGGCATGGTGAAGGTCGGACGCAGGCTGCCCGCACTGCCAGATGCGACTGGCGCGACCAGTACCGTGGTGCCGGCGCCCGGATGGGCGACGCCAGCGCCGCTGAGGCCAGCGATCGAGGCGCTGAGCGTCTCCGGCGCCGACAGCGGCAGGCGGTCGTCCTCGCCGATGAACAGACTGAAGCCTTCACCGGGTTCAAGCGCCTTGGCTGTGAGGTTGCCGTTCTCCAGCTGCACCGCACCGAAGGTGCGCGTGCCGTGGGTGAGCACCTGGTTGATCTTCTCGATCAAGGCAGCTGCGTCATCCTTCCACGCGTCGACCTGGATCTTGCCGCCGTAGACCTCGCCGTCCGGCTTGGTGCCGAAGACCGACAGGTCGGTAAGCATGGCGGAATCATAGGTGTAGTTGCCGACAGCCGCTGCCGGTGGCGGGTTGCCAGGCACCGTGTCATCGGAGGCGACGATGCTGATGACGTCGCCCGGGTTGACCTTGACCGTCGATTCGATGGTGAAGGTGCGGGCCGTGGTGCTGGCGCCGATCAGGTTGGTGTTGACCGTGGTGCTGCCGATGACCACGCCGGCGCGGCGGATGGAGATCGCCATCTCGCTGCCCGCGACGCTGTAGTCCGCAGCAGGCACCGTCACCGCGGTCTTGATCGTGCCGCCGGTGGTGACCGCGCCGGCCGGGCGCAGCTCGACCGGGGCGACCGGGCCGGCTGCCACCGTGCCGAGGCCGGACAGGGCCTGGCCGGGATCGGCGCCATCGCCGCGGAAGATGGTCAGGTCCTTGAGCAGGCTGTTCTCGGTCGCCGGACTGAAGGAGGAGCGGTCGGCCGAGGCGGCGACCAGCGGCAGCACGCTGGTCAGCTCCGAGCCGCGCAGCGAGCCGCTGTTGGCGCTGAGGTTGCCCTGGAAGGTGACCTCACGCGTGGCGGTGGCGTTGATCGAGCGGTACTGGGTCAGGGAGATGTTGCCTTGGACGCCGTTCTGCAGGCCGTTCACCCGCAGGCCGCTGGCCAGGTCGACCAGATCATCGTTCTGGTCGAAGCCGAAGTTGCCGACTCGGGTGTAGTAGGTGCCATCCTGCGGGTTGACCCTGGTCACCTTGAAGAAACCGTTGCCCTGGATCGCCAGGTCGAGGGTGCGTCCGGTCGAGAGCAGTGCACCTTGGCGCATGTCGACGTCGATCGAGCCGCTCGCCACGCCGAGGCCGACCTGACGCGGGTTGGTGCCGCCGGTCTGGGCGCCGGGTGCGCCGCCGGCGCTCTGCGTCTGGTTCATCGCCGTAGCGAAGGAGATGCGACTGCCCTTGAAGCCCGGCGTCGAGACGTTGGCCAGGTTGTTGGCGGTGACATCGAGGATGGCCTGGTGGTTGCTGAGGCCCGAGACGCCGGCGAAGAGTGAGCGCTGCATGACTGTTTCTCCAGGGTGCGGTCGACGAGGTTGGTTGGGTTACGCGAAGGGCGTGCCAGATCAGGCGAGGGCATCGACGAGGGTCGGACCGACCCGGCCACCGAGCCGCTCGGCGGCGCGCATCGGCGTGGCCACCACCACCGGCTCGACGCCATCGACGGTGAAAACCGGATCATCCTCGCGCTGCCGGCGGCCCTGGCCGGTGCGCGGCTCGTCGCGGCGCTCCTGGCGGGCGTGGCCGTCACCCCAGGCGTGGCGATGTTCGGAGCGGTCGACGCTGATGTCGATGGCGGGATGGTCGCCGCGCACCTCGGCCCGGATGTGCGGCAGGGCGCGGTCGAGGGCCTGGCGCACGCCCTCGTCCTCGGCCATCAGGCGGGCTGTGACCATGCCATCGCGGGCGATGAACTCGATGCGCACGGTGCCGAGTTCAGGCGGGGTGAGGCGCATGACCATGCGCGAGCCGCCATCGGGCAGATGCTGGACTATGGCGCGTGACACCTGGTGGGCGACGGCGCGCTCGAGCGGGTTGGGTTCAGGCCGGCTGGTTGCGGGCTGACTGGCCTCGCTGCGCGCCAGAGCCGTGGGCGCTTCGATGCGAGGCGCCGTGGCGATGGCTTGGCTTGCATCGTCGCCGGTGGAGGCGGCTGCTGAAGCCGGTGCCATCGGTGCGGCTTCGGGCGGGACCTCGCTCTCGGTTACGGGCGAGATCGCAATGCCGTTGGTGGTAGCGAGCTTCGTCAGGGCTGGAGGCGCGGAGAGGACCGCCACGGATGCCTCGGGAGTGACCGGAGTTGTCGGCACAAAGCCCTGGGCAGGCACGGCAGGAGCTGCGGTCTGAGCTTCGATCGGACTCGCCGTCACCGGCAGAGGAGGTGCGATCGCCTCGCCGGTCGCGGGCGGTGGAGCCGCTTCCGCATCCAGCATGGCGGAAGGGGGAGTCAGAGCGTCCAGGGGAGCTGCCGGAGCGATGGATGGAATGCCGAGGGGTGCTGCGGCCGTCTGGATCTGGGTGCGTGCGCCGGACAGCACCGGCTGCCGGCGTGGGGATTCCATCAGTTGCGGGGTGGCGGCGAGGAGGGGGGCTGATGTCGCGATGTCGACGGCGGCATCCATCGCGCCTGGTGCCAGCGTCGCCAGGACACGCTCGGGATTCTGCGCGTTGAGTGGCGACGGCGTCTGGGCGAATGTGGCGCTGCGCGGATCGACGCGGAAAGCCATGTCCAGGGTCATGGCTTGCTGGCCGAACGCCTCCGCGATCACGACAGCGCCGGTTGCCTTGCTGTCGTCTCCGCTGCCAGGCTGGCAGGGGATGGATGCGGCGACGTCCGGCACGGGGAACGGCCTGATGGCGTCGCTCGCATCGTCAGCGATGGCTGGGGCACTGCCGGTCGCGAGGGCTTCCGGAATGATGAGGGACGGGTCGGCGCCGGATGGTTCGGGCATGAGCGTGTGAGCCGGGCATGCGGCGGTGGTGAACGCGGCGAGCAGGGCCAGCAACTCCCCATCATCGCCCGTTTCCGGCGCTGGCGTGGTCAGGTCGCGCAAGGCGGCCAGCATCGGCTCCAGCCCGGCACCGGGTTGAGGTGTCGCCTCGCCAGCCAGATCGACGGCCGTGGCCACGGCAGCGCCTTCGGCCAACGGTGCGAGCAGCACGGCGAACAGTCCGGCCTCGATGCCGGACGGGGTTCCAGCCGCCGCCGCAAGGCCGGATCCGGGAGCTGCGCCTGGCGGGGCGCTTGTGGCCGCGTCTGCGGCAACCGGGGCGATGGGCGGGGCGGCGATGGCGGCGGCGAGGGGCAGCATGCGCCAGGCTGAACGCACGTCCCGGGCCAATCCCGCAGAGTCTCAGGATCGGCCGGCAGAGGATGGCCTTCGCCGTGTCGCAACATAGGCTTACGACCATGGTCGACCCGCGATTCGAGATCCTCCGTGAAGCCGATGGCACCCTCCTGATCAGGCTGGGGGCGCGTGGAACTGTCGACGTCGACCTGTCGTCGGGATGGTCGGCGCATGTCATCGCCGAGATCGATCGGCAACGGCCGGCGCGTATCGTCATCGATGCCGGGCAGTCGGCGGCGGTTGCTTCCGCCTTCTTCTCAGGCGTTATCCGCATCCGCGATCGCAGCGGCCTGCCCCGCCAGGACATCACCTTGCGTTGCGGCAGCGACCGCATGCGTGAGGCGGCCCGTCTGCTGGGGATGGACCAACTCGTCACGGTTGCCGCGTAGACGCTGACGCGGCACTGGGAGCCAGATCCACGCTGTCCATCGTCGACCGATGGCGGAAATGGTGCCGTGGCTGGACCAGTTGCCGTTGTGGAGATTCCCCAACGTCTGAACTGCCGGGAAGCCCGCCATTTCCGTGTCGGATTCTGCGAATCTCCACACGGAAGCCCCGGTAAACCCTCGGCACGCTGTACGCTCCAATGATCCCTCAGATCACCAACCCAACGGAGGTACCAGCCATGACCAAGATCCTCGCCATCCTCGCCGCCACCCTGCTCACCCTGCCGGCCGCCGAAGGCGCCGCCGCGGGCAAGGGCCAGGGCATGCACCGCGGCCAGTTCCGCCAGCACCTGCTGGAGAAGTTCGACGCCGACAAGGACGGCAAGCTGTCCGAGGCCGAGCGCGCTGCCGCCAAGCAGGCCTGCAAGGACAAGTTCGATGCGGACCAGGACGGCACGCTGTCGGACGCCGAGCGCGATGCCGCCCGCGCCGCCCTCAGCGCCCGGCTCAAGGAGAAGCACCCCGAGCTGTTCGCCAAGATCGACAAGGACGGCGACGGCACCATCTCGCGCGAGGAGGGCCAGGCCGCCCGCGCCTGGCGACGCGAGCACCGCGGCCAGCGCGGCCAGCGCGGCCAGCACGGCCAGCACGGCCAGCGCGGTCAGGGAGCCAAGGCTGACTGATCGACTTCCACCACCGACCACCTAGCATTTCACCAGGACCACCGCCATGCATCGCACCATCATCGCCGTCCTCGCCTCGCTCTCGGTTGCCGCCGGCATCGGCGCCGCGGAGACGCCCAAGACCATGCCGCCGGCGAAGCGCCACCCCGAGCTCGCCGCCAAGCTCGATGCCAACGGCGACGGGCGCGTCTCGCGCGAGGAGTTCATCGCCGGGATGGAGAAGCGCGAGGCCTGGATCAAGGCCAACAGGCCCGAGCTGTACAAGAAGCTCGATGTCGATGGGGATGGGAATGTCACGGCCAAGGACCGTCAGGTGCTGCACGACCGCTGGCAGCAGAACCACCCCGAGCTCAAGGACCGGCTCGACCGCAACGACGACGGCAAGGTCGGCCCCGGCGAGCGTCGCGTCGCCGACCGGGTCGAGGATCGCGCCGATCGTCGCGAAGATGTGCGAGACCGGGCCGAGGAACGGCGCGATGCGGCGCATGACGGCGGCCTGCTCGATGATCTCGAGGACGCCCTCGACCATCGCGAGGACGTGCGCGACCGCCGCGAGGATCGTCGCGACCACGCGCCGGGCCGCGTCGGCGGACCGGGCCGGCAATAACCACCACGATCACCCGAGGAGATCGCCATGCGCCATATCCCGCTCATTCTGCTCGCCGCCGCGCTGTGCGGCGGCGAGGGTCCGCCACCGCCAGGCGGCGAGCGCCGCCCACCTGCTCCCTCGCCCGAGGAGCTGTTCCAGAAGGCCGATGCCGACAAGGACGGGCAGGTCACCCTCGTCGAGCTGACCGCCGCCCTTGAGGCGCGGATCAAGACCGAGCGTGAAGCCCTCTTCGGCAAGATGGATGCCAATGGCGATGGCCAGGTGTCGAAGGAGGAGTTCCTCGCTTTCGAGCCGCCTGGCCCGCCCGGCGAGGGGAACAAGAAGCGCCGCGGTCCCGACCCGGCCGAGCTGTTCAAGCGCTTCGACCGCAATGGCGACGGCACCATCACGGCCGATGAGGTGAAGCGTCCGGAGCCGCGCGAGGGCCGGGAAGGCAAGCCGCCCAAGGGCGAGGGCAAGCCGCCCAAGGGCGACGATCTGCTCGACCCGTGAACACGGCCAGGACCGTGGGGATCGCGGGCTGCGCCTGCGATCCCGTCGTGTTCAGGGCTTGCCGCCCGGCTCGCGGTCGCTCAGCGGCCATACGCCCGCTAGTTGACGCAGGTCGAGGCGGCTGCGCGCCATCTGCAGCTGGGCCGCGACCAGGCCGCTTTCGGCCTCGAACTGGCCGCTGATCGCATCGGCGTCCTCCAGGGCGGTGGCCAAGCCCTGCTTGTAGCGTGCCCGCACCTCCTCGGCGTTGGCCCTGGCCAGGCGGTCGCGGGCCTGGGCCTGGGCCAGCGAGGCCTCGGCGGTCTCGAGGTCGGCCAGGCCGGTCAGCAGCTCCTTGCGCAGACCGCGCAGCTGCTGGGTGCGGCTGAGGCCGGTCTCGCGCCGTGCCGCCTGGGCCTGGGCGATGGCGCCGCCGCGGTCGCCGCCGTCGTACAGCGCCCAGGAGGCGTTCAGCGACAGGGTGACATCGAGAGTCTTGTCAGCGCTGGCGCGGGCCGGGTCGTTGGTCTCGAATTCGCTTGCTGCCGCCCGGGCGGTCACGTCCGGGATCCAGCGGCCATAGGCGGCGCGGACGTTCTGATCGGCGGCTGCCTCGCGGAACTGCAGGGCGCGCAGGTCGGCGCGGTAGGCCAGGGCCAGGCGCTGCAGCACCTCGCCTTCGCGCGAAGGCACCTCGATGGTGGCGGGGATCTCCAGTCCGCCATCGATCGGGGCGACGATCAGGTCGGCCAGCGCCAGGCGCGTGGTGGTGACCAGGTTGCGCGCCCGCGTCACCGACAGCTGGGCCGTCGCCTCCTCGAGTTCGGCGCGGGTGACGTCGGTGCGGATCGACAGGCCGGCCTGCAGCCGCGCCTTGGCGTCGGCGACCGAGGCCTGGGACACCTCCAGCCGGCGTTCGGCGGCGACGACCTGGCGCTCGGCGGCAAGGGTGTTGAGGAACACGCCGCCGACGGCGAAGGCGAACACGCGCTTCTGTTCCAGCGACTCCAGCTGCTGGGCGCGCAGGGCGTACTTGGCCGCGGACAGGCCCGACCAGGCGCTGGCGCGCAGCAGGCCGAGCTCGGCATTGACGTTCCAGGCAGCGGTCTCGTCGGCGTCCCCGCCCCACGGCAGGTCATCCTGATCGTTGGTCGACAGCGAGCCGCCGAGGACGACGCTCGGACGCAGCGCGGCGGCCGCGCGGGTGACCGAGGCCTGGGCCGCCTCGATGCGCGAGATGGCGATCTCGGGCGTCTCATTGCGCGCCAGGGCCAGGGCGATGGCCTGATCCATGGTCAGGCCAGGAGCGGCCTGCGGAGCGGCAGGATCCGCCGGCGCCGGGGCGGCCTGGGCCGGTGGCGCGGCCGGCGCTGCTGCTGCCGGTGGCGGAGCATCCTCGGCGCACAGGGCGGCCAGGGCGAGAAGGGCGGCGACGGGACGGAGGGTGTTCATCGTTTCCTCGTGGGCGGGTCGGCTGGGTCGGTGGAGAGCGTGGCGGCGTTGTCGGCGATGGTACCGGCGATGCGGCGCAGGATCCGGCGGTCGGACACGCCGATGCCGTGCATCAGCCTGGCGAGGCGCCGGAAATGGTCGGGCAGCATGCCATCGAGGAAGCGCCGCCCGGCCGCGGTCAGGCGTACCTGCATGGTGCGACGGTCGCCCGACCCCCGGGTCCGCTCGACCAGGCCATCCTGTTCGAGTCCGTCGAGCAGGCCGGTGATGGTGGCCCGGGTGACGCCGCAGGAGTCGGCGATGCCGCTCGGAGTCAGCATGCGGTCCGGGCGGCGGTTGAGCAGGGCCAGGACGGTGAAGCGGCCGCACGAAGTGCCATAGCGCGCGAAGTGGGCGTCGGAATCGTGGAAGATCTCGCAGGCCGCGCGCATGAACGCCAGCAGGGCCGCCGCGGCCTCGGGATCCAGGTCGGGATACCGGTCAGCCAGGGCGCGCAGCTCCTCGTCGCTGGGCAGGTCGCGCAGGATGATCATTGCTTAGGGACCAAACCATTATCCCGCCGCGGGTGCGATCAACCTGGAAATCATCGGCAATGGACGTCCGGCGTCGCATGCCCCAACCGACGAGCTGGAGCCCGCCTCGCGCCGGGCTAGCGTGCCACCATGCTGCACATGGGCATCGATGAGGCCGGCTACGGACCAACCCTCGGACCGCTGGCGGTGGTCGGGGCGCTGGCGGACGTGCAGGATCCGGCCAGCTTCGCCGTCGAGCTCGCTGCGCTCGGCGTGGCCGACAGCAAGCAGGTGCACAAGCCGGGTGATCTGGCCAGCCTCGAGCGGGTCGCGCTGCCGGCGGCTGCTTGGCTATCCGGCTTCCAGCCCGACACCGCGGATGATCTGTTCGCCCTGCTTGGTGAATCGGCGGCCGAGCGGGCCACCGTGCCGTGGATGGCCGGGGCCGAGCAACTGCGGTTGCCGATCGCCGCCACACCGGCGCGGTGGTCGATCGCCAGCGGCACCGCCTGCGGCCTGCACGGCCACCTCCTCCATCCGCGCCAGCTGAACGCGGCCAAGCGCAAAGGCGTCAACCGAGCCGCGGCCGAGCTCGACGCTGTCCGCCAACTGATCCGTGCAGGAGTGGCTGATCCCGCCGTCGGAGCCGACATCGCCTGCGATCGCCTTGGCGGCCGTAAGCGCTACGGCGATCTGCTGCAGGCTGCCTGGCCAGGCCAGGAGGTCGAGATCGTCGAGGAGACCGCACCGGCATGCCGTTACCGCTGCCTGGCCACCAACGTGGCCTTCCTGGTCGGCGGGGAAGGTCATGCGCCTCTCATCGCCGCAGCGTCGTGCATCGCCAAATACGCTCGCGAACTGCATATGCACCTGTTCAACCACCATTGGACCGGCCGTTTCGCCTGGCTGAAGCCCACGGCCGGCTATCCCGAGGACGCCAAACGCTGGCTGCATCAGCTTGGCGAGGGCACGATCGGGGCTTGGCAGGACGACCTCATTCGAGGGTAGACGGGTATCGGGAAACCCCCTAGGAATGTTCTCGCAGCCTGCTAGCTTCGAGCGCTACGGCGGAGTATTCCATGGAACTCATCGGTCCCCTGCAGGTCAAAGTCATGCACCACATCTGGCGGCGCGGACCGTCGACGGTGCACGACGTCCATGACGAATTGATGGCCGATCCGGCAGCCAAGCGATTGGCCTACACCACCATCCTGACCGTGATGCGCAATCTCGCCCGGCGTGGCTTCCTGGACCAGACTCCCGAGGGCCGTGCCCACCGCTTCGCTGCCAAGATCGACGAGGGCAGCTACAAGCGCGAGTTGCTGCACCATGTCCGCACCGAGGTCTTCCGTGGCGATCTGCGCGCCATGCTCGACGCCGTGGCGGCGGATGAATCGCTCGATCCGGGCCAGCGCGACAGCCTCAAGGGCATGCTCGTCGCAGGCGGCTGAGCAGAAGCAGCGAGCCGGCCTCGCAGGCCGGCCCCACACCTCCGAGTCTGATGTGATGGAAAACCGGCCTTACTTGCGCCGACGAGGACGCAGTCCCAGCAGGAGGATCGGGAGGAGCAGGCCGGCCAGTCCGCTTCCGCAGCCGGAATCGTCTTCATTGCCGGCTGGCGCCGTATAGCTGAAGGCGCTGCCGCCGGATGCCGGACCCGTGTTGCCAGCCCGGTCGGTCGCCGTGGCGGAGACGGTGTAGGTGCCGCTGCTGATGCCAGCGGCGGTCCAGGTCCAGTTGCCGCTCGCATCGGCCGTGGTGGTCCCCACTTCTACGCCGTTCAGCAGGATATGGATGGTGGCGAACGCTTCGGAAGTGCCGCTGATCACGTTCCCGGTGACGGTCGGGGTGGAGGGCGAACCAGGCGGGAGGACGTCGATGATCACGGTGCGCTGCGTCTGGTCGTTCATTTCGGCGAACGGGCTGCTGACGCGGTTGGCGAGGACGGTAACTTGGACGGTGCCAGGCGGAGTGGTCACCGGTAGGGTGTAGACGTGGTCGATCCCAGACACCACCGGTCCGGACAGCGCCCCGGCGGTGCCGCCGGTGACGGTGATGTCGCTGGCGTCGAAGCCGGTCGCATCGGCGGGCAGGGTGAGAGCGAAGTTGATGCTGCCGGCGTTCGAGTGGGTGATGGCCGGGGTGATGATCACGTTGGGCTTGCGCACCCGCCAGCTCCAGATGCCGGTGAGGCCTGTGTTGCCAGTGGTGCCGGCCAGCGCCAGCATGGCTGACTGGTTCCCTGACTGAGGCAGCTCGAAGTAGCTGGTACCGTTGCCGGCCGAATAGCCCGCGCGAACGACCGTGCCGCCCAAACCATTGGTGCCACCGCTGGCATCACCGGTGGTCCAGTTGAGGCCCGCGTAACGCAGTTCGATGTCGAATTCCTTGCCCGAGCCAAAGCGGAGCAGGCGGATCTGGAACGAGCACCGCTTGTCGTTGTGCTCGTCGAAATAGCCGACGGCATCCCACGTCGCGGTGAAGACGCCATTCACCGTGTCGAGGTCGTAGTAGACGAGGTTCGTCTGGTTGCCGCCGCGCCACAGCTGCCCGTCGTCGCCATCCGGCACCTTGCGCGTGTCGACGTCGGCGTACCAGGCGGCGATGATCGGGTCGACGCCGCTAGCCGTTATGTAGCCGGGGGTGAAGGTCGAAGAACCCGAATTGAAGGTGATGTTGCCGTTATTGTTCAGCCATACGCTTGTGTAGTCGTTGCCGAAGAAACGCAGGCCTGCTGGCCAGATGGAGGTGATGTCGACCTCGATGTAGCCGTCATCGTTCCGGGCGAGGACTCCTTCCCCGAAGCCTTCCGATCCGCCCAGGCCGCGGATCAATTCAGCGGCATGCGACTGCACGCACAGGGCGAGGAGCAGGGCGATCAGGCCTTTCATGGGAGTCTCTCTTCTCAAGTGGTGCAACTGACGACGGGCGACGCTCATTGGATATGGTATCCGATCTCGAAACGCGCGGAAAAGCCGGTCACATCGGTTTCCGTGGACGTGCGTGCATCGATCCAGTCCTGGTGCGCATCCAGATGCATGGTGCTGTAGTCCGCGCTCAATCCGAGTACCATGCGCCGGTAGGTGAAGTAGGCGCCGGCACGCGCCCCGACCAGCCAGTAGCGTCCGCCACCGTCGGTCTGCTCCACCCCGGGATAATCCGAGAAATCCAGATCGACGAAGCCCAGTCCACCGACCCCCATCGCCTCGAGGTGGAAGTTGGAACTCAACTGCAGGCCAACGCCATACAGCAGGTTGCCGCCGATGGTCCGATACTGCAGGGAGCTTGGGTCGGCGCCGGAAGGGGTCGTCACGCCATTCTCGAGGCGGGACGACAGGTTCTGGGTAGCCGAGGTGTGCACGAGTTCGAGGCCGTAGAGGGAACCCACCGGATCGAGAAGGCCTCCGACGATCGAATAGCTGAAGGCCGTGCCACGATGTGCCACGATCCTCATCCATGATATCGGAATACTCCACCGTACCGCCACCGAAGGCCGGGAACACGTCCGCGATGACCGGGTATTCGTCCGGGATCGGGGCCATGGCCACCCCGAAACGGATGTCGACGAACGGCCGATCCTCACGAATCCAGAAGTCATCGGCCTCGACAGCGGTTGCTTGCCCTACCAGCAGGATGGGCACCAAGCTGTGCAGAATTCGCATGCGGCAGGCTGGCTGAACAGGGATGTTTGGTCAAGCAAATGCCGTGTGGCGGTGCAGACTGTGCGATTCAGTCGGATCGCTTGGCGATGGCGATGACGAGTCGCGACGTCGATAGGTGCTTATGGACCCATATGGCGGCCATATTCTTCTGAACCGTTGAATGGATGCAGTGGCATCGGCGGGTCGTCGGCTAGAGTTGCCAAGATCATGCAAGAAGCCAAGAACGTCATCATCCTGCACAGCGACGAGATGCGCGGCGACGTCGTCGGCTTC